>Ga0209810_1002357_pt1 | contig 22985 bp, 23 predicted proteins | sample Coa_R1_7_FD_187159 | JGI IMG/M metagenome (GOLD analysis project Ga0209810, IMG submission 187159) | Surface soil microbial communities from Centralia Pennsylvania, which are recovering from an underground coalmine fire - Coalmine... | ecosystem: Environmental > Terrestrial > Soil > Unclassified... | reverse complement strand
CCGGTTATTGTCGAACGAAGATAAACTTGCTAAACTCGCCATAGATGGAGGAGGTCCGCAACCCGTACGGGCCCGGGGCCGGGACGCCGCCCCCGGCGCTGGTCGGCCGGGAAGGCGAACTGCATGCCTTCCACGTCAAGCTCCAGCGGACGCTCGCCGGCCGGCCGGCGAAGTCGCTCCTCGTCACCGGGCTCCGCGGCGTCGGCAAGACGGTGCTGCTGAACCGTTTCGTCGACATCGCCGACGGCGCCGGCTACGCGACCGTCTTCATGGAGGCGAGCGCGGGGAGCGATTTCGTCGCCGCGCTCGCCGCCCACGTTCGCTCGCTCTTGTACGAGCTCGACCGCCGGGGCGGGCTCTCCGAAAAAGTAAAGCGCGCCTTGCGCGTATTCAAGAGCTTCGCCGCGACGATCAACGCGGCCGGATCGCTCGCGTTTTCGGTCGACATCGATCCGGAGCGCGGTGCGGCGGACAGCGGCGACTTGGCGATCGATCTGACCGCGCTGTTCGTCGCGCTCGCCGAAGCGGCGCGGGACCGGGGACGCGGCGTGCTGATCGCGATCGACGAGGTGCAGTATCTCGGCGAGCGTGAGCTCGCAGCGCTCATCGTCGCGGTCCATCGCACGTCGCAGCTCTCGCTGCCGATCGTCGTCGTCGCCGCGGGGCTTCCGCAGGTGCCCGCGCTCGCCGGCGAAGCGAAGTCGTATTCGGAGCGGCTATTCGATTTTCCGGAGATCGGCGAGCTCTCCCCGGCGGACGCCGCGCGCGCGCTCGTCGAGCCTGCGCGCGCGCAAGGCGTGACGTTCACCGACGACGCGACGGGCGAGATCTATCGCGTGACGCGCGGTTATCCGTTCTTCGTGCAGAAATGGGGCTACGACGTCTGGAACGCGGCACCCGGCTCGCCGATCGGCATCGACGTCGTCCGAGGCATCCACGAGCGGGTCATCGGCGAGCTCGATCGCGGGTTCTTTCGCGTCCGGTACGACCGCCTCACGCCCTCGCAGAAACGCTACTTGCGCGCGATGGCGGAGCTGGGCCCCGGTCCGCAGCGCTCGGGCGAGATCGCGGACCGGTACGGGGCGAAGGTGACCTCGCTCGCTCCGATGCGCGGGCAGCTCATCAATCAAGGGATGATCTACAGTCCCGCCCACGGCGATACCGCGTTCACCGTCCCGCTGTTCGACGAGTTTCTCCGGCGCGCCGAACCGGACTTCGCCTGACGGCGCTCAGCCGGCGAGCGGAGCCCCGGCGACCACCACGCCGGCGCAGCGGCTCGCGCCGAGCCAGTAGCAGAGCTCGGCCGGCGAGCCGGCGTCCCAGAGCGCGAGATCGCAGCGTGCGCCTTCGCGCAGCTCGCCGCGATCGTACAGGCCGAGCGCGCGCGCGGCGTTGCGCGTCGTCGCCGCGAGCGCCTCTTCGGGCGTCAGCCCGAAGAGCACGCAGGCCATGTTCATCACCGTCGGCAGGGTGAGGATCGGCGAGGTGCCGGGGTTGCAGTCGGTGGCGAGCGCGATCGGGACGCCGTGCGCGCCGAGCGCCTCCACCGGCGGCTTCGCCGTCTCGCGCAGGTAGTAGTACGCGCCCGGAAGCAGGACGGCGACCGTGTGTGCGGCCGCGAGCGCGGCCGCGCCGTCTTCGCCGCTGTGCTCGAGGTGATCGGCCGAGAGCGCGCGGTATGCGGCGGCGAGGCGTGCCGCGCCGGTGTCCGCGATCTGATCGGCGTGCAGCTTGACCGGCAGACCGTTCCGCCGCGCCGCGTCGAGGACGCGTTCGGTTTCGGCGCACGCGAACGCGATCGTGTCGCAGAAGACGTCGACCGCGTCGGCGAGGCGCTCGGCGGCGATGCGCGGGATCATCTCGTCGCAGACGAGGTTCAGGTACGCCTCGCGTGCGGCCGCGCATTCCGGCGGGACGACGTGCGCGCCGAGGTACGTCGCGCGGACGGTGATGCCTAGCTCCGCTCCGAGCCGGCGCGCGACGCGCAGCATGCGCAGCTCGGTCTCGACGTCGAGTCCGTAGCCGGACTTGATCTCGAGCGTCGTCGTGCCGTTCGCGATCATCGTCCGGACGCGGCGCGCCGCGCCTTCGAAGAGCGCGTCCTCGCCGGCGGCGCGCGTCAGCGCGACGGTATGCGCGATCCCGGAGCCGCCGTCCGCCGCGGCCGCGTACGACTCACCGCCGAGCCGGCGTTCGAAATCGCCGACGCGATCGCCGGCGAACACGACGTGCGTGTGCGGGTCGATCAGCCCCGGCGTGATCCAGCGGCCGCCCGCGTCGACGACGCGCGCGGCGAGCCGTTCCGCCGGTTCCGAGAGCTCCGCCGTCCGTCCGAGCCAGGCGATGGCGCCGTCGCGCGCGGCGAGCGCGCCGTCACGGACCGCGCCGTACGGCTCGCCGCCCGGCGTCATCGTCGCGAGATGCGCGTTGATCCACAGCGTGTCGTAGCGAGGCATCGCGCCGGGGGTTCGGCGATGCGCCGGCTGCGGCCCGTACGACGTTCGGCGAAGCGGCGAGCGCGACCGTTCGCCGCCGCGGCCGGGGACGCGCGGCTCGGGCGTTGTACCGGGATCGGATGCGGATCCACGCACGGCAGGCGCTGCTGCCGGAAGGGCTGGCGCCCGACGTCGCGCTCGACGTCGCGCCCGACGGGACGATCGTCGGCGTCACGACCGGGACGCCGCGCGGCGCGTCGGACGACGCGGTCGACGGAACGCTGCTTCCCGGGATGCCGAACGTGCATTCGCACGCGTTCCAGCGCGCGATGGCCGGGACGGCCGAACGGCGCGGCCCGGGCGACGACGACTTCTGGGCGTGGCGCGAAGCGATGTACGCGCTCGCGGCCTCGCTCGACCCCGACGACGTGCGCCAGCTCGCGACGCGGGTGTACCGCGCGATGCTGCGCGCCGGCTACACCGCGGTCGCCGAGTTCCACTACCTCCACCGCGATCCGTCGGGCGCGTGGTACGCGCAGAAGGAGGCCACGGCGCGCGCGCTGATCGAGGCGGCGCGCGAGGCCGGGATCGCGATGTGTCTGCTGCCGGCGCTCTACGCGCACGGCGACGCCGGCGGCGCGCCGCTCGGCCCGCGGCAGCGTCGCTTCGCGACCGGCGTCGACGACGTGCTGGAGATCGCGGCGTCGCTGCGCGCCGCGTATGCCGGCGATCCGGACGTCGTCGTGGGCGCGTGCGCGCACTCGCTGCGCGCCGTCACGCCCGACGAGCTGCGCGTGCTGCTCGACGCCTCGCCGAGCGGCGTGCCCGTCCACCTGCACGTCGCCGAACAGCTGCGGGAAGTGCGGGCCGTCGAGGCGGCGCTCGGCGCGCGCCCGGTCGCATGGCTCCTCGCGCACCACGACGTCGGCGAGCGGTGGTGCCTGATCCACGCGACGCACCTGGACGAGCGCGAGCGCGACGGTCTCGCGCGCAGCGGCGCCGTCGCGGGTCTGTGCCCGACGACCGAAGCGAACCTGGGCGACGGGGTGTTTTCGCTCGGCCCGTATCTCGCTGCCGGCGGCGCGATCGCGATCGGCTCCGACAGCAACGTCTCCGTCGCGCCGGCCGAAGAGCTGCGCTGGCTCGAGTACGGGCAGCGTTTGACGGAGCGCCGCCGGATCATCGCGGCGCCGGCGCGCGGAGCGTCGTGCGGCGAGAGCCTCTACGCCGCGACGGCGGCTTCCGGAGCGCGCGCGTGCGGCTTCGCGTCGGGCGCGATCGCGGCGGGCCGCCGCGCCGACCTCGTCGCGATCGGCGGCGGGGCGGAATACGACGCCGGGAGACCGGAGTGCGTCGTCGACCGCTACGTGTTCGCGTCGATCGGCGAGGTGGCGCGCGTGTACGTCCGCGGCCGGGTCGTCGCGGGCCGGGATTCGCCGTAGCGCACGCGCGCGGCTACGAGAGCTCGCTGCGGCCCTCTTCGCGCGTTCCTTCGCCGACGAGGCGCATCACGAGCAGCGTCGTGCCGAGGCCGATCGCGAAGGCGATCAGCCCTTCGCCGACCGGGCCGGCGGCTTCGATCGACCAGCCGCCGGGATCGGCCGGCGTGCGCAGCGCGTGCACGTAGGCGACGAGCGCGTCGAGATCGCGCTGCGGGATCGCGTGCGCGTCGAACCGCGGCATGATGCCCGGGCCGAAGCGCACGGCTTCCGCGACTTGTTCGTCGGTCGCGATCGGCAGCGGCGGTGCGATCCAGCCGAACCCCGCGACGGCGCCGTTTCCGGTCGCGCCGTGGCAGGCCTGACAATTCTCTTCGAACACGACTCGCCCGCGGGTCAGATCGTGACTCGGCGAGAGCACCGGGATCGCCGGGCCGCTGCCCGCGCCGTGCGAGCCGAGAAACAGCACGAGCGCCTGGATCTGATCGGCGGGGAACGACGGCGGACCCGGCTGCTCCTCGGTGTACGGCACCTCGATCGGCATGCGGCCCGTCGACAGCATGAAATCCGCGGCCGCCGTGCCGGCCGCGATCAGCGACGGACCGTCGGCGCTGCCCCGCAGATCCGGACCGTGGCACGAGATGCAATGCGTCGCGTACAGCTCGCCGCCGAGCTTGATCTTGTCGGCGCGGGTCGGCCCGCTCTTCGGCGCCGGCTCGCGCGGCGGGGAGGCCGGCTGGGGCGACATCACCGACCCGGGCCGGTCCTGCGCGCTTTGCGCCGCGGCGCGCTCGACTCCGCATGCGAAGAGCAGGCTCGCGGCGGCGACGGCCGCGGCGAACGCGACGCGCGGCCTCATTCGGTCGAGAGCCTCGGGCCTTCTTCGTAGCCGCCCTCGGCGCTGCGCACGAGGACGAAGCGCTCGGGATGCTCGTCGGCGTACGCGTGCCGCGCCTGCAGCTCGACGCAGATGCGCCACGCGAGCGCCGCGAAGACCCACGGCAGCGTCCACAGCGCGACGCGATACACCCAGGCGAGCGACTGCACCGGGACGCTCAACAGCCGCGCCTGGATGTCGTCGCTTCCGGCCAGCAGGAGGATCCCGGCGAACGAGAGGGCCGCGACGCCGAACGACGTCCGCAGCGGGTTCTGCCACGGGAACTGCAGGAGCTGGTGATACCGGTCGTCGGGCTGCAGCCGGCGCTCGATCCACGGCCACGCGTAGAGCAGCGCGAAGAACGTGAGCGGCAGCGCGATCCCCGGCCAAAACAGCGTCGAGATCGCGTGATGTCCGAAGTAGATCGCCCAGCGCGGGCCGAGCCGCAGCGAGCCGTCGAGCCAGCCGACGTACCAGTCGGGCTGTGCGGGCGAGGCGACCGTCCACGGGTCGTACGGGCCGTAATGCCAGATCGGGTTGATCTCGACGACGCCGCCGAGGAAGAGCAGGATCCCGAACGTTGCGAGCATGAGCGCCGTCGAGCGGACCGCGTACGTCGGCCAGAGCGGCGAGCCGCGGACGTTGTCCTCGCGTTTCCCGGGGCCGGGGAACTGCGTGTGCTTCTGGTGCCACAGGATCATCACGTGCAGCGTGATGAGTCCGGCGAGCGCGAGCGGGATGAACAGGATGTGCATCGCGTAGAGCCGGCCCTCGAACTGCGGGCTCGGGAACGAGTTGCCGAACACGAGGTACGCGATCCAGTCGCCGAGGAACGGGATCCCGAGCGCGATCGAGTACGCGATGCGCAGACCGGCGCCGGAGAGCGCGTCGTCGGGGAGCGAGTAACCGGTGAAGCCGTCGGCCATCACGAGCAGGAGCAGCGTGAGGCCGATCAGCCAGTTGATCTCGCGCGGCTTCCGGAAGGCGCCGGTGAAGAAGATGCGCGCCATGTGCACGACGACGGCGGCGGCGAACAGGTTCGCGCACCAGTGGTGCGCCTGACGGATCAGCAGCCCGGCCTGCGTCTGGAACGAGAGGTCGAGCACCGATGCGTACGCGTCGGAGACGACGCGGCCGTCGAGCGACGGGACGCCGGCGCCGTGATAGACGACCTGCTGCACCGACGGGTGGAAGAAGAACGTCAGATACGTCCCGCTCAGCAGGATGAAGATGAAGCAGTACGCGGCGACCTCGCCCAGCATGAACGACCAGTGGTCGGGAAACGCCTTCTGCAGCGCGTGCCGCAGAAAGGGCGCCGCCCCGAGCCGGTCGTCGAGCGCGAGGACGAGCTTGCGGATCATCCGGTCGACTCGTTCCAGGTGTCGGGGCCGACGAAGCCGCTGAGCGGGCCGGCGGCGCGCAGCGTGCCGTCGGCGTCGATCGCGATCGGCAGCTGCGGTAGCGAGCGGTTCGCGGGGCCGAACACGACCGTTCCGCCTTTCGTGACGTCGAACGTCGACTGGTGGCATGGGCACATGAGCTGCTGATCGGCAGCCCGGTACAGCGCGACCGGACAGCCCGCGTGCGTGCAGACCTTCGAGAATCCCGCGAACCCTTGCGGCGTCCAGCTCGCGCGAGCGCTCGGAAGCTCGAACGCGGCGGGCTCGGCGCGCACGAGCATCACCGCGTCGTTCGCCATGTTGATCAGCTTGTCGGGACCGACCTCGCCTTCGGGGAAGACGGTGAGCGCGCTGCCGATCTCCAGATCGCCGGCGCGCACGACGCTCCCGTCTTCGCGCACGAGCCGGCGGCCCGCTTTCCAGTCTGAGACGCCGGCGCGGCCGCGCGGCGAGGGGCCCCAACTGCGAATCGGGAACAGCGCGGCGGCGCCGAGGAACGCGACCGCCGTCCCGGCCAGACGGACGAGCCAGGTGCGCCGGCCGATCACCGTGTCGATGCCGTCCTCGAGCCGCGCCGCCGCGTCGGCACGTTCGGCGGCGCTCGACGCGAGCGGGTGCTGCGGATCTTCGACCTTGGTCTGCGGCAGCAGCTGCGTCGACCACACGACGAGCGCGGCGGAGAGCCCGAGGAACGCGAGTCCGAGCCCGATGCCCTCGATCTGGTTCTCTCCGCCGAGCGAGAATGCGGCGGCGAACGCGACGCTGCCCGCCATCGAAGCGAGCAGACACCAGGTGATCGCGCGCCGCCCGCGCCGTTCGCGATCCGTCACTTGACGAGGAAGATCGAGGCCCAGATCCCGAGCCACACGACCGTGACGAAGTGCCAGTAATAGCCGATCGCGTCCGCCCCGGCGACGTTCTCGCCGAGGAACGCCGGGCGGTTCACGCCGGCGGCGAGGAACGAGAGGAGGATGATCCCGACGGTGACGTGCGCCGCGTGGAAGCCGGTCATCCCGTAGTGCAGCGAGCCGTACGCGCTGTAGGAGAGGCCGAAGCCGTTCGTCGCCCACTCGTGCAGCGTGAGGCCGATGAAGATGACGGCTAGCGTGACCGCCGCGACGAGCCAGCGCCGCGCGTACGCGGGACGCCGCTTCTTGAGGCCGCGCTCGATCGCGACGATGACGAAGATGCTGGAGAGCACGAGCAGCGCGGTCCCGATCCCCGGCTCCAGCTCGCCGAGGGGATGTCCGGGCGGCGGTCCCCAGCGCACGTTCCGTCCGCGCAGATCGTAATACGCGGCGAACCACGACGCGAAGAACATGAGCTCCGAGGCGAGGAACAAGACGACGCCCATTCTGAGCGTGTGGCCGCGTACGGCGAGACGGTCGCCGCCCGCAGCGTAGCCGATGCGTTCCGACAATGCACTCCATCTGTACCCCTCCCCGCAAGGGTTAGACGCGCGCTCGCCGGGTACGACCGACACGAATGCTGCGGCGGTACGCAAGCCTCGCGGTGCTGCCGGCGCTGGCCGGCTGCGCGGCGATTCCTCATGACACGACCGTCCAGGCGGGCGCGATGCAGCGCGTCTGGGCGATCTTTCTCGCCGCCGGCGCCGGCGTGTACGTCCTCGTCGGCGGGCTCATCCTGTGGGCGGCGCTCGCGTACCGGCGGCGCGACCCCGCCGTCGTGCAGGCGACCGCGTTCCATTCGAACACGCCGCTCGAGATCGCCTGGACCATCGCGCCGATCGTCGTCGTGGCGGCTCTGTTCCTCGTCACGTTCCCCGCCGAGCAGCACGTCGAGAACCTCGTGCACCCGCCCGGAGAGATCGTGCAGGTCGTCGGCTTCCGCTGGTCGTGGCGCTTCGTCTATCCGAAGGAGCACGTCGTCGTGCAAGGGACCATGCAGTCGCCGCCGGAGCTCGTCCTTCCGCAGAACCGGACGACCGAGATCCGGCTCAGCTCGAGCGACGTGATCCACTCGTTCTGGGTTCCCGCGTTCCTGTTCAAGCGGATGGCGATCCCCGGCATCGTCAACGCGTTCGACTTCACCCCCGAGCGGCCGGGCGTCTTCCCGGGACGCTGCGCGGAGTATTGCGGGACGTACCACGCGCACATGTCGTTCACCGTTCGCGTCCTTCCGCCCGGCGAGTTCGTGCGCTGGGCGCGCATGCGGAGCGCCGCGTGAGCGCGGTCGCCGCGGCCGGCGCGCCGCCGCGCCGCCTCGTCAAGCACGGGATCCTCGCCTGGCTCTCGACGACGAACCACAAGCAGATCGGGATCCTCTACATCTGCACGACGCTGTTCTTCTTCGCGATCGCCGGATTCCTCGCCGACGTGATCCGGCTGCAGCTTGCCGCGCCGCAGCAGAACATCGTCGGGGCGCACGCCTACAACGAAGCGTTCACGCTGCACGGGACGACGATGATCTTCCTGTTCATCGCGCCGTTCGGCTTCGGCATCGCGAACTATCTGATCCCGCTGCAGTGCGGCGCCGCCGACATGGCGTTTCCGCGGCTGAACGCGTTCGGCTACTGGCTGTTCCTCTTCGGCGGGCTCACCGTCTTCTCGGGCGTCTTCGCGGCCGGCGGCGGTGCGTCGGCGGGCTGGTACGCCTACACGCCGCTCTCCGACATCCGGGTCTCGTCGGGCGTCGGACAAGATCTGTGGTTCATCGGGCTGACGCTCACCAGCATCTCGGGGATCCTGACCGCGATCAACTTCCTCGTCACCCCGATCGTGTTCCGCGCCCCGGGGATGACGATGTGGCGGCTCCCGGTGTTCACCTGGGAGATGATCGCGACCTCGCTGCTCATCCTCATGGCCTTTCCGCCGCTGACCGCGGCGTTCGCGATGGCGCTGATGGACCGCCACGCCAACGCGCACTTCTTCGATCCGACGCGCGGCGGCGATCCCGTGCTCTACCAGCACACGTTCTGGTTCTTCGGCCACCCCGAAGTCTACGTGATGATCCTCCCGATGTTCGGGGTGATCACCGAAGTGATCGCGGTGTTCTCGCGCAAGCCGGTCTTCGGCTACACCGGGCTCGTGCTCTCCGGGTTCGCGATCGCCGGACTCTCGATGGGCGTGTGGGCGCACCACATGTTCACCACCGGCGCGGTGAACGATCCGTTCTTCTCGGCGATGTCGTTCCTCATCGCCGTCCCGACCGGGATCAAGTTCTTCAACTGGATCGGAACGATGTGGCGCGGGGCGCTGAGCTTCGAGACGCCGATGCTCTTCGCGATCGGGTTCCTGCTCAATTTCCTGATCGGCGGGATCACCGGCGTGATGGTCGCCTCGCCGCCGATCGACTTCCAGGCGAACGGAAGCTACTTCCTCGTCGCCCACTTCCACTACACGCTCGGCGGCGGCTCGATGTTCGCGATCTTCGCCGCGCTGTATTTCTGGTTTCCGAAGATCTGGGGCGTCAAGCTCGACGAGCGCTGGGGCCGGTTCCACTTCTGGACGATGTTCGTCGGCTTCAACATGACCTTCGTTCCGATGCTGTTCCTCGGCATGATGGGGATGCCGCGGCGCGTCTACACCTATCCGGCGATCCCGGGCTGGGCCGACCTCAACCTCGTCGCGAGCATCGGAACGGTGCTGATCACGATCTCCGTCGCGGCGTTCGTCTGGAACGTGATCGTCTCGTCGCGCAAGCGCGAGGCGCTTCCCGACGACCCGTGGGGCAGCGCGTACACGCTCGAGTGGGCGACGTCCTCGCCGCCGCCCGAGCTGAACTTCGACGCGCTGCCGCCGATCCGCTCGAAGCGTCCGGCCTTCGATCTCCACCACCCCGAGCTGGCGCACACCTCGCCGCCGTGACGATCGCGACGCGCGTCTTCCTGTCGTCGATGACGTTCGGGATCGTCGTCGCGGCGGCGTACTGGTTCGACACCTACGAGCTCGTCGGGACGTTCCTGCTCGGGCTCTTCGCGCTGGGCTTCGCGTTCGTGGTCGCCTTCCTGCTCTCGGTGCGCGGGAAGACCCGGCTCGAAGGCGACGAGCAGCGGCCGCCGTCGGACTACGCGGGCGAACAGATCGCGGTCGTCTCGGCGGAATCGCCGTGGCCGGTGATGCTCGCGGTGTGCGCGACGTGTCTCGTGGTCGGGGTCGTGCTGCACCCGATGCTCGCGGTGTTCGCGCTCGCGGCGTTCCTCTTCGTCCTATGGCAGCTGGTTCGCGAGAGCGTCTGAACGACCCGGCGTGGCACGCGCGCGCCGACGCGTGGTTCAAGCTGCTGGGCGCGATCGCGCTCGGCTACCTGATCCTCTGGCGCCTCGTCGGCTGGCTCGTGGAGTTCTACGATCTCACGGTCATCGCGGTGGGAGGCATCTTCGTCGCCTATCTCGTGCTGCCGCTCGTGCGCCGGCTCAACGTCCGCCTCCCGCTGTGGGCCGCGCTGACGATCGTCTACGCGGGGATCGCGGGCATCATCGTCCTCGCGCTCTGGCTGCTCGTCCCGGCGCTCGTCACGCAGTTCCAGCAGCTGCTCGCCGACGTCCCGGCGATGCGGCGGACCGTCGAGGCGTACCTGTCGACCACGCACAACCCGATCGTCACGCACCTCCCGCCCGCGATTCGCGGCTACGTCGCGAAGCTGCCGGCGCAGGTCGCCGCCGAGCTGCAGCGGGTCGGCACCTCGCTCACCGCGCACGTCTTTCCGGCGGTGCTCTCGCTCGCCGCGCTCGGTGCGATCGTCGTCGCGATCCCCGTCGTCTCGCTCTACATGCTGGGCGAGTCGGCGATGGCGAAGCGCTTCTTCGCGCGGATGATCCCGCCGGAGCGCCGCTCGCTCGCGATGGACGTCCTCGGCGACGTCGACGGCGTCGTCGGCGGCTTCGTGCGCGGCCAGCTGATCGTCGCGGCGGCGGTCGCCGTGATGGCGATCGTCGCGCTCCTCATCCTGCGCGTCCCGTACGCCGTCCTCATCGGCGCGTGGGCCGGGATCGCCGACGTCGTCCCCTACATCGGGCCGTTCGCGGGCGCGATCCCCGCCGCGCTCGTGGCGCTGTTCTCGAACGGCTGGCCGAACATGATCTTCGTCGCCGTCGCTTTCACGCTGATCAATCAGATCGAAGCGCACCTGCTCGGTCCGCGCATCGTCGGCAGCACGACGAAGGTCACGCCGCTGGCGGTGATCTTCGCGCTCCTCATCGGCGCGAAGGTGCTCGGGCTGCTCGGGCTCGTCGTCGCCGTGCCGGTCGCGGGGATCGTGCGGGTGATCCTGGTGCGGTTCTTCCCGGACGAAGAGGTGACGAACGCCGAGATCCGTCCCGGCCTCACCCAGTCGCCGCAGGTCGCCGTCGACCCCGACGCGACCGAGACGTGACCGGTACGCGCTCGCGCGCGCGGCGGGCGCTCGAGCGGGATTAAGCCCTCCGCCGGAGGGGTACTGCGAGCGTGATGCCCGTGAACAAGCGCGCTCGCTCGCATCCGCTCGTGCGTCAGCTGCGTGGTCCGGACAAGCTCGCGCTCGCCGACGCCGCGCAGTCTCCGGCGACGGCGTCGCTCGTTCCCCGGACGCAGACGGCGGATCGCGTCGTGCGCTCGGTGTGCCCGTACTGCGCGGTCGGCTGCGGCCAGCTCGTGTTCGTCAAGGACGAGAAGGTCGTACAGGTCGAGGGCGATCCGGACTCGCCGATCTCGCGCGGTCACCTCTGCCCCAAAGGCTCGGCGACCCGCACGCTCTCGCAGAGCCCGATCCGCGAGTACAAGGTCAAGTACCGCCGTCCCTACGGCACGGCCTGGGAAGAGCTCGACCTCGAGACGGCGATGGACATGATCGCCGACCGCGTGATCGCCACGCGCGAGCAGACGTGGGAGGCGAAGAGCGAGGACGGAAAGCCGCTGAACCGGACGCTCGGGATCGCGAGCCTCGGCGGCGCGACGCTCGACAACGAAGAGAACTACCTCATGAAGAAGCTCTACACCGCGCTCGGTGTAGTGCAGGTCGAGAACCAAGCCCGCATTTGACATAGCTCGACGGTGCCCGGTCTGGGCACCTCCTTCGGCCGCGGCGGCGCGACGACGTTCCAGCAGGATCTGCAGAACAGCGACTGCATCCTCATCATGGGCTCGAACATGGCGGAGAACCATCCGGTCGGGTTCCAGTGGGTGATGGAGGCGCGCGAGCGCGGCGCGGAGGTGATCCACGTCGATCCGCGTTTCACGCGAACGAGCGCCGTCTCCACGCAGCACGCGAAGATCCGTCCGGGGTCCGACATCGCGTTTCTCGGCGGGCTGATCAACTACGTGCTCGAGAACGGCCTCTGGTTCGACGAGTACGTTCGCAACTACACGAACGCTCCCGTCATCGTCGACGCGCGCTTCCGCGACACCGAGGACCTCGACGGCGTCTTCTCCGGTTTCGAGCCGAACGAAGACAAGTACGACATCGCCTCGTGGCAGTACGACGACATGGCGATGCACGGGTCGGCCGGCCGCCGCATGGGCGCGGCGGTCAGCGGCGGGAAGCAGGATGCCCATCCCGGCGAGGTCTCGGAGCAGGCGGAGAACCAGCTGCTCGAGCACGGCGAGCCGCCGCACGTCGACATGACGCTGCAGCACCCCCGCTGCGTCTTTCAGCTGCTGAAGAAGCATTACGCGCGCTACACCCCCGAGATGGTCGAGCGCATTTGCGGCACGCCGCGCGACGTCTTCCTGCGGGTGGCCGAGACGCTGTGCCGCAACTCGGGGCGCGAGCGCACGTCGGCGATCGCGTACGCGGTCGGTTGGACGCACCACACGGTCGGCGTGCAGTACATCCGCACGGCGTCGATCCTGCAGCTGCTGCTGGGCAACATCGGGCGTCCCGGCGGCGGAATCCTCGCGCTGCGCGGCCACGCGTCGATCCAAGGCTCGACCGACATCCCGACGCTGTACGAGATCCTCCCCGGCTATCTGGCGATGCCGCACAAAGAGAACGTCGACCTCGCGAACTACCTCGAGAAGACGACGTCGAAGGGCGGCTATTGGTACCACACCGACGCCTACATGATCAGCCTGCTCAAGGCGTGGTACGGCGAGCACGCGCAGCCGGAGAACGACTTCTGCTACGGCTACCTGCCGCGCGTCACCGGCGACCACTCGTGCTACCCCATGATGATGGGGATGCTCGAAGGCAACGTGAAAGGCTTCCTGTGCGTCGGTGAGAACCCGGCGGTCGGCTCGGCGAACGGACCGCTGCAGCGGCGCGCGATGGCCAACCTCGACTGGCTCGTCGTCCGTGACTTCGTCGAGATCGAGTCGGCGGCGTTCTGGTACGACAGCGTCGAGATCGAGACCGGCGCGCTGCGCACCGAGCAGATCAAGACCGAGATCTTCTTCATGCCGGCCGCCGACCATCTGCAGAAGAGCGGCTCGTTCACGAACACGCAGCGACTGCTGCAATGGCATCACAAAGCCGTGGAGCCCGAAGGCGACTGCCGCTCCGAGCTGTGGTTCTACTACCATCTCGGCCGCAAGATCCGCGAGAAGCTCGCCGCGTCGAGCGATCCGAAGGATCGCGCGGTCACCGAGCTGACGTGGGACTATCCGACCGAAGGGCGGCTCGCGGAGCCGGATGCGCACGCGGTGCTGCGCGAGATCAACGGCTGGGGTCCCGACGGCAAAGCGCTCGAGGCGTACACGAAGCTCGAGGCCGACGGTTCGACGGTGTGCGGCTGCTGGATCTATTGCGGCTGCTTCAAAGGCGAGCAGAATCAGGCCGCGCGGCGCAAGTCGCGCCACGAGCAGGATTGGGTCGCGCCCGAATGGGGCTGGGCGTGGCCCGCGAACCGCCGCATCCTCTACAACCGCGCCTCCGCCGATCCGAGCGGCAAGCCGTGGAGCGAGCGCAAGAAATACGTCTACTGGGACGAGGAGAACGGCCAGTGGACCGGCCCGGACGTCCCCGACTTCGAGAAGGACAAGCGCCCCGACTACGTGCCGCCCGACGAAGCGGTCGGCGAGAACGCGCTCGACGGCAAGTCGCCGTTCATCATGCAGGGCGACGGGAAAGGCTGGCTCTTCGCGCCCGACGGGCTCGTCGACGGACCGTTCCCCGCGCACTACGAGCCGGAAGAGTCGCCGATCAGCAACCCGCTGTATGCGCAGCAGTCCAACCCGGTGCGCGAGCAGTGGCCCAGCGCGAACAACCCGATGCACTGGTCCGACGGAAAGCCGGGCGCCGACGCGTTCCCGTACATCGGCACGACGTACCGGCTTACCGAGCATCACACCGCGGGCGGGATGTCGCGCAGCGTCCCGCATCTCTCCGAGCTGCAGCCCGAGATGTTCGTCGAGGTCAGCCCGGCCCTCGCCGAGGAACGCGGCCTCGAGAACGGCGGCTGGGCGACGGTGATCACCGCACGCTCGGCGATCGAAGCGCGCGTGCTCGTGACCGAACGCGTGCCCGACTACGTCATCGACGGGAGGCCGACGAAGGTCGTCGGCTTGCCGTATCACTGGGGCGCGAAAGGCGTCGTCACCGGCGACTCGGCGAACGACCTCGTCGGGATCAGCGCCGATCCGAACGTCCACATCCAGGAGACGAAGGCGATCACCTGCGACATCCGCGCCGGCCGGCGTCCGCGCGGCGCGGCGCTGCGTGAGCTCGTCAACGACTATCGCGTGCGCGCGCACCTGCCGCTGGAGGAATAGATGGAGCTGTTCGAGTCGACGGCGGCCTCCGCCGAGGTCGCGACCTACGGCGAGGACGCGGAGGCGCGCAAGGGGTTTTTCACCGATACGACGCTGTGCATCGGCTGCAAGGCGTGCGAGGTCGCGTGCAAGGAGTGGAACCAGCTGCCGGCCGACGGCTACCGCTTCACGGCGCAGTCGTACGACAACACCGGCGAGCTGAACGGGACGACGTGGCGGCACGTCGCGTTCGTCGAGCAGCCGGAGAAGAGCCGCTGGCTGATGGAGTCGGACGTCTGCAAGCACTGCACGCACGCCGCGTGCCTCGACGTCTGCCCCACCGGCGCCCTCGTGCGCACCGAGTACGGGACCGTGATCGTGCAGGAGGACATCTGCAACGGCTGCGGCTACTGCGTCCCGGCGTGCCCGTTCGGGGTGATCGACAAGCGTGAGACCGACGGACACGTCGGCAAGTGCACGCTGTGTTACGACCGGCTGCGCGACGGCGAGACGCCGGCGTGCGCGAAGGCGTGTCCGACCGAGTCGATCCAGTACGGCGATCTGGACGAGCTGCGGCGGCGCGCGGACGCGCGGCTCGAAAAGGTCCGCGCCGACGAGCGCTTCACCGACGCGAGCCTCTACCTCCGCGGTCCGGACGACGGGATCGGGGGAGCCGGCGCGTTCTTCCTGCTGCTCGACAAGCCCGAGACGTACGGCTTGCCGCCCGATCCGGTCGACACGACGCGCGATCTGCCCGTGATGTGGCGGCGCGCCGCGTACGCGATGGGCGCGATTGTCGGCGCGATCGCGCTGTGCTCGCTGGGGCCGCGCGGGTGAACACGCTCTCGCGAAGCTCCGAGCCCGCCGGACTCGAGCGCGCGGTCTCCTCGCCGCCCGACAGCTATTACGGCCGTCCGATCGTCAAGCCGCACGTCTGGACGCCGTACATCCCGTGGTACTTCTGGATCGGCGGGACGACCGGCGCCGCGTGCGTGCACGGCTTCGTCGCGCGGCTGCGCGGCGAGGACGAGGTGGCCGACGTGCAGCGCTGGGTCGCGTTCGCCGGCATCGTTACCTCGCCGGTGCTCCTCATCCTCGACCTCGGCGTGCGCCGGCGCTTCCTGAACATGCTGCGCGTGTTCAAGCCCACCTCGCCGATGAGCGTCGGCTCGTGGGTGCTCACCGCGCTCGGCGGCGCGGTGACCGGCTCGCTGATCGCCGACGAGATCCTCGGCGTGCCGCCGCTGGCGCGCGCGTGCGACGCGGTCGCCGCGCTGCTCGGCCCCGTCCTTACCACCTACACGGCGGTGCTCGTCTCGAACACCGCGACCCCGGTCTGGCACGAGGCGCACGCCGAGCTTCCGCTCGTGTTCGCGTCGAGCGGGATCGCGGGCGCGGGCGCCTGCGCGGCGGCGTTCGCGCCGGCGGCGCAGCGGCGCTCGGCGCGCCGCATGATGATCGGCGGCGCGATCGCGATGGGCGTGACGGCGCGCGAGATGGAGACGCGCCTGGGACGCCTGGGCGAGCCGTACTCACAAGGGAAGGCGGGCGCGTTCAAGCGCGCGTCGTCGGCGCTCGCGCTGACCGGCGTGGCCGTCGCGCTGCTCGGTCGCAAGAGCACGGCCGCGAACCGCGTCGCCGCCGCGCTCGTCGCGGCCGCCGGGATCTGCGAGCGGTTCGCCGTGCTCGACGCCGGAAAGCAGTCCGCCGAAGATCCGAAGTACGTCGTGCACCAGCAGCGCGAGACGCTCGCCGAAGGCGGCCGCACGCCGCTGCGCTAGCGAGCGGCTCGGGCCGGCGGAAAAGGCGCGCACCGGGCGAGCGGCGCAAGGACGGGCCTCGGAGGTTCGCCCGTGAGCAGCACTGTGGTTTCCGATCCGGCCGCCGGCGCCGCATCGTTCGACGCCGTCGAATGGTACTTCGATCAGCCGTGGAGCGACGGGCTTCCGGTCGTGCCGCCGACGCCGGAGAAGATCGCGGCCTGCGTCGACGCGCTCGGCGGCGACCCCGACTTCGCGGAGGCGGTCGTCCCGCCGCGCCGCGGCACGCTCACGCGCGAAGTGCTCGCCGTCAACATGGTGATGGCCGGCTGCCGGCCGGAGTACGCGCCGGTCGTCCGCGCCGCGATGCTGGCGCTCTGCACCGATTCCTTCAACCTGAACGGCGTGCAGGCGACGACGCACATGGCGGCGCCGCTGCTCGTCGTGAACGGGCCGATCCGCAACGCGATCGGGATGAACGCGGGGCACAACGTGTTCGGTTCCGGCAACCGCGCGAACGCGACGATCGGCCGCGCCGTGCGGCTCATGCTGCTCACCGCCGGCGGCGCGATCCCCGGCGATCTCGACAAGAGCACGCTCGGGCATCCCGGAAAGTACACGTACTGCATCGCCGAGAACGAAGAGGCGAGCCCGTGGGCGCCGTACCACGTCGAGCACGGGATGGCGGCCGACGAGAGCAGCGTCTTCGTGATCGCCGCCGAACCCCCGCACAGCGTCGTGAACCACGTCGCGAACGACGCGCGCGGCGTCCTCGACAGCATCGTCTCGGCGATGAGCACGTACGCGCACAACAACGCCGTCGCCGGCGGCTCGTGCGCCGTCGTGATCTGTCCGGAGCACGCGGCGACGATCGCCGCGAGCGGCTTCGGCCGGCGCGACGTGCGCAACTATCTCTGGTACAACGCGACGAACGCCTGGCGCGACGTGAGCTTCGGCGATCGCTACGCGAACGGCGGAAAGGTCTACAACAAGGCGCTGCCGGTGTGGTACTCGCGCGAGCCCGACGGCCGGATCCCGATCGTGCCGAGCGCCGACGACATCCACCTGTTCGTCGCGGGCGGGACGGCGGGGCGCTTCTCGGCGTTCATCCCCGGCTGGGGCCGGATGACGAGCCCCGTGCTGCGCGCAATCGACGCCGGGATGCCGCGCGGGGAATCGGCGTGCGCCGACGGAACGTGCGCGCTGTGAGCACCCGCCTTCCCGGTCCGTTCCCGATCCCCGTGTACGACCCGCGCGGCGTCGTCCGCGCCGAGCGGCGCCCGCTCGCGCCGCGCATCGCGGCGCTCGGCGGTCTGCGGCTCGCGATTCTCGACAACACGAAGTGGAACGGCCGGAGGGTGCTGGAGCGCACCGCCGAGCTGCTGGGCGCCGGCGCGCCGTTCGCCGCGGTGACGCGCTACAAGAAGGAGAGCTTCTCGCTCGACGCCGCGCCCGCGCTGATCGCCCGAATCGCGGCCGAGAACGACGCCGTCCTGACCGGCATCGGTGATTGAGGAAGCTGCACGTCGTGCTGTATGCACGACGCCGTCCGCCTGGAAGCGTCAGGCGTCCCCGTCGCCGTCATCGTCACGACCGTGTTCGCGCACGAGGCCCGCGTGCAGGGCGCGGCGCTCGGCATGGACGCGCTCGAGCCGGTGGTCGTCAGCCATCCGCTGAGCACGCTCACGCCGGATCAGCTCGACGCGCGCGCCCGCGAAGCCGCCGCGCAGGCCGCCGCGATCTGGCGCGGCGAGGTCAGCTCGCCGCGCCGCTGAAGGCGAAGGCCGCGTCACGGACGCGCGTCGCGTGCGACCCGCACGCGGTCACGTCGTAGAACCGCAGCGTTTCCAGCCGCGCGCTGCAGCCGCACGCCCAGCGCAGCAGCTCGCGTCGCCTGCCGTCGTCGTCGGCCGTATGCACGGTCGGCGCCCCCAGCAGCTCGTTCATCGCGATCCAGCTCAGATACATCGCCCGGTTCTCCGTCGTGGTCTCATGTCTCCGCTTTACCCCTCCCCCCGAGGGGTATGATGATCGCGGAGGTCATTCGCCAAACGTGGAAACGAGAGCACAAACGAACAGCGTCGAGCGCGGCGCGATCGCCGACGGCAGCAACCGCCATCTGAGCGAGCTCTGGACGAACGCCGGGATGGTCGAAACCGACCGGCCGATGCGGGAGCTGCGCGGCATCGAGGCCGCGCATCAAGCAGTCCTCGGCGACCCGGCGCCCCTCGCGCTGTTCGGTTTCGCAGTCGGTACCTTTCTCGTCTCGGCCGTCGTCACGGGGCTGTGGCCGAAGGCCGCGCTCCCGGCGGTCGTCCCGGCGCTGCTGTGGTTCGCCGGCGTCGGCCAGTTCATCGGAGCGCTCTTTGCGCTGGCGCGGGGCAGCACGTTCGGCGCGACCGCGTTCGGGTCGTTCGGGATGGCGAACATCATCTTCGGCAGCTTCGTCTGGATGCAGAACGCGGGCGTGATCCCGATGAGCGCGCAGTCGATGACGATGCTCGGGATCGGGTTGTTCTGCTTCGCGTACATCGCCCTCGCGCTGACGATCGCCGCCGTGCGCACGAACGTCGTGTACCTGCTCACGGTCCTCGCGCTGATCCCCGGCTACGCCCTCGCCGCCTGCAGCGACGTCGGCGCGGCGCCGGTCGTCGGACACATCGGCGGCTGGTTCCTGTGCGCGGCCTCGCTGCTCGCCTTCTACGCGGCCGCGGCGGTCGTCGTCAACAGTCAGTGGTGCCGCGAGGTGCTCCCGCTCGGGACGCTGCGCCGCCGCTGACCGCACGAGGTGCGCGCGGCCGCTCCGGCGGCCGCGTGAACCCGCTTCTCGGCCGTCCGGTAGGCGAGCGCGCGCAAACCGGGTACACTCCCTGACGATGGCGGACGACGTCGACCGAACGGCGCTTCGGCCTCGACGGGCCCAAGAATCGTTCATCGGACGATGCCGCTCCGGCGCCGTCTGGTGCGCGAAGCGGATCGGCCCCGGCGTCATTACCGGGGCGTCCGACGACGACCCCTCCGGGATCGCGACGTACGCGATCGCCGGCTCGAGCCTCGGATACGGGCTGCTGTGGGTCGCGCTGATCACCACGCCGCTCATGATCGCGGTCCAGGAGACCTGCGCGCGGATCGGGATGGTCGGCGGCACCGGCTTGATCGCCGCGATGCGCAAGGTCATGCCGCGCTGGCTGCTGCTGAGCCTCGTCGTGCTGGTCGTCGCGGCGAACACGATGAACATCGCGGCCGACGTCGCCGGGATGTCGTCGTCGGCCGCGCTCGTCACGCCGGTACCCGCCGAGGCGTGGGCGGTCGGCTTCGGGGTGCTGCTGATCGCGGTCGAGGTCTTCGCCTCGTACCGCCTCTTCGCGTCGATCGTGAAGTGGCTGTGCCTCTCGCTGTTGTCGTACGTCGTCACCGCCTTCGTCGTGCGCGTCGACTGGCTCGCCGCGTTGCGCCACACCATCGTCCCGGAGATCCGTCTGGAGAAGGCGTGGATGGCGACGTTCGTGGGATTCCTCGGGACGACGATCACGCCGTATCTGTTCGTGTGGCAGGCGGCGCTCGAGGTCGAGGAAGAGCGCGCGCGGGGACGCACGACCATCCGCCGCCGGCGGGGCGCGACGCGCGCCGAGATCCGCGCCGAGCGCGCCGACGTGGTCACGGGGATGATCTACTCCAACGCGGTGGCGTGGTTCATCGTGCTGGCGAGCGCGGCGACCCTGCACGCGCACCATCCGCAGATTCTCAGCGTCGCGGACGCGGCGAGCGCGCTGCGGCCGCTCGCCGGCGACGGCGCGGAGCTGCTGTTCGCGCTCGGCGTCGTCGGCGCGGGGCTGCTGGCGGTCCCGGTCCTCGCCGGGTCGTCGGCGTACGCGCTCGCCGACGCCTTCGCCTTCGAGGGGAATCTCGACGCGCGGCCGCGCTCCGCGCCGCTGTTCTACGGCGCGATCGCGCTCGGGATCGCGCTCGGCGTCGCGGCCGACCTCACGCACCTCGACGCCGTCAGCGCGCTTTTCTGGTCGGCGGTCGTGAACGGCTTCGTCGCCGTTCCGCTCCTCGCCGGCGTGCTCGCCACGGCGAACCGGCGCGACGTCATGGGCGCCTGGCGCAACGGCCGGCTCACCAACGTTCTCGTCCTCATCACGATCGTGCTGATGGCGCTCGCCGCGGCCGGGCTCGTCTTCACGGCGTGACGCCGAACGCCGAACGCAATGGCACACTTGCGCGAGACGACGGCGAGGGAAGGGCACGCCGCCCGGCGAGAAGAGGAAGCGGCGTGGAGAGCTTTGGGGAGCGGCTTCGCCGGCTGCGCAAGGAACGGGCGCTGACCGTCGCGGCGCTGGCCAAGATGGTCGGCGTGACGGACAGCGCGATCCGCCAGATCGAGAGCGGCGAGAGCAAGTCGGCGTCGTTCGCGGTCGGCTTGCGGCTCGCGCAGGTGCTCGAAGTCGACCCCTTCGTGCTGGCGTTCGGGGAAGGGACCTCGCTCGCCGGGCGCGTGCTCGAGATCGAGCGGCGCGTCACGGCGATCGAGGCGGCACGGGCCGACGAGAAGCGCGCCGCCGACTACTTCCGCACGCACGAGTTCCCGAGCCGCCACGTCTGATCGCTCCGTCGCATGCTCCCGTGACGAGGACAGGGACATGCACGGCAGGGAGCGGGCACCAGCTTCCTCGTAAAGAGCCCGCAGCGGCCGTACGGGTGCGTCGCGAGGAGCACCCGATCGTGTCACCACCCCCCAGAGGGCCGGCGGAGCGGCCTTCGTACGCCCGCGCGCTCGACGCCTACCGCCGCGGCGATTTGACGACGGCGCTGCGGCTGCTGGACGGCCTCGACTTCGAACGTCCGACGATCCTGCGCGTGCGGGTGCTCACGCGCCTGGGCCGGCTGCCGGAGGCGCTGCGCGCGGCGGTCGACGCGCCGCTCGAGGACGCGGGCGACCGCGAGCGGGCCGAGCTCAACACGGTGTACGCCGACGTCGCCGTGCGGCTGGGGCGCGACGACGTCGCGACGGCCCTGGACGACGCGCAGCTGCACGTCGACGCGACGGGGGCGCACACGCTCGCCGCCGAGCTCGATACGATCCGCGCCAGGCACGCGCTCATCGCCGGCGAGCTCGACGCCGCCGAAACGTTCGCGAACCGCGTCGCGGCGCCGGGCGACGACGACGCGAGCGGCGTGCCGCATCGCGATCACGTTCGGGCCGAAGCATTCGCGCTGCTGAGCCGCATCGCGCAGTCGCGCGGGCGGCTCGACGCAGCGGCGCTCCGGATGCGCGACGCCGTCGACGCCGGCGAGCGCGCGCCGGTACGCGACCGGTGGATCGTCGCGCACGCGCGCGACGCGCTCTCGGCGCTGCAGAGGCTCCGCGGCGAGCAGTCGTCCTAGAAGGCTCAGAACGCCGGAGCCGAGCCGCGTCCCGACGACGATCCCGGCGCGGCGCGCGCCGCCTGCGCCGAGCTCGATCACGAAACGCCCCGTTCCCGCGCGCCGAGTGATCGCATCGTCGCGCGTGCGCGGCTTCGTCGCCGGCACGCCTGAAAAGACTGACGAGGCGGTCCCGTCCTTTTCGACGAAGCTCGTGTCGAGCGGCACCACGGTGTCCTTCATCCAAAACTCGTGATGCACGCCGACGACGTCGGGAAACGCGAAGAGCATCCCCTCCGCTTCGGGGATGCGGGGCACGCCCATGAGCTCGCGCGCGTCCACAGCGCCTCGGTGTCGGCGACCGCGAGGCGCAGCGTCTCGCGCGGCGCTTCGATCGTGAGCGCCGGACAGAGCGCCTGCTCGAGCGGCCCCTTCGTGCACCAGCGCTGCGCGGCAGCAGCCGGCGGGGCGCATGGAAACCATCGGTGCGAGCAGTGCCACCACCACCGCCCCGCGGATCGTCGCTGAACGATGGAGCGGCGAGCTAGGCCGGCAACTGTTGCGAACGAAGCCGTTGAGCGGACGGTGCATGGCGGCGTCGCGTTCGGTGACGGACTGTCCGCACCATCGCCGAGCCGGAAGCGATATCGGGGTCGCATGCGGGGAGCCGTGCCGCCATCGACCGCGTCACTCCGTCTCGATACGATTCGCGGCCATGCGGAAACGCAGCATACGCGTCGCCGGACTCGCAGATCGCGTGCGTACTTTGCCTGAACACAACAGCGCCTCGTGGCCGCCGAGGCCCTTCGGGTGGCTTTACTCGGAACAAAACCGGCACTCCTTAATCGCCCATGCTGCAGTGCTCGAGCAGGAAACATATTCGCTCACCTAGCAAAGCGACCGCCCTCCCCCGACCCTTGGATTGTTCGCGTCCGGACAAACGGCGGCAGGGAGCCGGCGTTCGGCAGCGAAAGACGCGGCCGGCGCGAGGAACGAGGCAACCGCGACTGCGGATATGACAAGAACGTGTCGGCGCAATGGAAACCCCTCTTCATTGCCCTAGGCCACCCCTAGGAACCGGGT
>Ga0209810_1002356_pt1 | contig 22990 bp, 22 predicted proteins | sample Coa_R1_7_FD_187159 | JGI IMG/M metagenome (GOLD analysis project Ga0209810, IMG submission 187159) | Surface soil microbial communities from Centralia Pennsylvania, which are recovering from an underground coalmine fire - Coalmine... | ecosystem: Environmental > Terrestrial > Soil > Unclassified... | reverse complement strand
GAGGACCACGTCCTCGGCCAGCCGGCTCAGGTGGACGGCGATGGCCACCCCGGCGTGGAGGAGGTCGAGCAGGAAGTCGCGGTCGGCGACCGCGTCCATGGTGTTGGCGGAGACGCGGCCGAAGCCCAGCTCGGCCGCCACCACCTCCCGACGCAGGGGCAGGGTGCTGCCGGCCAGGGCGCCGGCCCCCAGGGGCATCTCGTCGGCAGAGCCGTAGGCGTGACGGACCCGGGCCGCGTCGCGGAGCAAGGGCCAGGCGTGGGCCAGCAGGTGCTGGGCCACCGGCACCGGCTGGGCGCGCTGGAGATGGGTGTAGCCGGGCATGATCATCCGGCCCACGGCCGCCGCCCGGTCGGCCAGGGCCGTTGCCACCCCGGCCAGGGCGCGGGCCAGATCGGCGCAGGCGGCCCGGCAGTAGAGCCGCAGGTCGAGCGCCATCTGGTCGTTGCGAGAGCGTCCGGTGTGGAGCCGGGCCCCGGCCTCCGGGTCGAGCTCGGTGAGGCGGCGCTCGACCGCGGTGTGCACGTCCTCGTCCGTCTCCTCGAAGCGGAAGCCGCCGGAGGCCATCTCCTCCGCCACCTGGACCAGGCCGCGCTCGATGCCCTGCAGCTGCGCCTCGGTGATCAGGCCGGCCGCGCGCAGCCCGCGGGCGTGGGCGATGGAGCCGGCGACGTCGAAGGGGGCCAGGCGCAGGTCGAGGCCGAGCGAGGAGGCGAACCGCTCCAGCTCGGGCCGCAGCCCCTCGGCGAAACGGCCGCCGTAGAGCTTGCCCCGGGCTGATCGAGATGGCATCACCCCGTCCCCGGAACGCCCCACCGCCCGTCGGTGGGAGACGGAGGGACGGCCACGAAGCGCGGCATCGTGATGCGATCGCATCGCGACGCCACGCGCACCACGGTCAACCTGGACGACGACGTCCTGGAGGCCGTCCGGGCGATGGCTCGCGTGGAGGGACGTAGCCTGGGGACGGTCATCTCCCGCCTGCTGCGTCGTGGCCTCGCCCCGCCCACGGCGGGCATCGACGAAGGGGACGGGTTCCCGGTCTTCCGGGTCCCCGAGGCCAGCCCGCCGATCGCGGACGAGATGGTCCGGGCCGCCCTCGAGGAAGGCTGATGCAGCTCCTCGACGTCAACCTCCTGGTGAGCCTGGCCTGGTCCAACCACGTCCACCATCGTCCGGCGCTCGACCGGTTCCACCGCCGGCGTGGCGCCCCCTGGGCGACGCCGCTGCTGACCGAGGTCGGCCCCGTGCGCGTCTCCTCCAACCTCTCGGCCATCTCCACCCAGGTGACGCCACGTGAGGCGCTGACCATGCTGGAGCGGATCCGCCGGGTACCGGGGCATCGCTTCATCGAGGACGACCTGGAGCTGGTGGTCGGCCCTCACCTCGGCTCCGGCCTGGTGGCGACCCACCGTCAGGTCACGGACGCCCACCTGCTCGCCCTCGCCCGCCGGCACGGCGGGCGCCTCGCCACCTTCGATCGGGGCATCGCCGCCCTCGACGGCGGCGAGGACGTGGAGCTCGTCCCCACCGGCTGACGCCGCTCCTCCTCTCCGCTCACGGCGTCAGCCGCCTGACCTCGGCCGGCAGCAGGCGCTCCAGGTCCAGCCCCGAGAGCTGGCCCTGCACCTCGGCCGCGGTCCGGGTACCGAGGCCGAAGAGCTTGATGAAGCCGGCCGCCGCCCTCTGGTCGAAGCGATCGCCGCGCCCGTAGGTGGCCAGCTCGGGACGGTAGAGCTGCTGCGGCGCCTTGCGGCCCACCACCATGGCCTGGCCGCGGTTGAGCTTGAGCCGCACCTCCCCGGTGACGTGGCGCTGGGTGGTGGCGACGAAGGCCTGGAGCGCCTCCCGCAGCGGGCTGAACCAGAGGCCGTCGTAGGCCAGCTGGGCCCACTGGGCGGCTACCTGGTCCTTGAAGCGGGCCACGTCCTTGGTCAGGACGATGTCCTCCAGGGCGCGGTGGGCCTGGAGCAGCAGCACCGCCGCTGGGGCCTCGTACACCTCGCGCGACTTGATCCCGACCAGGCGGTTCTCCAGGTGGTCGATGCGACCCACCCCGTGCGCCCCGCCCAGCCGGTTCAGGGTCTCGACCAGCTCCACCGCCGGCAGGGGGCGGCCGTCCAGGGTCGTCGGCACCCCTTCCCGGAAGCCGATCTCCAGGTAGAGGGGCTCCTCGGGCGCCCGCCCGGGATCGACCGTCCAGGCCCAGACGTCGGGGGGCGGCTCCTGCCAGGGGTCCTCGAGCACGCCGGCCTCGATGGAGCGACCCCAGAGGTTCTCGTCCACCGAGTAGGGGGAGTCCCGGGTCGCCGGCACCTCGACCCCGTGCCGGCGCGCGTACTCGATCTCGTCCTCGCGGTTCATGCCCCAGTCGCGCACCGGGGCCACCACCTCCAGCTCCGGGGCCAGGGCGGCGGTGGTGAGGTCGAAGCGCACCTGGTCGTTGCCCTTGCCGGTGCAGCCGTGGGCGATGGCGACCGCCCCCTCCCGGCGGGCGATCTGGACCAGCATGGCCGCGATCAGCGGCCGCCCCAGGGCCGTGGCCAGCGGGTAGGCGCCCTCGTACACGGCCCCGGCCTGGAGCGAGGGCCAGACGAAGTCGCGCAGGAAGGGGACCCGGCCGTCGACCACGTAGGCGGCCACCGCGCCCGTGCGCAGCGCCCGGCGCTGGATCGCGTCCAGATCCTTCTTCTCGCCCAGGTCGACGGTCAGGGCCACCACCTCGTAGCCCTGCTCGGTCAACCAGGGGATGGCCACCGAGGTGTCCAGCCCGCCCGAGTAGGCCAGCACCAGCTTCTTACGCTCCGGCACCCAGGAACCTCCTCAAACGCTCGCCGGCGGCGGGGTCGGCCAGCACCACCAGGATGGTGTCGTCGCCGGCCACCGTGCCCACCACCTCCTCCAGCTCCGCCTCGTCCACGGCCCGGGCCACCAGGTTGGCGCTACCCGGCGTGGTGCGGACCACGGCCAGGAACTCCACCTGGCGGATGGAGAGCACCAGCTGGCTCGCGATCGCGGCCGCGTCCTGGTAGCCGGCGCCGGTGCGGATCAGGCCCAGCTCCTGGATGTCGCGGGAGACGGTGGCCTGGGTGGCCCGAAACCCGCGCTCGGCCAGCGCCCGGGCCAGCTCCTGCTGGGTCTGGACGGGCGCTCCCCGGACCAGCTCCAGGATCGCCCGCTGTCGTCGCTCCTTCACGCTCCGGCCCGGGCCCGCCGCATGCCGGCCGCGGCCCGGTCCAGCTCGTCCGGTGTGATCACCAGCGGCGGCACCGTGCGCACGGTCCGCTCGTCGACCGCGTTGACGATGACCCCCTCCTCCAGGCATCGGGCTTGGAAACGCTTCGCCACCGGCTCCTCGAACACCACCGCCTGCATCAGGCCGCGCCCTCGCACCGTGGCCGCGCCGTCGAGGCCCGCGAGGGCCGCCCGCAGCGACTCGCCCATCTCGGCGGCGTGGCCCACCAGCCCCTCCGACTCCACCACCTCCAGCACCGCCAGGGCGGCGCTGCAGGCCAGCGGGTTGCCGCCGAAGGTCGAGCCGTGGTCGCCCGGCTCCAGCACGTCCGCCCGGGGCGCCGCCAGGCAGGCGCCGATGGGCACGCCCCCGCCCAGGCCCTTGGCCAGGGTCATCACGTCCGGCGTGATCCCGTGGTGCTGGTGGGCGAACCACCGTCCGGTGCGACCGAGCCCGGTCTGGACCTCGTCCAGGATCAGGAGCAGGTCCTGCTCGTCGCACCAGGCGCGCACCCCCTCCAGGTAGCCGTCGGGCGGGGGCACGACCCCGATCTCGCCCATGATCGGCTCCAGCATCACGGCCACGGTGCGCTCGCCGGTGGCCCGGCGGAGGGCGTCCAGGTCGCCGTAGGGCACGTGCACGAAGCCGGGCGGGAGGGGCGCGAAGGGGTCGGCGTACTTGGGCTGGCCGGTGGCGGTGACGGTGGCCAGGGTGCGCCCGTGGAAGGAGCCCTGGGCGGTGATGATCTCGTAGGCGCCGCCGCGGTGCCGCCTGCCCCACTTGCGCGCGATCTTGATCGCGGCCTCGTTGGCCTCGGCCCCGCTGTTGGCGAAGAACACCCGGCTGGGGAAGGACAGCTCGACCAGGCGCCGGGCGAGCCGGACCTGGGGTTCCGTGTAGTACAGGTTGGAGGTGTGGATCAGACGGGCGGCCTGCTCGGCGACCGCTCGCGCCACCGCCGGGTGGGCGTGGCCGAGCAGGTTGACGGCGATGCCGGCCACCAGGTCCACGTACTCCCGTCCGGCGTCGTCGCGGACCAGCGCCCCCCGTCCCTCGACCAGGGTCACGGGCAGGCGGTTGAAGGTGCCCATCAGGTAGGTGCGCTCGGCCTCGATCAGCTCCGGGGTGGTCATCCCTCTCCCTCCTCGCGCGTGACCATGGTGCCGATGCCGGACTCGGTGAAGAGCTCGAGCAGCAGGGCGTGGGGCTGCCGGCCGTCGATGACGTGGGCCTGGGGGACGGCGTCGAGCGCGCGCAGACAGGCCTCGAGCTTGGGGATCATGCCCCCACCCACCCGGTTCTGCTCGATCAGGCGCCGGGCCCGGGCGCGGTCCAGCTCGGTGATGACCCGCTGCTCGCCGTCCAGCACCCCGGGCACGTCGGTGAGCAGGATCAGCTTGGCCGCGCCTAGCGCCACCGCGATCTCGGCCGCCACCGTGTCGGCGTTGATGTTGTAGGAGAGGCCGTCGTAGCCGAGGCCGATGGAGGCGATGACGGGCACGTAGCCGCGCTGGAGCAGGGCCGTGATCGGCTCCCGGTTGACCTGCACCACGCGTCCCACCAGGCCCAGGTCGGGGTCGAGGGGCTCGGCGATGATGGTGGGGCCGTCCTCGCCCGACATGCCCACCGCCCGGCCGCCGAGCCGGTTCAGGGTCGCCACCAGGTCCGGGCTCACCTTGCCGGTGAGCACCATCTTGACCACCTCCATGGTGGGCGGGTCGGTGACCCGGAGGCCGTTGCGGAACTCCGCCTCCAGGCCCAGCCGCCGGCTCAGGGCCGTGATCTCGGGACCGCCGCCGTGCACCAGCACCGGCAGCATGCCCACGTAGCGCAGGAGCACCACGTCGAGCAGCGTCTCCTCCTTGCGCTGCTCGATGGCGTTCCCCCCCAGCTTCACCACCACCACCTGGCCGTGGAAGCGCCGGATATAGGGGAGCGCCTCGACCAGCACCTGGGCCCGCTCGTTCACGTCGATGGTCATCGCACCCCCATGCCCTGGCCCGAGCTCACGTCGTGTACTCCGCGTTGATCCGCACGTACTCCTGGGAGAGGTCGCAGCCCCAGGCCTCGGCCCGGCCCTCGCCCAGGCCCAGCTCGGCCACGATCTCGATCTCGGGCCGCTGGAAGGCGCGTCCGACCGCCTCCAGGTCGACCTCCACCCCGGCCCCGGCGGTGAACACGGTCAGCCCGGCGACGGTCACCGTCAGTCGGTCGATGGCCAGCTCGCAACCGCTGTAGCCGAGGGCGCAGACGATGCGGCCCCAGTTGGGGTCGCCGCCGTGGACGGCGGTCTTGACCAGGTTGCTCGAGGCCACCGCCCGGGCCGCCAGCCGCGCCTGCTCGTCGTCGGGCGCCCCCTCCACCCGGACCGTGATCAGGCGGGTGGCGCCCTCGCCGTCCCGGGCGATCATCCGGGCCAGCTCGCGCGCGACCTCGGTGATGGCCCGCTCCAGCGCCTCTGCCTGGGCGCTGCCGGGCTGCACCGGGCGGTTGCCCGCCGCCCCTCCGGCCAGGACCAGAAAGCTGTCGTTGGTGGAGGTGTCGCCGTCCACCGTGACCTGGTTGAAGCTGTGGTCGGCCACCCGCTTCACCACCGACCCCACCCAGCCCGGGGCCACGGCCGCGTCGGTGGTGACGAAGGCCAGCAAGGTCGCCATGTTGGGATGGATCATGCCCGAGCCCTTGGCCATTCCGCCGACCCGCACCGGCACGCCGTCCAGCTCCAGCTCCACGGCGTAGGTCTTGGGCACGGTGTCGGTGGTCATGATGGCCCGGGCGGCGGCCTCCCCGCCGTCGGGCGCGAGCCGAGCGCAGGCCTCGGCGATGCCCCGCTTGACCGCCTCCATGGGCAGGTAGCGGCCGATCACGCCCGTGGTCCCGACCAGCACCTGGTCGGGGTCGAGGTCGAGCCGGTCGGCGGTGAGCTTGGCCATCTGCAGGGCGTCACGGAAACCCTGGGCGCCGGTGCAGGCGTTGGCGTTGCCGGAGCAGGCGACCAGGGCCTGGACCCGGTTGCGCTGGAGGTGGAGCTGGTCGATCACCACCGAGGCGCTCTTGACCCGGTTGGTGGTGAACACCCCGCCGGCGTCGCAGGCCAGGTCCGACACGACCACGGTCAGATCCTCCCGGTCCTGCGCCGAGGGCAGGTAGGCGGAGCCGCCGGCCGTGGCCGCCTTGATGCCGCAGGCGGCGGCGCCAGCGCGCCAGCCGCGAGGGGCGGTCACCCCGCCGGGGAGGATGCGGTAGGGCGAGGTCACGGCCACTGCAGGGGTCCCCCCAGGCCCTCGCCGCGCTCGAACCCGAAGGCGAGGTTGAAGCACTCCACCCCCTGTCCCGAGGCCCCCTTGACCAGGTTGTCGAGGGCGGCCGTCACCACCGCCTTCGAGCCCTGGGCGGCGACGTGGATGAGGCAGTAGTTGGTGTGGCTGGCGAGCTTGGTGGCCGGCGTCCGGTCCAGCACCCTGACGAAGGGTTGGCCGGCGTAGAACTCGCGGTAGGCCCCGGCCAGGGCCTCCGGCGAGCCCACCAGGTCGAAGTAGCAGGTGACCAGGATGCCCCGGACCATCGGCACCAGGTGGGGGACGAAGGTCAGCCGGGGCGGGCTGCCGTCGGCCAGCCGTCCCAGCTCCTGCTCCAGCTCGGGCAGGTGGCGATGGCCGCCGATGGCGTAGGCGGACAGCGATTCGTCCACCTCGGCGAAGTGGGCCCCCAACCCCGGGCTCCGGCCCGCCCCGGACACCCCGGACTTGGCGTCCACGACCACGTCCGAGCCGGCCAGGCCGGCCGCCACCGCCGGGGCCAGGGCCAGGATGGAGGCGGTCGAGTAGCAGCCGGGCACGGCCACCAGGCGGGCGCCGGCGATCTCCTCCCCGTGCAGCTCGGGGAGGCCGAGGACGGCCTCCTCCAGCAGCTCCGGCGCCGGGTGCTCCTGGCGGTACCAGACCGGGTAGAGGGAAGGGTCGCGGAGGCGGAAATCGGCGCTCATGTCGATCACCCGGGCCCCCGCTTCCAGCCAGCCCCCCGCCCGGCCCGCGCCCAGGTTGTGGGGGAGGCAGCTGAAGACCACCTCCACCGCCGAGGCGTCCACCTCGGCGGCGAAGCGGCCCTCCAGCTCGAGGAGGGGGAACACCTCCCGGTAGGGGTGGCCGGCGAACGAGCGCGAGGTGAGCTGCGCAAGCTCCACGCCCGGATGCCGGGCGAGGAGGTGCACGAGCGTCATGCCCGCGTACCCGTTGGCGCCGGCCACCGCTGCCCTGACCCTGCGCTCAGCCCTCGGGCGCCCGGCCGCCTCCGACATCTCCGCTCCCATCACCGTTCCCGACGCGCATCGTCCGCATAAATATACAGATTCAGCGAATGTTTATGCAGGAACGTCGGCCCAGGGCCGGCGGCGCGCCCCTCTCAGCCCGACGACCCTTCAGCTGAGCACGTCCTTGCGCAGGAAGCGGTACCAGGCCCAGGCGAAGAAGACGGTGGCGTAGCAGAGGGCGGAGATCGTCCCCTTCACCATGTCGTCGGTCTGGACGGGGTCGGAGAGCAGGCCCAGCCACGCCTCCGAGTAGTGGGTGGGGAGCACCACCCGCAGCCCGCCCAGGGCGGTGATCTGGTCCAGGATGCCGGAGACGATCTGCAGCAGCACGGCGCCCCCCACCGCCCCCAGCGGCGCGTCAACGGACACCGAGAGCAGGAAGGCGAGTCCGGCGGTCACCAGCAGGGTGACGGCCACGTAGCCCAGGATGCCCGCCAGCCGCAGCAGCGCGGGGCCGCTCGCGATCTCGCCCGCCGCCGTGGTCACCAACGGATGCCAGCCGTAGCGCAGGGTGCCGGCGAGCAGTGCGGTGCCGGTGAGCAGGAGCAGCGCCACCAGGCTGGAGAGCAGCGCCACCAGGAGCTTGCTCCCGAGCAGCCTCCCCCTGGGCACGGGGATGGCCAGCAGGTAGCGCAGCGAGCCCCAGCTGGCCTCGCCGGCCACGGTGTCGCCGCAGAACAGGGCGACCACGACCACCAGCAGGAAGGACGAGGACACCAGCAGGGTGAAGAGGGCGAAGTTGAGCCCGCCCGAGGTGGCGATGTCGGCCAGGGTGGCGAACTCGCCCCGGTCGCCCCCGCCACCTCCCCCGCTCGTCCGGCCGAACTCGAAGGCGGCCAGGACGATCAGGGGCAGCAGCACCATGAAGCCCAGGGTGAGCTGGGTGCGCCGGCGGCCGGCCTGGCGGCGCAGCTCGGTCGCGAACGACAGCGTGGCGCCGGGCCGGTAGCCGGCGGCCGCCCCGAGGGAAGGGGTCACGCTACGGCGCCTCCGGCCCGGAGCGGGCCTCCCCCCCGACCAGGGCCAGGAAGGCGTCCTCCAGCCGCCGGCGCGGCACCACGCGACTGACCCCGACACCGGCCCGGACCAGGGCGGCGACCAGGATGGAGGGGGAGCGGCCGTCCAGCTCGGCCACCAGCGACCCGTCGCCCAGGCGGGTCACGCCCTGGACCCCGGCCCGGCGCAGGACCTCCGCGGCCGCCGCCGGGTCGGACACCTCGAGCTGCACCGAGGGCGAGTCGCCGACCACCTCGTTCACCGGCCCGGCCGCCACCACCTCGCCCCGGTGCAGGACCACCACGTGCGTGCAGGTCCGCTCCACCTCGGCCAGCAGGTGGCTGGAGACCAGGACCGCCCGGCCGCCGGTGACGTACCGGCGCAGGACGCGCCGCATCTCGACGATCTGGGGCGGGTCCAGCCCGTCGGTCGGCTCGTCGAGGACCAGCAGGTCGGGCATGCCCAGCATGGCCTGGGCGACAGCCAGACGCTGCTTCATGCCGTGGCTGTAGGTCCCCACCCGCCGATGGACGGCCGACCCCAGGGCCGCGATCTCCAGGACCTGGTCGAGCCGGGCGTCGGCCTCCGGCCGCCCGGTGGCCCGCCAGAACAGGCGCAGGTTGGCCAGCCCCGAGAGGTGGGGCAGGAAGCCCGGACCCTCGACCAGGGCGCCCACCCGGGACAGCGCCGGCGCACCCGGCACCATCCGCTGGCCGAAGACCCGGACCGACCCCGCGCTGGGCCGGACCAGGCCCAGCAGCATGCGCAGGGTGGTGGTCTTGCCGGCGCCGTTGGGGCCCAGCAGCCCCACCACCTGACCGCGCCCGACCACGAAGTCCACCCGGGACACGGCCACCAGACCGTCCCCGTACTCCTTGCGCAGGCCCTCGACCACGAGCGGCAGGGCCTCCTCGCCGCCCGTGACCGCGGAGTGGGAAGGAGGACGGCGTCGACGCCGCCCGATCCAGATGGCGGTGATCAGCGCCAGGGCCAGCGCTGCCACCAGGCCCGCCAGCGCCCACCGCCAGGCCGCGTCGGCGGTGGGGATGGGCTCACCCCGCACCACGGGCAGCGCCACCGTGGGTCCGGCCGCGACCGTGTCGACCGCCGGTCGGTCGGGCGTGGCGTAGGCCTGGTCCGAGGTGGCCACGGTGACCCGCAGCCGATGCCCGGCCGGGACGTCGTGCACGATGGCGGGCAGGGTCACGGTCACCGGGCGCGCCGCGGCGATCGAGGCGGGCAGGCCGACCAGGCGCACCGGGGCGACCAGCCCCTCGGGCAGGGTGGCGCGGCCGGCCGGGTCGAGGTCGTACAGCTTGACGAAGAGGACCGCCTCCCCGGTGGGGCTGGCGACGCGGATCCGGACCTTCGGGGCGCCGACCACGCTCACCGTGGCGGGCAGCGGGGCGGAGAGGAAGTCGGCGTGCTGGCCGGGGACCTCGTGGGGGACGGCGACGTCGCCGCCCGCGCCGGGGAGCACCGAGACGGCCGCGGGCGTGCCCCCGGGCGGGCTCACCACCGGCTGCGGGGGCCCGGCGATCCGGACCGTGGTCGTTCGCTGCCCCGACAGCCCCGGGTAGCGGGCCACCGAGTAGGCCGGGGCCACGGCGCCGCCGTCCATGGGTTCGATGCCCGCCACCCGCGAGTAGGTGAAGGCGGTCCCCGGCGCGCCCCCCCGGTGGAGGAGGTAGTGGTCGAGCCAGCGCCCGATCGAGGAGCGCAGCCGGTCCTGGTCGGACTGCGGGCCCCGGCCGCCGTCGTGGCCGCCCGTGTACCAGGCCACCTGGACCGGGGTGCCGTGGGCCGCGATGCCCCGGGCGTTGGCGTCCGCCTCCGAGAGCGGGAAGAGCGAGTCGGCCTCGCCCTGGACGAGCAGGGTGGGCGCGGTGATCCGGGACAGGACCGAGGCCGGGCTGCGCCGGCGCAGCAGCGCGATCTGGTCGCCGGTCGCCACTCCGCTCGCGGCCACGGAGAGGTAGGCCTGGCAGACGTCGGGGGCGAACCGGCCGCAGGCCGGGGTGGCGTCGGCAGGGGCGAGCCGGGTCGAGCCACCCGGGAACGGCGCTCCGCCCTCGCCGAACAGCAGCCCGGCCCAGGCCCTCTTGAACACCCCCCGCTCGGGGCCGGCGCCGGTGGACTCGGGCAGGAAGGCCCCGGCCAGGTCGTTCCAGGTGTCCTCGGCGACCACGGCGTCGACCCGTCGGTCGTCGCCGGCGAGCAGCAGCGCCAGCGCCCCGCCGTACGACGCCCCGACCACGCCCACCCGGGGGTCGCCCGGTCCGTCCTTCAGCACCTCGGGCCGGGCGGCCAGCCAGGAGACCAGCCCCTCGGCGTCCTTCACCTCCCAGTCCGGGCTGTCCAGGTGGATCTGGCCCCCGCTGCGGCCGAAGCCCTCCGCCGTCCAGGTGAGCACGGCGTAGCCGCGGTCGGCCAGGTCGCGGGCGTCCGAGGCCACGCTGTCCTTGGTTCCACCGAAGCCGTGGGCCAGCAGCACGGCGGCGGTGGGGTGGGCGGCGGAGGCCGCCCGGGGCCGGTAGTAGGTGAGGTCGAGGGCCACTGGCGTGCTCCCGTGCGGCCCGGTGTGCACCGTGAGGGTCAGAGCACGCGCACTGAAGCCCGGCGTTCGGGGCCAGGCCGCCCAGGCGACCGCGCCGGCGAGGAGCGCCAGCGCCAGGAGGCCGGTGAGCAGGCGGGACCGGTTCGAGCGAGGTCGGCGCCAGCTGCGCATGATGTTCCACCGTAGACCAGCCGGGGGCGCGGCCGCCGGCGAGGCCGGCCAGGCCGCCGCAGCTCGGTCGCCGGCCCAGAGCGATGGTCGCGGACCGCGGCCAGACGGCACCCGCCGCCGCCAGGACGACGGAGCCGACCGGGCGGCGAACGTCGGCCGCGAGGAGACGGCCGTCCCACCGCCCTGCTCGGCGGGCAGCCCGTCGATCAGGGCACGTCGGTCGGCGCCGCCGGTGAGCCGGATGCCGGAGGCGGGCCGGAGCGGGGCCACCTCGTCGCCGGGCGCCCGCGACCGTATCCTGCCCGTGGGATGGGAGGCGAGCGGTGGCGTGCCCGGCTCCGGGCGGTCGATCCGGTGGGGCGCTGGGGGCGGCTGGAGCCCCGACGGCGTCGGGCCCTGGGCCTGATGGCGGTGGCCCTCCTGGTCCTGGGCGGCGCCGCCCTCGCCGACCTGCACCGGGGCGCCGCCCCGTCGCCGGCGCGGCGGCAGGGGCTGCTGACCGGCGCCGACTGGGTCTCCGCCGACCGGGGCTGGATCGTCCTCACCGACCCCGGCGTTCCCGAGTCCGCCCTCTTCGTCACCGAGGACGGCGGCTCGCACTGGCGTCGCCGGTTGACCGGTCCCGGCCCCCTGGCCGTGCGCCGCCTGGGAGGAGGGCTCGGGTTCGTGACCGAGCGGCCCGGCCAGCAGGGGGGCGTCCCCCGGCTCCTGCGCACCACCGACGGGGGCGGCCACTGGCGAGCGCTGACCCTGCCCGGGCCCGACGACGCCGGCGCGCCCTTCTTCGTCGACGCCGACCACGGCTGGCTGCTGGCGGCCGGGCCCGGGGCCGGCGTCCTCTACCGGACCGTCGACGGAGGCCGGACCTGGGAGGCGCTGCCGCCGATCGGTGACGAGGGCGCCGGGGGCGGCCTGGAGGCCGCCACCTCGCTCTGGTTCCAGGACGCCTCCACCGGCTGGATCGGCGGCAGCGGCCAGGACGGCGCGGCGGTGGTCTACGTCACCCACGACGGGGGCCGCAGCTGGCGCGGCGCCGTCCTGGCGGAGCCAGGGTCGAGCCCCGGCGGCCACCCCCTCCAGGTGCTGATCCCCTCCCTCTCCCGGGCCGGGGTCGGGGCGCTGCCGGTGCTGGACACGGCCTCCGGCTCGGCCCGGGTGTACCTCTCGACCGACGGCGGGGACACCTGGAAGGACCCCGCCCCGGCGCCGGCCGCCGCGGCGCCGGTCTTCGTGGACGGACGCCACGGCTGGCTCCTCGACGGCCGCCGGGCCTGGACCAGCTCCGACTCCGGACGGCACTGGCGGGCGCGGGCTCCCGCCCCCGCCGGCTGGCAGTTCGACGGCTTCCTGCCGGTGAGCGCCTCGGTGGCGCTGGCCCGGCTGGTGCGGGCCGGCGCCGTCCCCGACGAGACCGGGCCCTGGCAGCTGGTCCGCACCACCGACGGCGGCCACAGCTGGCACCAGGTCCCCCTGCCCCGCCTGTAAGGCGGCCGGCGCCGCGCCCCCGCCACCCCCGCGCCCGATCGGAGGCGGCGGCGCCGAGGGTCCGCTCGACGGCCGCGTCCCTCACCCCGCCGACCGGGGACGAGCGGTGGTACACCGATGGCGGCCGCGCCTCCCGGGGCGCGGCCGCCGGACGGCGGACGACGAAGGATGAGATGAAAGGAGGATGCGCGGGTGCGGGAACTACGAGGCAGGGTCGCGGTGGTGACGGGCGCGGCCAGCGGCATCGGCCTGGCCCTGGCCCGCCGCCTGGGCCGCGAGCCGATGCGGGTGGTGCTCGCCGACGTCGAGACGGAAGCGCTCAGGCGCGCCCACCGGCTCCTCGCCGACGAGGGCATCGAGGTGGAGAGCCGGGTCACCGACGTGAGCGACGCCGCCGATCTGGAGCGGCTGGCGGCCTACGCCCTGGACCGCTTCGGTGCCGTCCACGTGGTCTGCAACAACGCCGGGGTCGGCGGCGGCGGGTTGACCTGGGAGGTGCCGCTGAACGTCTGGCGTTGGGTCGTCGACGTCAACCTCTTCGGGGTGGTGCACGGCATCCGCGCCTTCGTGCCCCACCTCCTGCGCCAGGGCGAGGGCCACGTGGTCAACACCGCCTCGGTGGCGGGCCTCCTGGCCGGCCCCGGCCTGAGCCCCTACACCGCCGCCAAGCACGCGGTGGTGGGCCTCTCCGAGTCGCTCTATCACGAGCTGCAGCTGGTCGGCTCGGCGGTGCGGGTGTCGGTGCTCTGCCCGGGCTTCGTCCGCACCCGTATCGCCGAGGCCCAGCGCAACTGGCTCGCCCGCTACGGGCCGCCGCCGCTCGAGCCGCGACCCGAGGAGGAGGCCACGCGTCGCCGCCTGGAGGAGGCCATCGCCTCCGGCCTGGAGCCGGAGGCGGTGGCGGAGGCGGTCCGCTCGGCCATCCTGGAGGAGCGCTTCTGGGTCCTCACCCACCCCGAGTTCGGCGAGGCCGTGATCGAGCGCGCCCGGAGGGCGGCGACGGGCCGGGACCCCGCACCGCCGGGAGGGGAGGTCGGGCGGTGACCGACCGGTCGCTGCCCTCGGCACCTTCGGGGACCGCCGGCGGGACGGGCGCCGCCCCAGCGCCCGTCGCCGATCCCCGGTGCTCGTCGGCAGGAGGGGCGCTCAGGGCGGGCCGGTAGGGGTGGCGGTCCCGGCGCCAGGCCATCTGGGCTCAGCCGCCGGCCACCGGGCCTCGCCAGGGGCACCTTGACGCGTGCACACGGCGAAGAGCGGATCTCACGGCTCCGGGAGCAGAGCTGCCTCCTCTCCCGTTCTCGTCACCGACCGCACCATGGCGAGCCCGAGCCAAACTCAAGGCCAAACCTGGATCACCCGTTCCGCACGGACGACGCAGATCCACGGCCCCGGCCGTCGCGAGCGCTGAACGATGCGATGAACGTTCGCCAGGAGGCGATCTCGCTGCTGGGCTCCGGTCGAGCTGGCGGCCGAGAGCTAGAAGACCCTGACCCCGTACGCCTTCACCGCCGACAGCTCGGGCGCCCTCCGCCGGATTCGCTCGTCCTTCGTGAGCACGACCCAGCCCTCCCGGCCGGCGCGCTCCAGCCAGACCTCGTCCGCTACCCTCTCCTCCGCTCCCGGTCCGTAGACCGAGGCCATGGTGTGCACGACGAAGCCGGCCTGCCGAAGTCCATCGGGTACCAGATACCGTCCCAGGCTGCGGTCGACGAAGAAGCCGGGAGGTTCAAGCGGCTGGCGGGAGCGTGGCACGGATGACGTCTTCGAGGTCGTCAGGGGAGAGGTCGAAATCGCCGGCCACGCTCTCCAGGGACTCCCCCGCTCGGAAGCGCTCGAGCACGGCGTGCACGGGCGCCCCGCTCTTCACGAACAGGGGCTGGCCAAACCCTCGCGACGGGTCCACGACGAGCAGGGGACGCTCGGTGATCGGCAGGTGGAGGCGGAGAGCCCAGGTGTCGGAGTCGAACTCCACGCGCCGCAGGTACCGGCGGATGATCTCGGCGAACGCCCGCTGGCCGGTCAGGACCGTGACCAGCAGCTCCTCGTCATCGCTCTCTCGGGCGTCGTCGTACAGGATGCCGGCCCCATCGGTGAAGAGACGGCGCGAGGCCAGGGCATGCTCCAGGCCGATCTCCGACTCGAGAACCTCGAGCGCCTTTCGGATGTGCTGCATCGAGACCCCGGCGCGCCGGAACGCCGCCACCACCATTCCCTCCGCGAGGCCGATGAAGGGAATGCTCGGCTGCCGCGCGGGGACGTCCAGGCTGGTCACGATGGCCCGATGGCGCTGGCCGCTCGGGACCGTGTAACCTCGGGCCCAGGCGTGAAACGTCCGCGCCGGGACGCCAAGCATCCACGAGGCTTCGCGCGACGTATAGAGGGGCACGGTGAACCGGATATCCCGGACCATCACCAACTCGAAGGCACCTCCCGAGATCGAACGGCCACCCGACCATCGCCATCATGCCACGGAGTACGTGCCGCCTTCCTGACCTCCGGTAAACCGCCCACCCGGACCATCACGACGGCCATCGACTCGACCGACCCCGAGCTCGACCTGGGTGCACGCCCAGCTCACGTGGTCCCGCGGCGCGGCACCGAAGCGGCGGAGGACGAGGGCCGACGCCAGGCCATCCGGGCTCAGCCCGGGCGGATCGTCCCCCCCACCTCGAAGCAGCCCCGGGCGCCGGTGTGGCAGACCGGGCCGCGGGGCCGCACCCGCAGCAGCAGCGCGTCCCGGTCGCAGTCCAGGCGGGCCTCGACCAGGTCCAGATAGCTGCCCGAGGTGGCCCCCTTCTCCCACAGCCCCCGGGTCCGGGAGCGGAACCAGACGTGGCCGGTCTCCAGGGTGCGGCGCCAGGACTCGGCGTCCACGTAGGCCAGCATCAGCACCTCGCCGTCGCCGGCGTCCTGGACCACGGCCGGGATGGGGCCGCGGGAGAAGTCGGGGGAGAAGCCAGGGGCCGGCTCCGCCGCCCCGACATCCCCCCTCGCCGGCCCCGGGCCGCCCCCTCCGACCCCGGTCATGCGCCCGGCACCGGCCGCACCTCGACCCCCCTCGCCGCCAGGTACGCCTTCACCTCGGCGATGGTCAGCTCGCCGAAGTGGAAGATCGAGGCCGCCAGCGCCGCCTCGGCCCCGCCCGCGGTCAGCGCCTGGTAGACGTGCTCGGCCTCGCCGGCGCCGCCGGAGGCGATCACGGGCAGCCGGACCGCCGAGCTGACCGCCCGCAGCAGCTCCAGGTCGTAGCCCTCCCGGGTGCCGTCGCGGTCCATGGAGGTGAGCAGGATCTCGCCCGCCCCCAGCCGCTCCCCCTCCCGGGCCCACTCCACCGCGTCGCGGCCAGTGGGTCGGCGGCCGCCGTGGGAGAAGACCTCCCAGCCGCCCTCCGGCCGACGGCGGGCGTCGATGGCCAGCACCATGCACTGGGACCCGAACCGCTCCGCGCCCCGGGCGATCAACTCCGGGTCGGCCAGAGCGGCGGTGTTGACCGAGACCTTGTCGGCACCGTGGGTGAGCAGCTCCTGCACGTCCTCGACCGAGCGCACCCCTCCCCCCACGGTGAGGGGGATGAAGACCCGGTCGGCGGTCCTGGCCACCACGTCGAGCAGGATCTTGCGCTCCTCGGAGGAGGCGGTGATGTCCAGGAACACGATCTCGTCCGCGCCCGCCCGGTCGTAGGCGGCGGCCAGCTCGGCCGGGTCGCCGGCGTCCTCCAGGTCCACGAAGCGGACCCCCTTGACCACGCGCCCGGCGGTGACGTCGAGGCAGGGGACGATGCGCTTGGCCGGCACCTCACCCCTCCCCGCAGACGGCCAGGAAGTTGGCGTAGACGCGCAGGCCGTCGCCGGCGCTCTTCTCGGGATGGAACTGGGTGCCCATCACGTTGAGCCGGGCCGCGGCCGCGGCCGGCGCGTGCTCGGCGGCGGCCACCGCGTCCGCCGACCCGAAGGGGGTGTAGGAGTGGACGAAATAGAAGTAGGAGCCGTTGGCGATGCCCTCGAAGAGCGGCGACCAGTCCGTCTGCCGGACCCGGCACCAGCCGATCACCGGCAACCGGGCCACATCCCGGACCAGGGCCACACGTCCCCGGAGGAGGCCCAGCCCCTCGTGCAGGCCGTGCTCCTCGGAGGCTTCGAAGAGCAGCTGGTAGCCCAGGCACACGCCCAGCAGCGGGCGGCCCTTGCGGGCCAGCTCGACGATGCCGCGGCCCAGGTTGCCCCAGGTCAGCCGCTCCAGGGCGGGGGCGAAGGCGCCCACCCCGGGGAGCACGATCCCGTTGGCCCGGGCCAGCTGGTCCAGGTCGGCGGTCAATCTGGGCCGTGCGCCCACGTGGGCCAGCGCCCGCTCCACCGAGCGCAGGTTGCCGACGCCGTAGTCGACGATGGCGATCATCCCAGCAGGCCCTTCGAGGAGGGCACCCCCTCCCCGGTGACCGCGACCGCCTGGCGGAGGGCCAGGCCCAGCGCCTTGAAGCAGGCCTCGGCGGCGTGGTGCCGGTTGCGGCCCCGGATCAGGTCCACGTGCAGGGTGGCCCCGGCGTGGACCGAGAAGGCCCGCCACCACTCCTCCAGGGTCTCGAGCTCCAGGGTGCCGACCGGCCCCTCCAGGGGCAGGTGGTAGGAGAGGTACGGGCGCCGCCCCAGGTCGACCACCACCCGGGCCAGCGACTCGTCCAGGGGTGCGTAGGCGTGGGCGAAGCGGGCGATGCCGGCGCGGTCGCCCAGGGCCCGGGCCAGGGCCTGGCCGACCACGATCCCCGCATCCTCGACCGTGTGGTGGGCGTCGACCTGCAGGTCGCCGCTCCCGGTGAGTCGGAGGTCGATGCCGGCGTAGCGGGCCACCTGCTCCAGCATGTGGTCCAGGAAGGGCACGCCGGTGGCGATCTCGGCCCGGCCGGCCCCGTCCAGGCACAGCTCGCAGGAGAGCCGGGTCTCGTTCGAGACCCGTTCCACCCGGCCCCGGCGCACGGCCGACCCGCTCATCCGGGCCCGGCCTCCGTCCCCCCGGCGCCCACCCGACGCCTGACCTCGATGGCGTGGGCGTGGGCGGTCAGCCCCTCCATCCGGGCCAGGGTGCAGGCGGCGTCGGCCAGCGCCTCCAGCCCGGCGGCGTGCACCCGGGCCACGCTCCGCCGCTTGAGGAAGGTGTACACGCCCAGGGGTGAGGCGAAGCGGGCGGCGCCGGCGGTGGGGAGCGTGTGGTTGGGACCGATCACGTAGTCGCCGAGCGAGACCGGGGTGAAGGGCCCCAGGAACACGGCGCCGGCGTTCTCCACCCGATCCAGGAGCCGCTCCGCTCCCTCGCCGATCAGCTCCAGGTGCTCGGGCCCGAACTCGTTGGCCAGCTCCACGGCCTCCTCCAGCGAGGCCGCCAGCACGATGCAGCATCGCGCCGCCCTCACCACCTCGGCCCGGTCCAGGCGCCGCAGCAGGTCCTCGAAGGACTCCTCCACGGCGTCGGCGAGCGCCGCCGAGTCCGTCATCAGCACCGCCCAGGCCATGGGATCGTGCTCGAGCTGCGAGGCGAGGTCGGCGGCGACCAGCTCGGGCGCGGCCGTGCCGTCGGCCACGACCAGGACCTCGGTGGGACCCGCGACCGCGTCCACCCCCACCGTCCCGAACACCTCGCGCTTGGCCAGGTTCACGTAGAGGTTGCCCGGCCCCGCCACCACGTCCACCCGGGGCACGCTCTCGGTGCCGTAGGCGAAGGCCGCGATGGCCTGGGCACCCCCCATGCGGTACACCCGGTCCACCCCGGCCAGGGCGGCCGCGGCCAGGATCGGAGCGGCGACCGAGCCGTCGCTCGCCGGGGGCGTGGCCAGGAACACCTCCCGCACCCCGGCCACCCGGGCCGGGATGGCGGTCATCAGCACCGTGGAGGGATAGGGCACCCGGCCCCCGGGGACGTACAGCCCCGCCCGGACCACCGGCCGGGTGAGCAGCCGCAGCCCCTCCGGGCCCTCCAGGTCGGACACGATCTGGGCCTGGTGGAAGGCGCGGATCCGGGCCGCCGCCAGCTCCAGGGCCGAACGCTGGGCCGGGGGCAGGGCCTCGAGCGCGGCCCGCAGCCGCTCCGAGCCGAGGGCGAGCGGCTCGTCACCGTCGGCGGCCCAGCCATCGAAGCGGCGGCTGTACTGGCGCAGGGCGGCGTCGCCCCGCAGCGCGACCTGACGACAGATGGCCCGGACGCTCGCCACCTGGTCCTCGCCCGCGCCCAGGTCCAGCCGCCGCCAGAGGCCGGCGGCCCGCCACTGGGCGGCGGTCATCCGGCGCAGGCTCACGGCCGGCCTCCCGGCACCGCCACCCCCCTCACGCCGGGGGACGGCCGGGCCTCGTCCAGGGCGGCCCGGATGCGGCCCACCAGGCCCTGCAGGGCCCCGGCCCGGGTCTTCAACGAGGCCTGGTTGGCGATCAGCCGCGCCGTCGAGGCGCCCACCACCGCGGCCACCCGCAGGCGGTTCTCGCGCAGGGTACGACCGGTCTGGGTCAGGTCGACGATGGCGTCGACCAGGTTCACCTGCGGGGCCAGCTCCACCGAGCCGTGCAGGCGGACGATCTCCACGTTCTGCCCGATCCCGGCCATGAACTCGGCCGTCGCCCGCGGGTACTTGGTGGCCACGCGCAGCGCCGGCGGCCAGGTCTCCGGCCCCCGGAGGGCGGACGACTCCGGCACCGCCACCACCAGCGTGCAGCCGCCGAAGCCCAGGTCGAGCAGCTCGTAGTGGTCGCCGGGCGACTCCCAGAGCTGGTCCTTGCCCACGATCCCCAGGTCGGCGCTGCCGTGGTCGACGTAGGCGGGCACGTCGGCGGGCTTCACCAGCACCAGCCGCAGCCCGCCGCGCTCGACCAGCAGCCGTCGCCCGATCTCCTCCGCGCCCAGGTCGAGGGCTCCCGCCCGCCGCAGCAGGTCGAGGCTGCCCTCGAGCAGGGTGCCGGTCGGGATCGCCACCGTGATCACGACGACGCCTCCACGGCCCGGGCCAGCCGCTCCACCACCTCGTCCGGGGCGAGCCGGAGGGGCGAGCCCTCGGCCGGGACCACGACCACCCTGGCCCCGCCGTCCAGGTGGAGGAGGGTCCGGGCCTGCAGGGCACGCGCCCAGGCGCGGGCCTCCTCCAGGCCGCGCGAACGGGTGTCGACCACCGCCCGCATGCCGAAGAGCCGCAGCGAGGCGCCCAGGCGCAGCGCCGCCTCCAGGCCCGCCGGTGTCCAGGCCACGCCGGCGTCGAGCGGGGTCAGCGCCGGCGACCAGCCCTCCCGCCACAGCACCTCGCCCACCAGGTCCAGGTGGACCATGAAGCCGGTGGCCGGCGCCGGCCGGCCGAAGCGACCCAGCAGGCGGTCGTAGCGTCCGCCCAGGACCAGGGGGCGCCCCACCTCCGGGCCGTAGCCCTCGAAGATGACGCCCGTGTAGTAGTCGAAGTCGCGGATGGCGCCGAGGTCGAACGAGACCGCGTCGCCCAGCCCGTGGGCGCGCAGGAGCTCGTGGACCCGTCCCAGCTCCTGGAGCGCCCGCTCCGAGCGGCGGTTGCGAACCAGGGTCCCGGCGGCCTCCAGGATCTCCGCCCCGCCCCGCAGGGCCGGGAAGCGCAGGAGCAGCTCGTGCTCGGCGTTGCGCAGGGTGGTCGACTCCAGCAGCTCGGCCAGGGCCACGAAGTCGCGCCGGCCCAGGGCGGCCTCCACCCCGGATTTGAGCGCCCCCGGCAGCTCGCTGCTGTCCAGCAGCCCGCGGAAGAACTCGGCGTGGCCCACGTCGACCTGGTAGCGGCGCAGGCCGGCCGCGTCCAGGCAGCGCACCGCCATGGCGATGACCTCGGCGTCGGCCACCGGCCCCGAGGCGCCCACCAGCTCGGCGCCCACCTGGTGCGCCTCGCGGCGGCGGACGAAACGTCCGGGGTCGTTGGTGAGCACCGGTCCCGCGTAGCAGAGGCGCAGCGGCAGCGGCACCGATCGGAGCTTGCTCGCGACCAGCCGGGCGACGGGGATGGTCCGCTCCCCGACCAGTGCCAGCACCGACCCGTCGCCGTCGGTCAGCTTGAAGAGCCGGCGTTGCTGCTCGCCGTCCAGCCCCAAGGCCAGGACGTCCAGGCGCTCCAGCGTCGGCGTGACCACCAGCCGGTAGCCCCAGCGGCGCATCTCGGCCAGGACGGCCTCCTGGGTGGCCCGCATGGCCTCGGCCTCCTCGGGCAGCAGGTCCCGCAGGCCGGGGACGTCCCGGGGGGCGGCGACGCGACCCGCCGGCTCAGGGGCGGTGAAGGCACCTCCCGGCCGGGGCCGCGGCGCCCTGGGCGCCGTCACTCGGGCTCGTCACCTTCGTCGTCCTCGTCCATCCCCAGCCCGCCGACGTCCTCGCCGAAGTCCAGGTCGGCATCGACGTCCTCGAGGCCGACCTCGTGCATGCCCTCCTCGTCCTCGTCCAGATCGAGCCCGGCCGCCATGGCCGGCTCCTCCTCGAGCTCCTCCTCCACCGGCTCGTAGGCCTCGCGCGCGACCAGGCTCTCCCGGGTGTAGGGGCGGAACTCCTCCCGCCGGCGCACGATCGGGAAGCTGGGCTTGCCGGCGAACTTGGGGTCCTGGTAGACCTCGCGCACGATCACCCGGACGGTGTCGCCCTCGCAGGAGGTGATGCCCGCCTGGTACCGGTTGCCGCCCTGGATGAACTTGATCAGCCGGCGGGCCAGCTTCGGCTCCAGGCTGCCCACCCGGACCCCGCGCACGGTGTCCACCTCGATGCTGTCGCCGTCGACGCGCAGCTCGGCCACGTCGCCGGGGGCGACCTTCGAGCAGACGTCCTCGGCCACCTCGCGCAGGGTGGTCGTGGTCGTCTTGCCCATCTCCTCGACGAAGAGGTTGAGGTCGACCTTGACCCCGCCGCCCTTCAGGGCCTCCTTGGCGTTGAGCAGGCTCTCCAGCTTGCTCGAGTTCTTCCGGGCCACCAGGTTCAAGGGATTGATGGAGAGGCAGGCGTCGTAGGCCGCCTTGGCCTCCTCCAGCCGCCCCAGCTCGGTCAGCGCCTTGCCCAGGCGGTTGTGGGTCGCCTCGTCAGGGCCGAAGGTGGCCAGGATGTACCGGTTGAGCTCGACCGCCTCCTCCCAGCGGCCGTCCACGGCCAGCTGGATGGCCTCGTCCACGTAGGCGGACCGGGGCCGGGAGGGTTCCTTGGTCTGGGTCGTCAACGCGCATGCTCCAGGTGGTTGATCTCCATCCTCAGCGGGGGCGGGCAGCGGCCATCGAGCCTCCACCGGCCGCCCGCCGCTCCGAAGGCGCAAGTATACGGTGTGCCCTCCCACGCGCGGGGCGGCCGGGGACGCGCCGGTCCCGCGCCCCGCGGCGGTGCGCCGGTTGCCAGGTCACGGACAAAACCGCCTCCCCGCCGGCCGCTGCCGCTCGAGGGGGGTCGTCGGCCCGCATCGATGCCTTGACACCGGTCCCTCCGCTGCGAATAGTGTCCCGTGGAGTGCCGGCAGGCCCCGTCGGCGCACGCTCGCCCCGGCCCGAGCAAGGCCGGGAAGAGGGCGGGGCCAGGGGCGCGAGTTTCGAGGAATAGTTCCGAGGGGGATGCTTCATGACCGGAAGCTTTCGGTTCAGAACCCTCGCTCTGGTCGCGGGAGCGATGGTGTTCGCCTGGGCCTGCGGTGCCACCGGCGGCGGGGGAGGTGGCGGCACCAAGGGCGAGATCGACATCGGGGTCGACCTGCCCATGTCGGGGGCCGAGGCCTCCAACGGCGTCCCGACGCTGAACGGTGTCAAATTCGCCGTGCAGCAGCACCCGACCGTGGACGGCTTCAAGATCGGGGTCGTGTCCCTGGACGACGCCGTCAACGGCCAGCACAACCCCCAGAAGGGGGCCCAGAACGTCCAGCAGTTCCTCTCCAACAGCAAGGTCCTGGCCATGGTCGGGCCCTTCAACTCGAACGTGGGGCAGGCGGAGATCCCGGTGGCCAACCGCGGCAACCTGGCCATGATCAGCCCGGCCAACACCAACCCCTGCCTGACCAAGGAGGTGGAGGCGTTCGGCGGCTGCGACAAGTACGCCGGCTTCACCCCGCAGTCGCTGCGCCCCAGCGGCCAGAACAACTACTTCCGGGTGGCCGGCACCGACGACCATCAGGGGCCGGCCAACGCCGACTACGCCTACAACACGCTGCACCTGACCAAGGTGGCCGTGCTCGACGACGCCGAGGTCTACGGCCAGGGCATCGCCAAGACCTTCGCCGCCCAGTTCCAGAAGCTCG
>Ga0209810_1002351_pt1 | contig 23042 bp, 19 predicted proteins | sample Coa_R1_7_FD_187159 | JGI IMG/M metagenome (GOLD analysis project Ga0209810, IMG submission 187159) | Surface soil microbial communities from Centralia Pennsylvania, which are recovering from an underground coalmine fire - Coalmine... | ecosystem: Environmental > Terrestrial > Soil > Unclassified... | reverse complement strand
CACCGGGACCACCGTCCACAAAATCTCGATGACCGGGTTGTGCGACGTCTTCGTCGGCGCCGGGTGGCGGCGATGGTTGAACCGCAAAATGACGTAGAGGAGCAGCCCCAGGACGAACAGCGTGATCAGGCTGATGATGACCAGCAGCTCGTGGTGAAAGGAATGGATGCGCTCGGTGATCGGCGTCGCCGCCGGCTGCATCCCGAGCTCCCACGGCTTCGGCTCGGCCGCCTGCGCCAGCCCTGGCGCGGCCAGCGTCAACGCGGCTAGCGTCAGCGCCGCACCCGCCCGCGCGGCGAGCGTCTTCATTCTGTCCCGGACCCCGCCCATACCTTGCAGCCTCTCTCGGCGCCAACGTTCGACCCCGCCAGCGCTCCCGGAGAGCCATCCGGCGCCGTTGTTGTCCGAGGATCGGCTGTCCGACGTCCGTTCGGGCTGCTGATGGCTCGACCTCAAGGCGCACCCGTGAAACGCGCACCTCGGCGGCAGCGGCGGGTCAGGCGGACCCTACACAAAACCCCGGAGAGCGACAACTGCGTCACTTGCGCGCCCAATTTCTTGCGGCGAGCCGCCGCAGCCCTTCGCGGCGAGGCTAAACCATCCTCGCCAGCGGCCGTTTTCGGGCTTCCGGACACTGGCGGACGGGGCCATATATGCCGCACGCCATAGGGAGCCAGGCATGACCAATATCGCCATCACCGACGAGCTGTTCTTCGAGCGCACCGGCATGAACCCGGCGCGGGTCGAAGCGCTCGTCGGCGAATCGCTGCGGGGGATGGACGACGGCGAGCTGTTTCTCGAATACAGCCAGTCGGAGAGCCTCGCCCTCGACGACGGCCGCATCAAGAGCGCCTCGTTCGATACGACCCAGGGCTTCGGTCTGCGCGCGGTGTCCGGCGAGGCGGCGGGCTATGCCCACGCCACCGAGCTGTCCGAGGAGGCGATCAAGCGCGCGGCCAACACCGTACGCGCCGTCGCCGCCGGCCACGTCGGGACGATGGCGGAGCCGCCGGCCGGCACCAACCGCAGCCTCTATACCGACCTCAACCCGCTCGGCCGCATCGATCTCGGCGCCAAGACCAAGCTCCTCGCCGAGATCGACGCCTATGCGCGCAGCCGCGACCCGCGGGTGCGCCAGGTCATGGCGTCGATCAGCGGCGTCTGGCAGGCGGTGCAGATCGTGCGCGCCGACGGCCGCCGCGTCGCCGACATCCGTCCGCTCGTCCGGCTCAACGTCGCCGTCGTCGTCGCCGAGGGCGACCGCATGGAGACCGGGTCCTACGGCTCGGGCGGGCGCATCACCTACGAGGGCTATCTCGATCCGCAGCGCTGGCAAAGGCATGTCGACGAAGCGCTGCGCCAGGCGCTCGTAAATCTCGGCTCGGTGCACGCGCCGGCGGGCGAGATGACCGTGGTGCTCGGGCCGGGCTGGCCGGGGGTCATGCTGCACGAAGCCGTCGGCCACGGCCTCGAAGGCGACTTCAACCGCAAGAAGACCTCCGCCTTCTCCGGCCTGATCGGCCAGCGGGTGGCGTCGCAGGGCGTCACCGTCGTCGATGACGGCACCCTCCCCGACCGCCGCGGCTCGCTTACGGTGGACGACGAGGGCACGCCGAGCGGCTACAACGTGCTGATCGAGGACGGCATCCTCAAAGGCTACATGCAGGACCGCCTCAACGCCCGCCTGCTCGGCGCGAGGCCGACCGGCAACGGCAGGCGGCAGAGCTTTGCGCACCACCCGATCCCGCGCATGACGAACACCTACATGCTGGCCGGCAAGGAAGACCCGCAGGAGATCATCGGCTCGGTCAAGCGCGGCCTCTACGCCGTCAATTTCGGCGGCGGCAGCGTCGATATCACCTCCGGCAAGTTCGTATTTTCGGCCTCCGAGGCGTACCTGATCGAGGACGGCAAGGTCGGCCCGGCGGTCAAGGGAGCGACCCTCATCGGCAACGGTCCCGACGCGCTGACCAAGATCACGATGATCGGCAACGATCTGCGCCTCGACGACGGCGTCGGCACCTGCGGCAAGGACGGCCAGGGCGTGCCGGTGGGGGTCGGCCAGCCGACCTTGCGCATGGACGGTCTCACCGTCGGCGGCACCGCGGCGTGACCGAGCGCCCCGAACAAAACCCCTCTCCCGCACTGCGGGAGAGGGTGCCGAGCGCAGCGAGGCGGGTGAGGGTAGGGGCGCAGTCTCCGACCCACCCTCACCCTCCCACGCCTGCGGCGGGGGCCCCTCCCTCTCCCGCGGTGCGGGAGAGGGGTTTCTAACCTCGGTTCTTGCCGACAATCCGCAACATCATCGCCGCGGCCGTCACGGCGGGGCTGATTTATTCCGCCGCCGCGTTCGCCTGCGACCTCGACAAGGCGCCGTCCGACCGCTGGTCGCTGGCGGTCGAGAACGGCGTCTCCTGGCTCAAGACTCCGTGCGGCGGCCGATTCTACAGCCTCGGCGTCAACGTTCTCGACGGCGGTTACCCGGAGCGCAGCAAGGACGGCCACGTCTATTACAGCTGGCCCGCCTTCGACCCTTCCCTCCCCGCCTGGATCGCCGAGACCCGCGACCGCGTCGCGGCCTGGGGCTTCAACAGCGCCGGCGGCTGGAGCCTGCCGCCGCAGCAGCTGAAGATCCCCGGCATCGTCGATCTCGAGCTGGGCCGGCAGGCGAAGTTCCACTGGTTCGACCCGTTCTCGCCTGACACCGAGCGCCGCATGATGGCGCTCGCGCGCGAGCTGACCGCCCCCTATCGCGGTTCGCCCTACCGCATCGGCTATTTCTCCGACAACGAGGTCGGCTGGTGGGCCGGCGCGCTGTTCGTCTTCTACTCGATGAAGCCGGCGGACTCTTTCACGAAGCAGCGCTGGGTCGCCCTCCTGCGCGAGCATTACGGCGGCGACTGGCACCGCTTCACCGTCGATTTCCTGCCGCCGCCCGGCGTCGCCTCCTGGGACGACCTGCTGCGGGCCACCCGGATGACGCGCATGCGGCCGGGCGGCGACGGCATCGCCGCGGTGCGCGAGTGGACCGGCGTCGTCGCCCGGCGCTACTACGAACTCGCCGAAAAAGCGATCCGCGCCGCCGACCCCGATGCGTTGTTCTTCGGCGACCGGCTGCCGATCTATTACGACCCGGCGGCGGTGCGGGCGATGGCGAGCCATGTCGATGCGGTCGCGGTCAACTACAACGTCGACAGCGGCGACGGCTGGCTCGCGCATTATTTCTTCGACGGGCTGCAGCAGCTTTCCGGCGGCAAGCCGGTGCTGGTCTCGGAATGGTTCTTCGCGGCCCGCCAGAATCGCAGCGGCAACACCAACAACGGCCACCTGATGACCGTCGATACGCAGGCCGAGCGCGCCGCCGGCGCGGCTGCGGCGGCGCGCAATTTCGCGGCGCTGCCGCAGATCGTCGGCACGCACTGGTTCGAGTATTACGACGACCCGAAGGGCGGCCGGCCGGACGGCGAGGACTACGATTTCGGCCTCGTCGACATCGACAACCGCCCCTACCGCCGGCTCACCGAGGCGCTCGCGGCGGCCAACCATGCCGCGCCGTCGATCCACGCGGCGGCGCACGCCTCCGCGCCGAGCGGAGGCGTCTTCGAAATCCCCGAGGCGGCGATCGATGCGCACGACAGTTCGTTGAGCGATTGGCCGAAACCGGCAAGCCTGCTGCCGCCGCTGACGCCGTCACCCGGCGCCGTCGATTTCGGCGAGGTTTACCTGTCGTGGAGCGCGCGGGGCCTGGCGCTCGCGACGATCGGCCAGGACTATTTCGACATCGACCTACTCGCCTATGACGGCGCGTTCCCGCTCGGCGAGGCCTACCGCGTCGAGCTCGGCGTCGATGCCGGCGGCGGGCCGCGGCGCGTCACGCTGTTCTTCATCCCGCCCAGGACCAAGGTGCACGACCACCCGCCGATGACGGCGCTGCTGTGCGCGGGGGCGGCCGGCGCCGCGATCGCCGAGAGCTGCACTCCCGTCGCCAGCGCCGAGGCGGTCTATTTCGGCGCCGATCAGCCGCGCATTACCGCCGAAATGGTGATCCCTTGGGCCGCGCTGGGCGTCGCGCCCCCCGCCGCCGGACAGGAGATCACGGCGGAGGTAGCGCTCACGTCATGGCACCGCGAGCGGTGGATGTCGCTGTCCGGACGTCCCCCGAGCGCCGCGCTCGCCGATCCCGCCGGCTGGCGTCGGCTGCGGCTCGGCGACGGCGTCGAGGTGATCCGGCGCGTGCCGCGCGCGGCGAGCCATGGGTGACGGCGGCTCAGCCGCCGCCGATGAACCGCAGGGTCGGCAGATAGGCTTGTGCCAGCCGCGGCGCCATCGGCGTGATGACGAAGGTGTTCGGCGCGAAACTCCATCCCGCTTCGGGATAGCCGAACTGCCAGCTCGCCTCCCACTGGACTTGAAGATAGGCCTGGCTGCCGGACGTCAGCTGTAGGGTGCTCGCCTGCGGGGTCGGCAGCCCGTAGGGCTCGACCGTGAAGCGGTATGTTCCGGGCGGCAAATCACGATAGAAGTCGGTACCGACCGGGATGCGCCCGATCGGCGCGCCGTTGGCGTAGATCGTCGGCGCGGCGCCGGTCGCGGTCTTGCTCTGCGCCTCGACCGACCGCAAAAACCACACCCGCGCCACGCCCGGCGGCGCCTGCGCCGAAGCCGCCGCGGAAAAGCAAATCAGAACCCCCAATACGATTGCCCGCACGTGACGGTACCCGCGCCTCTTCATCTCGTTTCGCTCCCGTTCGGGCAGTTGCGACACCGCCGCTGAACTGGTCCGCCCATTGGACGGATTTGCGGCGCTTTAGTTCCGCATGGCAACGCGCTATCCCTTGGCGGAGGCCGCGCACAAGCAAAGCCGAACATCGAGAACTCGGGCATCGGGTGACCGCAGATGGGGGTTGTGGTCGAGCGGGAGGGGCGAGCGGAGGGCGGCCACGTGCTCCGCGTCACGATCGACAACGAGGCGCGGCTCAACAGCCTCAACCTCGCACTGATGGAAGAGCTCGTCGAGGCGATGGCGCCCGCCGCCGCCGATCCCGAACTGCGCCTCGCGGTCGTGACCGGCGCCGGCGAACGCGCCTTTATCGGCGGCGCCGATGTCGGCGAAATCGCGGCGCTCGACCGCGGCCGGGCGGTCGCCTTCATCACCGCCGTCCACGGCTGCTGCGATGCATTCCGCCGCCTCCCGGTGCCGGTCATTGCGCGCATCGACGGCTGGACGCTCGGCGCCGGCCTGGAGCTTGCCGCTGCCTGCGATTTGCGCGTCGCCAGCGACCGCTCGCGCTTCGGCATGCCGGAAGTGCGGATCGGCATCCCCTCGGTCGTGGAGGCGGCATTGCTGCCGCAGCTCGTCGGGCATGGGCGGGCGCGTCGGCTGCTGCTGACAGGGGAGCCGATCGGCGCGGACGAAGCGCTCGATTGGGGTCTTGTCGATGCCGTCGCGCCGCCAGACGCCCTCGACGAGACCGTGGCGAGGCTCGCGGCCGCGATCCTTGCGGGCGGGCCACGGGCGGTGCGGCTGCAAAAGGCGTTGATCCTGGATTGGGAGGAGCTGCCGACGGCCGCCGCCGTGCGCCGCGGGATCGACGTGTTCGCGTCGGCCTTCGAGAGCGAGGAGCCGCGGCGGATGGCGGAAGCCGCGCTGGCGGCGCTGCGGGCACGGCGCAAATGACAAGCGCCGCGAAGCCCGCGGGCCTCGCCGACATGGCCGGCGCGACGCCGCATTTTCACGGCCACCGCAGCCGGTTGCGGGAGCGACTGATGGCGGCGGGGCCGGAGAACCTGCCCGATTATGAGCTGTTGGAGGTGCTGCTGTTCGCCGCGAACGCCCGCGGCGACACAAAGCCTTTGGCCAAGCAGCTGCTCGAAAAATTCGGCGGCTTTGCCGAGGTGTTCGGCGCCGAGAGCGACGCGCTGCTCGCGGTACCCGGTCTCGGGGTGGCCGGCGTCGCAGCGCTCAAGGCAATGCGCGAGGCCTCACTCCGCATGCTCAAGTCGGAATTGCGCGAGCGCGACATCATCGGCTCGTGGGACAAACTGATCGACTACTGCAAGGCAAATATCGCGCAGAACAAGGTCGAGGAATTCCACCTGCTGTTCCTCGACCGCAAGAACGCGCTGATCGCGCACGAGCGGCAGCAGCGCGGCACGATCGACCACACGCCGGTCTACACGCGCGAAGTCGTCAAGCGGTCGCTCGAACTGGGAGCGTCGGCGCTGATCATGGTGCACAACCACCCGTCGGGCGACCCGACGCCCTCGAACGCGGACATCGCGGTCACGCGCGATATCGTCAAGGCGGCGGCGCCGCTCGGGATCGTCGTGCACGACCACCTGATCATCGGCCGCGGCCGCCACGTCAGCCTGCGCGACCGTGGGCTGCTCAAGCCTTAAGGCGGTTCCCGATCGGGTACCGCCTGATCCTGAATTTTCAGCGATCGCCACGCTTCCCTTTCGTCGTCCCGGCGCAGGCCGGGAGCCACGCTTCAACCACTCGGTCGTCGGACAAGTGGATGCCGCCTCCGCCGGCATGACGATAACAATAGCCAGCCGGAGTCCAACGAACTTCGGGATCGGGACACTAGCGGCTGGGCAGCAGCGGGCCTTCCTCGGGGTCGTCGGCGGTCCATTGCAGCGGCGGCGGCAGCGCGACCCGCGCCGCTTCGGACTGGACTGGAGCGGCCGCGGCCGGTCTTGATGGGGGACGTGGCGCCGCCGGCTGCGGCCGCGCCGTCGGCTCGGAACGCACCGATGCCGACGCTGGCGGTTTGGGTGCGGCAGAGGCCGCGGGCTTCGCTGGCGCCGGGTTAATCTCCAGCCCGGCCTCGCGGTAGAATTCGGGGCCGGGCAGCCCGATCGGAGCGCCGTTGTGCAATTCGGATTCGCGGTGCTGCTGCGACATGCTGCGCAGCTCGGCGTAGAAATCGAGCGAGTTCTTCTCCAGATCGTCGAGCTCGGCGAGGTGCTCGGCGCGCTTGTCGGTGCCGTCGGTGATGAAGCGCGCCGTCATCAGTTCCTGGACGTTGTTGGCGTTGCCGAGAATGGTGCCGGGGTCGGCATAGGAATCGACCATGCCGCCGATCGCGTCGCGGGGGTTGGACGGGCCGAGGATCGGCAGCACCAGATAGGGACCCGAGGGAACTCCCCACGCGTACAGCGTTTGTCCGAAGTCCGCTGGCTGCCGCGCGAGACCCCAGGTGTCCGCCACGTCGAACAGGCCGCCGAACCCCAACGACGTGTTGATCGCGAACCGGCCCGCCGTGGTCCAGGCCCGGTCGAACTCGCCCTGCAGCACGTTGTTGATGAAGAGCGTCGGCTCCTTCATGTTGTTGAGGACGTGCCGGACCATCAGCCTCGCGTCGCCCGGAACGGCCGCGACATACCCCTTGGCCATCGGCTTGAACAGGAGGCGGTCGGCGAACTGGTTGACCTGCAAAACGCGGCGGTTGAGCGGTTCCAGCGGGTCGTTGTTGCGGTCGGCGGCGGCATGCCCCGTTGGAGTTGCGGGCGCGGTGCAGCCGGAAAGTGCAGACGCAAGGAGGACGCCTGCGATGATCGGATGGGCGCAGGCCGAGACGGTCTTCAAACGCACGGAAAGGTCCGAAACAGAAAAAGGAGCGCTGGCCGCTCGCAGCGGCGGCGACCCATCGTTGTCAATCGCGATTGCTAACGCAACAGCAAAACATTATCCGGTTCCGGCTACCGTGCTGTCGGCCTTATCCTCATGACTTGGCTCGCCGTCGCCCTCGCGCTGCTTCCGGTTTGGGCCTATGTACTGGCCACCACGGTGGTCGCCGCCCGCTTCTCGCGCCGGCGAATCACGCCGCGCTGGCACAAGCCGCCGGTCTCGGTGCTGAAGCCGCTTTATGGCGCGGAACCCGGGCTTTACGAGAACCTGAGGTCGTTCGCCGAGCAGGACCACCCGTCGCTGCAGACCGTGCTCGGCGTGCGCAATCCGACCGATGGCGCGCTGCCGGTTGCCCGTCGTCTGGTGCGCGACCTGCCGGACCGCGACATCACCGTCGTCATCGACCCGCGGGTGACCGGCAGCAACCTCAAGGTCGCGAATCTCGAAAACATGCTGCCGGCGGCACGCCACGACGTGCTCGTGCTCGCCGACAGCGACATGCGCGTCGGCCCCGGCTATCTCGCCGCCGTCACGGCGCCGCTGCAGGACCCGCGCGTGGGGGTCGTCACCTGCCTCTACAAGGGGGCCCCGACCGGCGGGCTGTGGTCGGCGCTGGGTGCGCTGCACATCAATTTCGGCTTTCTGCCGGGGGCGCTGCTCGGCGATACGCTCGGCACGGGCGGCGGCTGCTTCGGCGCGACGATCGCGCTGCGCCGCGAGGTGCTCGACCGAATCGGCGGGTTTGCGGCGCTGCGCGACGAACTCGCCGACGACCACCGCATCGGCGACGCGGTGCGCGGCCTCGGCCTTGCAACCGTGCTTTCGCCCTATCTGGTGGAGAACCTGGTATCGGAGCCGTCCTTCGCGAGCCTGTGGCGGCATGAGCTGCGCTGGGCCCGCACCCTGCGCGCGATGGCCCCGGTGGGCTTTGCCGGGTCGGTCGTTACCCACACGATGGTCGTCGCCGGCCTCGCCGCCGCGGCCTCGGGGATGGGCGCGGCCGGCATCGCCTTTCTGGCGATTTCCTGTATGTTGCGGTGGGCGACGGCGGTCGCGATCGCGAGGCTGCTCCGCCTTCCGATGGAGAAGCTCTGGCTGCTGCCGCTGCGTGATGCGTTGTCGTTCGCCGTCTTCCTCGGCAGCTTTTGCGGACGCAGCGTCTACTGGCGCGATCGCTTCCTGCGGGTCGAGCCGAGCGGGCGGATGACCGCCGAAGGGGACAAGGCCGCATGATGAAGACGCTGTTTCTGCACCCGCCGTCGTTCGACGGCTTCGACGGCGGCGCCGGCTCCCGCTATCAGGCGAAGCGCGAAATCCGCTCGTTCTGGTACCCAACCTGGCTGGCGCAACCGGCGGCGCTGGTACCCGACAGCAAGCTCATCGACGCGCCGCCGGCACGGCTGCATTTGTCCGACGTGCTGCCGCAGGCGCGCGATTACGAGCTGGCGGTGTTGCATACCTCGACCCCCTCCTTCGCCGCCGACGTCAAGGTCGCGGAGGCGTTGAAGGACGTGAATCCGCGGCTCAAGATCGGCTTCGTCGGGGCCAAGACCGCGGTCGAGCCGGAAGCGAGCCTCGCCGCCTCCAGCGCCCTAGATTTCGTCGCGCGCGAGGAATTCGACTTCACGATCAAGGAGGTGGCGGAAGGCCGGTCGTTCGCCGAGATCGACGGCCTGAGCTATCGCGGCGCCGATGGCGCGGCGGTGCACAACCGGCCGCGCGCGATGCTGGAGGACATGGACCGGCTGCCCTTCGTGACTGAAGTCTACAAGCGCGACCTCAACGTCGAGGATTATTTCATCGGCTACCTCAAGCACCCTTACGTGTCGCTCTACACCGGCCGCGGCTGCCGCTCGAAATGCACGTTCTGCCTGTGGCCGCAGACGGTCGGCGGCCACCGCTACCGGGTGCGCAGCGTCGGCCACGTCGTCGAGGAGATCCGACTCGCCAAAAGCTACTTCCCGCAAGTCAAGGAGTTCTTTTTCGACGACGACACCTTCACCGACGACCGGCCGCGGGCCGAGGCGATCGCGCGCGAGCTGGGCAAGCTCGGCGTCACCTGGTCGTGCAACGCCAAGGCCAACGTGCCGCGCCAGACCCTCGAAGTGCTGCGCGACAACGGCCTGCGGCTGCTGCTGGTCGGCTACGAGACGGGCAACCAGCAGATACTGAACAACATCAAGAAGGGGATGCGGATCGACATCGCCCGCCGTTTCACGAAGGACTGCCACGAGCTCGGCATCACGATCCACGGCACCTTCATCCTCGGCCTGCCCGGCGAAACCAAGGAGACGATCGAGGAGACGATCGCCTTCGCCGCCGAGATCAACCCGCACACGATCCAGGTGTCGCTGGCGGCGCCCTACCCGGGAACCGAGCTGCACCGCCAGGCGCTCGCCAACGGCTGGCTCGACCTCGACCATGCCGAGCTGATTGACGAGCGCGGCGTGCAGATCGCACCGCTGCACTACCCGCACCTGTCGCACACCGAGATCTTCGAGTCGCTCGAAACCTTCTACAAGCGCTTCTACTTCCGCCGGAAGAAGATCGCCTCGCTGGTCGCGGAAATGATCAAAAGCCCCGAAATGATGCGGCGCCGCCTGCGCGAGGGCGTCGAATTCTTCCAGTTCCTCCGCCACCGGGAGATGGCCGGCTGACATGCGGCGGCGCGACTTCGTTGCGGCGATCGGCGGCGGCGTCGCAACCGCGCTGACGCGTCCCGCGTGGAGCGCCGCGACGGCGCGCATCGGTTTTATCAGCGGTGACGATGAAAAGGCCGCGGCGACCTTTGTGTCCGCAATGCGCGATGGGTTGGCTGCGGAAGGGTACGGCGAGCCCGACACGCTCATGCTCGAGCTGCTCTACGCGAACGACCAACTCGATCGAATACCGGCCTTGGTCGCCAATGTGGCGGGCCGCACCGACTTGATCGTGACGCACGCCGCAGCCACGCCCGTGGTCGTCAAGGCCCAGCGGCCGGTGCCGGTTGTCTACGAGTTCAGCGCCGACCCGGTCGCTACCGGCATCGCCGCGGATCTGGCGCACCCGCTGTTCAATGCGACCGGCATTACGTTGTTAAAGGCCGAACTTAACGAAAAGCGCCTGGAGTTTTTGCACGAAATCGCGCCGCAATTGCATCGCGTCGCGGTCGTCGCCAACCCGTTGCATCCGGGTGAGGAAACGGAGCGCGCCGTGCTCTCGGCCAAGGCGCAGCGGCTCGGCATTCACCTCGATTTTTTTGCCACACCAGACGGCGCGGCCCTCGACCGCGCGATGGCCGCCATAGCCGCAGATCCTCCTGAGGCGATCGTTGCCGTTTCCGAAGGGTTCATCGTCTCGCACCGCGCGGCAATTCTCGATTTTGCGGTGACTCGGCGCATCCCGGTAATATCCGGCTGGGCGGTGATGGCTCAGAGCGGCGCCTTGTTGACGTATGGGCCGCGGCTCGTCGAATCGTATCGCCGCACCGCCTATTTTGCCGCCCGCATCCTCAAGGGGGCGAAACCGGCGGACTTGCCGATCGAACAGCCGACCGTCTTGGACCTGGTAATCAATTTGCGCAGCGCTCGGGCGTTGGGCCTCACGATACCGAACGTGCTTCTGGCCCGAGCCGACGAAGTCATCGAATAGCTCGGCGCAATGGCCGACGCGGTAGCCGGAGCGGCGCAATTGATCGTCTGCGCCGACGATTTCGGCGCCGAACCCGCCGTCAACGAAGCCGTCGAAATTGCCTATCGCGACGGTATCCTCACGACTGCCAGCCTGATGGTAGCGGCCCCGGCGGCGGCGGATGCGGTGGCGCGGGCACGGCGGCTGCCGGGGCTGCGGGTGGGCCTGCACCTCGATCTTGTCGAGGGCAGGCCGGCCTTGCGGGCAAACGAGGTGCCGCTGCTGGTGCGTCGGGACGGCCGGTTCGACCCGAACATGGGCCGCGCCGGCTGCCGCTTCTTCTTCCTGCCGCGCGTCCGCCGTCAGCTTGCGGCCGAAATCCGCGCCCAATTCGAGGCGTTCCATGCCACCGGGCTGGCGCTCGACCACGTCAACGGCCACAAGCACATCCAGCTGCATCCGACGGTGGCGCGGCTGGTCGTCGAGATCGGGCGCGACTATGGACTGAAGGCGATGCGGCTGCCGGCGGAGCCGGTCGGGGTATTGCGCCGCGCCTTTCCCGACGAGCGCTTTGCGCCGCCGCTCTATGCGCCGGCCGCCGCTTCTCTGCGGCGGCGGCTGCGGCGGGCCAGGCTGCGTTATCCCACCCGCGTCTTCGGCCTTGCCTGGACCGGCCGCATGGTGGAGCGGCGCTTGCTCGGGCTGCTGCCGCACCTGCCCGACGGGATCAGCGAGATCTATTTCCACCCGGCGACAGCACGCCGCCTCGCCCTGCCCGACTATGACGGGCCAGGCGAACTGGCGGCTCTTATCAGCGCGGCGGTGCAAGGGGTTGTCGCCGATCTTGGCGTAAAGCTGGGCGGCTACACCGACCTCGCCGCCTTTTCGGCCTGAGCGACAGTTTCGCGCCGCACCGGCGCCCGGCCCAGCAGCGCGGGCAAGATCAGCAGCGTGCAGAACAAGGTTAAGGCCAGCGACAGCGACAAGAGCTTGCCCATGTCGGCGGTGCCGGGATGGTTCGACAGGGCGAGGCTGCCGAACGCCATCATCGTCGTGAAGGCGCTGAAGACGACGGCGCGGGCGGTGCTCGATTGCAGATGGTGCGTCAGGCCGGCGCGCCAGTTCATGACGAAGTAGATATCGAACGCGACCCCGATGCCGAGCAGCAGCGGCAGGGCGATGATGTTGGCGTAGTTGAGCGGCAGGCCGATCACGATCGTCGCCGCCAGGGTCAGCACTGCCGCCAGCAGCAATGGTGCGATCACCAGCGCCACGTCACGCAGCCGCCGCAGTACGAAGCCGAGCAGCACCGTGATCGCGGCGACAGCGATGATCCCTGCTTCGAGGAACGCGGTGCTGATCGTGCGGCCGGATTCCTGGATCGTCACCGGCGTGCCGGTCACGTCGGGCGCCACCGTGCGCACCGCCGCGACGAATTGTTCGAGCACCGCGTTGTCGCGCGCGTCCCCGCGCGGAAACACCTCGACCCGCGCGCTGCCGTCGGCGGCGATCCAGTTCTGCCGCAGCTCCGGCGGCAGGGTCGCGAGCGACACCGGCCCAGCCTTCAGCAACTGCCGCAGCAAGTCGAACTGGTGCAGGAGACCGCCCATCAGCGTCCGCCGCAGCGGCTCGACGATGGCCGGTCCGCGCGCGGCGGCGGCGTCGAGAGCAGCCAACAGACGCGCCGCCGGGCTTTGCGGCCCCGCCGCGGCGGCGACAGGACGCAGAGCGTCGCGGCACTCGTCGATGGCGTGCGTGATTTCAGCCGGGGTCGGCGGCGGCTTGGTGTCGAACGGCGAGAGGCTCGGCCCGACCAGGATCTTGAGGTCGGAGATGATCGCGAGCTTCGCCGCCTGGTCGTGCGGCACGAAGCTCGCCGCGGTGAGGACCTGCGCCACCTCCGGCAGGTCGGACAGCCGCTCGGCAAGAGCTTTCGCCTGGTCGAGCGATGGCGCCAGCACCTCCGCCGTGTACGGCGTCGTGTCCGGGTCCTTCATCAGATCGAACAGGGTCGAGACCGACTCGGTGTTCGGGTCCTTGAGGTTCAGCGGGTCGAAGTCGAAGGTGAGCCGGGGCAGCAGCGCGATGCCGATCGCGGCGAGCACCACCGCCCCGCCGATTACCCAGTTGCGCCGCGCCAGCAGAATGCCGTCGAGCGGCGCCGCCCAGCGAAATCCGATCGGCTCCGGCTCGCCCTTCGGCTTGAGCAGGGTGAGCAGCGCCGGCAGCAATGTGAAGTTGAGCCCGACCGCGACGACCATGCCGACTCCCGCGATGAGGCCGAGCTCGCGGATGCCTTCGTAGTCGGTCGGCAGGAACGCGAAAAAGCCGATCGCGGTGGCGCCGGCCGCGAGCCACAGCGACGGACCGATCGATTCGCCAGTGCCGCGCAGCGCCGGCGCGAACTCGCTGCGGCGATAGCGCTGGTCGCGATAACGGATGCTGAACTGGATGCTGAAATCCACCGCAAGGCCGATGAACAGCACCGCAAACGCGACCGAAATCACGTTCAACGAACCGATCGCGAGCGCCGCAAATCCACCCGTCAGCAGCAGCCCGGCGATGAGGGTCCCAAGAATAGAGACGACCAGCTTGACCGACCGCAGCGCCGCGAACAGCAGCACGCAGACGGAAACGATCGACAGGATCGTCGAGCGCGCCGCGCCCTCGCGCAAGGTCGCGAACTCGTCGCCGTTGACGGCGACCGAGCCGGTCAGCCGCACCCGCACCCCGTGCGCCGGATCGAGGCCGAGTTCGGCAGCCGCCCGCCGAACCTCGGCGATCGCCGCGCTCGCCGGCTCCAAGGAGGAAAAGTCCAGCACGGGCTGCGCCAGCACGAAGCGCCGGAGCTCGCGCGCTTTCGGCGGCTTGCCGGTCAACAATTCCTGCCACGAAAGCGCCTGCGGCTTGCCTGCCGCCGCCGCGGCGACGGTGTCGCCGATCGCAAGCAATGTAGGATCGAGCTTATCGAGCTTCATATCGCCGCCGGCGGCGGCCTTCATGAACAGCGTAAGGGCGTCGAACAGGCCGCGCAGGCTCGGGTCGTGGGCGAGACTGCCGATCAGCGGCTGCGCCTCGATGAGCTGGTCGGACATCGACTGCAGCTCGTCCTTGTTCATGAACAGGAGGCCGTTCTCGCGGAAAAACGGCCCGCCGTCCGGCCGCCGCACGTTCTTGAACAGGCGCGTCTCGCCGCTCAGCCGCTTTGCCAGCGCCTCCGCCGCCTCGTCCGCCACCTCCGCGGTCTGGCCGTCCACCACAATGGCGAGCAGGTCGGTGTTCTGCGGGAAGGCGCGGTCGAGCGCGAGCTCGCGCTGGCGCCACGGCAGATCGGTGGGCAAAAGCCGCTCGACATCGGTGTTGATCGTCAGGTGGCTCGCCGCGTACCAGCCTGCCGTCACCGACAAGACCACCGCCGCGGCGAGCACGGCGGCAGCGCGGCGGCGCGCGAAATCGACGAGGGAAGCAACGCTGCGAGCGATCAAATCATGTCTCGGTTCGGTGGAGGCCGGCGCACCATAGGGATAAGGCGGCTCATCGCGGCGAAAATTCGACCGCGACCGCCGCTTTTAAGATTGAGCTGCAACAAGCCGTACTTGAAGACGGCGCCAAACCGGGCGAATCGTGAGCCGGTTCTACTATTGCGGCAATTTAGGCCGATTGGCGGTAAAATTGCCGCGAAATCTTCGACCTGATGTCACAAAGCCGACACGCTTTCCTCCTATCTTGCGTACAATTCGTCAGGTCAGGAGGGGAATCATGGACGGGCGCTCTGAATGCTGCCGCTATGAGCCGAGCCTCGAAGATTTGCTCGAGGACGAAATGATGACGCCGGTGCTGCGCAGCGCCGGGCTCGACGCACACGAATTTCGTGAGATGATCGCCGAGACCGCACGCCGCATCGACGACCGCGACCCCTTCGGCCGCGGCGGCCGCGACGACTGACGCGGCCCGATTCCCGCAACTATCCTCACCCGTCATTGTCGTCCCGGCGCAGGCCGGGACCCACGTCTCAGACGATCGAACCTCGGCGGCGTGGATACCGGCCTTCGCCGGTATGACAGCCGGTGGTGCCGCCAAAAACCGCTACGCCGCGGCGCGGTGCGGTAGCGGAGCGGCTACGGGAACGAGCGGAAATTCGAGGCGGACGAGGAGGCCGGGGCGGTTGTCGCCGAGTTCGACGGCGCCGCCGTGCAGCTTGGCGACGGCACGCACCAGGCTGAGGCCGAGGCCGTTGCCGGGCGTGCTGCGGCTCGGCTCCAGCCGCACGAACCGGTCGAAGACGCTCTCGCGGTCGGCTTCGGGAATGCCAGGCCCCCGGTCGCGCACCTCCAGCAATGCCATGCCGTCGCGGCGGCGTACCGCCAGCGCGATCTCGCCGCCGCCGGCGTATTTCAACGAATTGTCGAGCAGGTTGGCGATCGCCTGCGACAGCAGGTGCTTGTCGCCGCGAATCACTACCGCCTCGGTCTCGAGCCGCAGCGTAAACCCCTTCTCCTCGGCCACCGGCTCGTAGAGCTCGCCCGCCGCCGCCGCGATCTCGGCGAGATCGACCGGCTGCGCCTCCGCCCGCGCCGCGCCGGCCTCGGCTTCGGCGATGCTGAGGAGCGCGTTGAACGTGCCGAGCAGCCTGTCGGCGTCGGCGATCGCCTGGCGTACCGCCTCGGTCTGCGCCGCCGGGTCGTTCGGCCCCATCAGGCTCAGCTCCAGCCGCGCCCGCAGCCGCGCCAGCGGCGTCTTCAGGTCGTGAGCGACGTTGTCGCTGACCTCCCGCATGCCGCTCATCAGCCGCTCGATCTGGTCGAGCATGTTGTTGAGGTTTGCGGCGAGCTGATCGAACTCGTCGCCGCTGCCGCGCAGCGGGATGCGATCGGAGAGGTTGCCGGCCATGACCCGCTCCGCCGTGCGGTTCACCTGCTCGACCCGGCGCAGCATGTTGCGGCTCATCAGCGCGCCGCCGGCGACGCCGACCCCGAACGCGAACAGCCCGGCCCAGACCAGGGTCATCTTGACTCGGTCGCGGAAATCGGCGGCGTCGCTGATGTCGCGGGCGACGAGGAGGCGGGCGCCGTCCGGGATGATGAACATCATGCCGCGCGCCGGCCGCGTCTCCAGCTTGCCCTTGACCCGCATCGCCACGGTGAAGGACAGCGAGCCGGAGCGGGCCGGCACGCCGAAGGGCCAGCCGGCAATGTTGCCGGCGAGCGGCCGCCCGCTGCTGTCGGTGACGAGATAGAGCATGCCATCGCCACGGTCGCCGGCGCTGCGGGCGGCGACGATCTGCACGAGGCCGCTGAGGCCGCGCTGCGCGTACTGTTCGGCGAGGCCGGCCGTCTCTGCGTCGAGCGTCGCTTCCGTCTGGCGTTCGATGAAATCGGCGCTGGTCCAGTAGACGAACAGCAGCACGCCGATCACCGACGCCGCGAACACGAGGAAATAGAGCACCGAGAGCCGAAAAGCATGGGTGCGCAGCAGCCGCCGGGCGTTGCGCAGCAGGGCCGGCTGCGGCACCGTCCAGGGCTGCGGCGCGCTCAAGCCAAGGTTCTCGGCGCTCATCGGTGGTCTCTCGCGGATGGGTCGGCGGCGCTCATTCGGGGGCGCGAAGGCAATAGCCGGCGCCGCGGATCGTGTGCAGCAGCGGCCGCTCGAAGCTCTTGTCGATCTTCTGGCGCAGCCGGCTGACATGCACGTCGATGACGTTGGTCTGCGGGTCGAAATGATAATCCCACACGTTTTCGAGCAGCATCGTGCGGGTCACGACGTGGCCGGCATTGCGCATCAGGTATTCGAGCAGCTGGAATTCGCGCGGGAGAAGATCGATCGGCTTGCCGCCGCGCCGCACCGTGCGGGTCAGCAGGTCCATCTCCAGATCGGCGACGCGCAGCTTCGTCGCGGTCGGCGCCGGCGCGCCGCGCCGCAGCAGCGCCTCGACGCGGGCCAGCAGCTCGCTAAAGGCGAAGGGCTTGACGAGGTAGTCGTCGCCGCCCGCGCGCAAACCCTTGACCCGGTCGTCGACGCTGCCGAGAGCGCTGAGGATCAGGGCCGGCGTGCCGATCTTCGCGGCGCGCAAGGCGCCGAGGACGGCAAGTCCGTCCATGCTCGGCAGCATGCGGTCGAGGATAATGGCGTCGTAATCGCCGGAGCTCGACATGAACAGCCCTTCGCGGCCGTCGGCCGCATGATCGACGGTGTAGCCGCTCTCGCTCAGGCCCTTGACCAGGTACGCGGCCGTCTCGCGATCGTCTTCGACGACAAGGACCTTCATCAACCGCTCGCTTCGCCCACTTCAGGTGGTTTCGCGAGTTCGGCCCCACAAGCGCGTCGATTGCCGCGAGACAGGGGCCGCCACCAATTTCGGCTTGACCGCGCCGGGCGCAGCGACAATGTATAGCGTACCAATCCGGTCCGGATTTGGCGCTCCAACGATATTCCGCCGATGGTCATCCTCAGCAAGCTCGCGGATTATGGCGTCATCATAGCGACGCATTTGGCGGTCAGCGCCGACCGTCAGCTGACCGCCGGAGCCATCGCCGCGGACACGCACCTGCCGCCGGCGACGGTGGCCAAGCTGCTGAAGGCGCTGGCGCATGCCGGCATCGCCACGGCGACGCGCGGCGCCGCAGGCGGCTATCGCCTCGCCCGCTCCCCCGCCGCGATTTCGGTCGCCGAGGTGGTGGCCGCGATCGACGGCGACATCGGCATGACGCAGTGCTCGGTGCATGTCGAGGATTGCGATCGTACGTCGTATTGCCCGACGCGGCCGCACTGGACCGCGATCAACCGCGCGGTCGCGGACGCGCTCGCGGCCGTTTCGCTGGAGGAGATGATCTCGCCCTACACCTTCGTGCCGCTGCCCTATCCGCAGCGCCAGCCGCAGCGGAGGACGCCCGCATGAGCGCCGCGCCGGAAACTCTCGGCACCGTCCGCGCGCTGACGCAGGAGGGCTACAAGTACGGCTTCGTTACCGACATCGAGGCCGAGACCGCGCCGCCCGGCCTCAACGAGGACACGATCCGCTTCATCTCGGCGAAAAAGGACGAACCCGAGTGGCTGCTCGACTGGCGGCTCGGCGCCTTCCGCGCGTGGCGCGAAATGACCGAGCCGGACTGGGCCAAATTGCAGATCGCGCCGATCGACTACCAAGCCGCGAGCTACTATTCGGCGCCGAAGCAGAACGCCGGACCGAGATCGCTCGACGAGGTCGATCCGGAGTTGCTGCGCATGTACGAAAAGCTCGGCGTGCCGATGCGCGAGCGTGAGGCATTGGCCGGTGTCGCGGTCGATGCGGTGTTCGACTCGATCTCGGTCGCGACGACGTTCAAGGACCAGCTGGCGAAGCTCGGCATCATCTTCTGCTCGTTCGGCGAGGCCGTGCGCGAGCATCCGGAACTGGTGCGGCGCTATCTCGGCACCGTGGTGCCCCAGAACGACAATTTCTTTGCCGCGCTCAATTCGGCCGTGTTCAGCGACGGCTCCTTCGCCTACATCCCGCCGGGCGTCCGCTGCCCGATGGAGCTGTCCACCTACTTCCGCATCAATGCGGCGAAGACCGGCCAGTTCGAGCGCACCCTGCTGATCGCCGACCAGGGCGCGTATGTCAGCTACCTCGAAGGCTGCACCGCGCCACAGCGCGACGAGAACCAGTTGCACGCCGCCGTCGTCGAGCTGATCGCGCACGAGGACGCCGAGATCAAATACTCGACGGTGCAGAACTGGTACCCCGGCGATGCCGAGGGGCGCGGCGGCATCTACAATTTCGTGACGAAGCGCGGCGCCTGCCGCGGCGCCCGATCGAAGATTTCGTGGACGCAGGTCGAGACCGGTTCGGCAATCACCTGGAAATACCCGAGCTGCGTGCTGGAAGGCGACAACTCGGTCGGCGAGTTCTATTCGGTCGCAATTACCAACAACCGCCAGCAGGCCGATACCGGCACCAAGATGATCCATATCGGGCGCAACACGTCGTCCACGATCATCTCGAAGGGCATCTCGGCGGGGCGCGGCCAGAACACCTACCGCGGCCTCGTGCGCGTGCAGCCGCGGGCGCAGAACGCACGGAACTACACCCAGTGCGACTCGCTGCTGATCGGCGACCGCTGCGGCGCCCATACCGTGCCGTACATCGAGGTGCGCAACCCTTCGGCGCGCATCGAGCACGAGGCGACGACCTCCAAGATCAGCGAAGACCAGATGTTCTACTGCCGCCAGCGCGGCCTGTCGGACGAAGACGCCCTGTCGCTGATCGTCAACGGCTTCTGCAAGGAGGTGCTGAAGGAACTCCCGATGGAATTCGCCGTCGAGGCCCAGAAGCTGCTGGCGGTGAGCCTCGAAGGGAGCGTCGGGTAATGGCCCAAAGGTCGCGCAAGAACAGGAGAGTTTAAATGAGTGATCGGGACGAGGAGGTCGTCGACCTCCGATTTCTCGGCACCCGTGTTCAAAGCCTGACGGATCGTATGGCCGACATGGAAATCCGCTTTTCCGCGCTGGAAAGCAGGTTCTCTGGCATCGAGACTCGTTTTTCAGGCTTGGAGGCGCGTTTCAGTGGGATGGAGGCCCGGCTTGGGGGAATCGAACCCCGGCTCGACCTGATCGAGGAGAGGGACAGCCGGATATTGGCCATTCTTGTACGGATGGCGGAGCGTCAGGGGGTGAAGGAGTGACGGAAGAGCTCGACGATGCTCGAAATTCGTAACCTGCATGCCCGCCTCGCCGATGGCCGCGAGATCCTGAAGGGGATCGACCTCGCGCTGCCGGCGGGCGAGGTGCATGCGATCATGGGGCCGAACGGCTCCGGGAAATCGACCCTCGCCTCGGTGCTGGCGGGGCGCGACGGCTATGAGGTGACGCAAGGCAACGTCACCTATTGCGGCCGCGATCTCCTCGCGATGCCGGCGGACGAGCGGGCGCGCGAGGGCCTCTTCCTCGCGTTTCAGTACCCGGTCGAGATCCCTGGTGTGAACAACATGTATTTCCTGCGCGCCGCCCTCAACGCGCAGCGCCGCCACCGCGGCGAGCCGGAACTCGACGCCGGCCAGTTCCTGCGCGCGGTGCGGGCGAAGCTGAAGTCGCTCGACATCGGTGAGGACCTCCTGCAGCGCGGCGTCAATGTCGGGTTCTCCGGCGGCGAGAAGAAACGCAACGAGATTTTCCAGATGGCGATGCTGGAGCCGCGCCTCGCGATCCTCGACGAGACCGACAGCGGCCTCGACATCGACGCGCTGCGCCTCGTCGCGCAGGGGGTCAACGACCTGCGCAGCCCCGACCGCGCCATCCTGATGATCACCCACTACCAGCGGCTGCTCGGCTACGTCGAGCCGGACCGGGTGCACGTGCTGCAAGGCGGCCGCATCGTCCAATCCGGCGACAAGACGCTGGCGCTGGAACTGGAGCGCCGCGGCTACGGCACGTTCGGCGACGCGGCGTGAGCGAAGCATGGCTTCAGCTACAAGCCTAGCAATCCTCTCCTCCGTCATTTCCGCGAAAGCGGGAATCCAGGGGCCGACGGTAAGGCGATTGCCCTGGGCCCCCGCTTTCGCGGGGACGACGATAGGAGTGACGGGGGCGACGAGACGGGCGACGGGGGCGGCGACAGAGTGATGAGTACGCTCCTCGATTTTCCCGCGAAGCCGGAGGCGCGGCCGTATGTTGAGGCCTTCGCGGCGCCGGATGGCGAGCCGCCATGGCTCGCCGAAGACCGGCGGCGCGGGCTGGCGCGTTTCGCCGAAGCGGGCTTTCCGAGCCGGCGCAGCGAAGCCTGGCGCTATCTTGACCTTCGCGCGCTCGAACAGCGGCCGATGCCGCCTCGACACCGGCGCCGGACCGAGCATCTGGAGCAGGCGCGCGCACAGGCAGCGGAGCTGACCATCGCCCAATCGGCGCAGCGCATCGTTCTGGTCGACGGCCGGTTCGCGGCCGAGCTGTCCAATCTGAAACCGCCGCCGGGCGTGTGGTTCGGCGCGATGTCGCAAGCGATCCGGGAGCGGTCGGCCACGGTGCGCGAGGCGCTGAACGGGATGCAGGGTAGTGAGCAGCCCTTCGCCGCGCTCAACACGGCCCTCTTTTCCGACGGCGTGGTGCTCGACATCGGCCCTGGCGTCACGCTCGCCGAACCGATCCAGATTCTCCACCTGGCCTCCGGCGCGTCCGAAGAATCGTTTCACACCCGCAGCCTGATCGCGCTCGGCGCCGGCAGTTGCGCTACCGTCCTTGAGACCTACCGCGGCGACGGCGCCTACTGGCGCAACGACGTGGTCGATTGGGTGCTCGATGAGGAGGCAGCCCTCGATCACGTCGCGCTGGTCGAGGAGGCTCCGGAGGCCGTGCATCTCGCGGCGGCCGCCGCGGAGCTGAAGAAGCGCGCGCGACTGTCGAGCCTCATGCTCCTGCTCGGCGGCGGCACTGTCCGCCGCGAGGCGAGCGTCCGCTTCGACGGGCCGGGTGCGCGCTGCGCACTCGACGGCGGTTTCGTCGTCGGCAGACGCGACGAGGCCAATATTGTCACCACGGTCGATCATGCGGCTCCCGAAGGGGAGACGCGCGAGCTGTTCAAGGGCGTTGCCGCCGGTCGCGGCCACGGCGCTTTCCAGGGCCGCATTATCGTGCGCGAGGGGGCGCAGAAGGTCGATGCACGACAGAGCAGCCGCAACCTGCTGCTCGGCCGGCAGGCGGTCATCGACACCAAGCCCGAGCTTGAGATCCTCGCGGACGACGTGAAATGCAGCCACGGCGCCACGGTCGGCGATCTGGACGAGGCGGCGCTGTTCTACTTGCGGGCTCGCGGCATCGCGGCCGAAGAGGCGCGCCGCATGCTGATCGAGGCGTTCGTCCGCGAAGCGGTCGAACCCGTCGAGCGCACACAGATCCGCGATTTCCTGTTGCAGCGGCTGAGCCGCCGGCTTGCCGCGCTGGAGCCATGACGATGACAGCCATACCTCTGCGCAGCCGAGCGGCCACCCGCGGCGGCTTCGACCCAAGGGCGCTGCGGCGCGAATTTCCGATCTATTCCAACAACCCCGACCTCGTTTTCCTCGATTCGGGCGCCAGCGCGCAAAAGCCGCGGTGCGTGATCGACGGCATCGCCGAGTTCTACCGCACCGACTACGCCAACGTGCACCGCGGCGTCTACCGGCTGAGCCAGCGCTCGACCGACGGCTTCGAGGAGGCGCGCGAGAAGGTGCGCGCCTTTCTGAACGCGGCCGACGAACGCGAGATCGTGTTCGTGCGCGGCGCGACCGAGGCGCTCAACCTCGTCGCCCAGAGCTGGGGCCCCCATTGCCTCAAGGAGGGCGACGAGATCGTCATCAGTGACCTCGAACACCACTCCAACATCGTGCCGTGGCAGATGCTGCGCGAGCGGGTCGGGATCCGGCTCGTCGTGGCGCCGACCGACGCAACCGGCGAATTCGACCTCGCCGGCTTCGAGGCCTGCCTTTCGCCGCGCACCCGCCTCGTCGCGGTGACGCAGATCTCCAACGTCACCGGCACCTTGATGCCGGTCGAGCGGATCGTCGCGCTCGCCCATGCCGCCGGGGCCAAGGTGCTGATCGACGGCTGCCAGGCGGTGCCGCGGATCCCGGTCGATGTGCGGGCGCTGGGCTGCGATTTCTACGTGTTCTCCGGGCACAAGGCCTATGGCCCGACCGGCATCGGCGTGCTCTACGGCCGCTATGCGACCCTGGCGGCGATGCCGCCGTGGCAGACCGGCGGGGGCATGATCCTCAACGTCACCTACGACAAGACCGAGTTCCAGGACCCGCCGCACCGGTTCGAGGCCGGAACGCCAGACATCGTCGGCGCCATT
>Ga0209810_1002350_pt1 | contig 23069 bp, 16 predicted proteins | sample Coa_R1_7_FD_187159 | JGI IMG/M metagenome (GOLD analysis project Ga0209810, IMG submission 187159) | Surface soil microbial communities from Centralia Pennsylvania, which are recovering from an underground coalmine fire - Coalmine... | ecosystem: Environmental > Terrestrial > Soil > Unclassified... | reverse complement strand
CATAAAACGCGGAAAGCCGAAGCCGCGCCGACCCCGGCGCCGACGCACCCGCCGCATCGTCGGCCGACAAAGGCTCGACGATGCCGGCCGCAATGCCTATGTGGCGGGAGTGTTGCCGCACCTGAATCAAGTCAGCGCGTTGTTGTCGGTGGTCATCATCGACATCGTCCTGGCCGGCGACAACGCCGTCGTCGTCGGCATGGCCGCGGCGGGCCTGCCGCAGGAGCGGCGGCGGCGGGCCATTCTGCTCGGCATCGCCGTGGCGACGGTGCTCCGTATCCTATTCGCGACGATCGCGGTGCGGCTGCTGGCGATCATCGGCCTCGGGCTCGCCGGCGGCATCCTGCTGTTGTGGGTGTCGTGGAAGATGTACCGCGAGCTGCGCGAGGCGCGCGCGGCAGAAGAGCCCGCTCCAGGCCGCGCCTGCTCTCGCTTTGCCGCGCGCGGCGCCAAGACGACGACCCAGGCGCTGACGCAGATCGCCATCGCCGACCTGTCGATGTCGCTCGACAACGTGCTCGCCATCGCCGGGACGACGGCGCGCTCGCCGGTGTGGATACTGGTCGTGGGCCTCGTGCTATCGGTGGCGCTGATGGGGGTGGCGTCGACCTACATCGCCAAGCTGCTCGAGCGCCATTTCTGGATTTCGTGGATCGGCCTCGGGATCATCACCTTCGTCGCCCTGCGCATGATCTGGGAAGGCTCCAACCAAATCCTGCACGAAGCGAGCGCGATGGGGCTGATCGGCGGCTGATCCCGTCTATCCGCACGCGGCGACGGCGCGGCGGGCCATGACGTTGACGAGGTGGGCGCGGTACTCGGCGCTGGCGTGGATGTCGGAGTTGAGGCCGTCCTGTGGGATTTGGATGTCCTTGATCGCGTCCGCCGTGAACGAGCGGCCGAGGGCCGCTTCCATTTCGGGCACACGAAACACGCACGGGCCGGCGCCGGTCACGGCGACGCGCACGCCGCCGCTCGTGCGGGCGACGAACACGCCGACGATTGCGTAGCGCGAAGCGGGATTGCGGAATTTCTGGTAATTCGCCGCCTGCGGCCGCGGGAAGCGCACCGCGGTGACGATCTCGGCCGGTTCGAGCGCCGTTTCGAACATGCCGGTGAAGAACGAGTCGGCGGGGATTTCCCGCTTGTTGGTGCGCACCGTCGCGTTGAGGCCGAGGACGGCCGCCGGGTAGTCCGCGGCCGGGTCGTTGTTGGCGATCGAGCCGCCGATCGTGCCGCGGTTGCGCACTGCCGGGTCGCCGATCATGCCCGCCAGTTCCGCCAGCGCCGGGATGGCGCGTTTGACGACCGGCGAGCGGTTGACGTCGGCGTGGCGGGTCATCGCGCCGATGACGACCGCGTCGCCGTCTTCGGTGATGCCCTTGAGGCCGCCGACCGCGGCGAGGTCCACGAGGTCCGACGGGTGCGCCAGGCGCAACTTCAGGGTCGGGATCAGGGTCATGCCGCCGGCGACCAGCTTCACGTCGTCGCCGCCTCCGAGCAGCCGCGCCGCATCGTCGAGGCTTGTCGGGTGGTGATATTCGAACTCGTACATCGCCGTCTCCCTTCCTCCACCGTCATGCCCGGACTTGATCCGGGTATCCACGCAACCCCAAAAGCTCGGGCGTGCGTGTTGATGGCCGGGTCAAGCCCGGCCATGACGAAAACGTTAGTCCGCCGCCATCGGGCGGTGGTGCTCGCGGATCGTGCGCCACAGGCGCTCCGGCGTGATCGGCATCTCGACGTGGCGCACCCCGAGCGGCTTCAGCGCATCGACGATGGCGTTGGCGACCGCGGCCGGCGCGCCAATCGCGCCGGCCTCGCCGCAGCCTTTGACGCCGAGCGGGTTGTGCGTGCATAGCGTCGCGTGCGTCGATAGCGAGAAGGACGGCAAATCGTCGGCCCGCGGCATCGCGTAGTCGTTGTAGGAGCCGGTCAGGAGCTGCCCCGTCTCCTTGTCGTAGACGCAGCCTTCGAGCAGCGCCTGGCCGATGCCCTGGGCAAGGCCGCCATGCACCTGCCCCGCGACGATCATCGGGTTGATGATGCGGCCGAAATCGTCAGATGCAATGAAGTTCACGATCTCGACGCGGCCGGTGTCGGGGTCGATTTCGACTTCGGCAATATGGGCGCCCGACGGATAGGTGAAATTCTTCGGGTCGTAGAACGCGGTCTCGTCGAGGCCCGGCTCGAGCTCGTCGTGCGGGAAATTGTGCGGCACGTAGGCGGTCAGGGCGACTTCGCCCAAGGTCTTGGACCGATCGGTGCCGGCGACGGTGAACTTGCCGTCCTTGAACTCGACGTCGGCCTCGGCGGCCTCCAGCAGGTGCGCCGCTATCTTGCGGCCCTTGGCGATGATCTTGTCCATCGCCTTGATGATCGCGGTGCCGCCGACCGCCAGCGAGCGCGAGCCGTAGGTTCCCATGCCGTAGGGGATCTTCGCGGTGTCGCCGTGCACGATCTCGACCTGCTCGATCGGGACGCCGAGGCCGTCCGCGACGAGTTGCGCGAACGTCGTCTCGTGGCCCTGGCCGTGCGCGTGCGAGCCGGTCAAGACCGTGACGCTGCCCGTCGGATGGACGCGCACCGCGGCGCTCTCGAACAACCCGGCGCGGGCGCCGAGCGAGCCCACGACCGCGGAGGGCGCGATGCCGCAGGCCTCGATATAGGTGGCGATGCCGATGCCGCGGTATTTGCCGCGCCGCGCCGCCTCCTGACGCCGCGCCTCAAAGCCGGCGTAATCCGCGGCCTTCAGCGCGAGGTCGAGGGTCGCGGCGTAATCGCCGCTGTCATATTGCAGCGCCACCGGCGTCTGGTACGGATAGGCGTCAGCCGGGATGAAATTGCGCCGCCGCAATTCGGCGGGGTCGATGCCGAGCTCGTCGGCAGCGAGATCGACGATGCGCTCGACGAGGTAGGTGGCCTCCGGGCGGCCGGCGCCGCGATAGGCGTCGACGGGGACCGTGTTGGTGAACACGGCCTTGGTCTCGACATAGATCGCCGGGGTCGTGTAGGTGCCGGCGAGCAGCGTCCCGTAGAGATAGGTCGGGATGCAGGTGGCGAAGGTGGAGAGGTAGGCGCCCATGTTCGCCAAAGTCGAGACTTTAAGCGCGAGGAACTTGCCGACGCGGTCGACGCCGAGCTCGACGTGGGTAACGTGGTCGCGGCCGTGCGCGTCGGACATGAAGCTTTCGCCGCGCTCGGCCGTCCATTTCACCGGTCGTTTCAATTTGCCGGCGGCCCAGGTGACGATCGCTTCTTCGGCGTAGTGATAGATTTTCGAACCGAACCCGCCGCCGACGTCGGGCGCGACGACGCGCAATTTCGCCTCGGGGATATGCAGCACGAAGGCGCCCATCAGGAGGCGGATGACGTGCGGGTTCTGGCTTGTCGTGTACAACGTGTAGTCGCCGCTGGCGCGGTCGAACTCGCCGATCGCGGCGCGCGGCTCCATCGCGTTTGGGACGAGCCGGTTGTTGACGAGGTCGAGCTTCACGATGCGCGCCGCCTTGGCCAACGCCGCATCCACCGCAGCGGCATCGCCGAGGTGCCAGTCGTAGCAGATGTTGCCCGCCGCCTGCTCCCAGACCTGCGGCGCTCCCGGCTTCAGCGCCGCCGCGACATCGACGACGGCCGGCTCTACGGTGTAATTGACGAGGATCTCCTCGGCCGCATCGCGCGCGTGTCCGAAATTGTCGGCGACGACGACGGCGACGGGGTCGCCGACATGCCGCACTTGGCCGCTCGCCAGCACCGGGTGGGGCGGCTCCGCCATTGGCGAACCGTCCTTGGAGTGGATGAGCCAACCGCAGGGCAGGCCGCCGACGCCGTCGGCCTCCATGTCCTTGCCGGTATAGACGGCGACAACGCCGGGCGCCGCGGCGGCCGCCGCCGTGTCGATGCCGTCGATGCGCGCATTGGCGTGCGGGCTGCGCAGGATGTAGGCGTGCAGCTGGCCGGGGCGGTTGATGTCGTCGGTATAGGTGCCCTGGCCGGTGATGAAACGGTAGTCCTCGCGCCGCCGGATCGGCGCGCCGATGGCCGTCATCGCGGCTACTCCGCCGCCCGCGCCGGGGCTTCCCCTCGCATCGCCGCGGCCCCCGCTTTGATCGCCAGCACGATGTTGTGATACCCGGTGCAGCGGCAGAGATTGCCTTCGAGGTATTCGCGGATTTCGCGGTCGCTCGGGTTCGGGTTGTTCTTCACCAGGTCGAGCGCGCTCATGATCATGCCGGGGGTGCAGAAGCCGCATTGCAGCGCGTGGTTGTCGCGGAAGGCTTCCTGCATCGGGTGCAAGGTGTCGCCGTCGGCGACGCCCTCGATCGTCTGCACGTTCCTGCCCTCCGCCTGCACCGCCAGCAGCGTGCAGGACTTGACCGCCTCGCCGTCGACGTGGACGACGCAGGCCCCGCACTGGCTCGTGTCGCAGCCGACATGCGTGCCGGTGAGGCCGAGATGCTCGCGCAGCAACTGGACGAGAAGGGTGCGCCCTTCGACCGTGGCCGTCGCCGGCTTGCCGTTGACGGTGAGGCTCACCGTTTTCTGCATCGAAACCTCCCTCGAAAGCGCGCGCCGTCTTGGCCGGCGCCGCCGCGCCGGACATTGCCGGCGAGTTTCGTGCGCCCCCGCCGCCCGGTCAAGAGCGGCGGGAAGCCTGCGTCAAGCGGGCTGCGAGGCCGAGGCCGACGGGCCTGCTTCGGCCGCATCCGGCGACATCAGCGCGGCGAAGCGGCTGAAGAAGTCGGCGGCCATCTTGCGGGCGGTGGCGTCGATCAGGCGCGAGCCGATCTGCGCCAGCTTGCCGCCGACTTGCGCGTCTACGCCGTAACGCAGCACGGTCTCGCCCGCGTCCTCGGCGAGCGTGACCTGTGCGCCGCCTTTCGCGAAGCCGGCGACGCCGCCGGTGCCCTCGCCGCTTATCTTGTAGCCGTTCGGCGGGTCGAGGTCGCTCAGCGTGACCTTGCCGGAGAAGTTGGCGCGCACCGGGCCGACCTTGGCCACGACCTTGGCGGTGAATTCGGTGTCGGAGACGCGCTCGACGCTCTGGCATCCGGGGATGCTCTGGCGCAGAATCTCCGGGTCGTTGAGCCCGGCCCAGACCCGGTCGCGGCTCGCCGGGATGCGGAATTCCCCGTGCATTTCCATCGGTTGCGTCCTCTCTGGTTGGCGAAATCTTCCTCCGCCGCCGCCGCAATTGCAACTGCCCGGCCCGGGAGAGCGCTCAAACGAAAAGGGCGGCGCCGGAGCACCGCCCTTGGTTCGTCGAGGTCAGGCGCCGATCCGGCGCGCGGCCTTCAGCAGCGATGGCACCAGCCCCGGCGCCAATGCGCGTGATGCCAGCGGTGGTGCCAGCCGTAGCCCCACCAACCCCAGCTCGCGCCGGCGGCGACCGGCTCGTACACATCGAAGGACTGGACGCAGTCGGCGTGAAGCTGCGGATCGGTAACCGGGCCGCATTCCTTCCTGATGCGGTAGGCGCGGAAGCGCAGGCTAACCTGCAGCAGGTGGTCGTAGCGCTGGCTGCGAATGACGTTCTGCGCGGGGGTCTCCCACCACGGACCGTTGCCCCAGTACCAGCCATGGTGGTGCGGTCCCCACCAGTGGTGATAGCGATACTCCATGCCCTGCGCCGACGCCTGCGAAACGAACAGGACGGCGAGGATGCCTGCGATTACCGGCGACACGTACTTCAACATCCGCTCCCTCCATCATCCATCAGATGGGCCGTCCTCAGGCCGCCCGATGCGACGCAAACGCGATGCGCCAAGCGGCAGTGAACCTTGCCTTCCTTAATATCTCCCTACCGCCGGTAGTTCTATCCGGACGGGGAGGGAATATCAATGGGCAACACCGCGACCAATCTCAGGTTCCCCGAAAGCCTGATCGTTTCCGCGCATTCGTCGAGGCCGCGCACCGCTCCCGTCACGGGATGACGGCGATCGCGTTGATCTCGATCAGGTAATCCGGCGAGGTCATCTTGACGACTTCGACCATCGTCGAAGCCGGCAGCGGCTCCTTGAAGTATTCGCGCCGCACTTTATGGATCGTGGGGAAGTGCTCCATGTTGCGGATGTAAACGTCGACGCGGCAGATGTCGTCCATCGTGCCGCCGGCAGCTTCGACCGCGGCCTTCAGGTTCTCGCAGACCTGCCGGGTCTGCGTCTCGATGTCGCCCACTCCGGCGATCGTCCCGTCGGCGCGCTTCGCCGTCATGCCGGAGATGAAGACGAGCCGCCCGCGGGCCTCGATCATCGTGGCGTGCGAAAAATGACCGCTCGGCTGGGCTAGGCGGTCGGAGCGAATCTGCTGCTTCGCCATTCGCGTTCTCCGGTTGGTGCGGCTTTCTGTTATACGACAGGCCTATGACACTGCCGTTTCAAAAACGATTCGCGCGGCGGGCGGCGGAGCGCTCGCCGCTCTGCGTGGGCATCGACCCTTCCGGAGAAACCCTTAAAGGTTGGGGCTTGGCGGACGATGTTCATGGTTTGCGGTCGTTCTGCGAGCGGCTCGTCGATGCGTGCGCGCCGCTGGTGGCCGCGGTCAAGCCGCAATGCGCCTTCTTCGAGCGCCACGGCCCGAAGGGCATGGCCGTTCTGCGCGAAGCCGTCGTGCGGGCGCAGGGGCTCGGCGCCCTCGTTATCATCGACGCCAAGCGCGGCGACATCTCCACGACGGCGGCGGCCTACGGCGAGGCGTTTCTCGGCCCGTCGAGCCCGTTTCGCGGCGACGCCATCACCGCCAGCCCCTATCTCGGCTTCGGCTCCCTCGCGCCGATCCTCGACATCGCGAAGCGCGAGGCTGGCGGCGTGTTCGTCGTGGTGCGGTCGTCGAACCCGGAAGGAGCGGAACTGCAGCAGGCCCGGCTGGCGGACGGCCGGACGGTCGCGGAGCGGTTGGCGGACGATGTCGTTGCCTGGAACGCGGCCAACGGGGCGGACGGCGAGGGCATGATCGGCGCCGTCGTCGGCGCCACGTTAGGCGCGGAGGCCGGGGCGCTCGCCGAGCGGCTGCGCGGTGCGCTGCTGCTCGTTCCCGGAATCGGTGCCCAAGGTGCGACGATCGCCGACGTGCGCCGCGATTTCGGCCCCCATTTCGCTCGCGTCGTTCCGACAGTCTCACGCGGCGTCGCCCGCGCCGGACCGGACCCCGGCCGCCTCAAAGAGCGGGTGGAGCGTCTTGCGGCGGAAATACGCGCGGGTTGATGCGGCTTATTAAAGAGGTCGCCGCCGCGGCGCCGCTGTCGCGAGGATGCGCCAGTTTTGCTATGCTCGGCCGGATGCCGCGCAAATCGGAAGTTTAGAACGGGACCGCCGCCGCGGCGCGGCAGCGCAGGGCGGGGACGCAATTCGGGGCGGGCGCGTAAAGCTCTTCATGATGGCGAGGTCCGACGATGGTCGCTGCTGCGCTGCTGTGCGTGACGAGGTCCGCGGCAAGGCCCGCCGGCGGCGGCGAGGGCTAGACCGTGGACGACCAGCACGGGCCGATCTTCGTGCCGCCGATCGCCATACCCGGCAGCCGTGACGACGACGACGCGCCGGTCGGGCGGGCGTGGGAGCCGATCTACGTCGAGCCGACCCTGCCGGCGGAATATTGCTGCGGTTTTGACGACGCCTGCCGGCCGCCGCGGTCTGAGGGCGTGGCGCCCCCGAGCGAGGGAGCGCGCCGCGAGGGGTGGCGGGTCGAGCCTGTGCCGATGAAGTTGCTGACCGGACCGCCGGCCCCGGCGGAAATCGCTCCGCCCGCCGATGAGGTTCAGGAGAAGCCCGAGGCGGCCGCAGCGGAGGCGCCGACCGAACCGCCGCCAGCGGTCGCGCCGGAGGCGAAAGCCGCGGCGGCTGAGGCCGGAAACCTCGCCGCCGAGCAGCCGCAAGAGGCGGCGATCCTGCCGGCGCCGCCACAGGCGGAGCTGCTGCCCGGCAAGGTCCGGCAGCGCGCCCGCGTCTCGCCGTCGCTCGACCTACCGGGCCTGCGCGGCTCGCGCCGTCGCCGCGCGATCTGGATTCTGATCGGGCTGCTCATCATCGCCGGCGCGATCTGGTACATCACCCATGGCGTCAAGCAGCCGACGACCGGCCGCTTTCAGTCGGGCGGTCCGATGCCGGTTGGCACGGCACAGGTCAAGAAGGGCGACATGCCCGTCACGCTGACGGCGCTCGGCACGGTGACGCCGCTCGCGACGGTGACGGTGCAGACGCAGATTAACGGCCAGCTGACGGAAGTCGCGTTCCGCGAAGGCCAGATGGTCAAGAAGGGCGATTTCCTCGCCCAGATCGACCCGCGCCCCTACGAGGTCGCCCTCGAACAGGCGCAGGGCCAGCTGGCAAAGGACCAGGCCGCGCTCAACAACGCCGAGGTCGATCTGGCGCGCTACCGCACACTGGCGGCGCAGAACTCGATTGCGCGGCAGACGGTCGATACGCAGGCGGCCCTCGTCGCGCAGGACAAGGGCGTCGTGCTCGCCGACCAGGCGCAGGTCCACGCGCAGCAGCTCAACCTGACCTATTGCCACATCGTCGCGCCGATCAGCGGCCGGGTCGGGCTGCGCCAGGTCGATCCGGGCAATTACGTGCAGACGTCGAGCGCGACCGGCATCGTCGTGATCACGCAATTGCAGCCGATCTCGGTCATCTTCACGCTGCCCGAGGACAACCTGCCGACATTGCTGAAGCGCCTTCACGCCGGCGCGAAACTGCAGGCGACCGCCTTCGACCGCACCGGCACGATCAAGCTCGACACCGGCACGCTCGATACGATCGACAACCAGATCGACACGACGACGGGCACGGTGAAGCTCAGGGCCGTCTTCAACAACGACGACGGCATCCTGTTTCCCAACCAGTTCGTCAACGTGCAGCTGCTCGTCGATACGTTGCACGATGTCGATATCGTGCCGAACTCGGCAATCGAGCGCGGCGCTCCCGGCACCTTCGTCTATGTCGTAAAGCCCGACAACACGGTGGCGATCCAGAAAGTCGAGCTCGGTCCGACCGAAGGCGTCAACCAGGCCATTACCAAGGGCCTGTCGCCCGGCGATGTCGTCGTCACCGACGGCGCCGACCGGCTCAAGGACGGCGCCAAGGTGACGCTCGCCGCGGCCGGCAAGCCGGCAGGCGGCGCGCCCGCGGCGAAAGGCGAGGCGGCGCCGCCGAATCCGACGGCGCCGACCGCCGCTCCCGCTCCCGCCGCCGGCGAGCCCGCTCCGAGCGGCAGCGGCAACCAACCCGGCGCCCGCCGCCACCGGGGATCAGGGCAGGGCCAGCCCCCGGCTCCGGCGCAACCCAGCCAGCCGACGCAGTAATTTCTTGAGCCTGTCCGCAGAACCAGTCGAACTTGAACTCGTCGTTACCGCGAAAGCGGCGGTTTCCCATCGAACAGAGTTGCTATCCGCACAAGCCGTCATGGCCGGGCTTGACCCGGCCATCTCCGGGGCGCCCGGGATCGCCGGGTCAAGCCCGGCGATGACGCGGGAAGAGCGGTCGCACCCGATCGGGAACCGCTCTCGCGGTGCCTCCGGCTCTCCGTTTCCACGCGGACCGCGGGGTAGGCTGATGCGTCGCCGATGAGCCCGTCGCGTCCGTTTATTCTGCGGCCGGTGGCGACTTCGCTGCTGATGGTCGCGATCATGCTGGTCGGCATGGTGGCGTACCGGTTTCTGCCGCTGTCGGCGCTGCCCGAGGTCGATTATCCGACAATCCAGATCCAGACCTTCTACCCCGGCGCCAGCCCCGACGTGATGACCTCCTCGGTGACGGCGCCGCTGGAGGTGCAGCTCGGCCAGATGCCGGGGCTCAACCAGATGTCGTCGATCAGCTCTGGCGGGTCGTCGGTCATCACCCTGCAGTTCAGCCTGAGCCTCAGCCTCGACGTGGCCGAGCAGGAGGTGCAGGCGGCGATCAACGCGGCCGGCAACCTCTTGCCGTCGGACCTGCCGGCGCCGCCGATCTACGCCAAGGTCAACCCGGCCGACGCGCCGGTGCTGATCCTCGGCCTGACCTCGAAGACCCTGCCGCTGACGCAGGTCCAGGAACTCGCCGACACGCGCATCGCGCAGAAGATTTCGCAGCTGAACGGGGTCGGGCTGGTGACGCTGAGCGGCGGCAACCGGCCAGCGGTGCGCATCCAGGCCAACATGCGCCAGCTCGCCGCCTACGGCCTCAACATCGACGATTTGCGCACGACGATCGCCAACGCCAACGTCAACACGCCCAAGGGAAACTTCGACGGTCCGGCGCGCTCGTACACAATCAACGCCAACGACCAGCTGCACAGCGCCAGCGACTACAACAACATCGTCGTCGCCTACAAAAACGGTGCGCCGGTGTTCCTCTCGGATGTCGCGCTCGCGACCGAGGGAGCGCAGAACACCAAGCTTGCCGGCTGGATGAACACCGAGCCGGCGGTGATCATGAACATCCAGCGCCAGCCGGGCGCCAACGTCATCGAGGTGGTGAACCGCATCCAGGCCCTGCTGCCGCAGCTCAACGCATCGCTGCCAGCGGCGGTCGATCTCCAGGTTCTGACCGACCGCACGAACACGATCCGCGCCTCGGTCGCCGATGTCGAGTTCGAGCTCGGTCTCGCCGTCGTGCTCGTCGTGCTGGTGATCTTCCTGTTCCTGCGCAGCCCGGCGGCGACGTTGATCCCAAGCCTGTCGGTGCCGCTGTCGCTGGTGGGCACCTTGGCCGTCATGTATCTCGCCGGGTTCAGCCTCAACAACCTGTCGCTGATGGCGCTGACGATCGCGACCGGCTTCGTCGTCGATGACGCGATCGTGATGATCGAGAACATCTCGCGCTACATCGAGGCCGGGGACCCGCCGCTCAACGCCGCGCTGAAGGGCGCCGAGCAGATCGGCTTCACGATCATCTCGCTGACGATTTCGCTGATCGCGGTGCTGATTCCGCTCCTGTTCATGGCCGACGTGGTCGGGCGGCTGTTCCGCGAGTTCGCGCTGACCCTGGCGGTCACGATCGTGATCTCCGCGGTGGTGTCGCTGACCCTGGTGCCGATGATGTGCGCGCAGGTATTGCGGCACCGGCCGCCGGCGCAGATGTCCAGAATCGCGCGCAAGAGCCAGGAATGGTTCGATGCGCTAATCGCGCAGTACGGACGGCTCTTGAACTGGGTGCTCGACCGTCAGGCCGCGACCCTGCTGGTGGCCGTCGCGACCCTGGCGGTGACCGTCCTGCTCTACGTCGTGATCCCGAAGGGCTTTTTCCCGGTGCAGGACACCGGGCTGATCCAGGGCATTTCCGAGGCCGACCCATCGGTCTCGTTCGCGGCGATGAGCGAGCGCCAGCAGCAGCTCGCCGCGGCGATCCTGAAGGACCCCGACGTCGTCAGCCTGTCGTCTTATATCGGCGTCGACGGCACCAACACGACGCTCAACAACGGCCGCTTTCTGATCAACCTGAAGCCGGTGGACGAGCGCAGCCTCAGCGCCAGCGACATCATCCGCCGCCTGCAAAGCGAGACCGCGGGCGTCGCCGGCATCACCCTCTACATGCAGCCGGTGCAGGACCTGACGATCGATACCAGCGTCAGCCGCTCGCAGTACCAGTTCGCGCTGCAGGACGCCAATCCGGAGGAGTTCGATACCTGGGTTCCGAAGCTGCTAGAGCGCCTGCGGCGGATTCCGGAGCTCGAAGATGTCGGCAGCAGTTTGCAGCAGAACGGGCTCAGCGCCTATGTCGATATCGACCGCGCCACGGCGAGCCGCTTCGGCATCACGCCGGCGACGGTCGACAACGCCCTCTACGACGCCTTCGGACAGCGCATCGTCTCGACGATCTTCACGCAGTCGAACCAGCGCCGCGTGATCCTCGAAGCCGAACCGAGCCTGCAGCAGACGCTGACCGCGCTCGGCTCGATCTATCTGCCGTCCTCGACCGCGACCGGCGGCGAGGTGCCGCTGTCGGCGATCGCGCACGTGGTGCCGCAGACGGCGCCGCTTGCGATCAACCATCTCGGCCAGTTCCCGTCGGTGACGGTCTCCTTCAACCTCGCCCCCAACGCCTCGCTCGGCGCCGCAGTGCGGGCGATCTACAACGCCGAGCAGGAAGTCGGCCTGCCGGCCAGCATGATCACGAGCTTCCAGGGCGCCGCCGCCGCATTCCAGGGTGCGCTCGGCAACGAGGTGCTGCTGATCGTTGCCGCGATCATCGTCGTCTACATCGTGCTGGGCGTGCTCTACGAGAGCTACATCCACCCGATCACGATCCTCTCGACATTGCCGTCCGCCGGGCTCGGGGCGCTCCTGGCGCTGATGATCGACGGCAGCGACCTCAGCGTCATCGCGATCATCGGCATCATCCTCTTGATCGGCATCGTCAAGAAGAACGGCATCATGATCGTCGACTTCGCGCTCGAAGCGCAGCGCGAGGAGGGGACGCCGGCGCGCGAGGCCATCTACCGCGCGTCGCTGTTGCGCTTCCGGCCGATCATGATGACGACGATGGCGGCGCTGTTCGGGGCGCTGCCGCTGATGATCGGCAGCGGCACCGGGTCGGAGTTGCGCCATCCGCTCGGGGTGACGATCGTCGGCGGCTTGATCTTCAGCCAGGCGCTGACGCTGTTCACGACCCCGGTCATCTATCTCGGCTTCGACCGGCTCGGCACCTATCTCCGCGAGCGCTTCGGCGGCGGCGCGGCCGAGCCTGAGGGCACGCCGCCGTGAGCCTCTCGACGCCGTTCATCCGGCGTCCGGTCGCGACGACGCTGCTGACGGCGGGCCTCGCGCTGGCCGGCATCTTCGCCTTCGGCAAATTGCCGGTGGCGCCGCTGCCGCAGGTCGATTTCCCGACAATCTCGGTGTCGGCGACGATGCCGGGCGCCAGCCCCGAGACGATGGCGACGACGGTGGCAACACCGCTCGAACGTCATCTCGGCGTCATCGCCGACGTGACGGAGATGACGTCGCGGAGCGCGTTTCAGAGCACACGCATCACATTGCAATTCGGCCTCGACCGCGACATCGACGGCGCCGCCCGCGACGTGCAGGCGGCGATCAACGCCGCGCGCGCCGATCTGCCGGCGAGTCTGCGCAGCAACCCGACCTACCGCAAGGTCAACCCGGCCGACGCGCCGATCATGATCCTGGCGCTGACCTCGGACAGCGAGACTCAGGGCCAGATGTACGACGCGGCCTCGACCGACTTGCAGCCCGCGTTGTCGCAGATCGAGGGCATTGGCCAAGTCACGCTCGGCGGCAGCGCCCTCCCGGCGGTGCGGGTCGAGCTCAACCCGCTGGCTCTCTCCAAATACGGCATCGGCCTCGAAGACGTGCGCGCGGCGCTTGCCTCGGCCAACGCGCATTCGCCGAAAGGCTCGGTCGATCAGGGCGACAAGCAGTTCCAGATCTATACCAACGACCAGGCCAAGACGCCGGAGGACTACCGGCCGCTGATCGTCGCCTACCGCAACGGCTCGGCGGTCCGGCTGACCGATGTGGCGGACGTCCAGGAGGGGGTCGAGAACCTGCGCAACCAGGGGCTCGCCAACGGCAAGCCGGCGGTGCTCGTGATCCTCTACCGCCAGCCCGGCGCCAACATCATCGAGACCGTGGACCGGGTCTACGAGATGCTGCCGCAGCTGCGGGCGTCGATCCCCCACGACATCGAGATCACGGTCCCGCTCGACCGCACGACGACGATCCGCACCTCGCTGCACGATGTCGAGGGGACGCTGGTCATCGCCATCTGCCTCGTGATCCTCGTCGTCTTCGCCTTCCTGCGCAGCGCGCGGGCCACGTTCATCCCTAGCGTCGCGGTGCCGGTGTCGCTGATTGGCACGTTCGGCGCGATGTATCTCCTGGGCTACAGCCTCGACAACCTGTCGCTGATGGCGCTGACGGTCTCGACCGGCTTCGTCGTCGACGACGCAATCGTCGTCCTCGAAAACATCACCCGCCACGTCGAGGACGGCATGCCGCGGCTGCAGGCGGCTCTGCTCGGGGCGCGCGAGGTCGGGTTCACCGTGTTGTCGATGAGCCTGTCGCTGATCGCGGTGTTCATCCCGATCCTGCTGATGGGCGGCATCGTCGGCCGGCTGTTCCGCGAATTCGCGATGACCCTGTCGGTCGCGATCCTGATCTCGCTGGTCATCTCGCTCAGCACGACGCCGATGATGTGCGCCTATCTGGTCAAGCCGCGGAGGCACGAGCAGGGCGGGCGCCTCTACCGCTGGAGCGAGCAGGCCTTCAACGGAATGCTGCGTTTCTACGACCGCACGCTTGCGGCGGCGCTGGCCCGCCCGGCGGCGGTCATGCTGTCGCTGCTGGCCGCTGTCTGCCTCAACTTCTACCTGTTTGCGGTCGTGCCGAAGGGGTTTTTCCCGCAGCAGGACACCGGCCGCATGGTCGGCGGCATCCAGGCCGACCAGAGCATCTCGTTCCAGCGGATGCGAGAAAAGCTCACGGATTTCATCTCGATCATCCAGCATGATCCGGCCGTCGCCACGGTGGTCGGCTTCACCGGCGGCGGCCAGACCAATTCCGGCTTCGTGTTCGTCTCGCTGAAGCCGCTGTCCGAGCGCAAATTGTCGGTCGATCGGGTCATCGCCCGCCTGCGCGGCAAGCTCAGCCAGGTACCGGGCGCGCGCCTGTTCCTCCAGGCGGTGCAGGACATCCGGGTCGGCGGGCGGCAGAGCAACGCGCAATACGAATATTCGCTCCAGGGCGACGATCTCGCCCAGCTCTACGACTGGGGACCGAAAATCACCGCGGCGCTCGAAAAACTGCCCGAGCTGACGGACGTGAACTCGGACCAGCAGCAGAATGGGCTCGAGGTCGATCTCGTCGTCGATCGGCCGACAGCGGCCCGTCTCGGCCTCAACGTCGCCGAGATCGACAACACCCTCTACGACGCCTTCGGGCAGCGTCAGGTGTCGGTGATCTACAACCCACGCAACCAGTACCACGTCATCATGGAGGTGGCGCCGCGCTTCTGGCAGGACCCGGAGACGCTGAAGCAGATCTATGTCAGCACGTCGGGCGGCACGATCAGCGGCACGCATTCGACCAACGCGCTCGCCGGCACGGTTACGGCAAAGCCGTCGCCGCGCGGCAAGGCGACACCCGCCGCGACGACGCAGGCGCAGATCGCGAGCGACACGGCGCGCAATCTCGCCACCAACAGCCTCGCCAATACCGGCCACGGCGCGACCTCGACCGGCGCCGCCGTCAGCACCTTCGGCGAGACGATGGTGCCGCTGTCGGCCTTCAGCCATTACGGCCCCGGCAATACCCCGCTCGCCGTCAACCACCAGGGGCTGTTCGTCGCCAGCACGATCTCGTTCAACTTGAAGCCGGGGGTGCCGCTGAGCGAGGCGACCGCGGCCATCGACGCGGCAATGGCGCGGCTGCACGTGCCATCGTCGATCCACGGCAGCTTCCAGGGGACGGCGCAGGTATATCAGCAATCGCTCGCCAATGAGCCGATCCTGATCGCGGCGGCGCTACTGGCAGTTTACATCGTGCTCGGCGTGCTCTACGAGAGCTATATCCACCCGATCACGATCCTGTCGACCCTCCCGTCCGCTGGGGTCGGCGCCGTGCTCGCGCTGATGATATGCAATACAGAATTCGACATCATTGCGCTGATCGGGGTCATTTTGCTGATCGGCATCGTCAAGAAGAACGCGATCATGATGATCGACTTCGCGATCGCGGCCGAGCGCAACGAGGGGCTGAGCTCGCGCGATGCGATCTACAAGGCCTGCGTGCTGCGCTTCCGGCCGATCATGATGACGACCCTCGCGGCGATGCTTGGTGCGCTGCCGCTCGCGATCGGGTTCGGCGAAGGCTCGGAATTGCGCCGGCCGCTCGGCATCTCAATCGTCGGCGGCCTGCTGGTCAGCCAGGTCCTGACCCTGTACACGACCCCTGTCGTCTATCTCTACCTCGACCGTTTCGGCATCTGGGTGCGGCAGAACTTGCGGCCGCGCCTGCCGCGGCTGCGCCCGCGGCGCGCCCCCGAGCCCGGCGAATGACGTGACGCCGGCGAGGGGGGGAGGGGGCGCCGCGCGCCGGGGGGCGCTGGCGGCGCTGCTGCTGGCGGCTTGTGGCTGCACCGTCGGGCCGGATTATCAGCGGCCGTCGGCGCCGCTATCGGCGAATTACAAGGAAGGCTGGAAAGCGGGACAGCCGCAGGATGCGATCGACCGCGGCGCGTGGTGGTCGATCTACAAGGATCCCGTCCTCGACCGGCTGGAACGCCAGATCGATATCTCGAACCAGAATTTGAAGGCGGCGGAAGCGGCGTTCCGCGCCTCCGAGGCGATCGTCGCCGAGGCCCGCGCCAATTTCTTCCCGACGGCGCAGGTCAATGCCTCGGCCCAGCGTTCGCGCAGCAGCACCAGCGGCCGCGGCGGCGGCAGCGCCGCGTTCGGAGGCGGCGGAGGCGGGGTCAACCCGATCTCGAACCTGTTCAGCACCGACGTCACCGCCAGCTGGGAGCCGGATCTGTGGGGGCGCATCCGCCGCACCGTCGAGGCCGATGTCGCCAACGCCCAGGCCAGCGCCGGTGACCTTGCCAGCGCCCGGCTCGCGGCGCAGGCGCAGCTCGCGAGCGACTATCTGCAATTGCGCACGGCCGACGAGCTGCGCCGGCTGCTGCAGGATTCGGTCAAGGCCTACAGCGAGTCGCTGCGGATCACGCAGAACCAGTACCAGGCCGGCACCACCGACCAGTCCGCGGTGTCGCAGGCGCAGGCGCAGCTCGCTAGCACCCGTGCTCAGCTCATCGCGGTCGGCAATACGCGGGCCCAGCTGGAGCACGCGATCGCGGTGCTGATCGGCAAGCCGCCGGCCGAGTTCAGCATCGCCCCGGTGACGGCGGTGGTGGCGGTGCCGGTCATACCGGCGGGCGTGCCCTCCGCCCTCTTGGAGCGTCGGCCCGACATCGCCACATCCGAGCGGCTGGTGGCGGCTGCGAACGCCCAGATCGGCGTCGCGGTCGCGGCTTTCTATCCCAACATTACCCTCTCCGGTGATTACGGCGTCAGCTCGTCGCAATTGCGCAAGCTGTTCACCGCCGCCAGCCGCGTGTGGTCACTGGGCGCGACCGGCGCCGAGACGATCTTCGACGCCGGCGCTCGCCGCGCTCTCGTGCGGCAGAACCTCGCCGCCTATGACGAGACCGTCGCGAACTACCGGCAGACGGTCTTGACGGCGCTGCAGCAAGTCGAGGACGAGCTTGCGGCGCTGCGCATCCTGGGGCAGCAGGCGGAAGCGGAAGACGCCGCCGTCGCCGCGGCCCGCGAGGCGGAACGGGTCATCAACAACCAGTACCGCGCCGGCACCGTCGCCTACACCGCCGTCATCGTCGCCGAGACGACGGCGCTGGCCGACGCCGAGGCCGCGCTGCAGATCCGCCAGAACCGCCTCACCGCCAGCGTCGCGCTGATCCAGGCGCTGGGCGGCGGCTGGAACGCCTCGCAACTGCCGAGCCGCGAGCAGATCGAGCGCGACGTGCCGCTCGACTTCAACCCTCTCCCGCCCGTCGTCAAAACCGCCCCCACCTCAAAGCCCACGCCCTGAGCAGGTTCCGGCTCAGAAGCGCGCGAGCCGCTTCGCTGGCCTACTGTTATCGTCATGCCGGCGGAGGCCGGCATCCACATATCCGATGTCGAGCGGCTGAGCCGTGGGTCCCGGCCTGCGCCGGGACGACGAGGGGGAATCGCGGCGATCGGCGAACTTGCCTGGTGTTGGCCGTCGACGGTCTCGTATTGGCATCATCACCGGGCGTGACGCCTTTTGCGGGCAGCGGCACCCCCCGATCGGATGCCGCTTCAGCGTCAGCCGACTTGGGCCTTCAATTTCGCCCAGCGGTCGAGGATCGGCAGGATCTGGTCGGCCTTGTCGGACATCAGGGTCACGTTGACGCGGGCCGCGCCGAGGTCGCGGAAGCGCTTCAGCTTGTCGGCGTCCTCCGGGGCGCCGCCGATCGTCACCGGCAGCGAGGCCGGATCGCGCCCCGCCTCTTTCGCCATCTCGCGGAACTTGGGCATGTATTCTTCGGGGTTGCCGCTCGACGCGTTGGGATACCAGCCGTCGCCGTAGCGCACCGCGCGCCGCGCTGCCCAGGGAAAGGCGCCGCCGACCAGGATCGGCGGGTGCGGCTTCTGCACAGGCTTGGGCCAGGTCATGAACGTGTCGAACTTGACGATGTCGCCGTGGTATTCGGGCTTCGACTTGGTCCAGATTTCCTTCATCGCCTCGATCTGCTCGCGCATCTTTTTCATGCGCGTCTCGAACTGGGTGCCGTGGTTCTCGATCTCCTCTCGGTTCCAGCCGCCGCCGATGCCGAACAGGAAGCGGCCGCCGCAGACCTGGTCGATCGACGCCACGAGCTTCGCGGTCTGGATCGTGTCGCGCTGGATCACGAGGCAGATGCCGGTCGCCAGTTTGAGCTTCTTCGTGACCGCGGCGGCCGCGGCGAGGGTCACAAACGGGTCCATCACGTCGTAGTAGCGCTTGTGCAATTCGCCGCCGCCCGGCGCCGGCGTGCGGCGCGGCACCGGGATGTGAGAATGCTCGGCCGCCCAGACCGAGTCGAAGCCGCGCTCCTCGAGCGCCACCGCCAGCTCCGCTGGAGTGATCGAGTAGTCGGTGAAAAAGATCGATGCGCCGAATTCCATTGCTGCCTCGCTCCAATAGCGGATCAGGTCAGGGCCACGCGATCTCGACCCGCCGGTTCTGCGGCTCCCGCACCCCGTCCGCAGTCGGCACGCGGTTGTCGTTTTCGCCGCGCCCGCCGACCGCCATCTCGTTTCTGGGAATGCCAAGTTCCGCCAGCGCCTTCGCGACGTTCGCGGCCCGCCGCTCCGACAGGCGCTGATTGTAGCCGGGCGAACCCGATCTGTCCGTATAGCCGGTGACTTGCACCCGCACCGGCGCGCCCGACCGCCATGCCTCCGCCGCCTGGCGCAAAATCCCCATGCCCTCGGGCGTCACCACGTCCTGGTCCCAATCGAAGAAGACGAGGAACACCTGTCTCGCCGCGGGCGGCGGCGGAGGTGGTGGGGCCGGGGGCGCCACCGCCGGCGGCGGAGGCGAGGCGCAGCAGCGGAAGACGAGGCTGGCGACAATGTTCTGCGTTTCGTAGCCGGTGCGGTAATGAATCCAGTTGGGCGGCCCGTTGTTGTTCGCCACCCAGAAGCTCGGCTGTTGCACCGAAGCCAGGTAACGGTAGTCGAGTTCCAACGACAGGTTGGGGTGGAAATCGTAGCGCAAGCCGGCGATCGCCTGGTAGCCGGCGAGCCAGTTGATGTTGATCAAATGAATGCCGGTGGGCGTGGTCTTGACCCGATCGACGACTTCCAGCGCGCCGATGCCGGCGCCGATATGCGGCACGATCGGCCAGTCGACCGGAAAATCGTACAGCACGTTGGTCATGATCGCGTGCGAGTGCCGGTTGCCCCGCAGCGGCGAGACGTTGACCCCGCCCACGTCGAAGCGGTCGTTGTTGTTCTGGCGGTAGTTGTATTCCTCCTCGAGCCGCCACGAGTGCCACTGAAAGCCGAGCCGCGCGCCGATGTTGTAACCGGATTCGTAACGCACGTGGAAATCGGCCGGCAGGTTGGTGTGGTCGGTCTGGTCGGGCAGATAAGTCCAGCCGCCTTCGCCGCCGATATAGATCTGGCCAGGCGCGTTGATCAGCGGAATCTCGGCGTGGCTGGCCCCGCCCGCAAACGATAGCGCGGCCGCGACGGCGGCCGCGCAGGCGATCTTCCCCCTCAATGCAAAGCCCCCCTGTGTCCGCCTACGAGCGTACTGCGGATGTCGCGCAGATATTCGCGAAACACCTCTCCCCGATCAACCGCCGCGTTGATTGCACGGAAAATGCGCGGATGCGCCCGCTCTTCGGAGAGGGGCGAGTGCGGATGGCGAGCCCGAGGGCGCCGCCGAATCGTTTAACCCGGATGGTGCGATGGCGGTCGGGGGCAGCCTGCACTGCCCCCAGACCTGACCCCGGAAAGTCAGCCCAAGGAATTTCCCGAGGCTGACGTCAGGCTAGCCGTGGATGCTTACCAGAACCCTGCGGCTTAGACGCCCACGTATTCGGCCGAGATGTCCTTGCCGGTGTAGTCCGTCAGCAGCGCTGTCGAGATGATGCCGACGATGGCGCAGCCGAGGATGTAGAGCGCGATCGGGAAGCTCGAATGATACGTCGCGAGCAGCCAAGTCGCGATGATCGGCGACGGCCCGCCGGCAATTAGCGAAGCAAGCTGGTAGCCGAGCGAACAGCCGCTGTAGCGCAGGCGCGGCGAGAAGCTCTCGGCGATAAGCGCCGCTTCCGGCCCGTACTGGGTCATGACCGGGAGGAGCGACAGCGCGATCGCGAGGAAGATCACCCACGGGATGCCGGTGTCGAGCATCGCGAAATAGATGAAGCCGAAGATGCCCATGAAGATCGCGCCGCTGATGTACATGTTCTTGCGGCCGATCTTGTCCGACAGGTGGCCCGCGAAGACGACCCAGAGGAAGCCGAGCACGGTCTGGGTGATGACCGCGCCGAGCAGGAAGTTGCGCGGCTGGTGCAATACCTGCGTGCCGTAGGAAAAGATGAAGGCGCCGACGATGTAACCGGGCGCCTGCTCCGGCAGTCTCAGCAGCGCGCTGAGCAGCACCTGCTTCGGCTGGCGCTTCAGCACCTGCCACACAGGAACGCGCTCGACCCGGTCCTCCGCGATGACGCGCTGAAATACCGGCGTCTCGTAGATGCCGAGGCGAATCCACAATCCGATCACGACCATGATCGCGCTGATGAAGAACGGGATGCGCCAGCCCCAGACGTTGAACTGGTCGCCCGACAGCCAGCTGAAGCCGAGGACGGCGCAGTTGGCGAGGAACAGCCCCGCCGGCGCGCCGAACTGCGGCCACGCCGACAGCATTCCCCGGTTCTTCGTCGAGCGGGCCCATTCCATCGACAGCAGCACCGAGCCGCCCCATTCGCCGCCGACGCCGACGCCCTGGATCAGGCGGATGATCGTCAGGAGCACGGCGCCCCACATGCCGATCTTGTCGTAGGTCGGCACCAGGCCGACGCAGAACGTCGCGATGCCGGTCACCAGTAGCGTGACGATCAGGGTCGCCTTGCGGCCGATGCGGTCGCCCCAATGGCCGAAGATGGCGGCGCCGATCGGGCGCCCGACAAAGCCGATGAAGAACACCCCGAACGATTCGAGGATGCCCATCAGCGGGTCCGACTTCGGGAAGAAGATCGGGCCGAACACCAATGCGCTGACGGTGCCGTAGAGCAGGAAATCGTACCATTCGATGGTCGTGCCGACCGTGCTGGCGATCAGCGCGCGGCGGAGTTGGGCGCTGTGCTCGGCCTCTGAGAGGGTCGGCATCGTCGATAGGCGTGTTGCCATTTTCTTCCTCCCAATATCGGTGTTCTTTTTCTTTTTCTTTTTCTTGCGGGCAAGCGTAGCAGAGGCCGTGGGGCGGCGGAACCGCGTTCTCGACCTGCGGTTGCGCTTTTGAATTCTGGCCGGTCGCGCAAACGGCGCTATGGTAGGGGACGGATGCCGGCAGGGAGGCCTCGATGCGGCTACTGATCGCGATGATGAAGCACGAGACCAACACGTTCTCGCCGGTGCCGACGCCGCTCGCGCGCTTCGGCGGCGGGCCCGGCCCGCTCTACGGCGAGGCCGCGATCCGCGCCTTCAAGAGCACCGGCAGCGGCCTCGGCGCCTATCTCGACGTCGCCGAGCGCGCCGGCGCCGAAGTGGTTTTGCCGATTGCCGCAAGCGCGCCGCCGAGCCGTCCGGTCGAGGATGCCGCCTACAAGCACATCGCCGACACGATCTGCGCCGCCGTCGAGAAGGGCGGGTTCGACGGCATCATGCTTGACCTCCACGGCGCGATGGTGACCGAGAGCCTCGACGACGGCGAGGGCGCGCTCCTGAGGCGCATCCGGTCGATCGATGCGAAGACGCCGATCGCCGTGTCCTACGACATGCACGCCAACCTCTACGACGACATGATCGTCAACGCGACGGTCGTGAATGGCTACCGCACCTATCCGCACATCGACACCTACGACACCGCGAAACTGGCGGGCGAGGTGCTGCTGCGGGCGATGCGCGGCGAGGTCAATCCGGTCATCGCATGGGGCAACGTGCCGATGCTGCCGCATGTCATGCGCCAGGGCACCGACGATCACCCTAACCAGGAATTGCAGGCGCGCTGCAATGCGATGAGCCGCGAGGGCGCGCTCGCCGCCAGCCTGTTCACCGGCTTTCCGCACGCCGACATCGCCAATGCCGGTTTATCCGCAGTGGTCGTGACCGATGGCGACCGCGCACTGGCCGAGAGCTTGCGCGACGAATTGCTCGACCGCGCCTGGGTCGAGCGCGAGGCCTTCGTCTACAAGATCGAGCCGCTGGCCCAGTCGATCGCGCGCGCCGCCGCGACGCCGCCGCCGGCGGCGGGGGAGGGGCCGGTCGTGCTGCTCGACCATTACGACAACTGCGCCTCCGGCGGCACGATGGATACGACCGTCGTGCTCGCCGAGATCTTGAAGGCGGGACTCGACAACGTCGCCGCCTTCGCGATTTACGACCCCGAGGCGGTGCATCAGGCAATCGCCGCCGGCATCGGCGCCGAGGTCACCTTGTCGATCGGCGGCAAGATAGCGATGCCGCAGATCCCGGAGGCGAGTCCGCCGTTGACCATAACGGGGCGGGTGAAGACGATCTCGCACGGCCGCTTCCGCAACAAGGGACCGATGGGGCGCGGCGTGCAGATGGACATGGGGCCGAGCGTCGTACTCGACACCGGCAAGGTCGAGATCGCGCTGATCTCGCGGCACGTCGAGCCGAACGACCTCAACTGCCTCCTCTCGCTCGGCATCGACCCTATGCAGAAGCGCTACGTCATGCTGAAGAGCCGCATTCATTGGCGCGCCGGCCTCGGCAAATTGGCCAAGGCGGTGGTCGAATGCGCCGGCGTCGGCGTCTGCACCTCGGATTATTCGCAGCTCAAATTCGCCAAGGTCCGCCGCCCGATCTACCCGCTCGACCTACCGAACCGGTGAGGATCGCGCATCCCGACTGGTATCTAG
>Ga0209810_1002344_pt1 | contig 23107 bp, 22 predicted proteins | sample Coa_R1_7_FD_187159 | JGI IMG/M metagenome (GOLD analysis project Ga0209810, IMG submission 187159) | Surface soil microbial communities from Centralia Pennsylvania, which are recovering from an underground coalmine fire - Coalmine... | ecosystem: Environmental > Terrestrial > Soil > Unclassified... | reverse complement strand
CAGCGCGGCGAGCAGTTTTGGCGCAGATCGCGGCGCGAGGACGGACGCAATGCCAGGGCGCATTGTGGCCGCCGCAGCAACAATGATATGCGCCAAAACTGCCGGCGCCCGAAGGGTTTGGGCGGCGGAACGCCGTGTGCGTCGTCGTCGGCTCGGTTACAGACCCGGTGGGTATGCGCCCTCCCCGTCGTCTAGCAGCCGTCATTCCGGCGCTCCAAACGCTGGGCGCGTGGGTTTATGAGATGAGCTCTACTACTTCACGACCGGCAGAACGTTGCTCGGCGTGAGGGGATAGAACGTCATCACCACGATCAGCACGGCGCAAATCGCCACGGTCAGGTATGCCAGCGGCAGCCTCGCGAACTCGCCGTGATACGCCTTCACGTGGCGGTCGTACATGAGGCGAATGACCTTGAAATAGGCATAGAGGGAGATGGCGGTTCCCGCAATGAGAAGGGCTGCCAGCCATGCGTAGCCGGCGCTCACGTTCGTCGAGAGGATCAAGATTTTCCCGAGAAACCCCGCCGTGGGCGGAAAGCCCGCCAGCGCCAACAGGAAGAAGGTCATCGCGGCGGCGAGCAACGGCCGGCGGCCCGCCAGGCCGTGAAACGATTCGATGCGCGCGCCCTCTTCCGCATTCGTGGGCGAGCAAATCGCCACGACCGCGAACGCACCCAAATTCATGAGCATGTACGCAACCAAGTAGTATATCGCGTAGCGGACGCCGAGCGCCGAGCCTCCCGCCAGCGCCGCGACGACGTAGCCGATCTGCGCGATTCCGGAGTACGCCAGCAGACGTTTCATGTCGGTCTGCGCGAGCATGCCGAGGTTGCCTGCGATCATCGATATGCCGGCGATGACGAAGAGCGGCATGAGCAACGCGGGCGCGGCGCCGCCCGCGGATGCGGCGTACGCGAATCTGGCGAAGACCGCCAGCGTGCCGGCTTTCGTTACCACGCTCATGTACGCGGTGATGGGAAGCGGCGCGCCTTCATACACGTCCGGCGACCAAACGTGAAACGGCACGAGGCTCAGCTTGAATGCGAGCCCGATCAAAAACAAGCCGCCGCCTAGCCAGTACAGCGGCGTTGCGGTCGCCGCCGGCGTCGCCAAAGCAGCAAGCGTTACGCTGCCGGTTGCACCGAACAGCATGGCCATGCCGAACAGCAAAAAACCCGAAGCCGTGGACGAGAGGATGAGATATTTCAGCCCGCTCTCGCGCGACGTGGGGCGCTCCGCCAGCGCGCACAGGCAGTAGAGCGCGAGCGAAAGCAGTTCGAGCCCGAGAAACACCGTCATCAAGTTTGCGGCGCCGGCCATCAGCATCGCGCCGCTCGTCGCCCACAGCACGAGGGCAACGATACCTCCCATGCGTTCGGGACGCCGCGCCGCTTGAAAGAGCGCAATCGAGAAGACCGCGGAAACGAGCACGATCTCTTGCAGCACGACCGCAAAGCCGCCCAAAATGAAGCCGCCGTCGAACGCGTCGCGCGCCAAGCCGTAGCTGCGCCCCGCAACCACTGCGGCGGCGATGAGTCCGGTGAAACCCAGTGCGAGCGGGACGAACCCGTTCGCCTTTCGCATGACGAGATCCGCAAGCAAGATGACGACGGCGGTTCCCGCAACGATGAAAAGCGGCATCACGCTCTGCCAGTCCAGCCAGCCGTACATCGAACCGGCGTTCACCGCGCGCCTCCAATCACGCTCGCCGCGGCGAGCACCGCGTGCGGATAGACGCCGAGCACGACGAGTGCCGCAAGCAGCGGCGCCACGGCGAGTCCCTCCACCCAAGTGAGATCGCGGCGCTGCGGAAGATTCGTCCGCTCGGGGCCGTTGAAGATATCTTGCAGCAATCGCAGCATATAGGCTGACGCGAAAACGATGGGCACGAGCGCGATCAGCGCGGGCCAGAAGTATCCGTTCTGAAACACGCCTGCGAGGATGACCAGTTCTCCGACGAAGCCCGCCAAGCCGGGGAGACCAAGCGCGGCCAGCGCCGCAATCGTAAAGGCACCGGCCAGTTTGGGGTTCACTTTACCAAGGCCGCCCAGGCGCGCGAGCGAGCGCGTGTCCTCGCGCGTTTCGACGTACCCTAAAATCAGAAACAACGCTGCGCTGAACAGCGCGTGCGCGACGATGTAGACGAACGCGCCGCGTATCGCGATGGGGTTTTGGCTGAAGATCGCCAGCACGATGAGGCCGAGGTGCGAGAGCGAGGAGTACGCTACAATGCGCTTGGCATCGGTCTGCGCCAGCGCGATGTAAGCACCGTACAGCAGCGAAACCAAACCGGCGATGATGAAGATCCATTTCCATTGTTCCATCGCGCCGGCGAAGAACGGCAATCCGATAATCAAGAACCCGAACAGACCCGCCTTCGACTGTACCGAACTGACTATCGATATCATTGCCGGCGGCGTATCGGCATACGTAGCCGGCATCCAGGTGTGCAATGGGAAGAGCGGCGTCTTCACGGCGAACGCGATCGCGAACCCCGCGAAAATCCATGGTGCCCACGCGCCGCTCACTTGGTGCGCGGTTCCGATGACGTCCGTCGACCCTTGCAAGACCCCGAACGCCGCGGTTGCGAGCAGCAGCAGCAGGCCGCCCGAAAAATTGTACAGCAGATAACGCCACGCGGTCTCGCGGTGTCCGCCCCATCCCACGAGCGCGAAGAAGGGCGGAATCAGCATCAGATCCCAGAAAAGCGCAAACGCCAGCACGTCGCGCGCCATGAACACGCCCATCATGGTGCCTTCGAGCAGCAGCAAGAGCGCAACCATGGTGCGCGTTTGCGCCATGTCCGTGGCGAGCACCGCGCAGAAGGTACACAGCGCCAGCAATATCACCAGCCAGAGCGCCATCCCACCGCACGACCAGTGCAGCGCCGCGGTGAACGGGCGCGAGAGCCAACGCGCGGCGAACGTGCCGTCGCCGCGGAGCAGCAGCGGGAGGAAAAACGTAATCGCCGCGATCACGCAACCCGTTACGCGGCTGACGATGCGGTCGGTTCGCGGAACCAAGAACAGCGCGCAGCCGGCGACGATAGGCAGCAGAATCAAAAGCAGCGACACTTTAACGCAGCACTCCTTCCACCGCGTAATAGACCGCGAAGCACGCCGCGCCGAAAACGACGATCAGCGCGTACGCGCGCAGCAAACCGGTCTGGAAGCTTCGCACGAGCGTTCCGAGAAAACGATTCGTCAGCACGATTTCGCGCACGACGCCGTCAACGAAGTGCGGATCCACCCACTGACCGAAAAAGCGGCCCAGCTTCTGCGAGGGCTGCACGAAAAGCACGTCGATCAGGTCGTCCCAGTAGTACAGCCGCACGAGAATTGCGGGAAGCGTCTCACTCTCGCGTTTGAGGCGGGCCGGCGCGTTCGCGAGCGCTTCGCGCGTCGCATAGCGGCGCAGCGCGACCGCTGCGCCTACGAGCAGCATGAGCACCGCTAAGATCGTCGTAACGCCTTCGCTCGGCGTGGCGGGCGGCAGCATTTGGCGCGGAAAAGATCGTTCGAAGAAACGCGCCCAAGGCGATGCAGGCCCAATCATGACGTACCCCGCCGCGAAAGCGAAAAATCCGAGAATCGCGACCGGCACCGCCATGATCCACGCGGGTGCGCGATCGTGGTGCGCATCGGGCTCGGCGCTGGGCGACGAAGTTCCTTCGATACCGAGTTCCGCGGGATTCATCTCGCCGCGGTAGTCGCCCCAAAACGTAACGATGAAAAGCCGGAGCATGTAGTACGCGGTGATCGCTGCGGTGAGCAGCGCGACGGCCCACATCCACACGTATCCGTGTTCGAGCGCACCGTAAATGACTTGGTCTTTGCTGAAGTATCCGGAAAAGCCGGGAAAGCCGATGATCGCCAGCACGGCGGCGCCCATCGCCCAAAACGCCACCGGCGCGCGCTTGCGCATTCCGCCCATCCGGCGAATGTCTTGCTCGTCGGCAAGTTCGTGAATGACGATTCCGGCTCCCAAAAAGAGGCACGCTTTGAAGAACGCGTGCGTGAAGAAATGCGCCACGCCCGCGCTGAACGAACCGACGCCCACGCCCATGATCATGTACCCGATCTGCGACATCGTCGAGTACGCGAGGATTCGTTTGATGTCCCACTGCGCGACGCCGAGCAGCGCGCCCGCGAGAGCCGTCAAACATCCCACACTGCCCACCAGCGTTTGGGCATCGTGCGATGCCGTCCACAGCGGCGCGCAGCGCGCAACCAAATACACGCCCGCCGTCACCATGGTGGCGGCATGGATCAGCGCCGATACCGGCGTCGGGCCTTCCATCGCGTCCGGAAGCCACGAGTGCAGTGGAAGCTGCGCGGACTTGGCGACCGCGCCGATGAAAAGAAAAACGCAAGTCCAGAAGAGCCACGGGTCGAGCGCGTGCGGGTTCGCGAAGACGTCGGCGAAGCGCACGGACCCTGCTTTCGCAATCATGATGAAGATCGCGAACATGATGCCTACGTCGCCCACGACGTTCATGACGAACGCTTTGCGCGCCGCCGCCACGGCGGATGGTTTGAAGAACCAGAAACCGATGAGGAAGTAGGACGCCAGCCCCACCAGTCCCCACCCGATGAGCAGTCCGGCGAAATTGTCGGAAAGCACCAGCGTGAGCATCGCGAACACGAAAAAGTTCATGTACGCGAAGAATCGCGCAATCGCCGCGTCGTTCCACATGTAGCCGACCGAGTACACGTGGATCAAAAAGCCGACGCCCACGATGATGAACACCCAGATGAGCGAGAGCGGATCCAGCAGCAAGCCGAAATCGAACCCTTGCAGCCACGAAAACAGCGGCTGCTGCGCGCCGGTTTGCGAACCGGATGCTTGCGTTCCCAGTCCCCAGGCCACAAGCGCCGCGATGAAAGACGCGCCGACGGCGGCGCTGCCGAGCACGCCGGCGGAGCGTTTGAGCCGCGGTCCGAACGCCCAGCACAGCACCGCGCCCGCGAGCGGCAGCAGCCACACGACGAACAAAATCGGGTACTGCCCCGGCACTCCCATTTGATGACTACTCACGCGCGCTCATCCTTTTAACAGCGCAACCTCGTCCACGTCGACGTGCTCGCGCGCGCGAAAAACCACCACGACGATGGCAAGCCCGATTGCGGCTTCCGCCGCCGCGACGGTAATCACGAGGAACGCAAAAATGTGGCCGGCGTTGTTCATCCACGCGCGCGCGAAGGCGAGGAAGAGCAAGTTTGCGGCATTCCACGTCAACTCGATGCTCATCAGCATGATGAGCGGATTGCGGCGTAATACGACGCCCGCTACGCCGATGGCGAAAATCACCAGCGAAAGGCTGATGTAGTTCGTAATCGCCACCGGAAGGAGCGCTTCGTGCGGCATGCTACTCCTCGCCCGCGCGCAAGATGGCCTCGCGCATCTCGCGTTCCACGATGCGCGCGCGGCGGCGCGACTGAACGTACGGCGCCGATTCACCGGCAAGAAGAATGACGCCGACGACGGCCACCATGAGAATGAACGCCGTGATTTCAAAAGGCAGCAGATCGGTGGTGAACAGCGCCTTGCCGAAATCGGCTACCGATCCGAAAACGTCGGCTGCACCGACGGGCCCGGTCATCGAGCTGCTTGCGCTCGCGGCGAAGACGTGAACGCGAGCCGGCGGGACGTGAGCTACGCCGTAAATGAGAAAACCGAGGATCACGACGACGCCCGCGAGCGCCGGCACGCCAATGTTCGGCAAGCGGTTGGGGCCGGCGCTGAACGGCGCGACGCCGCTGGACAGCAGCGCGATGACGAACAAAAACAACATGAGGATCGCGCCGCTGTACACGATGATTTGGATCACCGCCAAGAACTCAGCCGCAAGCGTGAAATACACGATCGCAAGCGCCGCGAAATGCACGAGAAGCCCGACGACGCTGTACACCGGTTTCCTCGCCGTGATGACGAACACCGCGCTGGCAACCAAAACGAACGCGAGGATGTAAAACGCGATCACTCCTCGGCCAGCCCTTTCTGCTGCGTCTTCAGAATGCTGCCTCGCCAAGTCGCATCGTATCCTTGCTGCCACTCCGCCGTCGATTTGATCTCCGCGACTCGGCCGAGATCTGCCGGAATGCCGCCGGGTCGATCGTCCGGCGCGGTTCCCACGCCCGCCTCCGGCGGCACGAGCAGGCGGTCTTTAGCGAAAATAAACGAGGCGCGGCGATAATCGGACATCTCGAAGCGCGGCGTAAGCACGATGGCGTCCGTGGGACACGCCTCTTCGCACATGCCGCAGAAAATGCAGCGCAGCATGTCTATTTCATAGCGCGCGGCGTAGCGTTCTCCGGGCGAGCGCCGGTCGTCGGGGGTATTTTCCGCACCCACGACGGTAATCGCGTTGGCGGGGCACACGCTCGAGCAGAGCTCGCAGCCGATGCAGCGCTCTTTTCCGTCCTCGTACCGGCGAAGCTCGTGCAGGCCGTGAAACCGCGGCGCGTGTTTCTTCTTCCGCGAAGGATATTGAATCGTGGGCTTCTTCTGAAACATGTATTTGAAGGTAACGCCCAGCCCCGCGAGGAGCGCGCCGACGTTGTAAAGCCGCTTCTTTGCCATCCCGTTCCTACCCGGCGAGGGCGACGTACACGGCCGTCCCTATCAGATTGAGCGCAGCTACCGGCAGAAGCACCTTCCAGCCGAACGCCATGAGGCGATCGTAACGCAAACGCGGAAACGTCGAGCGCAGCCAGATGTAGAAGAACATGAAAAACCCGACTTTCAGCAGAAACCACACGATTCCCGGAACCGCGGTCCATCCGAACGGCGCGTTCCAGCCGCCCAAAAAGAGCAGCGTCGCGATGCACGACACCGTAAGCATGTTGATGTACTCCGCGATGAAAAACAGTCCGAACCGCAGTCCGGAATATTCGGTGTTGAAGCCGCCGACGAGTTCCGCGTCCGCTTCGACCAAATCGAACGGCGCGCGGTTCGTCTCGGCAACCGCCGTGATCACGTAAATCACGAACCCGATGAACTGCGGGATGAAGAACCACCACTTCGCTTGCGAATCGACGATGCCGACCAGGGATGTGGTGCCGGCAAGAATCAGCACGCCGATCAACGACATCGACATTGCCAGCTCGTAGCTGATCATCTGCGCGGTCGCGCGCACGCTGCCGAGCAGCGGATACTTCGAACCCGAAGCCCAGCCGCCCAGCGAGATGCCGTACACGCCGATCGAGGTGAGGGCCAAAATGAAGAGGATGCCCGCATTCACGTCGCCGATCGCCCAAACGTTTCCGGGCGCGGGCTGCGAAAACGGAATCACGGCATACACCGAAAACGCCGTCAGCAGCGAAATGAAGGGTGCCAAACGGTAGATCAGCGGGTCTGCCGTTTTCGGCGTCAGATCTTCTTTGAGGATCAGTTTCACCGCGTCAACCGCCGGCTGCAGCAGGCCCCAGGGACCGACCCGATTCGGTCCGGGACGCAGCTGCATCCACCCCATCACCTTTCGCTCGAACAGCATCGCGTACGCGAACGTGGTGATGACGACGAACAGCAGCACCGCGCACTTGACGAGCACCACCCACCAGATGCTCGTTGCCGGGGTCCACCAAGCGCTGCTCACCGCGCGGCTCCGGCCATGATCGGATGCGTCTTGCGCACGTTGCGGACGCGCACCACCGCGCCTTCGGCAAAACAGTTCGCGGGATCGTCGGGCAAACCGCCGATGAGCGCCACGGCGCCGCTCGGCATGCCTTCCCGGACGTCGACGAGCAAATCGTGCACGACGACGCCGCCGCTTTCCAAATCGACGTAGTCGCCGATCTTCAAACCCAGCCGCGATGCATCGTGCGGCGAGATCGCGGCTTCCGGCAGCGGGCGCAGCTCCGCGATGCGATCGTCGTGCGCGCTCGTTCCACCTCCCGCAAAGATGCGCGTTTGCACCACCGCGCGCAGGCCGCCTGCGTCGCCGTCGGAACGCATGGCCGCAGCATCCGATGCACGCGGGGCAATGCGCGCGTAACGCTCGTCCCCGAAGGTGAAGTCGCCGGATGCGCGAGCAAGACGCTCGATCACCGCGGCATCTACTTCTTCCGCGGCAGGCAGTTCGACGCCCAACCGCTGCGCCAAGCCGACGAGCATCTCGAGATCGGTAAGCGCGCCTTCCGGCGACTCCAGCGATCCGGCAGCATTGACCGGAAGCAGATCGCCCGCGAGGTTCGTGGTCGTGCCCGTCTTTTCGAAAGGTCCTTTTGCCGGAAGCACGAGCGTCGCGAGCTGCGCCGTCTCCGTCATGAAGAGTTCGGTCACGGCGACGAACGGCGTCTTTGCGAGCGCGTCGCGCACCAGTTGCGCGTCCGGATAATGCAGCGCCGGATTCGCACCGAAAATCGAGAGCACCGCCAGGTTGCCTTCACGTGCGGCGGCAAGCATCGCGCTGCCGTCCAGTGCGCCGGCGTGCGGCAGCATGCCCATCGACTCTGCGCCGCGCGCGTTCGGCTGCTCGCCGGTGATGTACGTAACGACTTGCACGCTTTGCGCAAGCGCGTCGATCGCGGCCTTTCCCGCACCCAGGTCGACGCCGTCCCAAATCACGGCGACGCGCGCCGCATTTTTGGGCAGCGCCTTCACCGCATCCGCGGGCGTCGATGCTTCAACGGAAGGAATCGGCGGCGGATAGGGAACTTCGCACGACGCCACGCGTATCAGCTTCACACCTTGACGTGAGGCCGCTTTGCGAACGCGTAAATCCATCACCGGCGCGCGTTCCGCGGGCGATTCGCCCACGACGACGATCGCATCGACGCTTTCGAGATCGACGAGTTTGCCGCTGCCCCGCCCCGGCGTCGCCTGCCGCTGCCGCCCGGCGCGCCAATCCAAGTTTTCCACGCCGATCGCGCGATGCATCGACGCAAGCAGGTGCGCCTCTTCGTTCGTCAGGCGGCCGCCGCCGATAACCCCGACGCTCTTCGGATTGGCTTTGACCGCTTGGCCGAGTGCCGTCGCCCAAAGCTCCAGCGCATCGTCCCAGCCGATCTGAATCCATTGGCCGTCGCGTTTGTACATCGGCTGCGTGAGACGAGCGGGATCGTCGTAAAAATTGATGTTGTATCGCCCGCGATCGCAAAGCCACCAATCGGAAATTGCATCGTCGCCGGTCACCGTCATCGTGCGCTGCGGCTTGCCGTGTCGAACGTCGACGTGCATTTGACAGCCCACGGAGCATTGCGTGCACGAGGTCGTCGTGCGCCGCAGGTCCCAAGGGCGCGCCTTGAAACGGTATTGCTTCGAAGTAAGCGCGCCGACCGGACAAAGCTCCGTCACGTTTCCGGTAAAGTTGTGCCGGTACGGCTCGCCCGTCGACGTCGCGATGATGTTCCGCACGCCGCGATCCTTGAGCACCAGCTGGCGTTCGCCTACGATGATGTCGTCGAAACGCACGCAGCGCTGGCAGACGACGCATCGCTCTTCATCCAGCACGATCGTCGGTCCCAAATCGACCGCTTTCGGTTTGGGCACTTTCGGATCGACGCTCTGAGAAAACCCCTGCCCGTAAGCCATCGAGTAGTCTTGCAGATCGCACTCGCCGCCTTTGTCGCAAATCGGGCAGTCCAAAGGATGATTCTTGAGATAGAATTCGAGCACGGCGCGGCGGCCTTCCGCGGCGTTCGCGCTTTGGGTGTGCACGACCATGCCGTCCGTCACCGCGGTGTTGCACCCGATTTGCAGCTTCGGCATGCCTTCGACTTCGACCAGACAGATGCGGCAGAGGCCCGCCGGCCCCATTTTCGTGTGATAGCAGTACACCGGAATCTCGCGTTTGACGAGCTTCGCGGCTTCGACCAGCAGCGTACCCTTGGGCACCTGCACTTGCGCGCCGTCGATGGTTACGGTGACCAGCTCGTTACCCGGCATTGGCAGCTCCCGCAAATTCTTCTTTGAGCACGCGCGCTTCGAACTGCTCCGGAAAGCGCTTGAGCACGGAAAGCAAGAACGGCTCGATGGAATCGCCGAGCGGACACAGATTGATGCCCGTGATTTGATGACCCACGCGGCGCAGCATCTCGATGTCGGAGCGCAAACCGCGCCCTTCGACAAGACGGTGCAGCACGGTTTCGAGCCAATCGCCGCCTTCGCGGCACGGCGTGCACTGCCCGCACGATTCGTGCGCGAAGAAGCGTACCAAGTTGTGCGCCGCTTTGACGAAATCGGTCGTGTCGTCCATCACCACCATCGCGCCGGAGCCGAGCATCGTGCCGGCCTTCGCGAGCGATTCGTAGTCGTACGGCAAATCGAGGTGTTCCTCAAAAATGCACGCCGACGATCCGCCGCCCGGCTGAACGGCCATGAGCTTGCGTCCCGGGCGAAGTCCGCCCGCGATCTCGATCAGTTCGCGCACCGGCGTTCCCAGCGCGACTTCGTAATTGCCGGGTTTTTGCACGTGGCCGCTGACCGAAACGATTTTGTACCCTTTGCTCCGTTCCGTGCCCACCGACGCAAACCACTGCGCGCCTTTTTCGAGAATCGGCACGAGATATGCGAGCGTCTCCACGTTGTTCACGACCGTCGGCATCCCGTACAATCCGGCGACCGCCGGAAACGGCGGCTTCAGACGCGGTTCGCCGCGCTTTCCTTCCAGCGAGTTCAGCAGCGCGGTTTCCTCGCCGCAGATGTACGCGCCGGCGCCGCGATGCACGGTGACTTCGAGATCGTACCCGGTGCCGAAGAGGTTCTTTCCGACGAACCCCTCCTTTCGCGCGACTTCGAGCGTCCGGTTGAAAATCTGCGCGCCGCGCTTGAACTCGCCGCGTATATAGACGTAGGCATGGTGCGAGCCGATGCCGTACGCGCCCAGCAAGATGCCCTCGAGCACCAAATGCGGCGCTTCTTCGAGCAGCATGTGGTCCTTGAACGTGCCGGGCTCCGCCTCGTCGCAATTGCAGACCAAGTAGCGCGGTTTGTCGTTGCCCGGCAAAAACGACCACTTGCGTCCGGTCGGAAAGCCTGCGCCGCCGCGTCCGCGCAAGCCCGATTTGTCCGCCGCTTCCAGCACGTCCGCCGGTTTGAGTTCGCGAAACGCGCGCTCCAGCTGCTTGTAACCGCCGCGGCGCCGGTACACTGCGAGATCGCGCAGATCTTCCTCGCCGATGCCGGCCGTGAGGACCTTCGTTACCGGCATTACTGCAGATCCTCGCTTTCCAGCACCGCGGTAATCGCGGGCTCGGCGTTTGCAAGCCGTTCTTTCGTGCGGCCTAGAAAGCGCGGCTGCTGCGCGAGAATCCGATCGATCATGATGACGCCGTCCTTGTCTATGCCGGAAGCATTGTCGGGGTTGGGCTGATCGATCGCGCCGAGCGACTTTCCGCCGCGCGCGACTTGCGTATCCTGCCGCACCTTCCACGTGCGCGGCGGCTTGCGGGTTTGAACCAACGGCGGCACGGCATACGTACCCCCACGCATCGCGTCGATCATCTCGTCGATCATGGCCGGCGTGAGATCGTAGACGAACTCGAGATTCACCTGCATGCAGCTGGCCCGATCGCACGCGGCCAGACACTCGACTTCTTCGTACGAGAACGTTCCGTCCTCCGTCGTTTCCAAATGCCCGATGCCCAGCTTTTCACGGAAATACGCCATGACGTCTTCCGCCCCGTTGAGCGCGCACGCCAAACCGCGGCACACTTGCAGCACGTATTTCCCGACGGGCCTTCGAAAGAACAGCGTGTAGAACGACACGGTGGATTCGACGATCGCCGGGGTGAGCGACAGCATCTTCGCGACGGCGTACTGCGCCTGCGGGCTCGCGTAGCCTTCGTGCTCCTGAAACAAATGAATCAGCGGCAGCAGCGCCGATCGCGAATGTTCGTAGCGCGCGATGATCTCTTCGCACTGCGGCCGCAGCCGCTCCAGCAGCGCTTCGAACTCCGGCGCGCGCTCAATCATCCGCAACCCAAGCCGACAGCGGGTCTGCCACGATGCATTGAAAACCGCATTATCGGTCCACTTCGCCGAACACGGGATCGAGCGAGCCGATCATCACGACCAGATCGGCGATGAGGTTTCCAGGCGCCATGCCCTTGAGCGACTGCAGGTTGTACATCGACGGTGGGCGCGTGCGCACCCGGTAGGGGCGGTTGCCGCCGTCCGAAACGATGTAGTACGCGAGCTCGCCGCGAGGACTTTCCGTCGCTTGGTACACGTCGCCCGGCGGAACGCGAAAGCCCTCGGTCATGTACTTGAAATGATGAATGAGCGCTTCCATCGACAGCGCAATCGTTTCTTTGGGCGGCGGCGCGACTTTCGTGTCGTCGATCATCACCGGCCCGGGCGTTTTACGCAACCGATCGCGCACCTGTTCGACGATGCGCATCGACTCTTCCATCTCATCCAGACGCACGAGAAAACGCGCGTACGAATCGCCTTCCTCGCGCGTGGGGACGTCGAAATCGTAGGTTTCGTAGCCGGAATACGGGTACGCTTTGCGCACGTCGTACGCGACGCCGCTCGCGCGCAGGCTTGGTCCGGTAACGTTCCACTGCACGGCATCTTCCGGCGTCATGATGCCTACGTCGATCATGCGATCCTGCAGAATCGGATTGGCTTGCAGCAATGCGCGCAGATCGCGCATGCGGCCGGGAAACTTTTCGATCAGCGCGTCGAGGCGTTCCGCATACCCGTCGGGTAAATCGCCGTTGACGCCGCCGACGCGGATGTAATTCGGATGCATGCGGGCACCGCCCGAGCTTTCCTGCAGATCCAAGATGTTCTCGCGCAGGTCGAACGTGTAGAAGAACACGGAAAGCGCGCCCAAGTCGATACCGCCGGTTCCCAGCCAGACGCAGTGCGACGCGATGCGCGTCAGCTCCGCATTCAGAACCCGAATCAGCTGCGCGCGTTCGGGAATGTCGCTCGTGATTCCGAGCAGCTTCTCCACCGCAAGGGCGTAGCAGAAAGCGTTGTTGCTCGGCGCCAGGTAGTCCATGCGCTCGACGTTGGTTTGCGCCGTGGACCAAAATTGCGCTTCACAGTTTTTCTCGATGCCGGTGTGCAGGTATCCGATTTCCGGCTCCGCTTTGACGATGTTCTCGCCTTCGATTTCGAGCATGATCTGCAAAACGCCGTGCGTGGACGGGTGCTGCGGTCCCATCGAGAGGACCATGGCGTTTCCGTCTTTCGAGACGACTTCGGGCGTGAGCGGCGTTGCGGAAAGACTCACGCGTTCCTCGCCTTGGCGATTTGCGCTTGAAGCGCTTCCAGCGTGCGCCCCGAAGGCGGCGTGCCGGCGTTCACGTTCGTCTTGAGAGCGAAGGCGGGACGCGGCGAGCGTTCGCGGGCGGGGCCGCGCAGCGGATAGTCTTTGCGCAGCGGGTACCCTTCCCAGTCGTTGGGCATTTGAATGCGCCGCAAATCGGGGTGTCCTTCGAACGTAATTCCGAACAGATCGAAGATCTCGCGTTCCGCCCAGTCCGCCGATTTCCACAAATCCGTCGCCGTCGGAAGAATCGCGCGCTCCTCCGGCACGCCGCACAGCAAGCGATAGCGCTGCGGACGTCCCACTTCGGTGACGGACGACTTACGCAGCGGCATCTTCAGCAAATGATAAACGACGTCGAAGCGCGGCGCGCGCTGCGGATAATCTGCCGCGCCCGCATCGAGCAGCATCGTATATCCTTCGGCTTTCAGCTGCGCGAGACGATCGTGAACGCGCGAGGGCTCGACGCGTTCGATGATCGCGTCGTCGATCGGCGGGCGCACGGCGGTTGGATCAATCGCGCCGCCCAACAGCGGCGGTGATTGCGTACTCGGCATGTGGTGAACTCGCTTAGGCTCGGGCCAGAAGGCCGCCGCGGCCGCCTTCTCTGATCTGCTGCTGAATCAAGTTGACGGCGTACAGCAAGCCGTCGGGCGTGGGCGGACAGCCGGGAACGTACACGTCGACCGGAATGATCGTGTCGACGCCTTGCACGACGGCGTAGTTGTCGAAAACGCCGCCGGAACTCGCGCAAGCTCCCATCGAAATCACCCACTTCGGATCGGCCATCTGATCGTACAGCCGCTTGACGACCGGCCCCATCTTTTGGGCGACGCGGCCCGAAACGATCATCAAATCGGCCTGCCGCGGCGAGGGGCGAAAGACCTCGGATCCCAAGCGCGCGATGTCGTACTCGGCGGACGTAACCGACATCATCTCGATCGCGCAGCACGCAAGACCCATCGTGAGCGGCCACACGCTGGAACTTTGCGCCCAGCGCGCCACGTCGTCCAGTTTGGCGAGAAAAAACTGCCCCGGTCCTACTTCCATTCGAAGCCTCGTTTTTTCCACACATAGGCGTAGCCAATCGCGAGCACGACGATGAAGACGGCCATTTCGAGCAGGCCGAATAGGCGCAGCGCGTGCATCTGCACCGCCCACGGATAAAAGGAAGCGGCTTCGACGTCCAGCACCACGAAGAGCATGGCAATCAAGTAAAACTTGACCGGAAAACGGCCTGCGACGCTGGACGTCGGCTCGACGCCGCACTCATACGCCTGCTCCTTCTCCGGATTGGGTTTGCGCTGGGCCAGCAAACCGGGCAAGAGGCTGAAGCCGAGCGCAGCCACGAAGGCAACGGCCACGAAAATCGCTACGGGACCATAGGGCGTCATCGCTTGTGAAATTTTTCACAAGCGATTGCGAACACCTACCCGGCGGGGCTGATGCAGGAGTGCGACGTTGGTGGCACTCGAAACGCGCCAGTGGCGCGAGCGGTTGATCTCGAAGGGATGAACATGCGCAATTTGTGGGTTCTGGGGTTCGTCTTTTTGCTGAGCTTGGGCGCGAACGGCGGCGGCTGCAGCAATCCGAACGCGGTGGGCGTGCAGCAGTACGGCACGATCGTCGGGCGCGTGCTCGACGCAACGAATAATCGGCCCGTCCCCAACGCGCTCATCTCGGTCGGCTCCCTCTTCACCGCGACTTCGGATCCGAACGGCGCGTTCATCATTTCGAACATCCCGATCGGGCACCAAGAAGTGACCGCGAGCGTGCCGGGATACGAGCGCAACAGCGTCGTCGCGATGGTTCACGAAAACCAAACCACGAACATCGGCTATCTTCGCATCATGCCGCTGACCGGCGGCCCGACGGCTCCGCCTCCGCCGACGCCGACGCCGACGGCCGGTCCTCCCACGCCGGTTCCCGCGGAAACGCCGACGCCGGGCGGGAGCGCGAGCCCGTAAACGCCGCAGACGCCGCGGCAGCCGCCGGCGGCCTCTTCGTGATCGCCGTCGCGCTGCGCGACGTGTTTCAAGCCGTCATCGTGCCGCGGGCGGTAAATACCGCGCTTCGGATCAGCCGGTACCTCATCCGCGTTCTTTGGCGCGTCTGGCCGGTCATCGCGTACGCCGTGTACCGCACCGACGATCGCAAGCGCGAGGATTTCTTCGGTTCGTTCGCCCCGTTTTCTCTGGTGGCAAACCTCGTCGTTTGGGTAGCGATGCTGGTTCTGGGCTGGGGATTGTTCTTTTACGGAATACGCGGGCAACTGCATCCGCAGGGTTTGACGTTCGGTGCTTGCGTCTACTACGCGGGTGCGTCGCTGCTTACGATCGGCTACGGCGACGTGGTGGCGGTCACCGGATTCGCGCGCATCATGTCTTTGCTCGCCGCCGCCGGCGGTTTGGGCGTGCTGGCCGTCGTTACGTCCTTTTTGTTCGCGGTCTTCGGAGCTTTTCAGGTTCGCGAAACGTTCGTCGTGACGATCGGCGCGCGCGCGGGCGTTCCGCCCAGCGGCGTCGGGCTCTTGACCGTCCACGCACGCGGCATGCAAGACGAACTGGCGCAAGTGTTCCGGGACGCGCAAACGTGGACCGCGCGCATCATGGAAAGCCACTTGGCGTATCCGGTCCTGGTCATGTTTCGTTCCAGCCACGACTACGAATCGTGGGTTGCAACGCTCGGCACCCTGCTGGATGCCGCCGCGCTGATCTTGACGACGATCGACGACCGGGAATCGCCGGCGCTTCAAACGGCCGGACAAGCGCGCATCATGTTCGAACTCGGCCGCCACCTCACCAGCGACTTCGCCGGCTATTTCGACGTGATGCAGCCGGCGAACGGCGGCCCCGGCGTGGAGCGCCACGAGTTCGACGACGCGTGCGCGCAGCTGGAACAGGCCGGTTATCGGCTGCGCGAGCGGGAGCAGTCCTGGCTTGAATTTTCGCGCTTTCGCTCCGCGTACGGCGGACAGCTAAACGCGCTCGCGCGGTGGCTCGAAATACCGCCGATTCAGTGGGTCGGCGATCGATCGCCGATTGCGCCTCACGGAAAGCACGTCACGGAGGCCCGCTCATACCCTCACGAACAAGAAAGGAGATAGACGCCTTTCGGCAGATCGGCGGAATTCGTCCACGGAGTGAATTCTGCCTCGCCCCGAGCAGGCGGACGAATGTGAAAGCGCGCCTGGACCCACTCAGGCGCGCCCGGCTTGAGGGAAATCCACGCCTGACCGTATTCATCTATCGCCATCCAGCCCACCGGCTCACGTTCGTTCGTCGAAAGCGACAGCATGGCGATTGCCTCCAAACTCCGGAGTTGGATCCTGCTGCCCTTTGCTGTAGCCTTAACTGCGCCGAGCGTCATGCCGTAGTCTGCAGGGATTCCTGGGCATGGGTCCGCTCGCGCATAGGACGCGCACGAAAAGACGATCGCGGCAAACAAACACGGCGTCTTAAACGATGTCGTCACGACAGTTCACCTGGGAAGACCGGCGTATCGTTTTTCCAGCACTTCGCCGCTATCATATGATTGCCGATCTTGCCGGGGTGCGGTCCCAACGCGTGCGGAATTTCATCGCTGGGTGGCGATATGCCGAAGTTCGCAGAGAATATGCTTCCCAAATTTACGCCTGCGCCAAAGCTGAGCGACCAGTTCGCTTGTGGATCTTTTTGGAACCAGAAGCCGCCGTTATCGTCCTGATAGATGAAGCCGACCGGTTTCAGGTTTATGTAGAGGAAATTCGGTGCTAGTGGAACGGCGCCACCGTAGGAATAGAGCGCTGTAACGTCAGCAACGGAACGCGCCTGCGTTTGGCCGTTTACATTTACTTCGCCAACCGTCGTGCCGATGCCGAGCGATTTAGCGGAATCGGTGAGCTGGCACGACTGTCCGGGTTGTGGTGAGCCAGGCGCTATCGCCACCTGTGACGTACCGTTGCACGCCTCACCATTACTGAAGTCCCAGCAACCGGTGTGCGGGTCTTGTGCACCACCCCATACGGCAACCGGATTTGAGCCGCCGCCGCCAGGGCCGTAATCTCCGGCGGTGTACGGCAATCCATCCCCGAACCCGAAGTAGCACGTCATTGTGGGAACGCCCCCGGACGCAAACCCCGAACAATTTGGCGCGCAATTCGTAAGCGGTCCGTTGGGGTCCGATACCGTACAGCCCCCGCCTCCCGGCGCGGTTACAGTTGGGTCTGAGCTTGGAGTCGCGCTAGGGCCGGCTCCCGAGCCGCCGCCGTTTTGAACAACCGATTGCGGAATTCGGTCCGGCGCGGGAAGCGACGACGGGTGCGAGCTGCAACCCACCACAAGCAGAATGCCCAACCCGGTCGCGACCCAAAGGTACTTAAGAAACCTTACAACACCCATATTTCCCTCGCCAGCTCTGATCACGCTTTGGCGCCTTGCATTATAAGACGTCGAAGCGCACGCAGTCAATCGGACTAAACGGGACGTTCCACAGCGCTCGAAGTACCGCCGATTCAGTGGTCGGCGATCGATCGCCGATTGCGCCTCACGGAAAGCACGTCACGAATCCAACTTTATAGACCGTGCTGCGCGTCGTGCTTGTGCAGAAACCTCTTGGCGTCGTCGATGGGAAGCGCGAAGCCGATCGAATGCTCCTGATCGAAGCGCGATTCCGCCATACCGACGACTTCCCCGTTGTCGGCGAGGAAGACGGGGCTGCCGCTCTCGCCCGGCACGATCTGAAGCGTCACTTCGATCGCGTCTTCGCGCAGCGACGAAACGCGTCCGGAATCCAGCGACGTGGCCAGACCCAATCCTTCGTCGTCGAACTGATCCGGTATCGGATAACCGACCAGGCCGATCGTGCGCCCCGGCTGCGCGTCCGCCGCCGAACCGAGTTGCACGACGGGCAGATTGCGCCGCGGAGTGCGCACGAGCGCGACGTCGAGATCTGCGTCTTTGGCGACGATGCGCGCGGGAACTTTCTGCTTGTTGTCGATCGTCGCGCGCAAGTTCCAAGCGCCTTCGATCGCGTGCTCGACCGTGAGGATGTCGCTGCCCCACGCGCCGCTCGCTACGACGGTTCCGGTCGCGTATTCGGTGTCCGGCCCATCGCCCTTGCGTTCGCCCGGAACGTCCATCGAAAGCAATACGACGGACGGACGCAGCTTTGCGGCCGCCGCGACGAAGTCGTCGTCCGCGTGCCGTGCTCGCGCGCATCCCGTTAGCGGCAGTATCGCGGCAAGCGCTGCCGCAGCCGCGAAACGGAGTTTCACTTTCACACCTGCTGTTCCAAGGCTTTTTTGAGCTCCGCGATGCCCTCACCCGTGCGCGCGCTCACGCAAAGCGCTTGCGGCAGATGCGGCGGCTCGCGCCCGAGCATGTCGCATTTGTTGAACAGCACCAGCCGCGGCTTGGTTTCCAGGGCTAAATCGTGCAGGGTGCTATCCACCGCCTGCATCTGACGCTGCCAATCGGGATTCGACGCGTCGACGACGTGAATCAGCAGGTCCGCTTCGCGGAGCTCCTCGAGCGTGGCGCGAAACGCGTTTACCAAATCCTTCGGGAGATCCGTGATGAATCCGACGGTATCCACCAAGCGCACGTGGCGCCGGCCGGAAAGCCACACGCGCCGCATCGTCGGATCGAGCGTTGCAAACGGCCGATCCGCCACGAAGACGTTCGCGCGCGCGAGCCGGTTGAGCAGCGAGGATTTGCCGGCGTTCGTGTACCCGACCAGCGCCACGAGCGGATCGCTGCTGCGCGCGTCGCGTCGAGTCTCTCGCTGCTTGCGAAGCTGCTCGAGCTGGCGTTCGAGCACGCTGATTCGCTGCGCGATGCGGCGGCGATCGACTTCCAGTTTGGTTTCGCCCGGGCCGCGCGTGCCGATGCCGCCGCCCAGCCGCGAAAGATCCGCGCCCGCGCCGATCAAGTTCGACTGCCGGTAACGAAGCTGCGCCAGTTCAACTTGCAACTTGCCTTCACGACTTCGCGCGTGACGGGCGAAAACGTCGAGGATGAGCATGGTTCGATCGACGATCGGACATGGGACGATCTTTTCGAGATTCTTGCGCTGGCGCGGCCGCAGGTCGTTGAGTACCAGCAGCAGCTCCGCTCGCGCTTGCTGCGCCAAATCGGCAATCTCCGCCGCTTTACCGCTGCCCACGAGCGTCGAGGCGTCGACGCGCGCGCGTCTTTGCACCGCCCGCGCAACGATTTCCGCGCCCGACGCACTCGCCAAAGCTTCGAATTCCGCCAATTCCGGATCGATGGGGCGTTTGGAATTCCCAGTGTCGACGGCGGCAAGGATCGCGCGAACCACTCCTACCTCGACAGCGGACGCAAGCGGGCGATGAGCCAGCGCAGTCCGTCGTTGTAGCGCGGCCCCGGACGTTCCAAGATGTCCGGATCGCTTAGAAAAAACACGTGATGCTGCCGCACCGCGCGCAGCGAAATCCATGGCTGCCCGTCGAGCAGCGATTGGAGATCGCTTGCGGCAACGACGGCGTCGGGCTGCAGCCGCACGAGCGCCTCCGCGTTGTATTGCGCGTACGGACGCGCAAGCGCCGTCACCGCGTTGCGCGCACCCGCGAGCTGCAGGAGCGTGGAGATGTAGGACGTCGGACCGACGGTCCAAATCGGCCGCGCTTGCACGACGACGAACACGCTGGGCCGGCGAACGCCGCGTTCCGATGCGCGCAGTGCGGCGGTCTCCCGCTGCAGGCGCGCAACGAGCGCGCTCGCCTGCACGGCGTGCGCCGTGATGCGGCCCGCGGTACGAATGTCGAGAAAAATATCGTGCAGCGAGTCGTCCGGCGCGAAGACGATGCGTATGCCGGCACGCTGCAGCGGCGCCGTCAGCACGCGCTGCGCCGGGATCGCCATCACGGCATCGGGGTGCAGCGCGACGATTCGCTCCGCATCGATCGCGGCAAAATTTCCGACCCGCACGGCGCCACGCGCGCACGGCGCGTTCGTGTACTCCGACACGCCGGCAAGCTGCGCTCCCGCACCGATCGCGCAAACGTCTTCCGCAAACGACGGCATCAGCGTGACGATGCGCGGCGCATGCGCGCCGTCGCGCACCGAGGATTGCGTCGCGGCGGCGCAGGCGCTCGTCAAAAGCGCGGCACCTGCCAAGCACCACATGGGAATCTTCTCGCGCACCGCGTGCGGATTCCCAAAACCAGGAACGGCCGCCTGCACGTGGGAACTGCCAGCTTCGCGTTTGCGCGCGGGAAGCCGGTCCGATGCCGGCACGGTCGCGCCACTGTAGGCGGGGAGCCGCCCGTACGCCACTACCATTGGTGGGAAGGCACGGGCGAACGGCAACGATCCGCAAGTCAGGATACCAGCGCAAACGCCGCATGCCAACCTCGCGTCAAGGAAAGGTTCGCAATGATTCTGCTCTCGGCGTGCGGGCTTTGCGCCGCGCTCGCCCTCGCTCCATCGCCCTCGCCGTCGCCTTCCTCCAGTCCGTTGCCGGAAATCGCGCACGTAACCACGAGCGACCGCAGCGACGAAACGCTGAACAACGCCACGCGCACCACGTACGTCGTCACGCGCAGCGAACTCGTGCGTAACGGCTACCGAACGATCGGGGAAGCGCTGCAAGATGTGCCGGCGCTCAACGTGCTTTCGTACGGACCGCTGGGCGCGAACGTCAATTACGGCATTCGCGGCAGCGAAAGCGCGCAAGTGCTCGTTCTGGTCGACGGCTTGCCCGCGCCCGGTTCGTTCGACAATACGGTGGAACTCGGCAATTTGCCGGCGACCGGCGTCGAACGCATCGAAATCGTCGAAGGCGGCGGCTCGACGCTCTACGGCAGCGGCGCGGTCGGCGGGATTATCAACGTCATCACGCAGCGGGTGGCCGCTGCTGCTGCAGCACTCGAGGTCGGATCGTTCGGTGAGCGCCGTTTGGAGCTCGATACGCCGCACGTCCAAATTGCCCGAACGATCGCGACGAACGCGTACGCTTTGCCCGACGGAAGCGTGCGTCCGGACAGCGATTATGCTTCTTCCGCAGTACACGCCGGTATCTCGGGGCGCCTGGGGAGTTTCGACGTCGTGCTGCGCGCAGGGCTGGAGTCGGATCGTCTCGGCGCGCCGGGGTCCTTCGGTTTTGAATCGCCCACATCGCGCGAAGCCGACGTCAACGCAAACGCGAACGTCGTCGCCGTTCGTAAAGGCGCGCAATCGGAGACGACGGTGCAACTGGGCGCCGCGCGTCAGCAGATTGCGTTCGGCTGCGACGCCGCGACCGATCCGAACTGTTTCCTGGCGGGACCGTCGTTCGACACTGAAAATCGCGTCGATGTCAGCGCGCGCGACGTCGTTGCGGCTGCGAATTCACAACTGCTGTACGGCGTGGATCTTTCGCGCGGCACGGTGCGTTCGGACACCGGCAGCGCCGTTTCGGTGAACGCGCTGGCGCAAGCGGCCGCGTACGTGCAGCGCAAAATCCGTACGGCTTGGGGCAGCTGGTATTACGGCGCGCGCGGCGAACGCGACGGTTCGCTCGGCGGCGAAATCTCGCCGTCCGCCGGCGTGCTCGTCCGTCTTTCGAACGATGCGTCGCTCAAAGTGAATGCCGCAACCGCATTTCGAGCGCCGAACGCCTCGGAGCTCTATTTTCCGGGATACGGCAACCCCGCGCTCGCGCCGGAACGCTCACAGGTCTGGGACGCGAGCATTTCGGATGCGCGCGTGCTCGGCGGTCTCAGTCTCGGATGGTTTGCAAACCGTACGCGCGATCTCATCGTCGCAACCCCGGTGAAAGCGGGAGGCGGCTGCGAGCCGGATCCTTCGAGTTTTACGTACGAAGCCTGCAATATCGGCCGGACGCTGGTGCAAGGTTTCACCCTGGAGATGCGTACCTCGCGGTATCGCGGATTCGCCGCGACGCTGAACCTTACGAATCTGTACCTCGCGCAAAATCTCGACACGAATACGCGCATGCCCAATCAGCCGCCGGTGACGGCGAATGTTCGTCTGGATTACACCGCGCACGGGCCATCGGTGCTTGAAAGCTGGGGCGTGTGGGTTCATACGTCCGGTGCACGCGGGGTCGTCGATCCGTCGCAGCCGCTGTTTTATCAGCCGGCGCCCTACACGACGGTAAATGCGTATCTGCGCGTTCGCGCGGGAGGGCACGGGGTGATGGCGTTGCGCGGTTATAACCTCGGGAACGAGCGTTATGCCGCAGTCGGCGGCTATCCCATGCCGGGTCGCTCCTTCGCCGTGGAGCTTTCCGCCAAGTAACGTGGCCCCGCGGCTCGGCGCACTGTTCGGATTGGCGCTGGCCGCGATGCTGGGCGGCGTACTGATCGGCGGCAGCGACGTTCCCGCGCAGCAAGTGCTCGCGGCGCTCGTGCACCCGCACGGAGCTTCGGACGCAGGCACGATCGTGTGGCAAATCCGGCTGCCGCGCGTCCTTTGCGGCGCGATCGTCGGAATCTCGCTCGCCGCCGCCGGTGCGCTGCTGCAGGGGTTGCTGCGCAATCCCCTCGTCGATCCGTTTTTGACGGGCGTGAGCGCGGGCGCCGCCGTCGCGATCGTCGTCGGCATTGCCGCCGGCGTTGCGCTCGCGATCGTTCCGGCGCTGGGCTTTGCTTCCGGCATCGCCACCGCGGTGCTGGTCGCAACGCTTGCGCGTCGCGGAAGCGGCATCGACGCGACGCGGTTGATACTCGCGGGCGTGTCGTTGTCGTCGCTGTTCTCCGCCGTCATCGCGCTGGTTCTCACGCGCCTGCAGAGCACGGATTCGGCTCCGGCCATCATCGGCTGGCTCGCGGGTTCGCTGGCGGGCCGCGGCTGGAACGACCTCGCGTTCGCGGTTCCCTACGTGATTGCCGGAATCACGCTCGCGCTGTTGTGCGTTCCCGCGCTCAATGCGTTCCGG
>Ga0209810_1002342_pt1 | contig 23120 bp, 17 predicted proteins | sample Coa_R1_7_FD_187159 | JGI IMG/M metagenome (GOLD analysis project Ga0209810, IMG submission 187159) | Surface soil microbial communities from Centralia Pennsylvania, which are recovering from an underground coalmine fire - Coalmine... | ecosystem: Environmental > Terrestrial > Soil > Unclassified... | reverse complement strand
TAGCCGAACAGGCGGCCGTCGAACGGTTGGCCCTGCTCACCCCACAGCCAGTAAACAGTGTCCTGGTCGAGGAACGCCTGGTGGTGAGTATAGAACACGACCTCCTTGGCGCCGATATAGGGCCCGTCGATCCCGTAGCGCCCCAGCAGCTCGTCCACCACCGCAGCCATCTCCCGCTGGCCCATGGTGCCGTACCAGTAGTTGGTCGAGTACGGCACCCAGGTATGATACCAGTCGGCGCTGGCCGCCCAGCCGCCGTACAGCGCAACGACACCCGCCGTCAGCGGCGCCACCAGCGCCGGCCGGCGGGCGAGCGCGGCCACGCCCAAGAGCCCCCCCGCCAGCAGCCCGAGCCCCAAGCCCTCGGGCTGCTCGAGGGCGCGTGGCTCCAACATCCAGGAGTCCGCCAGCCAGGTTACCGCGTAGGCGAACGCGAGCCCGAGCCCCACCGCGGTGAGCAGGAGCAGCGCGCACACCGCCGCGCGGGGCAGGCGCGCCCAGCTCTCCGCCATCCAGTGGGCGATGACCACAGCCCAGAACGGCATCATCGCGATGTGGTACTTCGGGAAGCCGGCCGCGAGCTTGATGAAGTACGCCAGACAGACCAGCGCGCCGAAGCCCAGCAGGAAATCGACGGGCTCCAGCCGGCGCCGCCGCACGAAGGCGACTGCGCGCGCCATAGCCGCGCCCACGAACAGGGCAGTCAGATAGGGGGAAACCCAGGCGAGGATGGGCAGCGCCTGGGTTTCCAGCCGCTCGGCGAGCGCGCCGTGCTCGCCGCCCAACGCATCGGCGAGTTCAGCCCAGGTAACCCCGAGGGGCATGTCGAAAGGCAGGCCCAGCCACCAGCAGGCGAGCCCCCAGGTCGCGGCGAAGAGCGCGGTCCCGCCCAGCCCGATCACCCCCAAGTGCAGCAGCCCGCGCAGGGGCCGGCCGCGCAGCGTCTGGTAGACCAGCAGCACGGCGAGCAGGGCGAAGGGAGTGGTCAGCTTGGCCCACAGCGCCAGGGCGAAGACGACAACCAGGAGGCTCAGCGCGGGGATGGTGCGCCGCCCCGCTACCGCCTCGAGCCGCAGGTAGAGGAGCGTCCAGACGGCCAGCAGGAGCGTCAGCACGGTGCCGTCGATGTCGAGCACCAGCGCGCTCTGGATGACCAGCGGGCTCACGAGGAAAATCGCCACGGCGAGCAGCGCCCCCCAGGGCCGTGCCGGGGGCGGGATGGTCTGCCACCCGAGCAGGTACACGCACAGGGCGGTGAGGGTCATAAGGGCCACCCCTACCCCGCGCGCTACCGCCTCGCTCGCGCCGAACAGCTTGAGCCCCAGCCCCAGGGTATAGAGGTAGAGCGGCGGGTGCCACAGGCCGTACTGATATTGCGGGCCGACCGCGCCCCGATCGGTGAGGAAGCCGGCGTTGGCATAGGGCACCCCTGTCTCCGCAATGGCCTGGGCGTTCCAGAAGAAATTGACTTCGTCCCACAGGAGCGGGGCGCCGAGCTGCGGCGCCGCTAGCCCCCAGTAGCCGGCCAGCAGCAGCGGCAGCAGCCAGAAGGCGGGGTGTCGCAAAATGCCAGGGTAGCTCACGCGCGGGAGTATACGGAGCGACGCGCGCATGCGCCAAGCGTTCCCCCGCTACCGGCCAGCTTCCGCGCCGCCCGCGCCCTCCGGTCCAGCGGACGCGTGGCCGTGGGCGCGCAGCCAGCGCTGGCTGTCTGCGTGGAGGTCGCGGAGGTCTGGCCGCGCCAGGATCATGCGATGCAGCAGCAGCTCCATCTCTGCCGGCGACCGGCGCTCCAGCTCGCTCGCCTCGCGCTCGTTCCCAAAGCGGCGCGCACTTGCCACCAGGAAGGCCTGCAGGGCCAGCGGATCGCGGCGCCGCAGCACGGCGCCCAGCTCCTGCACGTAGCGGCCACCGCCCGCTGGACGGGGCACCGCGCCCCGCGGACGCCGGTCGCCGGGCGGCTTAGAAGCGCCGGCCGCTGGACCCATGGGGTCCTCCAGTACTCCCGAAACGGGGCTGTTTTCGCTCCCACCCCGCGAGCGCTAGACCGTGGGGTAGCCGGCCTGGAGCCAGGCGGCCATACCGCCGCTAACGTTGTGCAGGTCGCGGAAGCCGGCCCGCTCCAGCAGGCTCGCCCCGAGCGAGCTGCGCAGGCCCCCCTCGCAGATCACCGCCAGCGGCCGGTCGCGGGGCAGCTCGTTCGCGCGCGCCGGCAGTGCCCAGAAGGGGAGGTGCACGGCGCCACGGATGTGGCGGCCGTCGTATTCCACCTGCTCGCGGACGTCGATGAGCAGGAGGGCGGGATCGCTGCGCAGCCGCTCGCGCAGTTCATGGACGGAGAGCTGCGGTAGCGGCTGCAGGGAAAACCCCGCCGCTTGCCAGGCTGCCACGCCCCCCGCCAGATAGCCGACCACGTTGCTGTACCCGATCACCGCCAGGGCAGCCAGGGCATCGGCGAGGTCTTCCTCGCGTTCCAGCACCAGCACCATGGGCGTGGTCACCGGAATCACCCAGCCGACGCGCACGCCGAAGCTGGGTCCGCGCAGCGGCACGTTCACCGCACCGGGCAGGTGGCCACGGCCAAAGGCCGCCACCTCCCGGGTGTCCAGCGCGATTGCGCCCTGCTGGAGCCACGCCTGGACTTCCGCCGGCCCCAGCGGGGACGCCGTCGGCTCGACCACCGGCAGCTCCCCTCGGTTCTTCGCGACGATGGCCTCGAAGTTGGGAGGCTGCGGCGGGAGGTCGGTCGTGACCAGGTCGATGAACTGTTCCAGACTCCGGGGCTGCACGGCGTAGTTGTAGCGCCGCTCGAAGCCGATGGTAGAGCTGGTGGCCCCGCTCAGCCCGGCGCCGCAGGCGGAGCCGCCCACGTGAGCGGGGTAGACCTCCACGAAGTCGGGCAACGCGAGCAGCTTGCCGAACAGGCTCTCGTAGAGTGCGGCGGCGTAGCGGCGCGCCTCGCCGCCCAGGTCCGGCCGGCCCACCCCGCCGATGAATAAGGTGTCGCCGGTCAGCACGGCGCAGGGCTCGGGCGCCCGCGTGGTGTCGGCCACCAGCAAGCAGATGGCCTCGGGCCGGTGGCCGGGCGTATGCAGCACCCGCAGCTCGATAGTGCCCAGGCGGAGGGTCTCACCGTCCTGGAGCGCGCGGTGCGGGTACCGCACCGCGGCCGCAGCGTGGATGCCGATCACCGCGCCGGTCCGCTCCGCGAGCCGGCGGGCGCCCGAGAGGTGGTCGGCGTGGAGATGCGTTTCCAGGACGTGGGTGATCCGCAGGCCCTTCGCCGCCGCAGCCGCCAGGTACGGCTCGATCTGCCACTGGGGGTCGACGACCGCCCCGCAGCCCTCGCGCGGGCAGCCTACCAGGTACGAGGCACACCCCGACTCCTCACGAATGAATTGCTTTAAGTACATGGCGTGCCTCCCTGCCGCACGGCCTCGCCGCTCACCCTGCTCTCCTCTCACTGTAGCACGGGCCTGGCATACTGTCGACCGCAGCTGCGCTAAACTACCATTACAAGGTCAGAGGGGTAGGGAGTCATACGGGAGCGGCGCCCATCGCGCCGTAGCGGAGAGCGATCCTGTGAGCCGCGCCGACTTGCTCGTCGTAGATGACGACCCCAAGATCACGAACATGCTGCGCCGGGCACTCCGCGCCGAGGGCTACGAGGTGCGCACGGCGAACGACGGGAGTGAGGGGCTGGCCCGCGTGCGGGAGCGCCAGCCGGACCTGGTGGTGCTCGACATCCTCATGCCGGGCCTCGACGGCCTCACGGTCTGCCGGCGGCTGCGGGAGGAGAGCGACGTGCCCATCCTCATCCTCACCGCCAAGGACGAGACTGCGGATCGCGTGCAGGGCCTGGACAGCGGGGCCGACGACTACCTGGTCAAGCCGTTCGCCCTCGACGAGCTGCTCGCCCGCATCCGGGCGCTCCTGCGGCGACGCGAGCTGCGCGAGCCCCGTGTCTTGCGTTTCAGCGACCTGGCGCTCGACCTGACGAGCCGGATCGCCACCCGCGGGGAGCGCACCATCGAGCTGACCACGCGCGAGTTCGAGCTGCTCGCTTACTTCATGCGGCACCCGCGCGAGGTGCTGACGCAGGAGCAGATCCTCGATCGCGTCTGGGCCGGCCAGTTCGACGCCGAGTCCAATGTCCTGCACGTCTACATCGGCTATCTACGCAGCAAGCTAGAGGCGGGGGGGGAGCCGCGGCTCATCCACACCGTGCGCGGGGTGGGCTACGTGCTCCGCGAGTGAGAGGGGCCGCAGCCGCGCGCGCAGCGCTGGCGGGTGGCCTGCCTGCAGCCGCCTTCCAACAGGAAGAGTATGTCGCTGCGACTCCGGCTCACACTGTTCTTCACGGCCGTGCTGGCCGCCAGCCTGCTCGGCTTCAGCGTCCTGCTCTACCTGATGCTCGAGCACACCCTGGCGCTCGACATCGATCACGCCATCGCCAGCAAGGCCGAGGATGTGGCGCGCACCAGCCGCATCCGCGGGGAATACCCGCCGCGCCGCCGCCGCATCCGGCTGCCCCAGGTGGACGCTTTCGCCTCGCCGGAGATCTACATCCAGCTCCTCGACGCTGAGGGCCTGGTGGTCGACCGCTCGGCCAACCTCGGCGACCACCAGCTTCCCCTGACTCCCACGGCGCTGGCCCAGGGCCGCCAGGGCAGCCCCTGGTACGACACCCTGCTGCTCGACGGCCAGCCGCTGCGGCTCTACACGGCGCCGCTGCTCATCGACGACGACGTCATCGGCTTCATCCAGGTCGCGCGCTCGCTCCAGGACTACGAGCAGACGCTGGCCCACATGCAGCGGCTCCTGCTCATCTGCGACAGCCTCGTGATCGTCACGGCCGGGCTGGTGGGCTGGGCGCTGGCGCGGGCCTCGCTGCGGCCGATCGACCGTGTGACCCAGGCCGCGCGCGCCATCGGCCTTAGCGGCCGCCTCGACCGTCGCCTCGATCCCGTGCCCCGCCAGGACGAGGTGGGCCGCCTGGTCGCCACCTTCAACGAGATGCTGGACCGCCTGGAGGCGGCGTTCGCGGCGCAGCGGCGCTTCGTGGCCGACGCCTCCCACGAGCTGCGCACGCCCCTCACCACCATCCGGGGCAACGTGGAGCTGCTGCGGCGCGCGCGCGACCTGCCGCCGGAAGAGATTGACGAGGCGCTCGCCGACATCGCCAGCGAGGCCGAGCGGATGTCGCGCCTGGTCACCGAGCTGCTGCGCCTCGCGCGCGCCGACGCCGGCCTGGACCTCGAGCGCGCACCGGTGCCGCTCGACCAGGTGCTGCGGGACGTGCACCGCCAGATGCAGCTCCACAAGCCGGAGATCCGGGTGCAGCTCGCCCCGCTGGCCCCGGCGCTGGTCCTGGGAAGCCGCGACGCCCTCCAGGAGCTGTTCCTGATCCTGGTTGACAATGCCCTCAAGTACACGCCGGCCGGGGGCGAGGTTACCATCGGCCTGGACCGGCAGGACGGCTGGTACACGGCCTGGGTGCGCGATACCGGCGTGGGGATCGATCCCGAGGACCTGCCCCACATCTTCGAGCGCTTCTACCGCTCCACCAAGGTGCGCCAGCAGGGGGGAACGGGCCTCGGGCTGGCCATCGCGCGCTGGATCGCGGAGCAGCACAACGGACGGATCACGGTGGAGAGCACCCCGGGGCAGGGGAGCACGTTCACGGTCTGGCTGCCGGTGCCCACGAGCTGGCCCGCGCCGGCCCCGGAGGTCCCTCCGCTGGTGACCGCGCCGCGCCTCCCGGCGGGGGCCTAGGGGAGAGCCTCTGTTCAGGATGCAGGCGTGAAGGGTGTGACCTGCACCTCGATCGACTGCCCGCCGCGCACCTCGCGCAGGTGCGTGAGCATAGCCTGGTAGGCGGCGGCGCTGTCGCGCCGCTTGACGGCCTCGAGCACCTGGCGGTGGCCGAGCAGCGACCGGGCCGGCCGCTCCGGGCTCTGGAACCAGCGCACGCGGGATTCCTCCAGGAGGTCCACGATCAGATTGAGCAGCCGCAAGAGCACGCCGTTGCCCGTACTAACCGCCAGCGCGTTGTGGAAGGCGGTGTCCTCCTCAATGGGGATCTCGCCGCGGCTCACCCGCGCCGCCTGCCGCTCCAGCAGCGCCTCCATCTCCGCGATCGCCTCGGGTGAGGCGCGCAGCGCGGCCAGCTCCGCGACATGGGGCTCGATCATCTCGCGCACTTCCATGAGCTGGTCCATCTCCGCGCCGGTAAACAGCGCCGCAGCCATGGGCGGGATGAGGTCGTCGCTGGAGAGGGCGCGGACGAAGGTGCCGCCGCCCTGCCGCCCTTCAATGAGCCCCCGCAACTCTAGCGCACGCAGCGCCTCGCGCACCGAGGCGCGACTGACGCGGAAGGTCTCGGCGAGTTCGCGCTCAGGCGGGAGCTGGTCGCCCGGGCGCAGCTCGCCCTGCTGGATGAGGCGCTGGATCTGCTCGACGATGTGCTCGTAGATGCGGCTGCGCCGGACCGGTTCTAGGGCTGGCACGGCCCCTCCTCGCTGCTCGGTCCAGTGGTCTGACCAACGGGGCACTTTGGCCAGACCACCAACCGGCCCTAGTTTACCAGGCGGCGCCGGCGGCGCACAACCGTTGGGGCTGCGGCCCACGGCGCGCCCGGCCGCGGGCTGGGCGCGGTTGACAGGCGCGTGGGCTGGCAGTAGCATCTCTCCACGCCCTGCGCTTCCACCTAGACGTCGGGCGCGACCACGCCATCGCCGCAGTGCAGTAGGGGAGGAGCCGGCTATGGGACTCGAGGGACAGACAGCGATCGTCACGGGGGCCGGCAGCGGGATCGGGCGCGCCATCGCCCTGCAGCTGGCCCGCGAGGGAGCCGACGTGGCGGCGGCTGACCTCAACGCCGACGCCGCCGCGGCGACCGCAGCCGCCATTGCGGCGTTGGGCCGGCGCAGCTTAGCCATCCCGGTCGATGTTGCGGTGCGCGCGCAGGTCCAGGCGATGGCCGAGCAGGTCCGCTCCGCGTGGGGGCGCATCGATATCCTGGTGGCCTGTGCAGGCATCTTCCCCCGCCGGGCGATCGTTGACCTGCCCGAAGAGGAGTGGGACCGTGTGATCGCCGTCCACCTGAAAGGGACGTTCCTCTGCTGCCAGGCGGTGCTTCCCACCATGATGGCCCAGCGCTACGGCCGCATCGTCACCACGGTCTCGGGGCTGGCGAACGCGGGCCAGCCGCGCAGCGCCGCCTACGCGGCCGCCAAAGGCGGGATCATCAGCTTCACCCGTGTGCTGGCGCGGGAGGCCGAGCCCTACGGGATCACCGTCAACGCCTTCGGGCCGGGCGTTACCGACACGCCCTTGTTCCGCGCGGGCCACACCCCTGAGGAGATCGAGGAGGCGGCGCGCCGCGCGCCCTTCGGCCGGCTGCCCACCCCCGAGCAGGCAGCGGAGCTCGCCGTGTGGTTCACCCGGCCGGAGACGGCGCACATCACCGGTCGGATCTTCGTCCAGTAGCCGGCGGGGGCTGTGCTTCGCCACTACGCGGGGGCCGCTTCTCCCTCGCCAAGGCGCCGTGGCAGGTCGGATGGCGGCCACCCAGCTGCTGACCGCCGGGGGCCGTCCCTCCTGCCATTGCCAGCGCACTCGGTCACGACTGTACAATGGAGCCAGCAGCGACCCGGGGAGGCAGGGCGATGGGCACGGTGCTACGCACGTTCCTCACCTTAGTGCTCGGCATCCTAGTGGGCGCCGCCACGGTGGTGGGCTATCTCGAGACGCACCCTACCTCGCTCGCCGCCGCCCGCAGCCCGGCGGTCGCGCCGGCGCCCCCGCCCAGCGCGGCGCCGGCCGGCGTGCTGCCGGTCAGCGAGCAGCGGCGGCCGGTCTTCCACGACGAGGAGGTCCTCATAGAGCTATACGAGCGCGTCAGCCCGAGCGTCGTGAACGTCACCGCACGCGGGCGCCTGTCCGGCTTGGGGAACCTGCCGGACTTCGAGCAGGGGACCGGCTCGGGGATCGTGCTGGACACCGACGGGCACATTCTGACCAACCACCACGTCGTCGGCGAGGCGCGGCAGCTCGAGGTGACGCTCGCCGACGGCACTAAGCTATCGGCGCGCATCGTGGGCCGCGACCCGCTGCGCGACCTGGCGGTGCTGCGGGTGCAAGCGCCGCCCGAGAAGCTCCAGCCGGCCACGCTTGGCGACTCCAGCACCGTGCGGCCCGGCCAGCTCGCCGTGGCCATCGGCAACCCCTTCGGGCTGGAGCGCAGCCTCACCGTCGGTGTCATCAGCGCCGTGGGGCGCGTGCAGCCCAGCGGGCTGGGGCAGATCTCTATCCCCAACATGATCCAGACCGATGCGGCGATCAACCCCGGCAACTCCGGCGGGCCGCTCCTCAACTCCAGCGGCGAGGTGATCGGCATCAACACGCAGATCCGGACCACCGGCGGCGTGCGCGGGAACATCGGCGTGGGCTTCGCCGTGCCGATCAACGCAGCGCGGCGCGCGCTCCCGAACCTGCTGGCGGGGCGGAAGGTACCGCATGCCTGGCTCGGCATCCGCGGCCAGGCGGTCAGCGAGGCCCTGGCTGAGGAGCACGCCCTGCCGGTCAAGCAGGGGGTGCTGGTCGTCGAGGTCATGCCGGATAGCCCGGCGGCGCGGGCCGGCCTGCGCGGCAGCCGCCGCGACCCCGGCGACGTCATCCTGGCCATCGATGGGCGCGAGGTTAAGGCCGTCGAGGACATCGTGGCCTACCTCGACCAGCGGGAGGTAGGCGACCGCATCACCGTAACCTTCATCCGCGGGGGAACGACCCAGACCGTGGAGGTCGAGCTGGCCGACTGGCCCGACGAGCTGCTGCGCTAGCCGGCCGTGCGGCGCGCAGCGCAACCCGCAGAGGAGAGGACGATCGTGGAACCACCAAGCGGCGAACAGGCGGCGCAGCGCGAGCGGGCGCGGCGCCAACTCGCGGAGGCGCTCGAGCTGGTGCGCGCCGCCCAGGAGGAGGTGCGCCACTGGGCGCCGCTGTCCGTGTTGAACGACTTCGTAGCGGTCGAAGCCGGGTTGCGGACGATCCTCGCTCGTCTCTGAGCCGCGCGCGCCGCCGTGCCCAGCACGGGGTGAGTTCCCGGCTCCTACCCGTCCGTGAGGCCTAGCCGTCCAGCACACGCAGGGCCACCGTGTGCCAGCCCGAGGCCCCGTCGGGCAGCGGCTCCGCGACGACGGCCGGCTGGAGCTCGCCCTGCCCATCGGTCGCCCGCACGCGGATGGTGTACTGGCCGGGCGCGGGTGGGGTCCACGCTGCGAACCAGAGCACCCAAGTGTAGGGCCCCAGGGGCGGCTTCAGCTGCGCCTCCTGCCAGGTCTGCCCCCCATCGACGGTGAACTCGACCCGGCGGATGCCCCGGTCGCCAGCGAAGGCGATGCCACCGATCAGGAGCGGCTCGACCTTGCTGACCACGGAGCGAGCTACGGTATCGATGCGCGACATCGTTTTGATGATCGCCTCGTCGCTCCACCCGCGCTGCTGCCAGAACCCCCGGTAGTCGTGCTCAACGACCTCGATCTTCTGGAGCCACTTCACGTTCTTCATGCCGTAGATCCCGGGCACCAGCAGGCGCGCCGGATAGCCGTGCTGAGGCGCCAGCGGCGCCCCGTTCATCTCGTAGGCCAGGAGGGTGTCAGGGTGCATCGCCTTCTCGAAGCGAATGCTGTCCGTGTAGTCATCGGCGCAGGTGAAGACGACTTTGTACGCCCCGGGCAGCGGGCCGGCGCGCTCGAGCAGGTCGCGCAGCCGCACCCCGCGCCAGTGCGCGTTGCCGATCAAGTCCCCACCGACCTCGTTGCTGATACAGATCAGGGTGCGGTAGTCCTCCACCGCCGGCAGGGCTCGCAGCTCGTCGTAGGTGAGGGCGTAGGGCTGCTGCACCCGCCCGCCGATCTCCAGGCGCCAGGTCGCGGCATCCACGACGGGGTCGGCGAAGAAGTTCTTGGACACCGTGTAGAACTGCCCGACCGGTGTGACCTCGGGCGGCAGCCGGTCGGCGCCCCTGGCCAGCGCTGTCGACACGGCGCTGCTGGCCTGGCGCGCGAGCCGCTCCATCAACCACCAGGTCCCTAGGCCCGCGGCGACCGCCGCGACCCCGCCGAGCGCCAGCAGCCGCACCAGGCGCCGGCGAGGGGCGCTGGCACCGGCCCCGGGCGGGGCCCCGCGCAGCGCCTGCGCCAGCGCGTAGAACCCGCCGCCATACACCGCGACGATCACCAGCAGGCCGAGCGAGGTCGCCACCGGGCCCGGGCGGGTCTGGACGCCAAACGGGCCCGCACCCAGAACGGGCAGCAAGAGGCCAGCGCTGGCCAGCCACAGCCCTGCCAGCCACTTCACCCCGTCGGCGATCCCCAGACGGCTGCGGGCGGCCACGGCTCCGAGCAGGCCGGCCACCAGGACCATGCTCAGGACGATGGTACCGAACAAGACGCGCTTGGCGGCCGCGCCGAGCAGCTCCAGCACCGCGGTGAAGAGTGGCAGCGGCACCAGCAGCGTGACGCGGTCCGCCAGCAGCTCGGCGAGCGAGGGGCTATCGAGCGCGAGGCGCAGGCCCAGCATCGCGAGGATGGCCAGCACCCCTGCTCCCAAGCCGGCCAGAAACCCATCACGTGGACGTACGACCATCTCCGTCCTCCTCGCGACACACTAGCGGCGCGCTCGCGCGGGCCCCGGGCAAGCCCAACAGCCGGCCAGCCGCCAGCCCGGTGCCCCGCTTGGGGGTAGTGTACCGCAGGAGCACTGTGGCCCCGTAGCGCTCCGAAGGGGCGGCATGGTCCAGCGATCCGTGGCTATGGTGCCGTTGTTGTGGCAGCGGGACGCCGGCGGTTAAGGTAGCGCGCGCAGGCCACGATCCGGTATCCTGCGGGGAGTGGCAACCTGCGAGTGCAGCGGGCCCTCGTCGGCGAGGCTGCCAGGAAGCGACCGGCCGATGGCGCCGGCAGATCAGGGACAACAACCGCGGGGCACGGTAGCCTTGCTGGCCGGCGGCGAGGCTACCGAAGCCGTGCCGCAGCCGGCACGATCCTTTTGGTGGCGCTGGACGCTCCGGCGCAAGCTGGTAGCAGGGGTCTTGCTGTGCCTGCTCCCGCTGGCGCTGGTGCTCGTCCAGAACATCGACCAGCGCTACACCACGCGGCGCGCTCTCGAACTCCGTGCCAACCGCGAGCTGGCAGAGGCGGCGAGGGCGGTGTTCGAGGCCTACATCCGCGATCTCGACCACCAGCTCGCAGCCATCGGGTTCGTCCTCGGCTGGCGGTTCGACCTCGACAATTATCCCGTGGTCCAAGCCTACCTGACCCTCAACCGGGTGCCCCAGCCGACCCTGGCGCTCCTCGCCCTCACCGACCTGGATGGCCAGGTGATCGCGGCCGATCCCCCCACGGGGCCGGGCGTCGCGCTCGGCGCCGAGCCCTACGTGCGCGCGGCGCGGGCCACGGCCACCACCGTGGTGTCCGACCTCCTGCCAGCGCCGGATGGTGGCTCTCCCTGGTTCGCCCTCGCCCGCAGCGTCTCCCGCCCCGACGGGACGCTGGTGGGAGTCCTGGTCGCCTATGTCGACACCGGCCGGCTGGGGGAGGCGCTCGCGCTCGGCCGCCCGGCGCCCGCGAGCTTCGCCCTCCTCGACCGCCAGGGCCGCGTGGTTTACCTGACCGGGCAGCCAGACCTGCCGTGGGACCGGCGCGACGCCTCCGGCCTCGCGCACGTGCAGCGCGCGCTGCAGGGCGAGACCGCCACTAGCGAGCAGTTCGTCAGTCCGGTGAGCGGCGAGCCCAGCCTCGGCGCTGCGGTGCCGATCCCGCCTCTGGGCTGGGTGGCGACCGCCGATCGCCCGCTCGCGGAGGCGATGGCGCCGATCGATGAGGCGGCGCGGCAAGAGATCGTCGTCTTCCTGTTCGTCGTCTTGCTAGCGCTCCTGCTCGCGGTCGCGCTGGCTTACACCCTGACGCATCCGCTCCGCTTGCTGCAGGCGGCCACGCTAGAGGTGCAGCGCGGCAACTACAGCCGCCGCGTGCCCGCGCGGGGGTCGGACGAGCTGGCCGACCTCGCCGCAAGCTTCAACGCCATGGCTGCCCGCCTCGAGGCCCTGGAACAGGAGCGGCAGGCGTTCGCGGCGATGGTCGCGCACGATCTCCGCAGCCCGCTCACCGCGGTGCGCGGCCGCGCTCAGCTCCTCCAGCGTCAGGCGGGCGATGATCCCGCCCTGCAGCGTGGCCTAGCGCAGATCATCCGCGAGACCGACCGGGTCGCGCGGCTGGCGCGCGACCTGAGCGACGTGACGCTGGCCGCCACAGGCCGGCTGGAGCTACGGCCCCGTGCGGTCGACGTCGTGGAGCTGGTGCGCGAGGCGCTGGAGCGCCTGCAGGGATCGGGTACCACCCAGCCCCTCCAGCTCACGGGCGAGCGCGGCCCGCTGTGGGTCGAGGCAGACCCCGAGCGCCTGGCCCAGGTGCTCGATAACCTGCTGGGCAACGCGGTGAAATATAGCCCGCCCGACCAGCCCATCACCGTGGGGGTGCACGCCGCCGACGCGATGGTGCGCATCGCCATCCGGGACCGCGGCCCCGGCATCGCGCCGGAAGACCGCGCGCACCTGTTCGAGCGCTTCTACCGGTCCCACCGGGTCCGACACGAGGGCACCGGGGGCGTGGGCCTCGGGCTCTACATCAGCCGCGAGATCGTTGCCGCTCACGGCGGCCGGCTCGAGGTAGAGAGCGCGGTTGGCCAGGGGAGCTGCTTCACGGTGGTGCTGCCCCGCGCCCCTAGCCCGCCTGGCACCGCCCCGTCCCTCTCGGCGATCGCCGGCGCCAACCGCGAGCCGGCGTGATGCGCCGCAGGCCCGCTTAGCCCCGCCGGCCGCCGAGCTGCCGGTTGTGCTCCTCCACCCACCGCCAGGGGGCCTGCTCCCCGTACGCGGCCTGGAACGCCGCCTGCACCTCGGGCGGCTGCTCGCGCAGCGTCTGGCAATCCTGCGCGAGCGGGAGCGCCACCGGCGGGGGCGCCGGCTGCTCCACCTGCTCGGTGCGCGCGACCACGAGGCCGCCGGCATTCTCGCGGAGCACCGTGTAGCGCGGCGAGTGCATGAGCGAAGCTACCAACGGCCCCCAGTCGATGGCGCCCCGCGCCGCCTTCGAGACGTAGACGTGCGAGAACGGCAGATACTTCCGCCATGCCCAGGCGTCAAGAGCCTCGACGCTGGTGAGGCCCTCGGCCTTGACCTGGCTCACCAGGCAGACCCGCTGGGCATGGGTTCCCAGGGGAAGCCACTCGGCCCCTTGGGGCGTGAGGAGGCTCTTGCGCTGTGCCAGCGCCGGAAACCACTCCAAGACGTAGTCCTGCTCCCAGCGCTCCCGTGCGGACAGCACGAGAAAGGTGCTGGTGGGCGGCGTGGACTCCGCGATCCACGCCATCAGCTCGCGCTCGTCGCGCGACAGGGCATCTAGCGTCTCCTTGCTCAGATCCCACGCCAGCCACCGGGGTAACACGATGTAGCCGAACACGAGCATACAGGCCAGAGTAGCAGCGACCGAGCGGCGGTCGAATCCGCTCCCGGTCGACACGAGGCCGTCGGAGAGCACGGCGGGGGCAAACGCGCCCTGCCTGCTCGCTGCCTGCCTCAGCCCGCTCACGATCACCTCGGCCACCCCGATGCCGGCCAGCATCGCCAGCGGCACTGTTCCCTCCGTCGGCGCGCTGCGCGGCGTGATCACGAAAATAGCGAGGAGCCAGAGCGGCAGGAACAGCTCTCGCCGGAGCGCGCAGGCCAGGATGCCGATCGCGGCGAGCCCGCCCACAACGCTCAAAACCGGATCAGGGACGAACATAAAATGGACGAGATCGACCAATGCTTGCTCGAGCGAGGACCAGCCGGCCGTGGCGCTGGCCGCCTGGTAAGGAGCGAGGCCATGGTTAAGGATTACCGCGAGCCACCACGGCGCCGTCAGGCCGACGACATAGACCATCAACCAGAGGGATGTCGCGAGACCATGCTTATCTCGCCGGTAGAGCAGAAAGATAAGCGCCAAGCTGTAGGCGGTGAACAGACCCATCTCCAGATGGGTCAAGAACGCCAGCGCCGCGAAGCTACCGCACCATATCAGGCGCTGTGGCGTCGGCTGCTCATACACATCACGGGCGCGGACTAGCGCCAGCAATGCAAAGAGAAACCCAAATGAGCGCGTTAAGCCGCCGCCCATGACCATCCATTCGTAGCTTCTCGGCAGAATGACGAAAATAATGGCTGATACGAGCACAGTCGGCCTGAAACGTAAAATTGACTGAGCAACCGCCACATACACAACGATCGCGCTTATATTGGCCAGCAGCGGAAGATAGCGTAGCAGTGCGATGATCGGCGCTTGCGAGACGGCTGCTACGAGCGCAGTCAGGTAGAACGCCAGGGGCGGATAGGCGAACGGTATGTTATCGGCGTTGTACGTGGTGAAGCGCGGCAGCGCATAGTGCGCCTCGGCCACTTCCTTTGCCATCACGAAGAACAAGCCGCCATCGTTGAGGGGAAAATCGGTCTGCAGGAAGAAAGGCAGTCTGATCGCCAGGCCGATGAGCAGCGCAGCCAGCACGGTGAGCAGAGTAACGCTGTGCGGAGGCACACGCCATGCCACGCCAGCCTTCGACGGCGCGTGTTGGAAAGCGAGAGGGCGAACCAGCGTGCGCGGCACCGAGGCACCTCCAGGAGCGGTGCGGCTGGGCGCCGCGGAGCGACACGGGTTGGCTCCCAGCGCCGCTTCCGCTGCGCCCGCTGTGCCGGAGGGCGTGGTCGCCGGCTATCCGGGCCAACCTCGCACGCCCTCGGGCGCGTGGCCGGGAGGGCTGCTTGCCCAGCCCTCCCCCATGGCAACAAAAAACTAGATACCGAGGCTCACCACCGGCCGGCAACCCGTCGCGTGACAGGGCCAAAGCGCTCGGCCGCCCGAGGCGCGCGCCCCGCCCGCAGCTAACCGCGAGGGAGCACGGGCCACGCGAGGCAGGCGGGGGCTGCGCTCGCCCGCGGCCGGGGAACCGATGGCCACGGGCAACAAAAAAGCTGGCGGCGTACCACCAGCTCTGGTGCCGAAGCGGGGACTCGAACCCCGACGGGCGTACACCCACTACGCCCTGAACGTAGCGCGTCTCCCAATTCCGCCACTTCGGCTCGTCGGGCAAAAGTATACCATGCCTGCCGGGCCGCGACAAGGTGGGGTATATTTAAGCGAGGCGACGGCGTTTGGTAGGCCGCGCAGGGTATGCTATACTCGCCCGTTGCCGCCCGGCCGCGGGGAGCACCACCTGGTCCACCGTCGTTACCGCGAGCTGGGTGGCGCGTGCGGCAGCGAGCCGCCCTACCGCTGCGGGCGACGACACGCGGCCGCTGGAGCTTCTCTCCTGTCGAGTAGTTTTTTTGTGTCCCGCGCCGAAGACGCGGTAGCGGGAGAGGAGCCGGGTGCGCGCCGGCGCGCGCCCGGCCATGGAGTTGAGCGACGCTCATGATGCTTGCTGGCGGACAGAGCGCGGCGCACGACAGTGCACGGCCTGCGGTCGAGACGATCAGCTACGCTGAGGGGGTCGTCCGGCTGATCGACCAGACCCGGCTCCCCGAGACGTTGGTCGTGCAGGAGTGCCGCACGGCGGCTGAAGTGGCGGCGGCGATCCGCAGCCTACGGATCCGGGGCGCGCCGGCTATCGGGGTGGCGGCGGCTTACGCCCTCGCCCTCGGCGCACGCGAGTACCCGGGGACCGATCCCGCGGGCTTCCGGGCGCACCTGGCAGCGGTGGCCGAGCTAGTACGGCGCACCCGGCCGACCGCGGTCAACCTCTTCTGGGCCGTGGAGCAAGCTCTGGCCGTGGCGGAGGCCGCCCTTGCCGACGGAGTAGAGCGCGCGCGCGAGGCGCTGCTGGCGCTGGCCGAGCGGCTGCGCGCGGAGGACGTGGCCCGCAACCGCCAGCTGGGCGCGCATGGCGCCACCTTGATTCCCGATGGCGCCCGCGTGCTCACCCATTGCAACACCGGCGCGCTCGCCACCGCCGGCTACGGCACGGCGCTCGGCGTGATCCGCAGCGCCGTCGCGGCCGGCAAGCGGGTGCACGTCTACGTTGATGAGACGCGCCCCCTCCTCCAGGGCGCGCGGCTCACCGCCTGGGAGCTGCAGGCCGAGGGAATCCCGCTGACCCTGATCACCGACAACATGGCGGGCTATTTCATGGCACAGGGCAAGATCGACCTGGTGCTCGTCGGCGCCGACCGGATCGCCGCGAACGGCGACGTGGCGAACAAGATCGGCACCTACAGCCTGGCGGTGCTGGCGCACGCGCATGGGATCCCCTTCTATGTGGCGGCGCCCACCTCCACCGTGGACCTCCGGCTGCCCACGGGGGCGGCCATCCCGATCGAGGAGCGCGATGCCAGCGAGGTCACGCACCTCGGGGGGCAGCAGATCGCGCCCGCGGGGGTCGCCGTGGCGAATCCCGCGTTCGATGTGACGCCTCATCGCTACATCACGGCCATCATTACCGAGCGGGGGGTACTCCACCCGCCTTACGGCCCGGCGCTGGAGGCGGCGGTGCAGGCAGCGGCGGCGCAGCCCGTACCCACGGGAGGGTAGAGGCGCCCGGCGGCGCTCCCGCCGGGGAGGCGAGAGGGAGCAGAGGGAGCGAGGATGCGTGAGCAGTTGGCGGAGATCGGCGTGTTCGGCGGCTCGGGCTTCTACCAGCTGCTCGAGCACCGCGAGGAGCGGCGCATCGACACGCCCTACGGGCCGCCCAGCGACGTCTTGCACCTCGGGGAGATCGGCGGCCGCCGGGTTGCCTTCCTGCCCCGGCATGGGGCCGCCCACCAGTACCCGGCCCACGTCGTCAACTACCGCGCCAACGTGTGGGCGATGTGGGCCGTGGGGGTCACGCGGCTCCTGGGCCCGTGCGCGGCGGGCAGCCTCCAGCCCCACATCCGGCCCGGGGACTTCGTGATCTGCGACCAGTTCGTCGACCGCACGCGCGGGCGTGCCGACACCTACTACAATGGGCCGACGGCGACACACATCAGCACTGCCGATCCCTACTGCCCCGAGCTGCGGGCGCTGGCTATCGCGACCGCGCGGGAACTCGGCATCCCGGTCCACGAGCGCGGCACGGTGGTGGTGATCCAGGGCCCCCGCTTCAGCACGCGTGCGGAGAGCCGCTGGTTCGCCAGCCAGGGCTGGGAAGTGATCAACATGACCCAGTATCCCGAGTGCGTGCTGGCCCGCGAACTCGAGCTGTGCTATGCGAACATCTCGCTCATCACAGACTACGACGTCGGGGTAGAGGGGGTAGCCGGGCCCGTGACCGCCGACGAGATCGTGCGGGTGTTCAACCGGAACAACGCGCGGCTGCGCGAGCTGCTGCACGCGTTGATCCCGCGCATCCCGCTCACACGAGGATGCACCTGCGGGCGTGCGCTGGAAGGGGCCCGGCTGTAGGCTCAGGCCGGCGCGAGCACGCCCCGGCCTGGACCGCGAGCACCCTGCGGTCGAGCACCTCGGGTAGCCTAATATAGCGAGTAGGGTTCCACACGCGGCGCGCCAGGCCCACCGCCCGCGAACGACACGGAGGACGACCTTGGCTCTCGTCAAGCACCACGTCAAAGACCTCGCGCTCGCCGACAGCGGCCGGCTCCGCATTGAGTGGGCCGAGGCCCAGATGCCCGTACTCCGCCGCATCCGCGAGCGGTTCCGCCAGGAGCGCCCGCTCGCCGGCGCGCGGCTCTCCGCCTGCCTGCACGTCACCTCGGAGACCGCCAACCTGGCCATCACCCTGCGTGAGGGGGGGGCCGAGGTCGCCCTGTGCGCCAGCAACCCGCTCAGCACCCAGGACGATGTGGCGGCCTCCCTGGTGGTCGACCACGGCATCCCGACCTTTGCCATCAAGGGCGAGGACGAGACAACTTACTACGAGCACATCGCCGCCGCCCTAGAGCACCGGCCTCACCTCACCATGGACGACGGCGCCGATCTGGTCACGACGCTCCACACGCGGCGCGCCGACCTGGTCGACAACGTCGTGGGCGGTACGGAGGAGACGACCACCGGCGTCATCCGGCTGCGCAGCATGGCGCGCGAGGGGGTGCTGCGCTACCCCATCATCGCCGTGAACGAGGCGCAGACCAAGCACCTGTTCGACAACCGCTACGGCACCGGCCAGAGCACGCTCGACGGCATCATCCGGGCGACGAACCTCTTGCTGGCCGGCCGAACGGTGGTGGTGTGCGGCTACGGCTGGTGCGGCAAGGGCGTGGCCATGCGCGCCCGGGGCCATGGCGCGCACGTGATCGTCACCGAGGTCGATCCCACGCGCGCTCTCGAGGCGCTCATGGATGGCTACCGCGTGATGCCCATCGCGGAGGCCGCGCGGGAGGGCGATGTGTTCGTCACCGTGACCGGGAACCTCCGTGTGATCACGGGCGAGCACCTGGCGCAGATGAAGGACGGCGCGATCGTCGCTAACGCCGGCCACTTCGACGCCGAGATCGACATCGCAGCGCTCGAGCGTGCGGCGCAACGCAAGCGGCGTGTCCGCCCGTTCGTCGACGAGTATACCTACCCGGATGGCCGCCGCGTGTACCTGCTCGGGGAGGGGCGCCTGGTCAACCTGGCGGCGGCCGAGGGGCACCCCGCGGCCGTCATGGACATGAGCTTCGCGAACCAGGCGCTAGCGGCGGAATACATCCTGCGCCACGGCCGCGCGCTGGAGCGCCGGGTTTACCCGGTGCCCGAGGAGATCGACCGTGAGATCGCCCGCCTGAAGCTCGACTCGCTGGGCGTGCGGATCGACACCCTAACGCCCGAGCAAGCCAAATACCTCGCATCGTGGGAGCAGGGCACCTAGAGCCCCTGCCCCCGGAAAGGAGCCCCGCCGCATGTCCCTCAGCTTTCTGAAGGCGCCGCAGGCGCTATTCACCTCCGAGTCGGTGACCGAAGGCCACCCCGACAAGCTGTGCGACCAGCTCTCCGACGCCATCCTCGACGCCCTGCTCCAGCAGGACCCCGCCAGCCGCTGCGCCGCCGAGTGCTTCGCCACCACCGGCACCATCCTCATCGGCGGCGAGATCACCACCCAGGCCCACGTCGACTACCAGCAGCTCGCCCGCGCCGTCATCCGCGAGGTCGGCTACACCCGCGCCGAGTACGGGCTGGACGCCGCCACCTGCGGGGTGCTGGTGGCGCTCAAGGAGCAGTCGCCGGACATCGCCCAGGGGGTGGAGCGGGCGCTGGAAGCGCGGCTGGGGGAGGCGCCGGAAGACCCGGCGCTGGCGGTGGGGGCGGGGGATCAGGGGATGATGATCGGCTTTGCCTGCACGGAGACGCCGGAGCTGATGCCGCTGCCGATCGCCCTGGCGCATCGGCTGTGTCGGCGGCTGGCGGCGGTGCGGAAGGAGGGGGTGCTGCCGTACCTGCGGCCGGACGGGAAAAGCCAGGTGACGGTGGAGTACGCCTATGGGCGGCCGCGGCGGGTGGCGGCGGTGGTGCTCTCGGCGCAGCACGACCCGGAGGTGAGCTGGGAGCGGCTGCAGCGGGAGCTGCGGGAGGTGGTGATCGAGGCGGTGCTGGGGGAGTGGGTGGACGAGCGGACGCGGTACTACATCAACCCCACGGGGCGGTTTGTGATCGGGGGCCCGCAGGGGGATGCGGGGCTGACGGGGCGGAAGATCATCGTGGACACGTATGGGGGGATGGCGCGGCATGGCGGGGGGGCGTTTAGCGGGAAGGACCCGACGAAGGTGGATCGGTCGGGGGCGTATGCGGCGCGGTATGTGGCGAAGAACGTGGTGGCGGCGGGGCTGGCGGAGCGGGTGGAGGTGCAGCTGGCGTATGCGATAGGGGTGGCGCGGCCGGTGAGCGTGATGGTGGAGACGTTTGGGACGGGGCGGGTGGGGGAGGAGCGGCTGCGGGAGCTGATTGAGCGGCACTTTGACCTGCGGCCGGGGGCGATCATCCGGGCGTTGGGGCTGAGGCGGCCGCTGTATCGGCCGACGGCGGTGTATGGGCATTTTGGGCGGGAGGACATCGAGGCGCCGTGGGAGGCGACGGACAAGGCGGCGCTGCTGCGCGCCGACGCCGGGCTGCCCGACAGCGCCGCGCCCCTGCTCTCCGAGCGGCAGATACGGGTTTGACGCTGCCGGCCGCGGGCGGAGGGGCGATGATGCTCGTCCAGCTCAACTACCTGCGGAACCACAGGGCGGTCGATGTCGGGCCGCTCCTCGCCGCGCTATGCGAGGAGGTGGAGCGCTCGGCCATCGATCCCGCCCACCTCAAGGTAACCCTGGACTGGCTCCAGTACAAGAAGAACTTCCGCCCGCCCGTGGACCCGCGCCGCTACTTCCTGGCCGACGGGAGCGTTAACTGCGAACGGGAGATCGCCATCGACGTGCGGCGGTTGAGCGACGACGGCCTCGCCCCCGCGCTGCGCAGCGCGCTGGAATATCTCTACCGCGATGGCCAGGGGGGCGAGGACCGCCTGCTGCTGGAGGAGTTCTGCCGCCCCAGCCAGAGCATCATCTGGGCCTTCAACCGCACCTTCTGGCAGCACCTGTCCGAGTGGGAGCGCACGTTCCAGCGCGGGTTTCTGTCCGCCCTGCCCGGCGGCGTCTCCGATGGCACCAATCCCGCCTTCTGGCGCGACCGGCTCACGCTGTTCCTGGACGTGCTCGATGACCTAAACCGCCGCGGCCTCTTGCCCGAGGAGATCTATGTCCTCGAGCTGGGCGTGGGCACCGGCCATCAGGCCAAGGTCTGGCTGGATACGTTCCGCGACCTGTGCGCCGACCGCGGCCGCGACTACCTCCGTCGCGTCCGCTACCTCATGAGCGACTACTCGCCCGATGTGCTGTACACGGCCCGTCGAACCGCCGCCGAGTACGGGGAGCAGGTGAGCTGCTTGAACATCGATGCCGCCGATCCGCTCCACTCCCTGGCGTTCCTGCGCTACAAAGTGCTGTTCATCCACTCCTGCAACCTCTACGATAATCTCCCCACCGACGAAGTCGCGCGCCGCAACGGCAAAGTGTACGAGGTCCGCGTGCGCGCCTATCTGCCCGCGCCAGCGGTCGAGGCGATCTGCGCCGCCCACCACCTGCCCCCGCCGGAGCTGCCCACCGCCATCCAGCGCCTGCTGCGCATCGGGCCCTCCTACTTCGACAGCGTGGAGGAGGGGGTGCGCTTCTGGGCGGCGGTGTGGGAGGCGCTGCGGCTCGAGGAGTGCTACGTCCAGATCGAGGATCCCAGCAGTTATCGGCCGGTGCCGAGCGTGCCGGGGGTGCGGCTGGACACCCTGCTCGATACCGTGGCGGGGGACATCCGGATGCACTTGTCCACGGTAGCGCTGGAGAGCTTCGTGCACACCTTGCCGCTGCTCCATCCCCGCGGGCTGTTCCAGGTGCAGGACCTGTTCGTGACCTCGCTGGAGCAGTACCGCGGCACGTTCCGTGGCCCGGGCAAGCTGGACGGCGCGATCGTCAACTGGCTCAACGGCCCGCTGTTCCAGCTCGTAGGCGCCCACCTGGGCTACCAGGTGCATCTGGAGCCCTTCCGCTATCGGGAGCGATCCAACACGGTCGTACTCACGACTAGCCAGAAGGAGTGAGCAGCGATGCGCCCGCCTCCGCCCCCACCCCCGCGGCTCCTCCCCACCGCGGTGGTCGGCAGCTACGCCGTCCCCGAATGGCTCGAGCGCCTCAAGACCGACTACCACCAGCGCCGCCTCAGCGCCGCCACCCTCGACGCCATCCACGACGTCGTCATCAAGGCCGCCCTCAAGGACCAGGAGCGGGCCGGGCTGGACGTGGTCACCGACGGGGAGCTGCGCCGCGATAACCTGGTGGACCACCTGCTGGTGCGCCTGCCCGGGGTGGAGATCGACCGCCGCCAGAAGGCCTACTACTACGACTACTACGACGCGGTGGTGCGGGGGCCGCTGCCGCAGGCGCCGCTGGGGCTGGTGGCGGAGTTTCAGTTCGCCCAGCGGCTGACGGATCGGCTGGTGAAGTACTGCCTGCCGGGGCCGCACACGCTGGTCAAGCGGCTGCGGGATGAGTACTACGGGGACCCGCGGGCGCTGGGGCTGGCGCTGGCGCGGGTGCTGAATGCGGAGCTGCGGGCGCTGGTGGCGGCGGGGGCGCAGCTGCTCCAGATCGATGAGCCGTATCTGAGCGGGTACCCGGAAGACGTGGCGTGGGTGGTGGAGGTGCTCAACGTGCTGGTGGCGGGGGTGGGGGCGCGGGTGGCGCTGCACATCTGCTATGGGAATCGGTATGGGAAGCCGCAGTGGGAGGGGAGCTATCGGGCGCTATTCCCGGCGCTGCTGCGGGCGGAGGTGGACCAGCTGGTACTGGAGTTTGGGCGGCGGGGGGTGGGGGAGCTGGGGCTGTGGCGGGAGTACGGGGTGCGGTGGGAGCTGGGGATGGGGGTAGTGGATGTGAAGGACGAGCGGGTGGAGGGGGCGGAGGAGGTGGCGGAGCGGATCTGGCGGGGGGTGGAGGTGGTGGGGGCGGAGCGGCTGTGGGTGAACCCGGACTGTGGGCTGCGGCATGTAGCGCCGGAGGTGGCGTATAGGAAGCTGGAGGCGCTGGTGGCGGGGGCGGCGCTGGTGCGGCGGGAGCTGACGGGCCGGGCGGACGCCTGAGCCGCAGGCCGCGCTTACTAGCACCGTACTATAGCAGTGTTATAATGACTCACAGCGTTTCCTACTGTAGGCTGTAAAGCACTATACTTTAGTAGTCCTAATAGGCATTGTGCAAGCACTTAGTTTTATAAATCACATCGATATCGAAATATCGCTCACACAGGCGTTTATAAGGGGCGATGACCGGCCCGGGTGGGGAGGTGATCCCTGCAGGCCGAGCTCGGGGGAGGTCGGCGATGGTAACTCCATCCACTGCCACTGCGCCGCTTAATGAGTTCTACGCCCAGGTCGAGGCGCTGCACCTGCGCCCGCTCTGGCTACACCCGACCGGAGGCCTGCCGCACGAGCCCGACACTGTAGTCCAGCCCTTCCTCTGGCGCTGGGCCGATGTGCGCGCGAGCATCCTGCGGGCGGGCGAGCTGGTCCCCGTGGGCCGCGAGGGCGCCGAT
>Ga0209810_1002341_pt1 | contig 23143 bp, 21 predicted proteins | sample Coa_R1_7_FD_187159 | JGI IMG/M metagenome (GOLD analysis project Ga0209810, IMG submission 187159) | Surface soil microbial communities from Centralia Pennsylvania, which are recovering from an underground coalmine fire - Coalmine... | ecosystem: Environmental > Terrestrial > Soil > Unclassified... | reverse complement strand
GGCCGAGCGCGCCATCGCCGACCTCTGGGACCGCATCGGAAAACTGCTCGATGCCTTCACCCCAGCCGAATGCGCCGCCTATCTCCGCCACGCCGGCTACGCTGCAATCTGACCGGAATCCGCTCTAATGCGTAGCTCGGCGGCGGCCGCCGAAAACGACCGCCGCCGGGCGAACGCCGAGAAAGCCCGTAGCCGCGCTTCGAGGTGCATAACTTCATCTTATACAGAGATGCGTCTTATGTATTTTATTCCTACCGGTAATGGCCCTTAGGGTTCGGGCTGGTTCTCACGACCAGCCGAGAGGCGAACATGAAACGGTTGTTGGTCGGCGTGGTGGCCGCGCTTGTATTCAGCGCACTTACGGCAGGGGCACGCGCGGCCCCCTGCCTGATCGTAACCTTGACCGGCACGCAAGGCGGACCGTCAGTTTTCAATGGCCAAGCCGGCGCTGGAACCCTCGTACGGTACGGCGATGACGCGAATGATTGCGGTGCCATCAAGCTGCAATTCGATGTCGGTCGCGGGACCAATATGCGGTTGTCGCAAATCCCCGTGGCCCCACAGGAATTGACCGCGATTTTCTTCACCCACATGCACAGCGATCATACCGAGGGGCTGCTCGGTGTCATGTTCCTGCGCTGGTACATGAAGGGACCGAAGATCGACATCGTATGCAGTTCGGACGCGGCATCCGGCGAGGGCTTTACCAACAGCTGCCAAAAGTACGTTGCCCATATTGCGGACGCCTTTATCCAATCGGGGGAGATCGCCGACCGCCGCTCCGAAGACGGAGCGCGCCTCGCGGGCGGCCCTGCGGAGTTGGCCAATCTCATCACCTTCGAACCCAAGGACGAGCCGCAAACCGTATGGTCATCCGGAGCCGTCAAAGTGAGTGCTATCCGCTCAACGCACATCGCCGGTCATGTTTCCTATCGCGTCGATACTCCGGCCGGCAGCGTGGTAATCGGAGGGGACGCCAGCAACGACAAGCCTGCACCACCACGCGCGCACTCGACCTCCGACCAGGTCGAGAGGCTGGCACGGGGAGCCGACGTCATCGTTCATTCAACGATTCATCCCGTCCTCGGCCCGGACCGGGGTAGCGGCTTCCCGCTGCAGGCATATTACCGGCAAAGCACCGCCGGCGACCTTGGCGCGATGGCGCAACGGGTGGGAGCAAAGTACCTCATGCTCACTCACCTCGCCCCTTCCCTTGGCGCTGCACGGCACAACCGCTGGAACGTTCCCGGCGGCGCTCTGACCGAGGCTGACTATCGGGCCGCGGTCGAACTCGGCGGGTTCACCGGCATAACCATCGTCGGCAAGGATCTGGCGAGCCTGAGACTACCATCCAAGTGATCTTTGCGTCCGGCGCGTTTCCTTGCTGTTCAAGGTGACGATTTTTCGCGGACCGATATTCAATCGGCGGCGGCAGTGTTCTGAGAGGCGCGCTCGTATTTGCGTGCGGGGGTATTGATCGGGTCGCTGAGGGGAGGGGCGCCGAAGGAGGCGGCGCGGCGGTCGGCGGGGGCGTCGCCGTAGAGGGTCGTGCGCTGGCGCGGGACGCGGCGGAGCGAGCGGATCAGTTCCTCCATCGCCTCGGGCGGCATTTCCTGGCCGAACGAGGCGCCGGCGGCCCGCGAGATGCTCTCGTTCATCAACGTGCCGCCGAGGTCGTTGCAGCCGGCCTGCAGGCAGGCGGCGGCGCCGTCCGGCCCCATCTTGACCCACGAGGTCTGGATGTTCGGGATCAGCGGGTGCAGCGCCAGCCGCGCCACCGCGTGGATCAGGATCGCCTCGCGATAGGTCGGGCCGAGCCGGGCGCGCCCCTTCAGCGACATCGGCGCTTCCATCGGCACGAACGGCAGCGGCACGAACTCGGTGAAGCCGCCGGTCTTTTCCTGCAGGTCGCGGAGGCGCAGCAGGTGCCGCGCCCAATGCTCGTACCGATCGACGTGGCCGAACATGATCGTCGCCGTGCTGCGCAGACCGACGCCGTGCGCGGCCTCCATGACCTCCAGCCATTCCCCCGTCTTGACCTTGTCCGGGCAAATGATTGATCGCACCTCGTCGTCGAGAATTTCGGCGGCGGTGCCGGGCAGCGACGACAGCCCGGTGGCGTAAAGCTCGGCGAGAAAATCGTGCAGCGGCCGGCGCAGCGTCTTGGCGCCTTGCCAGATTTCGAGCGGCGAGAAGGCGTGCACGTGCAGCCGCGGCACCGCCTGCTTGATGGCGCGGCAGATCGCGAGGTAGGTCGCGCCGGTGTATTCCGGATGAATGCCGCCCTGAAGGCAGACCTCGGTGGCGCCGCGCTCCCACGCTTCCTCGCAGCGGCGGACGATTTCGCCGTGGTCGAGGTCGTAGGGCCGGCCGCGCAAATTCTCGCTGAGCTTGCCTTTGGAGAAGGCGCAGAACTGGCAGCGAAAGTAGCAGATGTTGGTGTAGTTGATGTTGCGGGTCACGACGTAGCTTACGGTGTCGCCGCAGACCCGGCGGCGCAATTCGTCGGCCGCGGCGCAGACCGCCTCGAACGCGCGCCCGCGCGCCGCGAACAGCCGGACGATCTCCCCCTCGCTCAGCCGCTCGCCGGCCGCCGCACGATCCAAAATGGCAGCGACACCCTCACCCGGCTCACTGCGCTCGCCACCCTCTCCCGCGGCGCGGGAGAGGGAGGGGCCCTTCGCGCCAGCGATGGGAGGGTGAGGGTCCGGCCGCGGGATTGGGGTGCCGGCGCCGGAGACCCAGGCGTCGGGGCGGGCAAAGCCTTGCGCGTCCATCGCGCGCAGCACCGGTGTCACCAGCTTCGGGTCTAGCCAGCGGCTGGGCTCCCGCGCATAGGTCGGGTAGATCGCGAGGCGCTCGACGAGCGTCTTGCCGGCGGCGTCGGTGCGCTCGGCGAGGCGGGCGAGCGCGGGCCACGGCGCCTCGGGATTGACATGGTCGGGGGTCACCGGCGAGACGCCGCCCCAGTCGTTGATGCCGGCGCCGATCATCGCCTCCAGCGCGTCCGGCATCAGGTTCGGCGGCGCCTGGATGTTCATCGTGGGGCCGAAGATCAGCCGCGCGACCGCGATCGTCCACAGGTGCTCGGCGAGGTCCGGCTCGGGTGCGGCCGCCATGCGCGTGCCCGGCTTGGCGCGGAAATTCTGGACGATGATCTCCTGCATGTGCCCGTGCCGCTCGTGCAGGGCACGCAACGCCAGCAGCGCCTCGATGCGTTCGCGGCGGGTCTCGCCGATGCCGATCAGGATACCCGACGTGAACGGTATGCCGGCCTCGCCGGCGAGGCGGATGGTTTCGAGCCGCCGCGCCGGGGCTTTGTCCGGCGAACCGAAATGCGGTCCGCCGCGGCGCCCGAGGCGTTCGGCGGCGGTCTCCAGCATGATGCCCTGAGACACCGACACCTTGCGCAATGCATCGAGATCGTCGCGCGTCAGGACGCCGGGGTTGAGGTGCGGCAGCAGCCCGGTTTCGCGCAAAACCAGCCCGGCCATCTCGGCGAGGTAGGAGACGGTCGTCGCGTGGCCGAGGCGGGCGAGCGCCTCCCGCGCGGCGCGGTAGCGTAGCTCCGGCTTGTCGCCGAGCGTAAACAGCGCCTCGTGGCATCCCGCCTTGGCGCCCGCGCGCGCGATCTCCAGCACCTGATCGGCCGTCAGATAGGCTGGTTCGCCGCGGCGCGGCGCATGCGCGAAGGTGCAATAGTGGCAGACGTCGCGGCAGAGCTGCGTCAGCGGGATGAAAACCTTGCGGGAGTAGGACACGAGGTCGCCGTGGCCGGCGTCGCGCAGCTTCCTGGCGATCGCGGCAAGGCGGACCAGATCGTCGGCGTCGGCAAGCGCCAGCGCTTCGGCGTCCGAAAGGGTGTCTCCCGTCGTCGCCTTCGCGAGCGTGTCCCGAATGTTCATTACCCCGCGGCCTCCCGGCGGTTCAGCTCGGGCGTGACCATAGCCCGGCGGCGAGCACGGCGCCCGCGCGCGTATGACCGCCCAGGCGCGCAAATCGCGCAACGTCCTCGGGGTTGTCAATGTCGAGCGCGATGCCGGGAAGCCGCAGGATGGTCGGCTCGATGCCGCGCGCCCGCGCCGCCGCGAGATGCGGCAGGAAGCTGTCGTCGCCGAAGCGCAAGGGCACCGCGTTGGGCGGCGAGCAGATGACCGCGTTGGAGCCGCGCTCGTCGTGCGACGGCGCGATCGTGAACGACGGCGCCGGAGGGTGCGCCGCGAGCAGCCGGCCGATCTCGTCCGCCGTCGCGAGCGGGATGTCGCCCGGCACGGTGAGCATCCCGCCGCGCCCCTCCTCGAGCAGCAAATCGGCCGCGGCGGCGACCGCCCCGGTATGGCCGTCGCGCGCGCCGATCCCGCTGCAGCGGGCGCCATAGCGCTCCGCCAGGGCTTGCGCCGCGGGGTCCACCGTCACCACCAGGAGCCCGGCAAGGCCGGGCGCTGCGGCAAGCGCGGCCAGGACGTCCTCGATCATCGCGATCATGAGGTCGCGCCGCCGCGCCGGCGGCAGCGACGGCGCGAGGCGCTGCTTGGCCTGGTCGAGTTCTTTCACGGGCACGACCGCCCAGATATCGGAAACCGCTCTCACCGTCGTCTCTTGCTCGCGCGCTCCCCCGCGCGCAGCACAACCCGGGCCAGCGCCTCGCGGTCGTCCAGCGTGGTCATCAAGGTGCGGGCAAGCACGACTGGGATATCCAGCCCTTGCACCCAGCGGGCGTCGGCTTCGTCGGCGACATAGACATCGACGAAGTCGGCATAATGCTGCGCGACCGTCGCGGCGCCGACCGGCAGCCCGAGCTCGCGCATCATCTTCCCGGTCGGTCCCTTTACCGCCTTGCCGCCGACGATCGGCGATACCGCGACGACGGGCGCCGCGCAATCGCGCAACGCCGCCCGGATTCCCGACACCGCGAGGATCGGGTCGATGCTGATGAACGGATTGGACGGGCACACGACGACGAGCCGCAGGCCCGGCTCGGCGAGCGCGGCGAGAACCCCCGGGTGCGGCCGCGCCGTCTCGGCGCCGGCGAAGACGATCTGCTCGACCGCCGGCTCGCAGCGTCGGCCGACGAAATAGTCCTGAAAGTCGAGCCAGCCCTCGGCGGTGCGCAGGCGCGTGCGCACCGCATCGTCGCTCGGCGGGAGCAGCCGCGCCGCGATGCCGAAGCGGCGGCGGAAATCGTCGGTGACGGCGGAGAGGGGTTCGCCCCGCGCGAGACGGCGGGTGCGCTCGACATGGGTCGCGAGATCGCCGTCCCCGAGGCGGAACCAGGTCTCGCCGCCGAGCCGCTCCAGCGCCGCCATGAAGGTCCAGGTCTCGTCGCGCCGGCCCCAGCCGAGCTCGGGGTTGTCCTGCCCCGACAGCGTGTAGAGCAGGGTGTCGATGTCGGGCGAGATGGCGAGGCCGAGATGTTCGAAATCGTCGCCGGTATTGGCGACGACGGTCAAGGTGTCGGGCGGCAGGACGCGGTAGAGGCCGAGCGCCAGCTTGGCGCCGCCGATCCCGCCCGACAGCGCGAGCACCGGCCCGTTGCCGCCGCTCATCGGAAGAGGTCGTGCTCCGCCGGTCGCACGAGGGCCAAGCCGGGCAGCTCGGGCGCCGACCACGTCAGGCCGCGGACCAGCGCGATCGGCATCGCCTCGTCCGCCTGACCCATGACGAGCGAAGCGGCGGCGGCGATCTCGTCGGCGAAGCCGGTCTCGGTCACGAGCAGCGGCCGGCCGAACAGATCGGGATGGCCGCGCCAATCGATCATCGCCGGCAGGCCGGCGGCGCCCAGGGCGACGCCGACCGTGCCGCGCCGCCACGGCCGCCCGAAGCTGTCGCTGACGACGATCGCGAGGCGCTTGCCGAAATGCGCGCACAGGCGCTGCCGCAGCGCCTCCGCCGAGGCGTCGGGGTCGAGCGGCAGCAGCAGCACCCGTTCGCCGCCGTCGTCGTCGGCAACGTTGGAATGGTCGATGCCGGCATTGGCCATGACGTAGCCGAGGCGATGCTCGACGATCAGCAGGTTCGGCCGGTGGCGGACGACGCGGCGAGACTCCGACAGAATGATCTCGACGAGCCGCGGGTCCTTCTCGACCTTGGCGGCGAGTTCGACCGCACGCGGTGACGGCTCGACGCTTGCGATCTCGACGACGCGTCCCTCGGCCTTCGACACGATCTTCTGCGCCACCACCAGCACGTCGCCGTCCTCCGGCGAAAGAGCGCTGGCGGCGAGCGCGGCGACCGCGATTGCGGCAAGATCATCGCCCTGCCGCACCAGCGGAACACCCCGCAGCCCGACGACCGTCACCCGCTCCGTCATCGGCCGCCGCATCTCTCCCTCTCCCCCCGCCGGCCGGGGGGAGAGGGCCGGGGTGAGGGGAGCGGCGGCCGCGACCCGCCAAATCCTGTTTTGCTTGAAGGCGTATCCGATCGAACGGAGTCGCCCTCCGCACAAGCCGTCATGGCCGGGCTTGACCCGGCCATCTCCAGGGCGCCGGAGATCGCCGGGTCAAGCCCGGCGATGACGGAAAAAGAAGGTTCGCACCTGATCGGGAGCCGCTCTAGCGGCCGAAAAAAGCGACCGGCATTCCTCATGATCGTCGGCCCCCCTCACCCCGGCCCTCTCCCCCCGGCCGGCGGGGGGAGAGGGAGAAGAAGGGCGATGTCGTCCTCATGCGCTTCAGCCGAAGGCTTTGCGCAGGCGGGGGACGACGCGCTCGGCGTAGAGCTTGAGGAAGCGCGCCTGGTCCGGGCCGGGAGCGTGGAACACGAGGTGGCGGAAGCCGAGCTCCACGTAGGGCCGGATGCGTTCGACCTGCTCGTCGGGGTCGCTCGACACGATCCAGCGGCTCGCGGCGCGGTCGAGCGGCAGGGCGTCGGCGAGCCGCTCCATCTCGATCGGGTCCTCGACCCCGACCTTCTCCTCCGGTGACAGCGCCAGCGCCGCCCAGTGCCGCGTCAGTTCCTTGGCCTGCCGCGCGTCGGTGTCGAACGACACCTTGACCTCGATCATCTTCTCGATGCCGGCCTCGTCGCGCCCGGCCTTGGCGGCGCCCTCGGTCACCTTGCCGGTCAATTCGGTGTAGAGCTCCGGCTTCTTGCCGCTGGTGCAGATGAAGCCTTCGGCGATCTGGCCGGCCATCGCCGCGGCGAGAGGACCCGAAGCCGCGACCCAGACCGGCACCTTGTCCTTGGGCTTGTCGTAAACCGTCGCGTCTCTGGTGCGGTAGAACTGGCCCTCGAACGTGACCCGGTCCTGCGTCCACAGCGTGTTGATGAGGCGGATCGCCTCGCGCAGCCGGTCGCGCCGCTCCTTGGCGCCGGGCCATTGCATCGCGGTCGACGGCACCTCGTTCAGCGACTCTCCGGTGCCGACGCCGAGCACGACGCGCCCCGGGAACATCGCGCCGAGCGTGCCGAAAGCCTGCGCCACGATCGAGGGGTGGTACCGGAAGGTCGGGGTGAGCACGCTCGTGCCGATGACGACGCGCTTTGTGCTCGCGCCGAGCGCGCCAAGCCAGGCCAGCGCATTCGGCGCATGCCCGTCGGTATGCTTCCACGGCTGGAAATGGTCGCTGACGAAGACGGAGCCGAAGCCGACCTCTTCTGCCAGTATCGAATAATCCAGCAGCTCGCGCGGCCCGAACTGCTCGGCGGAAGCCTTGTATCCGATCTTCAGCACGTCGTGCTCCTATCCGAAAAGAAAAAAATTTACCGCAAAGGGCGCGAAGGAAACGCGAAGCCGCCAAAAGATTTTTTTGGGCTTCGCGCCTTTTGGAGGAACCATTGCGACCTTTGCGTGTCCATCGCGTCCTTTGCGGCCAATGTTTTCCTTCACACCTTCGCCAGCACGTCTTCGCGGAAGCGGCGCATGTTGGCGATGACTTCGTCCGCGGTGGCGCCGTCGAAGCTGAAATCGACGGCGACGACGCCGAGCTCCTTGAACGCGCGCAGGTCGGCGACGATCGCGTCGTTATTGCCGGAGAACAGGCGCCGGTCGCCGTTGTCGGCGCGCTCCGGGATCGCGGCGCCGCGCTGCGTCACGCGGTAGGCGAGGGCGATCTCCTTGGGGTCGCGCCCGGCCTCGCGGCAGTGACGGTGCAGCCGATCGATGCCGGCGCGAAACCGCGCCAAGGTGTCGAGGCGGAACTTCGGATTGGTCCCGATCGGGTACCAGCCGTCGCCGAGCTTGGCGGTGCGGCGCAGCGCCGGGCCGCTCTCGCCGCCGACCCAGATCGGCACCCGCTTCTGGACCGGGCGCGGCTGAAAGAAGATGTTGGAGAACTTGACGTATTTGCCGTCGAACGTGGGGTTTTCGTTGGTCCACAGCTCGCGGCAGGCGAGCAGGTACTCATCGGTGACGGCGCCGCGCGCGTCAAACGGGTCGGTGCCGAGCGCCTCGAACTCCTCGCGGCACCAGCCGGCGCCGACCCCGAGCACCAGCCGCCCTTCCGACAGAACGTCGATCGTCGCCAGGATTTTCGCGGTCAATACCGCCGGCCGGTGCGGCACGACCATGACCGAGGTCACCAGCCGCAATTTCGAGGTCTTGGCGGCGATGAACGTCACCGCCGTCAGCTGCTCGTGCCGGTCGCCGCCGGCGCGGCCGGGAAATTCCCCGGTGTCGGAATAGGGGTACTTGTTTTCCAGCTCGCGCGGGATCACGACGTGGTCGCTGAGCGTGCAGTAGTCGTACCCCATCGCCTCGCCCTCGACGGCGATGCGAGCCAAATCCTTCGACCCCGACAGCGGCCCGCTGACCGGCGCGCCAAACCCGAATTGCATGCCTCTCTCCGCCCGCAGAGGATCAGGCGCCTAACCTAGCAGGGCAGGGCTGGATTTTCTCCCGGGGAATCGACGCCGTCCTCATCTAAGCCGTCCGCAACGGTGGCTTCTTCCCATTCGGCCATTTCGGCCATCAGGTTGCCGTCGCTTTCCACGTCCGCGGCAGCCTCCCTCAGCCGATCCGGTTCGTCATTCTGTTTGAGACGTCGCATTTGCCTTTTCCCAATTCGCGCCATCGCCGCGTCACACGAACGCTCGGAACGCCGCCTCCAGGGCCTTGCGCTGGCTGCCGTCGGGGGAGATCGGAACGACGACGGGAGTGGTGATGCCGGCCTCGCGCCAGGCCTCGACCCCGTCGCGGACCCGCGCCGCGGGGCCGTAGAGGGTGCAATCGTCGAGCCAGCGGTCGGTCAGCCGCTCCGCCATCTCGGCGCCGCGCCCGGCGGCGACGAGGGCCTCGGCGTCGGCCATCTCTTCGGCGTATCCCGTCTCCTTCCAGTAGTTGCGGTAGTTGGGCATCAGCCAGTAGCTCGCCATCGACCGCCGCAGCGCCGCCTTCGCCTCGGCGACGTCGTCGCTGATGCAGGTGCGGACGCGGTTGCCGATGAAGAAACCCGGGTCGCGCCGCTTCGCCGCCGGCAGCGCCGCCAGCGAGTCGGCCATGTACGCGCGGCTGCCATTGGCGAAGATCACGCCGTCGCCGATCTCGCCGGCGAGCGCCACCATGCGCTTGCGCAGCGCCGCGACGATGACCGGCGGCAGCGGGCCGTACTCGATGTGCGCCCTGAATTTCTCGATGAAGGCGCGGGTGTCGCCGAGCGGCCGGCCCGGCTTCACCTCGAAACGCGCATAGGCCGGCGCGTGGGCGATGCCGATCCCGAACTGGAAGCGGCCGCCCGAAACCTCGTGGATGTAGGCGGCGTTCTGCGCGAATTCGTCCACCGCCTGGGCATAGATCGGCGCGATCGCGGTGGCGAACGGGATGCGCTCGGTCGCGAAGGCGAGGCCGAGGCATTGCGACATATTGCCGAACGAACTCGACACCGAGATGCCAGCGAAGCCGCGCCGCTCGATCTCGCGCGCGAGGTCGAGGGCGGCGCGCCGCTCGCCGGGGTTGGCCATCAGCGCGAGAGCGGGCTTTTGCGTCGGCATCGCTTCCTCCTCTTGGCGAACCGCCAGCATAGCGCGCGCCGAATGCATGTTGCATCGTCGCGGCGAGGGAAGGAGGCGGCGATGGTGACGTTCTGCGAGGAAGCGTGGGACGAGACGGCGGCGCTGCGGCAGGCGATCCACGAGCTGCCGTTCAACCGCGAGCTGGCGGCGGGGACGCTCGCCGCCGACCGCTTCCGCTTCTACATCCAGCAGGACGCGCTCTATCTCGCGCGGTTCGCGCGGGCGCTGGCGATCGCGGCGGCCAAGGCGCCGGACACCGCCATGCTGCAGAATTTCGCGCAGTCGGCGCTTGGCGCAATCACCGTCGAGCAGGCGTTGCACGAGCGCTATCTGCGCGCCTTCGGCATCGCGCCGGAGGAGGCCGCCCGCGCCGAGCCGGCGCCGGATTGCTTCGCCTATACCAGCTTCCTGCTCGCCGCGGCCTATCACGAGCCGTGGGAGGTGCTGGTCGCGGCGCTCCTGCCGTGTTTCCGCATCTACTGGGACGTCGGCTGCGCCATCGCGGCGACGGCCGCGCCCGACAACCCCTACCGCGCCTGGATCGACACCTACGCCGACGAGCGCTTCGGCGACGCCGTCCGCACCGTGATCGCGACCGCGGACCGCGCCGCCGCCGACGCCTCAGCCGGGGTGCGCGAGCGCATGCTCGCCGCCCACCGCCGCGCGACGCAATACGAATACCTTTTCTGGGACGCCGCCTACCACCGCCGCCCCTGGCCGCAGCCGTAGGGCGGGTGAAGCGCAGCGAAACCGACCCCGCGCCGCCCTACGGCGGCGGATTACGCTTTCGCTGCATCCGCCCTACGCGTGCCGCGCGTTCGGGAATCCGGGATTAGCGCGGCGGGTAGGGCGAATATCCCGGCGGTGCGTACGCCGGCGCATAGCCCGGCTGGGGGCCGTAGCCCGGCGCCGGTGCGGCGCTCGGATAGCGGCTCGCCATGCACTGCTGGTAGTACGAGGCATAGATCCCTGGCGCATTGGCAGCGGTGGCATTGGCATTGGCGCTGCCCGCCGCGCCGCCGGTCAGCGCGCCGGCGCCGGCGCCGATCGCCGCCCCGCGGCCGCCGCCGACCGCCCCGCCTATGCCGGCGCCGAGCGCCGCTCCCATCAATGTGCTCCCGACCGCGCCGCTATTGGCCTGGGCCTGCTGATACTGGACCATCTGCTGCGCCCACTGCGCGCACGCCGGATCGCCGTAAGGCTGCGCAACCGCGGCGCTCGCCACAATCGCGGTCAGGACCCCGCCGACGACGCCGGTGATCATTGGTCTCATCGAAATCCCTCCTCCATACGATTGGGCCCGCCCTTTGTCAGGACCGCGAACACGACAACCGCCCGATAAACGCGAGCGCGAGATCGAATATTCCCATTGCGGCATCAACGGGGCGACGGCCACGACGGCGGCAAAGGGCCGGAGGACACGGTTTGGACTTTGCCCGAAGGAGACGGCCAATTCGCGATGCGCTGGCGGCTCATCAAGGGCACCTTCTCACGCAAGCTGCCTTCGCTGGAGCCAGAACCTATCTCGGCCAGCCGCCGCCGTAGAAATGAACGGGGCATTTGGCAGCGGCGCTACTGGAGCACGCGATCCGAGACGATGACGATTTCGCTCGTCACGTCGATTACATCCACTTGAACCCGGTGAAGCACGGCTACGTCGAGCACCCGGCCCAGTGGCTGCATTCGTCATTTCAACGCTGGGTCCGCTCCGGCCTCTATCCGGCCGATTGGGCGGCATCGCCGAGCGAGGATGGCGGTTTCGGCGAACGATAGCGACGCCGCCTTTCGAGACGCGGCGAAACGATGGGTTTCGCTGCGCTCAACCCATCCTACGCTTGCTACGTTTGCTATCCTCCTGCTACGCCCCAAAGATCCTAATTAAAAAATAAACCAGAGAAAAAAATCCAAAAAGAATGAAACCTTGAACAACAACATTCCACCATCTTGGAAATATCTGCTGTGGGCCCATTGGCCTGCGTTTTCCTACCCCGCCATGCCACCGGACATTTGCAACACTAAGGGACTCACTTCCCGTTTGAAATATAGATAGCGTGATATATTCTTTAGGATTCAAATGGTCAAACTTAACGACAAAACTTCCGTCGGGATTTTCACTTTCTGAAAAACGTACCTGCGGCCAGATGTCGAAGTGAGGGGGTCGCGCAGGCAATATCAACTCCACGTTGTTGGCAACAACCCTACCGACATTCTGCACCCATATTTCTTTGGTATATGCGAGAAGAGGTGGATTCAGGCTCTTCAGAAAAAATGCATGCTGATGCGAAAATGCCCAAGCCACCTTAGGCTTCCCGCTATATATTCTGATCGCGATCCACCCGATTGAAGAAAAAATTGCCGCGACGATGACAGCCAATACCTCATCGCTGGAGGTGGCTCTATCGATCAGGTGCTGAAGAGTTTGAGACATTGCCCCTTCAGTGCATGCAGGCCAATCAAGAACACCCGCTCGTCGCCCCACACGTATCGCATTTCAAACAGGTGCCGTTGCGGACGAGGGTGAAGTTGCCGCAATCGGTGCAGCTGTCGCCTTCGTAGCCTTTCATGCGGGCGGCGCGGATTTGTTCGAGGCGGGAATCCTTGGCTTGGCCTTCGGCCGCGATCGTTGCGGCGGCGGCGAAGGCGAGGGTGCCGGCGAAGAGGGGCATGTCGGGCTCGCCGCTGATCGGCGCCACGTTGCTGCCGGTGGGCCGCTTGCCGCCGCCGCCATGCAATACCGTCAGCTTGTTGCGGACGAAGCCGTTGGAGGTCACCCGCTGCATCATCGCGGCGAGTTCCGGCCGCTCCGACGCGGGCTCGGGCAGGCTCGATTCGGCGGCGGTGCCCTTGCCGATCGTGTCGGGCATCAAATCGGCCGGCTGCACGTGGGCGAGGTCGCTGCGGCCGAGGTAGGAGATCGCGAGCTCGCGGAAGATGTAGTCGATGATCGAGGTCGCCATCTTGATCGCGTCGTTGCCCTCGACGATCCCCGACGGCTCGAATCGGGTGAAGGTGAAGGCCTCGACGAACTCCTCGAGCGGCACGCCGTATTGCAGCCCGATGGAGATCGCGATCGCGAAATTGTTCATCAGCGAGCGGAAGGCCGAGCCTTCCTTGTGCATGTCGATGAAGACCTCGGCGAGCTTGCCGTCCTCCCATTCGCCGGTGCGCAGATAGACCTTGTGGCCGCCGACCACGGCCTTCTGGGTGTAGCCCTTGCGGCGGTTGGGCAGGCGGCGGCGCTCCGCGCGCGCCACGAAGCGTTCGATGACGCGCTCGACGATGCGCTCGGCGACGACCGGCACGCGCTGCCCCGGCGCCTGTTCGAACAGCTCGGCGGCTTCGTCGGCGGCGTCTTCGTCGTCGCCGAACAGGGTCGAGGCGAGCGGCTGCGACAGTTTCGAGCCGTCGCGGTAGAGCGCCACCGCCTTTAGGCCGAGCTGCCACGACAGCATGTAGGCGTCCTTGCAGTCGGCGACGGTCGCCGCGTTGGGCATGTTGATCGTCTTCGAGATCGCGCCGGTGATGAAAGGCTGCGCCGCCGCCATCATGCGGATGTGGCTGTCCACCGACAGGCAGCGCGTGCCGCTGCGGCCGCACGGATTGGCGCAGTCGAAGACGGCGAAGTGCTCGGGCTTCAGGTACGGCGCTCCCTCCACGGTCATCGCGCCGCAGCAATAGGTGTTGGCGGCGTCGATCTCGACGCGCGAGAAGCCGAGGGCCGTGAGCAGGTCGAAGCCGGGATCGTCGAGCGCCGCCGGCGCCACCCCGAGCCGCTCGGTGCAGAAGGTTTCGCCGAGGGTCCACTTGTTGAACGCGAACTTGATGTCGAAGGCGTTGGCGAGGGCGGCTTCGAGCGCCGCCAGCGCGGCGTCGTCGAAGCCGCGCTGCGCGAGGCTGGCGTGGTTGACGGCGGGGGCGCCGACGAGGGTGCCGTGACCGAGCGCGTGCCGCTCAACCGCGGCGATCTCGTCCGGCGCGTAGCCCAAGGTGCGCAGGGCCTGCGGCACCATGCGGTTGATGATCTTGAAATAGCCGCCGCCGGCGAGCTTCTTGAATTTGACGAGGGCGAAGTCCGGCTCGATCCCGGTCGTGTCGCAGTCCATGACCAGGCCGATCGTGCCCGTCGGGGCGATGACGGTCGTCTGGGCGTTGCGGAAACCGTGCTTCTCGCCGAGCGCCAGCGCCGCGTCCCAGGCCTCGCGCGCCGCGCCGGCGAGCGCGCCGTCGGGGCAGCTCGCCGCGTCGAGCGGCACCGGCGGCACCGACAAGCCCTCATAGCCGCTCGTCTCGCCGTGCGCGGCGCGGCGGTGGTTGCGGATGACCCGCAGCATCGCATGGCGGTTGCGGGCATAGCCGGAGAAGGTGCCGAGTTCGGCGGCCATCTCGGCCGAGGCCGCGTAGGCCGTGCCGGTCATCAGCGCGGTGATCGCGGCGGCGATGGCGCGGCCGGAATCGCTGTCATAGGGGATGCCCATCGACATCAGGAGTCCGCCGAGATTGGCATAGCCGAGGCCGAGGGTGCGGTAGGCGTAGGAGAGGCGGGCAATCTCCTTCGACGGGAACTGCGCCATCAATACGGAGATTTCGAGCACCAGGGTCCACAGCCGCGTCGCGTGCCGGAACGCCTCGATGTCGAAACTCGCGTCGGGACGGCCGTATGCCATCAGGTTCAGCGAGGCGAGGTTGCACGCCGTGTCGTCGAGGAACATGTACTCGGAACACGGGTTCGAGGCGTTGATGCGCCCGCTCTCCGGGCAGGTGTGCCACTCGTTGATCGTCGTGTCGAACTGCACCCCGGGATCGGCCGACGCCCAGGCGGCATAACCGATCTTCTCCCACAGCTCGCGCGCCGGCATCGTCTTGGCGACCTTGCCGTCGGTGCGCCGGATCAGCTGCCACTCGCCGTCGTTGCGCACCTTTTCGAGGAAGCCGTTGTCGATGCGCACGGTGTTGTTGGAGTTCTGCCCGGCGACCGTCAGGTAGGCCTCGGAATCCCAGTCGGTGTCGTAGGTGCGGAAGTCGATCGCCTCGTACCCCTGGCGCGCGAACTGGATCACGCGCTGCACGTAGTTTTCGGGGATCATCGCGCGGCGCGCGGCGCGGATCTCGCGCTTCAGCGCAGGGTTACGCGCCGGCTCGAAACGCTCGTCGCCCTCGCCCTCGCGGCAGGCGGCCATGATCGCGTTGAGGTGCTTCGCCGCGAGCCGCGAGCCGGCGACCAGCGCCGCGACCTTCTGCTCCTCGACGACCTTCCAGTCGATATAGGCCTCGATGTCGGGGTGGTCGGCATCGACGATGACCATCTTGGCGGCGCGCCGCGTCGTGCCGCCCGACTTGATCGCGCCTGCGGCGCGGTCGCCGATCTTGAGGAAACTCATCAGGCCGGAGGAGCGGCCGCCGCCCGACAATTTCTCGCCGTCGCCGCGCAGTTTCGAGAAGTTCGACCCGGTCCCCGAGCCGTACTTGAACAGCCGCGCCTCGCGCACCCACAAATCCATGATGCCGCCCTCGTTGACGAGGTCGTCGGCGACCGACTGGATGAAGCAGGCGTGCGGCTGGGGGTGCTCGTAGGCGCTGTCGGAGGCGCGCAGTTTGCCGGTCTGGTGATCGACGAAATAATGGCCCTGCGCCGGGCCGTCGATGCCGTAGGCCCAGTGGAGCCCAGTGTTGAACCATTGCGGCGAGTTCGGCGCGCCCATCTGGCGCGCCAGCATCAGCCGGATTTCGTCGAAGAAGGCGCGCGCATCCTCCTCGGAATCGAAATAGCCGCCCTTCCAACCCCAATAGGTCCAGGTGCCGGCCATGCGGTCGAACACTTGCCGCGCCGATTTTTCACCCCCGGTCCGCTCGTTTTCGGGCAGCGCCGCGAGGGCCGCCGCGTCGGCGGTGCGCCGCCACAACCATGCGGGGACGCCGTCCTCCTCGACGGCGAAGAGACGCGCCGGAACGCCGGCCTTGCGGAAATACTTCTGGGCGAGGATGTCGCAGGCGACCTGGCTCCACTCCGCCGGCACCTCGAATCCCTCGGCGGCGAATACGACCGATCCGTCGGGGTTGCGGATCTCGCTCGTGGCGCTGCGGAAGGCGACGGCCTCGTAAGCATCGCGGCCGGCAGTGGTGAAACGACGCGCAATACGCATTCCTCTCCCCCGGGTGTTGCGGGCGCGCCGTTGGTTTGATCCCAGATCTAGACGCGCACGGTCATATCGGCCATAGATTATGTGCCGGCTGAGGCGGCGGATCAAGATCTTTGGTGTGCGGCATCGAGAGCCACCATATCTTGATCCAGCGAGTGAGAGGCGTCGGCACGAGCTCTCATGCTGTCCATCGGCCTTTACCGCCTCGCCGCAGCAATGCCATATATCGCCGGCACGGAAGGAACGGATGGCAACCCTCGGCACCTTGCTGTTGACGTGGCTGCGCGGCGAACTCGTCGGCAGCGACGGGTTCGGCAACCGCTATTACCGCATGAAGGGCGACAAGCCGACGCAGCGCGGCGGCGGCCGCTTCAGCCGCGAACGCCGCTGGGTCATCTACAATGGCGAGCCCGAGGCTTCCAAGGTGCCGCCGGAATGGCACGCTTGGCTCCATCACACCGTGGATGAGCCGCCGCGGCCGCGCGAACGGTATCCCTGGGAAAAGGAGCACGTGCCGAACATGACGGGCACGCCCTACGCGTACCACCCGCCCGGCTCGGTGCTGCGCGGCTCCCGTCGCCCGCCGGCCACCGGTGATTACGAGCCGTGGTCGCCCGAGTGACTTCCGCTACGTGCTGAGCGGCGACGACAGGCCATGAGGGGCAACGTCATCGAGACGGTGATGGGGGCGGTCGTGCTGATCGTCGCCGCCGTGTTCCTGTGGTTCGCGTACAATTCGAGCCAGGTGCGCGAGGTCAGCGGCTACGACGTCAACGCGACCTTCGACCGGGTCGACGGCATCCGCGACGGCAGCGACGTGCGCATCAGCGGGATCAAGGTCGGCTCCGTCGTGTCGGAAAGGCTCGACCCCAAGACCTTCCGCGCCACCGTGCGCATGAGCATCGACCCGTCCATCCAGCTGCCCGACGACACCTCGGCGGAGATCGTCTCCGCGGGGCTGCTCGGCGACAAATACATGGCGCTGGTGCCGGGCGGCTCGGACAAGAACATCCCGCCGGGCGGCGAGATCAAGGTGACGCAATCCTCGATCAGCCTTGAAAACCTGATCGGACAGATGATCTTTTCGAAGCCGGGCGGGGAGAAGAAGGAGGAGGGGGGCGGCGCCGGCGACAACAACTCCGGCGGAGGCGCCCCGGCGGCCGGCGGCGGCGCGGCGGCGCCGCAGAAATAGAGCGAGATGCCCGACAGTCCGAAGGACGAATTTCCGGTTTGGCGTACGCCCGAAGGCGAACCGGTCTCCTGCGTCGAAAAGATCAAGGTGCTGAACGAGAACCTGGCGGAGCTGCGCGGCCTCGCGCAGGACGCGCTCGAGGACGCGGTGCTGATGGGCGCCGACGAGCGTCAGATTCGTCAGGTGCTCGCCGATATCGTCGCCGGCCTCGTCAATCCGTACGGAAAATGATGCGAGCTGTTCTGGTGTCGGCGCTGCTGCTGGCGGCCGGGGTGGCGCAGGCCGACAGCAACACGATCTCCGAACCCGTTGCGCTGCTCGAAGGCCTCGATAAGACGACGGCGCGGGTTTCGGAATTCGAGGCGCCAGTGGGCAAGACCGTCGAGTTCGGGACGCTTTCGATCGTCGTGCGCGACTGCGAGAAGAGCAAGCCCGAGGAGACGCCGGAAAACGCGGCCTTCATCCAGATCTACGAGAACCGCAAGGGCGAGGAGAAGGCGCGGCTGTTCAGCGGCTGGATGTTCTCGTCGAGCCCGGCGCTGTCGGCGCTGGAACACCCCGTCTACGACATCACCGTGCTCGATTGCAAAGCGGCCAATGCGCCGACTCCGGCGGCCGCCCCCGCCGCATCGCCGCCGGCCGCTCCCGCGCCCGCCGCGCCTGGCAAGCCGGCGGGAAAGCCCGCCCGGTAGCGCAGCGCCTCCGCCAGCAGGCGGCGGTACTGGGCGCGCGGAACCTCGATGCCGCCGAACCGCGCCAGATGCGGCGTCAGAAACTGCGTGTCGAGCAGCCGGTAGCCGCCGAGCCGCAGCCGGGCGACGAGGTGGACAAGCGCGACCTTGCTCGCGTCCGTGACGCGGCTGAACATGCTCTCGCCGAAAAAGGCGGCGCCGAGCGACACGCCGTACAGCCCGCCGACGAGGTCGCCCTCGCGCCAGCATTCGACGCTGTGGGCGTTGCCGCTTGCGAACAGCGCGCCGTACAGCCGCAGGATCTCGTCGTTGATCCAGGTGTTGGGCCGCTTGTCGCTGGCCTCGGCGCAGCCGCGCATGACCTCGGCGAAGGCGGTGTCGCAGCGCACGTCGAAGCCGCCGTTGCGCACGACCCGGCGCAGCCGCCGCGGCACGTGGAATGCGTCGAGCGGGATGATGCCGCGCAGCTTCGGCTCGACCCAGAACAGCTCCGGGTCGTCCGCCGATTCGGCCATCGGGAAGATGCCGGCGGCGTAGGCCTGCAGCAGGATGTCGGGGGTCAGCCGGGGCATCCCGCCACGCTCACGCGCCGCGCTCGACGAACCGTTCGAGCCAGTGGATGTCGTAGTCGCCGCGGACGAAGTCCGGCGCCTCGACGAGGCGCTGGTGCAGCGGCAGGGTCGTGTCGATGCCGACGATCGCATACTCGTCGAGCGCCCGCCGCAGCCGCATCAGGCATTCCTCGCGGCTGCTCCCATGCACGATCAGCTTGGCGATCAGGCTGTCGTAATAGGGCGGCACCTGGTAGCCCTGGTAGAGGGCGCTGTCGATGCGCACGCCGAGGCCGCCGGGGGCGTGGTAGCTCGTGACCCGCCCGGGCGACGGCCGGAAATCGTCGGGACTTTCGGCGTTGATGCGGCATTCGATGGCGTGGCCGCACAGGCGGATCTCGTCCTGCCGGTGCGCCAGCCGCTCTCTGGCCGCGATGCGCAACTGTTCGCGCACGATATCGACGCCGCTGATCATCTCGCTGATCGGGTGCTCGACCTGCAGCCGCGTGTTCATCTCGATGAAGAAGAACTCGCCGTCCTGGTAGAGGAATTCGAGGGTGCCGGCGCTGCGGTAGCCGAGCTCCCGCACCGCCGCCGCCGCGAGTTCGTGCAGGCGCCGCCGCGTCTCCGGATCGAGGCCGGGGGAGGGGGTCTCCTCCAGGAGCTTCTGGTGGTTGCGCTGCAGCGAGCAGTCGCGCTCGCCGAGATGCACGACGCCGCCCTGGCCGTCGGCGAGGACCTGCACCTCGATGTGCCGCGGCCGGTCGAGAAAGCGTTCGAGATAGACGGTATCGCTGCCGAAGCAGGCCTTCGCCTCGGCCTGCGCCAGCGCCAGCTGGGACGCGAGCTCGGCCGGGTCGCGCGCGATCTTGATGCCGCGGCCGCCGCCGCCGTTCGCGGCCTTGAGCAGCACCGGATAGCCGATCGCCTCGGCCTCCGCGCCCGCCGTCGCGATGTCCACCGCGCCGGCCGACCCGGGCACGGTGGGAATGCCGAAACGGGCAACCGCGCTCTTGGCCTCGATCTTGTCGCCCATAAGGCGAATGTGCTCGGGGGACGGGCCGACAAAGACGAAGCCATGGTCTTCGACGGCCGCGGCGAACTCGGCGTCCTCGGCGAGAAAGCCGAGGCCCGGGTGGATCGCATCGGCGCCGGTGATCGTCGCGGCCGAAAGGATCGCCGCGACGTTGAGATAGCTCGCGCGCGGCGGCGGCGGCCCGATGCAGACCGATTCGTCGGCGAGCCGGACGTTCATCGCCTGCTCGTCGGCGGTCGAGTGCACCGCCACCGTCTTTATCCCCATCTCGCGGCAGGCGCGGTGGATACGCAGCGCGATCTCGCCGCGATTGGCGATCAGGACCTTCTCGAACATGGCGTGCGGGCGGTCCTCACTCGATCAGCATCAGCGGCGTGCCGTATTCGACCGGCTGCGTGTCCTCGATAAACACACGCTCCAGCCGGCCGGCGCGGGGAGCGCGAATCTGGTTCATGACTTTCATCGCCTCGATGATCAGCAGCACCTGCCCCTCGGATATGGTGTCGCCGGGCCGCACGAAGGGCGGGGCGCCGGGCTGCGGCGCGAGGTAGACGACTCCGACCATCGGCGCTTTGACCGTCCCCGGCCGCTCCGTCGGCTCCGTGGCGGGAGGCGCCGGCGGGGGGGCCGATGCGGCCGGCGCGGGGGCGGCCGCGGGCGCCAGCGCCGTCGCCGCTGCGCGCGGCTGCGGGTCGCGCGCGACGCGGACGCGGCAGTCGCCGACGGCGTATTCGATTTCGCTGAGGCCGGTCTCGTTCAGGAGCTCGGCCAGCATGCGGATCAGGTGAGGGTCGGGCGCTGCGGGCGGACGGCGGCCGCCGATTTTCACCGAGGAGCCTCGTCCGGTTCGGCCTCGATCAGATTGGCCAGCGCCTCCAGCGCCAGTTCGTACCCGTGCGGCCCCAGCCCGCAGATGACGCCGCGCGCCGCGAGGCTGACGTAGGAGCGGTGGCGAAACCGCTCGCGCCGAAAGATGTTCGACAGGTGTACCTCGATGACCGGCAGGTCCGAGGCGTTGAGCGCGTCGAGGATGGCGACCGAGGTATGGGTCAGCGCGCCGGCGTTGAGCACGATTCCGTCCGCCGCCTGGCGCGCCTCCTGGATCCAATCGACGAGCTGGCCCTCGTGGTTGCTCTGGCGGAACTCGATGCGCAGGTCGAGCGCTTCGGCCCGTGCGAGGCAGCGCGCCTCGATGTCGTCGAGCGTGTCGTAGCCGTAGGTGGCGGGCTCGCGCACCCCGAGCAGATTCAGGTTGGGTCCGTTAAGAATGAAGACGGTCGGCAAGCGCGCCTCCGCAGCTTGTTGCCGCCTTATAACACGGGCAGCCCCAAGGGCAAGGCGGGCGGCCATAGCAGCGGGTCTGAGGAGCCGCCGCTATTCGCAGCCGGAAGTTCGGCGTGGCGCTGGCCCCATTGGTTTCGCCGATTGCCGTGCTTCCTTTCGTCGTCCCGGCGCAGGCCTGGACCCACCCATCAGCCGCTCGATTATTTGATGCGTGGATGCCGGCCTCCGCCGACATGACGACGACAATAGGTCGGGAAGTGGTCGCCGATCTCCCTTCTCCTCCCAGGGGGCGCAGAAGGGGTCTTTTCCGGTGAGCCTCGATCTTCGGTTTCCGGCTCATTCCGCCGCGGCCAGCGTCGCCGGCGCCGGGGCTGATGCCGGGGTGCGCGAGGCGGCCCAGTAGCCGATTCCCATGATGCCGGCCCCACCGGCAACGTTGCCGAGGGTGACCCAGAGCAGGTTCCAGCCCATGCCGGCCCAGGTCACGTTCTCCGGGTGGGGCGCGAGCAGGGCGATCGTCAGCAGCGTCATGTTGGCGACCGAATGCTCGTAGCCGCTGGCGATAAAGGCATAGAGGCACCAGAAAATCGCGATGCACTTGGCGGTGTCGTTGGTCATCCGCGCCGAAGTCCAGATCGCCAGGCAGACGAGCCAGTTGCACAGCACGGCCCGGGCGAAGAGTTCGAGCGCCGGGGCGTTCATCTTGGCCCCCGCCACGGCGATCAGCAGCGGCGTCTTGCCGGCCAGCGCCGGTCCGCCGCCGCCGGCGACGAACAGCGCTGCGAGGGCGATCCCGCCGGCGAGGTTGCCGAGCCACGACACGGCCCAGCCGCCGGCCAGGTCCCGCCACCCGGTGCAGCCGCGCAGCAGCCCGAACGACATGAACATCGTGTGGCCGGTGAACAGGTCGGAGCCGGCGAAGATGACGAGGGTGAGGGCTATGCCGAACGAGGCGCCCATGACGATCGGGCGAAGGCTCGCGTCAACAGCCGCGCCGACGCAGAAGATCAGGATGATGCCGAGCCCGACATAGGCGCCGGCCATCATCGCGCTGATCCAGAACCCGAGCGGCGAGCGCCGCAGGAAGTCCGCCTTCGTGACGGCGGTCTTGGCGAATACGTCGACAGTGTCGATGAACATAAATCTCCCTCCACTGCGGCTAAGCCGTCGGCCGCGCCTGCCTTCGACTCAGTAGACATCCTTCTGGTAGCGCCCCTCCCGGACGAGGCGGGCGAGGTAGGCCTTGGCGGCGGCCTCGTCCATCCGTCCCTGCTTGGCGACGATGTAGGCGAGGCCGCGTTCGACATCGCGCGCCATGCGCAGCGCGTCGCCGCAGATGTAGAGATGCGCCCCGCCTTCGAGCCACGCCCACAGCTCGGCGGCGTGCTCGAGCATGCGGTGCTGGACGTAGAGCTTGGCGGCCTGGTCGCGCGAAAAGGCGGTGTCGAGGCGCGTCAACAGACCGTCGCGGAGGTAGCCCGCGAGCTCGTCCTCGAAGAAGAAATCGCTGTCCCGGTGCGGGTTGCCGAAGAACAGCCAGTTGCGGCCCGGGGCTGCGGTCGCGCGCCGCTCCTGCAAAAAGGCGCGGAACGGGGCGATGCCGGTGCCGGGGCCGATCATCACGATCGGCGCGTCGGGCGGCGCCAGGTGAAAGTTGGCCGAGGGCTGCAGAAACGCGGCGACCGGTTCGCCCAGGGCGAGGCGGTCGCACAGAAAGGTCGAAGCGACGCCGCCGCGCCGCCGTCCGCGCCGTTCATAGCGGACCGGCGCGACCGCCAGCTCGATCGTCCGCGCTTCCCGCTTCGGCGACGACGCGATCGAGTAGAGCCGCGGTTGCAGCGGCGCGAGCGCCGATACCAGCTCGGACAGCGGCGGCCGCGCCGATGAGAACGTTTCGAGCAGGTCGAGCAGGTCGGCGTCCTCGGGACCGGCGCCGGGGTAGCCCTCGGCCATCGCCTGAAGGATTTGCGATTCGCTGCGGTCGAGGGCGCGCGAGGCCAGCACCTCGATTGCCTGGTCGGAGGGGCGGCGGATTTCACAGATGGTCGAAAGCGCCGCGACCAGCGGCCGCTCCGCGCCGTCGGGGCACAGCACCGGCGTATCGGGTCTGGCGCCGAGCCGCGCGATAACCGCGTCGACGAGCTCGGACGCGTTTCGGGCGATGACCCCGAGGCTGCTGCCGACAGCGTAGGAGACCGCTTCCTCCGGCTCCAGCACGATGAGCCGAGTGTCCTTCTCGGCGCCGGCCAAGTTGAGGCAGGTTGCCGCCCGCAAGCGGGCGGCGAAGCGGGCGTCGGGGCCTT
>Ga0209810_1002340_pt1 | contig 23143 bp, 15 predicted proteins | sample Coa_R1_7_FD_187159 | JGI IMG/M metagenome (GOLD analysis project Ga0209810, IMG submission 187159) | Surface soil microbial communities from Centralia Pennsylvania, which are recovering from an underground coalmine fire - Coalmine... | ecosystem: Environmental > Terrestrial > Soil > Unclassified... | reverse complement strand
CGCGAGGCGCTGGTGACCGCCGGGCCGATCTGGCGCGAGGGCGGCGCGCCGGCCGGCTATCTCTACCAGACCGACCTGCCCGGCAGCGTGCCCGAGGCGGTGGCCGGCTTTCTCGCCGAGGACCCGTTCGCCCGCGCCGGGGTCTACGAGGCGACCGAGCTGTCCGATTGGCACTGCGCCCTGCCGACCCGCCTCGCCGGCGCGCCGCCGCGCCCCGGGCTCCAGGGCTTCTTCTTCCACGGCATCGGCAAGCCCGGCGTCACCGAGCTGCGCAATACGATCCTGCCGGCGCACCGCGCCCATCTGCAGCGGAAGGACGCCGCCAACTGCCTCGCGCGCGGCTATCTGACCGACGCCGGCGGCAAGACCTGGCTCGGCAGCGCGATGGTCTACGAATTCGAAAGCCGCGCCGCGCTCGACGATTTCTTCCGCGACGAGCCCTATTGCACCGCCGGCCTCTACCGGAAGATCGAGATCTACGCTTGGCGCCGCGGCACCATCGCCGGCTAGCCTGTAAACCCACAAGCCTGACAATCATGTGCAATGCACGTATTCCGATTATCTCGCAAATCGCGTAAACAGAGAGAGCCGACGCGCTTACTGCCTCGGTAGGAGAAATTAGCTTAGGGGCCCTAGACGCATGATATCCTCTGTGGCCGAATCAAAGGCATTACGCTTCGCCCAGTACCTAAAAGAATTTGTGAGGCTTCGCAGCGTCATTACTCGTGACGTCGAGAAATATGACTCGGTTCTTTGGTTCCACGAAATGCCCCACGAGAGGGAGTGCCGAAGCCCGGCGTGGAGTGATGGCTTTGAATCGAGCGACCCATGGCTCGAGGTCCAAAAGCAGCAATTCCCTAAGCCCCCGACGATACCCGACGCGCTGCTTCCATGGATCGATCAAGAGGCATTCAGGCGAGCGACAGTCGAGATGCCACCGCTCCGGCAAACCAAGCTGGAACCGGATCTGAGCGTCGAGGTTGGCGACGGCGAAGAGCCGCCAATGATCGAACGACGCGTTCAGGACTATCCCGACGTCGTCAAGATTTACGAGCATCTTCGTCCGAGCTGGCAGGCTTGGTCTGACGAGTATCGTCGTCGTGAAAAGATTCAACGAGTTTACGCCGAGCTCTTCCACTTGCATACTCAGCTGCAAAAGCAGGGGGAAATTGTAGAGCTCGTCCTCGGGCTTGGCTTGCTTGATTGGCCGGGAGCGAAGCAGAAATCTTCGCCAATACGGCGCCATGTTGTTACTGCGCGGGTGAACCTTCTATTCGATTCTGCCGCGGGCATCATTCGGCTGGAGCCACCGGCCGATGGCGCACAGCTTCGGATTGAAGACGACATGCTCGAAGCGGAGCTTCGTCCTGAGCGTAATCAATACGCCAGCATGGAAGCACAACTGAAGGCTATCGACGATGATGTCTGGGACCACTCCGCAACGTTTAGAGCAATCAAGTCCTGGGCCGAGGCCCTCCACCCCGACTCACAGTGGTCAACCGATCTGCAACCCGTTGCGGGGGACGCTGAGAAACCGGCCGTGAGTTTTGCGCCCGCTCTCATTTTGCGGAAGCGCACCCAGGGCGGAATGGTCCGAATCTACGACGCTATCATCCATCAATTAGCGGGCGAAGCCGCTGAGATTCCATCAGGTTGGGGCGGGCTTATCGAAGATAAGGGCGATGACGAAGCGCCTAGTGTGCCGCAGCTAGCACCCGGGGAGGCCAGTGCCATACTCGCTCCTCGTGAAATTTATTTTCCCTTACCAGCTAATCGTGAGCAACGGCGTATCGTCGAAGCGATCGAGAGCCAGCGAGGGGTCTTGGTACAAGGCCCACCAGGGACCGGCAAGAGTCACACGATTGCGAACTTGATCTGTCATCTGCTGGCGACCGGTAAGCGGGTGCTCATCACTGCGGAAACGGGGCGCGCCCTCCGAGTTCTTAAAGACAAGCTACCGACACAAATACAACCACTTTGCGTGAGCCTTCTCGGACAGAGTGGTGACGCGTTCGCGGAGCTAAATTCCGCCGTTCAGGAAATCACCACACGCTTCATGTCTTGGAGCCCAGGGTCATATCACGGTCAGATTAAAGAAATAGACAGAGAAATATCGGCCAAACGGTGTTCTATTGCTGAGATCGATTCCGAACTCCTTCAACTACGAAAGGAAGAAACCTCGCTTTTCACATTACTCGACGGCGCCTATCGAGGTACTGCGTCAAAAATCGCTGAGAGAGTTGCGAGCGAGCGCGCCCGCTACGGGTGGCTACAATTACCCATTGAAGCCCGTGAGAACCCCCCTGTTGGCAGTAAAGATGTTTTGCGCTGGTTGCGTGTTTGCCGTACCTACACTGCGGACCAAATCGCGATCGCCAAGCTTCGAATAATCGATGCAGATAGGCTGCCATCACCGGATATTTTTGGCGCTGCTGTCGTCGCCGAACGAGATGCCAAACAGGCATTCGAAGACTTCTCGAAGCATCTTGACGACCCGGTCTATCAAAGGATCGCTGAACTAGATTTGGAGACTCGGGCCAATCTGAAGTCTAGGCTGCGATGCCTGGATGATCGGCACCGTCAACTATGCCAGTGCGGCTATGAATGGATAGCCGATGCACTATCGGCAGCGCTGGGAGGTCGCCAGGCAGGGTGGCGGGCACTGCTCGATCAATCCGTGGAACTCCTCGGCCGAATTGAAAAATTGATAGAGGGGCTTCAATCGGTCTCAATATCGATCCCGCCCGAACTTGATTTAGCACGCGTTCGCGCGGATGCCGATGCGCTGCTGAATCATTTGCGCCAGGGTGGCGGTTGGAAACGACTGGGAATATTAACCCCGAAAGAGGTGAAGGGGCGTACTTATCTGCGGCACCGAATTCAAGTTAATGGACAACCCGCGTCCTCCGAAAATCAACTTCTTGTTGTGCGCAATTACGTCAACGTGGAACTGTTATTTGCTGCATTGGAAGAGGCCTGGCTTGATCACGGCGGTTTACCCAAAGGATCTCAGCGACAAATTCGTCTCGCTGCGATCAAAGAGCAAGTTTCGGCACTTAATGATGTCTTGTCCCATGCTGATGAGTGCCTGAGCCTAGCCGCCTCGCAAAATGGCGCGTTTTCATCAATTCCGCTTCCCGACTGGAAAAATGGGCAGGCCAGAAAATGGCTGGAGTTGATCAGCGCCGCTGAGATCGCGGAACGATATCGCCTCTCCGAAGAGCAAGTCACTGCATGCTTGCCAAACCTTCAGGCCATTCAAAATTTGGACGACACGCATCCGGTAATCAATTTACTAGTGAAGGCAGTCGCAGAGCGGGATATTACAGGTTATGGTCGAGCATACGACGAACTTCGTAAAATTCAGGAGGCCAAAGCCGACCAAGAATTTCGGCATCGTATCGAGGCTGTGCTCGCGCCCGCGATCCCCGGCTTCGTGGATGCGGTTGCAAGAACCGCCAGCGATGCTGCTTGGGAAGACCGCTTCAACGATTGGGACGGGGCGTGGCGTTGGGCATTCATGGACAATTGGCTGCGAAAGCGCTCGGATTTCTCTTATCAGGATGAGCTTTGGCATCGTCGTCAGGCAACGGAGCGTGATCTCGGCGAGTTGCTCGCTGAAAGCGCCGGACTGCGTGCCTGGAGCCATTTCTTCAACCGCTTGCATGCCAAGCCCAAAGAGATGGCCGCACTCAGGGGATGGCGCGAGGCGGTTAGAGCTATGGGAAAAGGCACCGGGCGGTCCGCCAGAATGGAACGCCTCCGGCGCGAGGCGCGGCAGTATATGGATCAATGCCGCGAAGCTATCCCAGTCTGGATCATGCCGCGATACCTCGTGGCAGAAATGATTGACCCGGCTCCAAACCGATACGACCTGGTAATAATCGACGAAGCGAGCCAATTGGGTATTGAAAGTCTTTTTCTCTTTTACATCGCCAGAAAAATGGTGGTGGTCGGCGACGATCAACAAATCAGCCCCTACGGCGTTGGAATTCCGGAGCAGGCTATCGCTGACCTGCAACACCATTACCTTGAGGGCATACCGCACCAACACGCTCTTTCGGCGCAGAGCAGCCTTTACAGCAACGCAAAGATTCGTTTCGGGCAAAACATCGTGCTTCGTGAGCATTTCCGCTGTATGCCCGAAATCATTCAATTCTCGAATGATCTCTGCTACGCGAGCAGCGGCACGCCACTTGACCCACTGAGATCCTATCCGCCTGACCGTTTGACCCCTCTTGTTGTCCGGCATGTCAAAGATGGCTATCGATCAGGCAGCGCCGAACATCCAATAAACGAGCCGGAAGCGGAGGCGGTAGTCGCTCAAATCATCGGATGCATCGATGATCCGCGGTATGCTGACCGGACAATGGGCGTCATCAGCTTGCAGAATGAAGCGCAGGCCAAGCTTATTGAGCGGAAACTCCTGGAGGCGCTGCAGCCGGAAATAATTGAAGAGCGCCGATTAATATGCGGCGACGCTTATGCCTTTCAGGGCGACGAGAGGCATATCATCTTTCTGAGTATGGTGGCTGCCTCTAACGAAAGAATTGGCACACTTTCCAACGAATCAGCCCGTCAGCGATTCAATGTTGCAGCGAGTCGCGCTCAGGATCAGCTTTGGCTGTTCCATTCCGCCGATCTCGATGTTCTCAGTCCGCTCTGCATGAGATACCGGCTCCTGAGCTACATGCTGTCGCCTACACGCCGGCCGTCCGATGAGGAAACCCAGCGATTTGATTCTCAGTTCGAACGGGATGTGTTTGAGTGCATTCGCGAGAAAGGATTTCATGTTCGAACACAGGTCTGTGTTGGAGATCCCACGAATCACCGCTATCGGATAGACCTCGTTGTCGAAGGAATGCAGGGCCGGCTTGCCGTGGAGTGCGATGGAGACGAGTGGCATGGTCCAGAACGCTATGAACAAGATATGGCTCGTCAACGTGATCTTGAGCGCGCCGGCTGGCGGTTTGTTCGCGTCCGGGGAGGCGATTTCTACCGGGATCAAGCCAAAGCATTGGAACCCGTGTGGACGGAGTTGGAGCGACTAGGGATCAAGCCGGGCGGAATCGATGAGGGTGCTGCAGAGCCGCCTCCTGCCGCAAAAACTGCAAGAGTTGAGCGAGAGGAAGCGGACGAGATCATCGCCCCCAGAGAGCAAAGGCTGATAAATCACGATGACGATGCCGCGATCGGGAAAAAGGCGGAGACTCCCCTCGGCCCATATGTGTCCTATAACGGCGTTGCGGGACCTGATCCTCGTACGACAAGCGTTGGTGTCGTGGCTGATGGCTTAATCCGGGTTATCGAAGTGGAAGGTCCCATGCTCGCAAAGCGAGCTTACGATGTCTATTTGCGGGGTTGTGGAATAAAGCGACTTGGGGGCGAGCTCAGAAGCACGATGAACAAGGCGCTCGCGAGCGCGATCCGCCAGGGTAAAATCGTGTCGGAGAACGAGCCTGGAAAGGTGGGTCTGATCTATTCGACGGTGCGGATCAAAGGCAGCCCACCCGTGAAGCCGCGGTGCCGTGGACCCCGAACGTTCGAGGAAATACCGCCAGGCGAATTGCGGTATGCAGGGCGTTATATCTTAGAAACTCGCAATATTGAGGCAAATAGCGACCAGCATCTCCGCGCCATTCTTGAGATGTTTGACCTCAAGAGGCTCACGACCCAGGTGGGAACCGCGCTCTTGGAGATCTTAGAAAGGAGCGAGAAAGTTGACGATGAGATATACGTTGGCGACGCAGCGCCCCTGGTTTGAGTATTACCTAACATTCGGCCTCATAATGTAGATTATGCCATCTGGATCCGGATTGTTTGGTTTAGTTCTAACTAGCCTCGGCCGCTCGCCTTCAGCCCCTTATGCAGCGCGGCGAAGGACTGCGCCGGCGCCGGCATCAGCCAGCGGAAGCCCTTGGCGAGCAGGGCCTCGACGTTGTTCGCATCGACATGCGGGTGGCCGCACGGCACCCCGGCGTCCTTGCAGATCGCCAGGATGTCGTCGATCGCGGCGGCCACCTCGGGGTGGTCGTATTGCCGCGGATAGCCCATATCCTGCGACAGGTCGCCTTCGCCGATCAGCACCACCCCGATCCCCGGCACCTCCTTCAGGATCTTGGGCAGGTTGCGGATCGCCCGCTTCTCCTCGCACATGATGACGACCAGCACTTCGCCTTCCGGATTGAGCGGCCAGGTATCGGCGCGCTTGTAGTAGGTCTGCTGGTCGAGGCCCCAATAGCGCGCGGCGGTGCGCGGCGCGTCGCCGCGCTGCCCCGGCGGCTCGTAATAGCGGGCCTCGCGCGGCCGCGGATAGCGGCAGGCCTGGACCGCGTTGCGCGCCTCCTCGACGGTCGAGACATGCGGCCAGACGATGCCGTAGACGCCGATGTCGAGCACCTGCTTGGCGATGAACTGGTTCATCTCGCCGCCGTTGGGCGGGATGCGCACGAACGGCGCCACCGCCGGCGCCAGGCTCGCCGATTTGACGATCTGGGCGCGGTCCAGCATGTACTGCATGCAGTCGCGCAGCTGGCGGATGTCGTAGGGGTTGTGTTCCATCTCGAACACTACCCCGTCATAGGGCTGGGCGGCGATCGCCTGGGCCGCGCCGATCTCCGCCGGCGAAAACGTGACGAAGGCGGGCTGGCCGTTTTCCAGCGCGCGGATCGCGGGGTTGAGGCGGGGCAGGTCGGGCATCGCGGGGCTCTCCCTCGGTTTGGTGAAGAATTCTTAAACCGGCGGCGCGATGCTGGCAGCAGCGAAATGAGGCGACCCCCGATGCTGCCTTTCCGCCGCCTGCCGATCACCGTTTCCTGCGCCTTTCGCGGCGGCTCGCTGTCGGCGCCGCCGGGCGAGCGCCTGGTCAAAGCCTGCCCCGAGGCACAGCGCCGCCGGCTGCGCCGGCGTCTCGCCCGCGCCCCCGTGCGGTGGACGGTAAGCTGGGACAAATCCCCCGGCGACGAATTGCAGCCGCGCGACCGCGTCGCCGTTTTGCTGGGCAAGGGGGTCGTCGTCGAATTGCGCTGCGCCCGGCGCGGGGTGCTGGGCGAGCGGCTCGTCGGCGAGGGCGAGGCGGTCGCGCCGGGAACCCGGCTCGCCGCGATCCGCCGCCCGGCGCCGCCCGACGCCGCGGCGGACGGGCGGGCGCGGCTGCACGAGGCGATGCTGCACTTCATGGCGCGCCGCCGCCGCGACGCCGAGCGCATCCGCGACTTGCAGCGCGAGCTGGAGGCGTTGCGCCGCGCCGGCGGCGACGCGAAATTCCGCCGCCTGAAGCTCGAATTCAGCAAGCGCTTCCATCCCGACGGCGGCGCCGACGAGCGCGAGCGGCGGCACCGCCAGCTTGTGTTCCAGGAATTCTGGCCGGTCGTCGAGGCGATCGAGCGCTCTTGACCGGGTTAGCGGTCGAGCCAGATGTCCTCCATGCGCCAGCCGTTGTAGATGCTGTTGACCATGACCGTCAGGTTCTTGACCTGCGGCGACCAGCAGGTGGCGCCGCGATTGAAATAGACCAGCGGGCGCGCGCCGTCCTCGGTCAGCCGGCGCTCGATCTCCCACACCAGGCGGCGGCGCTCGTCCTGGTTCGCCTCCATCGACTGCCGCTCGATCAGCTTGTCGATCTCGGGGTTGCAGTAGCCGTTGTAGTTGCCGACGCCGCCGCAGGCGTAGTTCTCGTAGAGCATAGCGTCGGGGTCGTCGACATAGGTGCCGGTCAGGTTGAGCGCCACGGTGTAGTCCTTGCGCATCACCTTGGGGTACCACTGCGTCGTGTCGACCGGTTCGAGCTCGGCGTCGAAATAGATCTCCTTGAGCTGGTCGAGCAGGATCACCGCCGGGTCGCGGTAGGGGGCGATGTCGCGGGTCGAGACCTTGACCTTCAGGCGGTTGTCCGGGCCGTAGCCGAGCTGTTTCATGATCGCCCGCGCCGCCTCGCGGTTCTTGGCGACGTCGGCGCCGTAGCCGGGCAGGGTGTCGAGCATTTCCTTCGGCATGCCCCATTGTCCCCCCGGCGGCGGCTGCATCGCCGCCGCCTTGAGCCCGACCCCCTCGGTCAGGATGTCGATGAACGCCTGGCGGTCGATGGTCAGCGCCATCGCCCGGCGCAGCTCCGGGTTGTCGAACGGCGGCGCGTTGCGGTTGACGATCAGGTTGGTCGAGACGCTGCCCGGCGGCAGCTCGCAGATCGCGTCCTTGCGCTGGTTCTGGATGTCGCGCATCAGCGGCACGCTGACGCTGCCGGCGAAGGTCAGGTCGTACTTGCCGGCGATGAAGGCGAGCACGACGGTCGAGCGGTTGCGCGCCACCGTGTATTCGATGCCGTCGAGATAGGGCAGCCCGGGCTTCCAGTAGTCCGGATTTTTGGCCAGCGTGATGTGCTCGTTCGGCTTGAACTCGACAAACTTGAACGGGCCGGTGCCGATCGGATGCTGGCGCATCTGCGCCGGCGGCACGTGGCAGGGGTAGACCGGGCTCATGCCCGAGGCGAGCAGCGCCAGAAAGGCCGGCTGCGGCCGCTTGAGGACGAAGGTGGCTTCGTCGTCGCCGCGCGTCGTCACCTCGACCAGGTTGTTATACCAGGCCTTGCGCGGGTTGACCCGCAGCCGCTCCGCCGCCTTGCCCTGCAGCAGGTCCCAGGTGCACTTGACGTCGGCGGCGGTGAACGGCTTGCCGTCGTGCCATCTGACGCCGTGGCGCAGGCGGAAGGTGAGGCGGGTGCCGTCTTCGTCCCAGCTCCAATCGGTGGCGAGTTCGGGGCGGATCGTGTCGAGGCTGTTCTGCTTTATGTGCTGGTCGAAGATGACGAGGTTGTTGAACACCGCCATCATCGGCCGCTCGGCGACCACCGTCGCCTCTTCGTGAATCGACATGCTGGCCGGACTGTCGATCAGCCATTCGCGCAGGATGCCGCCCGGTTTCTGCGCCCGGGCCGGGGCGGCGACGGCGATGGCGGCGACCAGTGCGGCAACGACGACGCGCAGCTTCATCGTCTCCTCCCTCTGCCGGAGGCTGCGACAATAGCACGCAGGTTGCCGGGGGCCAGGCAAATGATCGCGGGGGCGGCGGGCCGGCGCCGCCCCCGCGGCGGCTCAGTTCTCGAGCCTGAGGTCCTCGAAGCGCGAGCCGTTGTAGATGCTGTTGACCATCAGGGTCAGCCCCTTGACCGCGGGCCGGTGACAGACGATCCCGTAGGCGAAGAACAGGATCGGCCGCGCCGCGTCCTCGGCCAGCTTGCGCTCGATCCGCCATACCAGCTTGCGCCGCTTCTCGATGTCGGATTCGGCCGATTGCTCGTCGACCAGCTTGTCGACCTCGGGATTGCAATAGTTTGTGTAGTTGCGCATCGCCCCGCACACGAAGTTTTCGTAGAACTGCGTGTCGGGATCGTCGACCTCGCTTTCGGTGACGTTCAGCGCCACCTTGTAGTCCTTGCGCATCAGGGTCGGGTACCACTGGGTGGTGTCGATCGGTTCGAGCTCGGCGTCGATGTAGATTTGCTTCAACTGATCGATCAGGATCACCGCCGCATCGCGGTACGGCGCGATGTCGCGGGTCGTCACCTTGACCGCCAGCCGGCGGCCGGCGCCGTAGCCCAGCCGCTCCATGATCGCGTGCGCTTCGGCCCGGCGCTCGGCGACGTCGGGGCCGTAGCCGGGAAGCTGTGCCGCCACGTCCGGCGGCATTCCCCACAACCCTTCGGGCGGCGGCATCATGGCGCCGCCGATCGTGCCCAAACCCTCGTAGAGGATGTCGTTGAACGCCTTGCGGTCGAGGGTCAGGGTCATCGCCCGCCGCAAATCGGCATTGTCGAACGGCGGCGCGGAGCGGTTGATCAGGACATTGCGGCTGACGTTGGCGGGCGAGCCTTCGCAGATCGCATCGGGTGCCTCGGCCTTGACCTGCTTCAGCACCGGCGGGGTGACGCCGAAAATCAAATCGGTCTTGCCGGCGATGAACGACAGCGTGCGGGTCGACATGTTCTTGATGATCACCCATTCGATGCCGTCGAGTTTCGGAAAGCCCGGCTTCCAGTAGTCGGGATTGCGCGCCACCTTGATGCGCTCGTTCGGCTTGAACTCGACGAACTTGAACGGCCCGGTGCCGATCGGGCGCAGCCGCATCTGCTGGGCCGAGACGTGGCACGGGTAGATCGGCGACCAGCCCGAGGCGAGCAGCGCGAGGAACGAACCCTGCGGCCGCTTGAGATGGAAGGTCACCTCATAGTCGCCGTTGGTGCTGATCTTTTCGACGTTTTTGTACCACTCCTTGCGCGGGTTGATCCGCAGCTTGTCCGTCCCGGTTCCCATCAACAGGTTCCAGGTGCACACCACGTCCTTGGCGGTGAACGGCTTGCCGTCGTGCCATTTGACCCCCTGGCGCAGCGGCAGGGTCAGCTCGGTGCCTTCCTCGTTCCACGCCCAGCTCGTCGCCAGCTCGGGCACGATCGAACGCGGCGTGTTCTGCGGCACGTGCTGGTCGTAGAGCACCAGGTTGTTGAAGACACCCATCATCGGCCGGTTCACCGCCGCGGTCGATTCCTCGAGCAGCGACATGCTCGCCGGACTGTCGAAATGAGCCACTTTAAGAAGCTTGCCCGAGTCCTGGGCCGAGGCGGCGTTCAACGGCGCCGCCAGCGCGAGCAGCCCTGCGGCCGCCGCGACGATGCGCAGTTTCCATTCCATTTGCGTCTCCCTGAACCGTGCGACTTGCGGGGTTGGCCCCGTCTCGGCCGGTTGCCGCGACAATACCACGCATGCGTCATCGCGTCGCGGGTAGAACGCGGGCGTCGCACCGATTTTGCCGCCGGTGCGTCTCCTCTATGATGGCGCGATGATCAGCGACCCGATCGAGTTCGAGCTGTTCAAGAATGCGCTGTTCGGCATCGCCGACGAGATGGCGCTGACCGTCTTCCGCACGACCTATTCCGGCGTGCTAAAGGACAACATGGACTACTCGACGGCGCTGTTCGACGGCGCCGGCGTGCTGGTCGCGCAAGGGCTGACCCTGCCCGGCCATCTCGGCTCGATGCCGACCGCAATCGCCTCGGTCAAAAACACCTTTGCCGGCGCCGTCGAGCCCGGCGACGTGTTCATCCTCAACGATCCCTTCCGCGGCGGCATGCATCTGCCCGACATCTTCGTGTTCAAGCCGGTGTTCGATGGCGGCGCGTTGATCGCCTGGGCCGGCACGGTGTGCCACCACACCGATGTCGGCGGCCGCGTGCCCGGCTCGAACGCCTCCGACTCGACGGAGATCTACCAGGAAGGGCTGCGCATTCCGCCGCTGAAGCTGTACGCTCGCGGCGAGCGCAACGAGACGCTGTTCGCGCTGATCGAGAGCAACGTGCGGGTGCCGGTCAAGGTGTTCGGCGATCTGCGGGCGCAGCTTGCCGCCTGCCACATCGCCGAGGCGGCGATGCGCGAGCTTGCCGGGCAATACGGGCGCGAGCGGCTGGCCGGGTTGATGACCGAGCTGGTCGATTACGCCGAGCGGATGACCCGCGCCGCGATCGCCGAGCTGCCCGACGGGGTTTACGATTTCCTCGACCACATCGACGACGACGGCATCGATGTCGGCCGGCCGATCCCGCTCAAGGTCACCGTGACCAAGGCGGGCGAGACCATTCATGTCGACTGGACCGGCACGTCGCCGCAGGTCAAGGGCGCGATCAACAACACGCTCAGCTACACGAAGTCGGCGAGCTATTGCGCGATCCGCTCGATCCTGCCGCAGAACATCCCGACCAACGAAGGCGTGTTCCGGGCGATCACCGTCGAAGCGCCGCCGGGAACGGTCGCGCACGGCATCCTCCCGGCGGCCTGCGCGGCGCGCGGGCTGACCGGGTTCCGCATGGTCGACTGCCTGTTCGGGGCGCTCGCGAAGATGCTCCCCGACCGGGTCTTCGCCGCCTCCGACGGCGGCAATACCGGGGTATCGATCGGCGGCTATCACGCCGACCGCACGCCGTTCATCTACGTCGATTTCACCTGCTGCGCCTGGGGCGCGCGGCCTTACGCCGACGGGCTGGACGGCAATTCGCACATCTATGCCAACATGGCCTCGCAGCCGATCGAGGTAACCGAAAGCGAACAGCCGCTGCAGATCACCGCCTACGAGTTCATCCAGGATGCGATGGGGCCGGGCAAGTTCCGCGGCGGCGCGCCGTTCCGCCGGGAATACAAGCTATTGGCCGAGGAGGCGATCCTCCAGGTGCGCTCGGACCGGCGCGATTTCCGCCCGTTCGGGCTGTACGGCGGCGGTCCCGGGCGACCGTCGATGAACTACCTCAACCCGGATCGGAACCCCGCGCCGCTGCCCTCGAAACTGACGATGACGATCAGGAAGGGCGATGTGTTCCGCCACGAGGTCGCCGGCGCCGGCGGCTGGGGCGATCCGCTCGACCGCGATCCCGCAGCGGTGCTGAAAGACGTGCGCAACGAGTTCGTCAGCCTGCGCTCCGCCCGCGAGGATTACGGCGTGGTCATCGCCGAGGGCGCGGTCGACGCGGCGGCGACGGCGGCGCTGCGGGCGCAGCTGCGTGAGCGACGCGGCTGGCGCGAGGCGCCGGTCTACAGCTGGGGCTTGGCGGCGGAGTGAGCACCTTCCGCGCCGGGGTCGATATCGGCGGCACCTTCACCGACATCGTGCTGGTCGGCAGCAACGGCGAGCGCCTGACCCGCAAGGTGCCGTCCACCGTCGACGACTACGCCCGCGGCATCGTCGAGGGCCTCGCCGCGCTGATCGAGGAGGCCGGCGGCTCGGTCGTCGAGCTGCTGCACGGCACCACCGTCGCCTCGAACGCGATCCTCGAGCTGAAAGGGGCGAAGACCGGGCTGATCACGACGCGCGGCTTTCGCGACGTGCTGGAGATCCGCAACCTCAGAATGCCGCGGCTCTACGACATGTCGTGGACCAAGCCGCCGCCGCTGGTCGAGCGGCGCCTGCGCGTCGAAGTGACCGAGCGGATCAACGCCCAGGGCGGCATCGACATCCCGCTCGACGAGGCGAGCGCGGTCCGCGCCGCCGAGACCTTGATCGGCGAGGGCGTCGAGGCGATCGCCATCTGCCTGCTGCATTCCTATCTCAACCCGGCGCACGAGGCGCGGGTCAAGGAGATCGTCGCGGCGCTGGCGCCCGGCGTCACCCTGTGCACCAGCAGCGAGGTGCTGCCGGTCATCAACGAATACGAGCGCAGCTCGACCACCGTCATCAACGCCTATGTCCGCCCGATCGTCGAGCGCTACCTGACCCGGCTGATCGGCGAGGTCGGGCGGATCGGCATCGATGCGCCGCTGCTGTTGATGCAGTCGAACGGCGGGCTGACCACCGCCCGCGCCGCCGCGGCGACGCCGATGCACATCATCGAATCCGGCCCCGCCGCCGGCGTCGTCGGGGTCCAGGCGCTGGCCCGCCACATCGGCATCGACAAGGCGATCTCGTTCGACATGGGCGGCACCACGGCCAAGGCCTCGCTGATCGAGAACGGCGAGGTGACGCGCGCCACCGAATACCAGGTCGGCGCCGGTATCGTGCTCGGTTCCCGGCTGCTGTCCGGTGCCGGCTACACGTTGAAGGTGCCGGCGATCGACCTCGCCGAGGTCGGCGCCGGCGGCGGCTCGATCCTGTGGATCGACCGCGGCGGCGCGCTGCAGGTCGGGCCGACCAGCGCCGGTGCGGTGCCGGGTCCGGTGTGCTACGGCCAGGGCGGCGCCGAGCCGACGGTGACCGATGCCAATCTGGTGCTCGGCTATCTCAACCCGACCCACCTGGTCGGCGGGGCGCTCAAGATCGACGCCGAGGCCTCGCGCGCCGCGCTCGCCGACCGGATCGCCCGGCCGCTCGGCCTCGGCCTCGAAGCGGCCGCCTACGGCGCCCACCTGATCGCCGGGTCGAACATGATCCGCGCGTTGAAGGCGGTGTCGAGCGAACGCGGCCGCGACCCGCGCGACTACGCCCTCGTCGGCTTCGGCGGCAACGGCCCGCTCTTCGCCGCCGGCATGGCCGAGGCGATCGGCATCCGCCGCGTCGTCGTCCCGCCCTCGGCCGGGGTATTCTCGTCGTTCGGCCTGCTCTGCGCCGAGCTCGAATACTATTTCACCCGCACCCGCAAGCGGCTGCTGCGCGCGGCCGATCCCGCCGAGATCGGGGCCACCGTCGCCGCGCTCGAAGACGAGGCGCGGGCGCGGCTCGCCGAGGACGGCTTTACCGGCGGGCAGGTCGAACTGCGCCGCAGCGCCAGCCTGCACTACCAGGGCCAGTCGTTCGAGCTGCGCGTCGCGATGGCGCCGGGTCCGGTCGGCGCCGCCACGCTCGCCGCGCTCGAAGCCGATTTCGCCGCCGAGCACGAGCGCACCTACGGCCACCGCGCCGGCGCCGACGAGCCGGTCGAGCTGGTCAGCCTCGAAGTCGTCGGCCGCGGCCTGTCCGACGTGCCGCGGGCGGGCTCGGCGGCGGCGGCGCATCTCGCCCCCGACATCGCCATCGCCGAACCGGTCCGCCGCGCCTATTTCGGCCCCGAGCGGGGCTGGATGGAGGCGCAGGTGGTCAACCGCAGCGCCCTGCGCACCGCGCATGCCGGCCCCTGCATCGTCGAGGAATACGACGCCACCTGCCTCGTCCCGCCGGGCTGGACCGCGCGGCTCGACGAGTTCGGCAATATCGTGCTGGGCCGATGACCGGCAATCACCCCGCGACCTTGACCAGCTTGTGGATTACCCGCCGCCGCGCCGGTGCCGGCCCCTCGGCAAAGCGCGACCAGGAGCGGCCCGATAATTCGCCGACATAGATGTTTCCCTTGGAGTCGACGGCGATCCCGTGCGGCGAGGTGAACTGCCCGGGATTGATTCCGGCGTGCGGCAGGCCGAGCCGCGCCAGCACCTTGCCGTCATGCGTATGGATGCTGACCCGCGGCCCGATATTGGGCCAGTTGCGGTTGATTTCGCCCTGCGGCCCGCCTTCGCCGATATAGCACAGCGGATCGCGGCCGGCTTCCATCCACATGCCGTTGGGCCGGTGCAGGTTGTTCCACTGGGTCTCCCATTTGCCGTTGCCGTCGAACACCTGGACGCGGTGGTTTTCGCGGTCGGCGACGTAGACCCAGCCGTCATGCGTGCAGCAGATGTTGTGCGGGATGTTGAACTGGCCGGGATCGGTGCCCGGCTCGCCCCAGGATTTCAGCACCCGCCCGTCCGGCGAGAATTTGTGGATGCGGGCGTTGCCGTAGCCGTCGGAGACATAGAGGTCGCCCTGCGGCGACAAAGCGGTGTGGGTGCAGCGGTGGAACGGCAGCCCGCTCATGAACGGTGTCGGCTTGCCGGGCAGGCCCAGGGTCAGCAGCACCTTGCCGTCGAGGGTGCAGTGGCGCACCGTATGGTCGCCGTCGTCGGTCAGCCAGATCGTGTCGTCGGGCGCGACATGCACGCCGTGCGGCCGGGTGAAGACGCCTTCGCCCCAGGTGCGCAGCAGGTTGCCGTGCTCGTCGAACACCGCGACCGGGTGGTCGCCGCGGTTGAAAGCATAGACGTTGTCGCGCTTGTCGACGCCGACCGCGGCGACGTCGCCGAGCACGATCTCGTCGGGGAGCTTGGCCCAGGTGTCGTTTACCTCGAACGTATAGGCGCCCTCGCCGAGCCGCACCGCCATCGCTTCCTCCCGCCTTGATTAAGCCCGATTGCGATAATAGGCCGATGCGCTAGTGTGCGCACATCTTCGTGGAGTGCGATGTTTATGCGGAAATGGGTTCCGGCGGTCGCGCTGATCGCCTTTCTGGCGCCGCTGCCGGTGCAGTCGCAGGGCAAGTCCGGCAGCAAGGGCGCGGTCTACGAGCAGCTCAATCTGTTCGGCGAGGCGTTCGAGCGCATCCGCCAGGACGCGGTCGAGCCGGTCGCCGACAGCAAGCTGGTCGAGACCGCGATCACCGGGATGCTCGCCGCGCTCGACCCGCACGCGGTCTACCTGACCGAGGCCGAATACAAGGCGCAGCAGGCGCCGCGGCCGCCCGACCAGGCGGGCTCGACCGGACTGGTGACGACGATCGAGAATGGCCAGGTCAAGGTGGTCTCGCCGCGCGACGGCTCCGGCGCCGCCGCCGCCGGGATCAAGCCCGGCGACATCATCTTCTCGATCGACAAGGAACCGACCTTCGAGATGACCGCGACCGATGTCGAGCAGCGCCTGCGCGGCCCGGTCGGCAGCGAGGTCACGCTGCTGATCCGCCGCGGCAACGCGACGCCGAGCGAGATCAAGGTCAAGCGCACCAGCCCGAGCCTGCCGACCGTCAGTTCGCGGCTCGAAGGCGGGACGATCGGCTATGTCCGCATCGCCGGCTTCGATTCCGGAACCGGGGCCGCGGTCGCCGAGGCGCTCGACAAGCTGCGCGCGCAGGCGAGCGGCAAGCTGCTCGGCTATGTGCTCGACCTGCGCAACAATCCGGGCGGAAATTTCGACGCGGCGGTGGCGACCGCCGACGACCTGATCGATAAGGGCGACATCGCCGTCATCAAGTCGCGCAACCCGCCCGAGACCAAGCACATCGCGGCGACGCCGGGCGACCATGCCAACGGCCTGCCGGTGGTGGCGCTGGTCAACGGCGGCACCGCCAACGAGGCCGAGCTGGTCGCCGGCGCTTTGCAGGACAACCACCGTGCCGTGCTGCTCGGCACCAAGACCTTCGGCGAAAGCGCGATCGTGACGACGATCCCGCTCAACGGCAACGGCGCCATCCGGCTGACGACGTCGCGGTTTCTGACCCCCGCCGGCCGGACGATCCAGGGCAAGGGGCTCGATCCCGACCTGGTGGTCGCGCCGGTAAAGCTCGAGCGGCTCGCGCTCGGCGACCGGCGCCGCGAGGCCGATCTGCGCGGCGCGCTGAAGAACACCGACCCGGTCGTGCCGGCCGCGCCCGCCGGCAAGGAGCCGGCCAAGCCGGCCGCACCGGGGGCGTCTGCCGGGGCGGAGGCGCCGAGCACGACCGTCGCTACCGCCGACATGGGCACGTCCAGCGACGAGCAGCTTACCGAAGCGCTCGATGTCCTGCGCGGGCTGGCGATGACCAGCGCCCGCAACACCCGATAAGAGGAACGGATGTGAAGATACTGGTACTCGGCGCCGGGGCCGTCGGCGGCTATTTCGGCGGCCGCCTGGCGGAGGCGGGGCGCGACGTCACCTTTCTCGTGCGGCCGCCGCGCGCGGCGGTGCTGCGGCAGCGCGGGCTCGCCGTCGCCAGCCCGCTCGGCGACTTCACCGTGCCGGTCAAGACAGTGACGGCGGATGCGCTCGGCGGCGGCTACGACCTCGTGCTGCTGACCGCCAAGCATTACGACCTCGACGCGGCAATCGCCGCGATCCGCCCGGCGGTCGGGCCGGCGACGGCAATCCTGCCGCTGCTCAACGGCCTGGTTCATCTCGACCGGCTGGAGGGCGCCTTCGGCGCCGAGGCGGTGCTCGGCGGCGTCGCCTATGTCGGGGCGGTGCTGACGCCGGACGGCGGCATCCGCCACCACAACCGCCTCTCGGGCATCGCCTTCGGCGAGCGCGGCGGCGGGATCAGCGGCCGGGTGCGGGCGATCGCCGACGAGTTCGCCGGCACCAAGGTCGACGCGCCGGGCAGCGACGACGTGATGCGCGACATGTGGGAAAAGTTCGTCATGATCTCGGCGATGGCCGGGATGAACTGCCTGATGCGCGGCAATGTCGGCGAGATCGCCGCGACCGACGACGGCGCCGCGCTGACCCGCGAGCTGCTCGGCGAATGCGCGACGGTCGCCGCCGCGTCCGGGGTTGCGCCGCGCGCCGATTACCTGGAGCGGATCGGCGCGATGCTGACGGAACCCGGCAGCGTCAACAGCGCCTCGATGCGCACCGATCTCGATGCCGGGAGGCGCACCGAGGCGGCCGCGATCCTCGGCGACATGCTGCGCCGCGCCCGCGGCTTCGCGCTGGCGACGCCGCTGCTGCGCGCCGCCTGGTGCCACATGCAGGTCTACGAGAACCGCCGCGCCGGCTGATCTTCGCCGCGCCTCGGCCGAGCCCGCCCGGCGAGCCCCGCCGCGGCGGCGCCGGCGCTATCCCAGCCGTCGCCGGTACAATGCGATCAGCCGCTCCCAGTGCCGCTCGGCGGCGGGCTTGTCGTAGCACCAGCGCTCGGAGAAGGCGAAGCCGTGGTGGACGCCGGGATAGAGCTCGATCTCGCCCCGCGTGCCGGCGCGGGCGAACAGCCCGCGCAGCTCCTCGACCATCGGCAGCGGCGCCAGCTCGTCGTGCTCGGCGCAGGCGATGTAGGCCTCGCCCGCGATCTTGCCGAGGTTGAGGTGCGGGCTTTCCTCGGCGTCGTTGATCAGCCAGGTGCCGTAGAACGAGGCGGCGGCGGCGATCCGCTCGGGATAGCGCGCCGCCGCGGCGAGCGCGTACGGACCGCTCATGCAGTAGCCGTGGACGCCGGCCGGGCCGCGCTTCGCCGCATCCTCGCCGTCGCAGAAGGCGAGCATCGCCGCGACGTCCTTCATCACCGGCGGGATCGTCATCTTGGTGCGCACGGCCCGCATGCGCGCGTAGTCGGCGCTGTTCCTGTCCAGCACGTCGGGGCCGTAGATCGTGTCGCGCCCGGCGCGGTAATAGAGGTTGGGCAAGAGCACGAAATAGCCGACCGTCGCCAGGCGCCGCGCCATGTCGCGCAGTTCCTCGCGGATTCCCGGCGCGTCCATCAACAGCAAGACCGGCGGGCAGGGGCCGCCGCGCTCGGGATGACAGATAAAGGTTTCCATCGCGCCGTCGCCGGTGGCGATGTCCAGGGTTCGTTCGATCATCCTCCCCCTCCCTCAGCGCGGCCGCCAATCGGCCGAAACAGAGCCTGAGCAGCAGCGATTTCTCGGCCTCGGTCGGCGGACCGCAATGCGCTTCGGACGGGGCGAACAGGTCCGGCCGGCGCGGCGCGCCGCCTCATTGCGCGACCCAGCCGCCGTCGATCGACAGCGCGGCGCCGGTCATCGTCGAGGCGCCTTCGCTGCACAGGAACACCGCCAGCGCGGCGATCTTCTCCGGCGTCGTATACGCCAGCATCGGCTGCTTTTCGCGCAGCAGGTCGTCGTGCGCCGCTTCGAACGAAATGCCCTGCGCCGCGGCCCGCGCCTCGATCTGACGCCGCACCAGCTCGGTCAAGACCCAGCCGGGGCAGATCGCGTTGCAGGTGACCCCGGAATTCGCGGTCTCGATGGCGATCACCTTGGTCAGGCCGACGAGGCCGTGCTTGGCGCTGACATAGGCGGCTTTTTCGCCGCTGGCGACCAGCCCGTGCGCCGAGGCGATGTTGATGATGCGGCCCCAGCCCTGGGCGGTCATGTGCGGCAGGGCCGCCTTCGCGGCATGGAACGCGGCCGACAGGTTGACCGCGATGACCGCATCCCATCGCTCTTCGGGGAAGTCGACGACCTTGGCGACATGCTGGATGCCGGCATTGTTGACGAGGATGTCGATCCGGCCGAACTGGCGCAGCGTCTCCCCGACGAGAAAGCGTATTTCCGCCGGCTTTGCCATGTCGGCCGCCGTGTAGGCCGCACGGATGTCGTGGCGTTCGGCAAGGCCGGCACGCTGACGCTCGATCGCGTCGAGCTCGCCGAAGCCGTTCAGCATCACGTCGCAGCCTTCGGCCGCCAGCGCCTCGGCGATCCCGGCGCCGATCCCGCCGGTCGAGCCGGTGACGATCGCGCAACGTCCCTTCAGCATCCGCTTTCTCCCGCCACATTCTCTGCCGGCACCCGGCGCACGGCGACCGGCTCGGAAAATCCCTTGACGCGGGTGAGCTCGGCAATGGGACCGTATGCCGCGAGCGCTCCGGCGACTCCCGGCTCCTGTGCCATCGCCTCGGACAGGACGATATCGTCGCCGCGGCTTTCGTTCTGGAAACGGGCGGCGAGATTGACGGTTCGCCCGAAATAGTCGAGCCGGTCGTTCAGCGTCACGGCGATGCACGGGCCGCAATGCAGCCCGATCTTGATGCGGATCGCCGCGTCCGCTCCGCCGTCGCCGCCGAGCCGGCGGTTGAACGCGGCGATGTCGGCGCGGATCGCCAGCGCCGCGGACACCGCGTCGACCGGTCTGGCAAACGCCGCCATCACCGCGTCGCCGATGGTCTTGACCACGGCGCCGTCATGGGCGCGGACCGCCCGCGTCAACACCGCATAATGCTCGCGCACCCAGCCGTAGGCGCGCGCGTCGCCGACCCGGTTGTAGAGGTCGCTCGACCCGCGGATGTCGGTGAACATCAGCGCCAGCCGGCGGATCTCGACCTGGTCGCCCGGCCGCAGCACGGCGTCGGCGAACAGGTCGCGAAACGCCTGCAGGGTCGTCACCTCGTGCGCGGTCAGCGCGTCGCTCGCCCAGCCGCGGTCCTCCACCACCAGGGTGCGCGGAACCGCGCCGTCGTTGCGGGCGGAAAGCCGGCCGGGGCGCTCGCCGGGAGACAGCATCGGGCCGTCGGCGCCGAGGGCGATCCGCGGAATGACTCCGTCGGAAACCGAGAAATCGGCGCTGCCGCCCGGTTCCAGCGTGCGCGCCCGGTAGTCGCCGTCGGCGAGCTCCACGGCGATCTCGACCGCTTCGCCGGGCGCGAGGGTTTGCTGCACCTTGACGTGGTCGCTGGCCAGCGGGCTGGCGATGCAGTAGGTGCCGACGCCGAGCGCGCGGATCTCCGCGTCGGGCTCGAAGGTGACCTCGACATTGCGGGCGAAGTCGCGCTTGTATTCGATATTGCAGGACGGGCAGTGCGCCCCCTGCGGCAGCCGGTCGAGGCTCGCCGCGACGAACTTGGCGCCGCGGCAGCGCGGGCACAGCAGGTCCCAGCGCAGCGCCAGCAGCCCCTCGCGGGCGGCGGCGAGAAAGGTCTCGATCGCGGCGCGCGGGTCGAGCCCCCATTGCCGGGCCAGGCTGCGCGGCCGCATCCGTTCCAGATCGCTTTCTGCTGCGCCGAGGATGTGGGCGCCGATCGCCTCGGCGTCGCGATAGCCGAGTTCGGCGAGCGCGGCGAGGTGGCTGGCGACGCGCTGCCGCGCCGCCGCCGACAGGGCGGGCGGGGCGGGGTCGTAGCCGCGCGGCCGGCCCGCCGCTGCAGCCTCGCCCGCCTGCCGGAACAGGCGGTCGAGCTTGCGGCCGAAATGGCGAAAGGCGAAGAGCCGCAGCAGCAGCGCCGTTACCGCGCTGGCGGTCTCGATCGTCAGGCGATAGCGCACCCGCGTCCCGACGCGCTCGGGGTCGAGCTCGATCGCCGTCGCCACCGCCCGCAGCGGCCCGCGCAGCGGCTCGCGGCGATGCGCGAAGCGCCGGCCGGCGACCCACTGCGGCACGCCTTCGCGCCAGGCGAGGGTCAGGCCCAGCCGTCGCGCCGTCCCGGTGCGCCTTACCGTGCCGTCCGCCAGCGGCGTCTCGTCGACGCTGTAGCGCCCGAGCCCCATCGCCTCGTTGAAGCGGGCGGTGTCGGCGACGAACGGCCACAGCGCCTCGGCGGCGGCGGCAAAATGCCACTCCCAGACGCGTTCGACCCGGCGGACGCGGCTCATCGGCATTTGCATCCGCGCGCCGGTTTGGCTAAGCAGGGGGGATGCCGCCCAAACGCAATCCGCTCGGCCTCAACCCGCTGCAGCTCAAGACCCTGACCCTGTTGCAGGAGCTGGCGCGCATCGCCGGCCGGCCCGCCTCGGAGGACGAGCCGGACGGCATTGCGATCACCACCCTGCCGGCGCCGCACGGCGACCATTTCCACATGGGCGAGGCGGTCGTCGCGGCGCGCGACGCGACCGGGTTGCGCAACCCGTCGGTATGGGCGGCGCTGGAACGCAAGGGGCTGATCCGCCCGAAGCTGCCCGAGGCGGTGATCCTGACCGCGGCGGGGCAGCAGTACGACACCGGCCTGCGCGACGCGATCCTGCACCGCGGCGGCGGCCATTAGGCCTTACCAGACGAAGCGGCGGGCGACCGCCACCGGGGCCAGCCCGGCCTCGTCGAGCGCGGCGGCGAGGCGCGCCGGATCGGCGAATTCCTCGGCGTGGATGCCGCCGGTGACGAGGATGCTGTCGATGCCGGCGGCGGCGGCGCCGGCGATGTCGGTGCGCAGGCTGTCGCCGACCGCGACGAGCCGGCGCCGGTCGGCGATGCCGATCAGCCGCAGGCAGCTCTCATAGACCGACGGGTGCGGCTTGCCGTGCCAGCGCACGGTGCCGCCGAGCTCCTGGTAATGCGCGGCGAGCGCGCCGGCGCACAGGGCCGGCTTGCCGCGGTGCATGACGACGAGGTCCGGGTTGGCGCAGACCATCGGCAGGTCGCGCGCGCGGCAGTCCCGCAGCACCGCGTCGTAATCGGCGAGCGTGTCCTCCCACCGCGCCGGGCCGGTGTTGAGGATGAAATCGGCCTCGGCCGGCCGCTCGACATAGCGCAGGCCGAGCCCCTCGCGGATCTCCAGGTCGCGGTCCGAGCAGATGTGCAGGCAGTTGCGCCCGAGCCCGGCATAAAACGGCTCGGCGCGGCGGCGGAGGCATTGCCAGGCCTCTTCGCCCGACGACATGACGCCGTCATAGGCGTCCGCCGGCACGCCGATCGCGGCGATGCGGCGGGCGACGTCGTCGGCCCGGCGCGGCGCGTTGGACAGCAGGACCACCGGCTTTCCCGCCGCGCGCAGCCGCGCCATGCAGTCGAGCACGCCGGGGAACGGCGCCACCCCGTCATGAACGACGCCCCACAAATCGAGGATGACGCCGTCATACGCCGCGGCGACCTCGCGCATGCCGTCGATCAGGCGAATGTCCATCGGCTTTCTCTAGCACATTCGGCGGTGGTCGGCGCCGACCGCCGCGGCGATGTCGGCAAACCCGTCGCGGGCAAGCAGGGCGGCCAGCCCGCGTTTGATGCGCCCGACCAGCCCCGGCCCGTGATAGACCAGCGCGGTATACACCTGTACGAGCGACGCCCCGGCGCGGATCTTGGCATAGGCGTCCGCCGCCGAGGCGACGCCGCCGGTTCCGATCAGCGGCAGCCGCCCGCCCGTCAGCCGGTACATCTCGGTCAGCACCTCGGTCGAGCGCGCGAACAGCGGCCGGCCGCTGAGGCCGCCGGCCTCGCCCGCCGCGGCGCTGCGCAAGCCGCGCGGACGCGCGGTCGT
>Ga0209810_1002339_pt1 | contig 23151 bp, 18 predicted proteins | sample Coa_R1_7_FD_187159 | JGI IMG/M metagenome (GOLD analysis project Ga0209810, IMG submission 187159) | Surface soil microbial communities from Centralia Pennsylvania, which are recovering from an underground coalmine fire - Coalmine... | ecosystem: Environmental > Terrestrial > Soil > Unclassified... | reverse complement strand
AGCCCGGGCCTGCATGCCGTCGAACATCCGATCTACGACATATGGCTGACCGATTGCAAAGGCGGCAGCATGCCGGCGGTCGCGGAGGCTCCGACCGAGGCGACGCGACCGCCGACGCCCGCGCAGTCCGCGCCGCGCCCGTCGGCGCCGCGGCGCACGGTGCCGCCGCGCGGCGCGGTCTCGCCTTCCCGGTAGCTCGCGGCGAGCCCCCTGCGCGCCAGTGTGCGCCGGGCACGGGTCACCGCTGCGCGGGCGACCGCGTCAATCGCCGTTGCCGATCTGTCCGTCGCGCTTGTCGATGATTGCCAGCGCCTCGGCGCCCCGCACCGGACGCTGCGTCGGGAGCGCGGAGAAATCGGCCTCGCCGACGAGAGCCTCCTCGAGCAGGCGATGGTACTGCCGCCTCGGCACCTCGCGGGCGCCGAAGGTCTTCAGGTGATCGGTGACGAACTGCGTGTCGAGCAGCGTGTAGCCGCCGGCGATGAGGCGCGCCACAAGATGCACCAGCGCGATCTTGGATGCGTCGCGCGCTTCGTGGAACATGCTTTCGCCGAAGAATGCGCGGCCGAGCGAGACGCCGTAGAGCCCGCCCACCAGCGTCGCGCCGTCATAAACCTCCACGGTGTGGCAATGACCCTCGGCATAGAGCGCGCGGTAGATCTTGCGGATGCGATGGTTGATCCACGTGCGCATGCGACCGGCGGCCGGCCGCGCGCAGCCGTCGATCACCGCGTCGAAGGCCTGGTCGACGCGGACGGTGAACCGCGTGGTGCGCACGGTGCGGGCAAGCCGCCTCGGAACATGGAAGCCGTCGAGCGGGATGATGCCGCGCAGCTCGGGCTCGATCCAGTAGAGCGTCGGATCGTCGGCGCTCTCCGCCATCGGGAAGATGCCGCACGCATAGGCCTTGAGCAGCACCTCCGGCGTGATTTCGATGAAATTGGTCCTACGATTGGCCATGGCCGCATCCTACGCCGGCGCGCCAGGCAAGCAAACCGGTCTGCTTAAGCGCCTGCTTACCATGACGCCAACAAATAGCGGAAACGTCGAACAATATTTTGGACATCGGCGTTACGACAAGGCGTGCATGGACGACGCCCGCCATGGTCAGAACGACACCCATCTCCGTGCTCTTGGTGGAGGACGAGGTCCTGATCAGCCATCTCGTCGCGGAATGGCTGAGCGAGTTCGGCTGCCGCGTGCACGAAGCCGGCAATGCGGATGAAGCGTTGCATTACCTGGAACAGGGCGGTCCGGTCGACGTGCTGTTCACGGACATCAATCTCGGCGCGGGGATGGACGGAACCGAGCTCGCGCGGCGCGTGCGCGAACGCCGGCCCGACATGCCCGTCGTCTACGCATCGGGACGCTCGCAAGTCGTGGATTGCGGCGGCCTCGTGCCGCGTTCGGTGTTCCTCGCCAAGCCCTATGACCGGGCCGACCTGTCGCGGCTTGTCGAGGCGCTGCGGTCACGCGCGGGGCAGGCCGCGCCGCGCCGTCACGGCGAGTCCGAGCGACAATTGTCTCCCGTCATTGCGAGCCCGGGCGACGATCGTTCCCCGTCATGGCGAGCCCGCGCGACCAGTGTTTCCCGTCATGGCGAGCGCGAGCGCAAGCGAGCGCGAAGCAATCCGGAATCGGGCGGGGCAACAGGTTAGGCCGCCCGCCCAGGATTCGCGGCACCGCCCGCCTGGATGGCTTCGGCGGCTTCGCCGCCTCGCCAAGACGGTCACCGATGCGCCGACGGACACCGATGCGCCGTCTCGCCATGACGGCACGAGCGCCATCCGTCTTAATTCTCCACCCCGCCGCGGGCGAGGAACTCCTCCAGCCAGTGGATGTGATAGTTCCCGTCGATCACGTCCTTTTCGCGCACCAGCGCGCGGAACAGCGGCAGCGTGGTCTCGATCCCGTCGACGACGACTTCGTCGAGCGCGCGTCTGAGGCGCATCAGGCATTCGGTGCGTGTCTTGCCGTGCACGATCAGCTTGCCGACGAGGGAGTCGTAGAAGGGGGGGATGACGTAGCCTTGATAGACTGCGGAATCGACCCGCACGCCGAGCCCGCCGGGCGGATGATAATGCAGGATCTTGCCCGGCGAGGGGCGGAACGAGACGGGATTCTCGGCATTGATCCGGCATTCGATGGCGTGACCGTTCAACGCGACCTCGCTCTGTTTGAGCGCGAGCTCGCGGCCGGCCGCCACGCGGATCTGTTCGAAGATGAGGTCGATGCCGGTGATCATTTCGGTCACCGGATGCTCGACCTGGATGCGGGTGTTCATCTCGATGAAATAGAACCGGCCGTCCTCATAGAGGAACTCGACCGTGCCCACGCCGAGATAGCCGATCTCGCGCATGGCCCTGGCCACGATCTCGCCGATCTGCGTGCGCGCATCGGCGTTGAGCGCGGGCGAGGGGCCTTCCTCCCAGACCTTCTGGTGCCGCCGTTGCAGCGAGCAGTCGCGCTCGCCGAGATGGATGGCCTCGCCTTTGCCGTCGCCGAGCACCTGGATCTCGATATGCCGCGGCTTCTCGAGGTATTTTTCGATATAAACCGCGTCATTGCCGAAGGCGGCCTTCGCCTCGGCGCGGGCCGTGGCGAGCGCGGCCGGAAGTTCCGCCGCGCTGCGCGCGACCTTCATGCCGCGCCCGCCGCCGCCGGCGGTCGCCTTGATCAGCACCGGATAGCCGATCTCCCCGGCGATGCTTGCGGCCTCGGCCGGGCTCGCCACCCCCCCGTCGGATCCCGGCACCACGGGGATGCCGAGGCTTTTCGCGGTGCGCTTGGCTTCGATCTTGTCGCCCATGAGGCGGATGTGCTCCGCCTTGGGGCCGATGAACTGCACGCCGTGCTCGGCGAGGATTTCGGCAAAACGCGCGTTCTCGGCGAGGAAGCCGTAACCGGGGTGCACCGCGTCCGCACCGGTGATCTCGCAGGCCGCGAGAATGGCCGGGATGTTGAGATAGCTGTCCTTGGCGGGAGGCGGCCCGATACAGACGCTCTCATCCGCGAAGCGCACGTGCATGGCCTCGGCGTCCGCGGTCGAATGCACGGCGACCGTCGCGATCCCGAGCTCCTTGCAGGCGCGCAGCACGCGCAGGGCGATCTCGCCCCGATTGGCGATCAATATCTTGTCGAACATGACTGACGCGGCGGCACGGCGGCGGGGAGCCCGGCATGCGGACGGAGCGAAGTCGCCCTCAACGGCCTCGCTCTTTCCTCGTATGCATTCATTCGATGATCACCAGCGGTTCGCCGAATTCGACCGGTTGACCATCCTCGAAGAGGATCTGGATCACGGTGCCGGCGCGCGGCGCCGGGATCTGATTCATGGTCTTCATCGCTTCGATGATCAGCAGCGTATCGCCCGCCTTGACCTTGTCGCCGACGCGGATGAAGGGCTTGGCTCCCGGCTCCGGCGCGACATAGGCCGTGCCCACCATCGGCGAAGTGACGACGCCGGGATGTTTGGCCGGATCGAGCGGCGCGGGGCCCGCCTCGGTTGCGACGACCTGCGCCGGAGGCTGAGCCGGTTGTGGCTTGGCCGCGCCGAGCGGAGCGGCCGGCGCGTTGCGGGCAAGACGCACCCGCAGCCCGTCCCGCTCGATTTCGATTTCCGTCAGTCCGGTTTCCTCCAGGATCCGGGTCAGTTCCTGGATGACGGCGCGATCGACAAAGGGCTTGGAGTCGGCCATCGCTGTGGTCAGCCCTTGTCGGTTGCGCCGACAAGGCGCGCAAGACCGGTGATCGCGAGCGCGTAGCCATCGATGCCGAAGCCGGCGATGACCGCCTTTGCCGCTTTGGAGACATAGGAGTTCTGCCGAAAGCTTTCGCGCGCATGGATGTTGGTGACGTGCACCTCGATGACCGGCATCGAGCAGGCCAGCAGCGCGTCGAGAATGGCGATCGAGGTCGTCGTATAGCCGGCGGGATTGATCACGAGACCGGCGGCGCCCTGCATCTGCGCTTCCTGGATCCAGTTGATCAGTTCGCCTTCGATGTTCGATTGACGGAAGACGACCTCGAAGCCGTGACGCCCGGCCGTCTCGCGGCAGAGCCGGTCGACGTCGGCGAGCGTCGCGCGCCCGTACTTCTCCGGCTCGCGCGTCCCGAGCAGGTTCATGTTCGGTCCGTTGAGAACATAGATCGTCTTGGCCATGCCCAACCCGCGAGCTTGCGCACCCGTACCATGCAAGCTGACGCTTTATAGGTGGCCGCGCGCGGAAGGGGAAGAGGACGTCGCCTGCCGCCGCGCCGGTTGCCGCAACGACGGTTAGGCGGCTATGCGGCCCGCGTCTCGGCGGCCGCCCAGTCGACCACGTCCTTGATCGCCGCGATGCGTCGCCGGCCGGCGGCCCGCGCGCGGGTGAAAATGTCGATCTGGCGGTCCGCGCTCGTGCCGCCGTCGAGAATCCGGTCGAGGTGGGCGATTTCGGCGGCACAGCCGAGCGCGGCGACGTCCTCGGCGATCAGGGGGCGGATGGTCTCGAGCCAGGACCGTGCCGTCATCGGCTCGCGGGAGAACGGATCGACGAACCTCGCCTTGATGCCGTAGCGCTGCGCGTGCCACTTGTTTTCCTGGGTGATCGCGCGACCGAGCCGGTCGAACCCGGCGTTTCTGTCGCGATCGCGATCGAGCGCGCGCACCAGGCAGCGGAAGAGGCTGGCGATCGCGACGGCATCGTCGAGTCGCGTGCAGCTGTCGGCGACGCGCAGTTCGATGGTCGGATAGTTCAGAGACGGTCTGAGCGCCCACCAGATGTAGCTCGCGTCCGGGATGATGCCCGCGCCCACCAAAGCGGCGACGAAGTCACGATAATCCTCGCCGGCGCGGAACAGCTCCGGCAGGCCGGTGCGGGGCAGTTCGTCATAGGCCGCAAGCCGGTAGCCGACGAGCCCGGTGAGATGGCCCTGCCAGAACGGCGAGGAGGTCGACAAGGCGAGCAGGAGCGGCAGATAGGGCGTCAGCCGCATGATGAGATTGACGCGCGCATCGACGTCCGGCACCGCCACGTGCACGTGCATGCCGCACAGCATGTTGCGATAGCCGATCATCTGCAAATCATCCATGATCGCGCCGTAGCGCGCTTTCGGCGTGACGAGCTGTTCCGGCCAGAAGGCGAGCGGGAACGTGCCCATGGCTGCAAGCCCGAGGCCGCGCGCGGCGGCGGCCTCGCCGAGCGCGCGTCGATAGCGGGCAAGATGCGCGCGCGCCTCGGCCGCGCCGGCGCAGGGCGGCGTCGTGACTTCGAGTTGCGACTGGAGCATTTCCGTCATCACCCGGTCGCCCAGGGCCTTGCGCGCGGCGACGAGGAAGCGGCGATCGAATCGCCGCACCGCACGGCGCGATGCCGCGTCGAACACGAAATATTCTTCCTCGATGCCGAAAGAATACATGCGCGCGATAACCGCGGAGCAACCCCGCGGTTCCGCGACCGGACGGCGTGCGTGTGGAAAACCGGGTGACGAGGGCGGTACGCCACGCGCGCGGCGGAAGACGCCGCTCAGCAGGTCGCCTTGCCGCAGCGGGCGGTATTGACCTTCTCGCGCAGAGCCTCGAGACCGATGGCGCCGACCACGACCTCCTCGCCGATCACGTAGCTCGGCGTGCCGTTAAGCCCCAGCAGTTCGGCGAGCTTGAAGTCCTGTTGCAAGGTCTTCTCGATTTCGGGGCTCTTCATGTCCTTGGCCAGGCGGTCCATGTCGACTCCCACCTCCCGCGCGACCGCGAGCGCGCGTTCGCCGTCGGCAGGATTGCGGCCTCCGAGCAGCTTCTGATGGAATGCGAGATATTTCTGGCCGGTCTTGTCCTGCATGCGCACGGCGACCGCCACGCGCGCGGCTTCCACCGATCCGGGACCGAGCACGGGGAACTCCTTGAGCACCACCTTGAGATTGGGGTCGGTCTTGAGGAGGGTCAGCATGTCGTTCAAGGCGCGCTTGCAGTAGCCGCAGTTGTAATCGAAGAACTCGACGAAGGTGACATCGCCGTTGCGATTGCCGAGCGTGACCTGATCGGGGGAGGAGAACAGCGTTTCCGCATTCTGCTTGATGACGGCCTTGTGTTTTTCCGCTTCCGCCGCCGCCTGGCGTTTTTGCAGCTCGTCCATCGCCTCCTGCAGCACCTCCGGATGCGCGATGAGGTAATCATGCACGATCTTCTCGATCGCCTCGCGCTGGGCGGGGGCGAAGTCCTCCGCGCGGACCGCGCGCGGGGAGGCGACCGCGGCGAGCCACATCAGGCAGGCAAAGGTCAAGACGAAGGCGAAGGCGGTAAGGCGCGGGCGGACGGGCATGGGGCGGTCCTCTGGGGGTCAGGGATGGTTCGAAGCCGTCGGTGATTTGACGTTGACGATGTCGTCGGCGCGCACCCAGGCCGGCGAGCCCACGGGCAGCCGCGTCTTGGCGCGCGAGGCAAGCTGTCGCGCGGTCTTGATGTCGCCGCGCGTGAAGGCGGCCTGCGCCGAGGCAAGGTCCGCATGCGCAAGATCGCCCTTGCGGCCGTAGGCCATGGCGAGCTGATCATAGGCGCCGGGTGCCTCCGGCTCAAGCCGCAGCGCGTCGTTGAGCAGCGCGATCGCTTCCTCCGAGGCCTTGGCATTGCCGGTTGCGATCAGCGCCTGCGCGAGAAGGATGGCGATGAGCGGAGCGCGGTGCGAGAGGGCGACGGCCTGGCGCAGCGGCGCGACCGCCTCGGCGGGATGCCCGCCCTCGAGCAGCGCCTGGCCCTTGAGCTCGACGAAATAGGGATTGTTCGGCTCGCTCCGGATCAAGGCGTCGATCTGCGCGAGCGCCTGGCGCAGGTCGCCGTGACGATAGGTCGAGATCGCGCGCGCATAGCGCGCCGGCAGGCTCTGGTCGCTCGGCGGATAACGGCGCAGCACGGTGTCCGGACGCTCGAGGAAGCCCGAGAGCTTGGCGCGCATGAGGTCGTGCCGCAACTGCAGTTCGGCAGGGTCCTTGCGATCCCAATAGGGGCTCGCGTGCGCGATCTGCTCGAGGGCGGCAACGCGATCGGCCGGCATCGGATGGGTCTGCAAATAGGGATCGACATAGCGCGAACTGAATAACGTTTCGTTGCTCAGGCGCTTGAACAGCTCCACCATCCCCCGCGGCGACTGGTGGGTCGCGTTAAGAAATTTCACGGCGGCGTGATCGGCCTGATCTTCCTGCGTGCGGACATAGGCGAGCAGGGAATGCTGGATCGCCGATTGCGGCGCGAGCAGCGCGGCGGCCCCGGCGTCGGCGCCGCCGGAACGCGCGCCGGCGACCAGCGCGCCGACGCCAAGCAGCATGGCGATGATCGACTGGGTCTGCGCCTCGGCAAGTTTCTCGCGCAGACGCGACATGTGCCCGCCCGCAAGATGGCCGGTCTCGTGCGCGAGCACCCCGATCAGCTCGTTCGGCGTCTTGGTATCGAACAGCGCGCCGGCATTGATGAAAATGTGCCGACCGTCCATCACGAAGGCGTTGAAGGAACGCACGTTGAGGACGACCACGCGGATGTGCTGCTGCGCAAGCCCCGCCGCGCGCAGGATCGGCGATGCATAGTCGCGCAGCAGCTGCTCGATTTCCGTATCGCGGATGATGGGCATGCCGCGCGGGACGTCCTGGGCGCGCGCCGAATGCAGGCAGAGGGAAAACGCTGCCGCCACCGCGAGCGCACGCGCGGCTGGCGTCGGACGCCGTGCCCTGATAGGTGTGCCGTCTTCGGTCATGCCGATCCGCTCATGCGACCCCATGAGGTGACCCTATTGGCCGGCCCCAGCGCGGTCAACGCAGCCCGCGACCACGTTCCAAGGGATGACAATGCACGGCTATTGACCGACGCAACCGGGGGATTACGGCAACAGCAGGGCGAATTCTGCGCGGAACCCATGCTCGACGCGGCCAAGAACCTGTTGCAGACCTCCCGCCGCAGCGCGGTGCCTCCGTTCATCGTCATGGACGTGGTGGCGGCCGCCGCGCGGCTCGAGGCGGAAGGCCGGCGCGTCGTCCACATGGAGGTGGGTCAGCCGGCGGCCTGCGCGCCCCGCACCGCGCTCGTCGCCGCGCAGGCCGCGCTCGCGCGCGGACGGCTCGGCTACACGGAAACGCTCGGGATTGCGAGCCTGCGTTCGCGGATCGCCCGGTACTATCGCGAGGTCTACGGGCTTGACCTCGATCCCGCCCGCGTGGCGGTGACCACCGGCTCATCCGGCGGCTTCATTCTCGCCTTCCTCGCATGGTTCGAGCCGGGCGACCGGGTCGCGCTCGCCAATCCCGGCTATCCGCCTTATCGGCACATTCTCACCGCGCTCGGTTGCGAGCCCGTGCTGATCGACACATCGGTCGCGACGCGTTGGGCGCTCACGCCCGAGGCGCTGATGGCCGAACACCGACGCAAGCCGCTTGCCGGGCTCGTGGTGGCGAGCCCCGCCAACCCGACCGGCACCATGATCGCGCCGGACGCGCTCGCCCGGCTGATTGCTGCCGCCGAAGGCGAGGGGATCAAGGTGATCTCCGACGAGATCTATCACGGACTCGACTACGCCTTCCCCGCCGAAACCGCGGCCAAGCTTTCCGACTGCGCCGTCGTCGTCAATTCCTTCTCGAAATATTTCTGCATGACCGGATGGCGCATCGGCTGGATGGTGGTGCCGGAGGCCATGGTCCGGGTCGTCGAGCGGCTGCAGGGTAATCTTGCGATTTCGGTGCCGACGCTCGCGCAGATTGCGGCGGAAGCCGCGCTCGACGGTCGCGAGGAGATGGAGGCGGTCAAGCGCGGCTACGAGGCCAACCGGCGCATTCTCACCGAAGGCCTGCCGGCGGCGGGGCTCGATCGCTTCCTTCCCGTCGACGGCGCCTTCTATCTCTACGCGGATATCTCCCGCTTCTCGAACGACAGCCTCGACTTCGCCAAGCGCATGTTGACGGAGGCGGGCGTTGCGGCGACCCCCGGTATCGATTTCGATCCGGTCAACGGCCACAATTTTCTGCGCTTCTGTTATGCCGGCACCGCCGGCGAGATGCGCGAGGCGGTCGAGCGGATCGGCGCGTGGCTGAACCGCTAGGATCCGCTTTCGGCGTGGGCGCGGTTTGCGCGATCCTTGCCGGAGATCGGGTGGCAAACGAGCTGCACGGCAGGAGCCGCCATGACGAAAGAGATCGTGGCCGAACGCGCGCGTGGCCGGGCCTCTGAGGTTTTCATCGTCGCGCTGCGACTCGGTTTGACGTCGTTCGGCGGTCCGATCGCGCATCTCGGCTATTTCCACGACGAATATGTCGTGCGCCGGCGCTGGCTCGACGAGCGCACCTATGCCGATCTCGTCGCGCTGTGCCAGTTCCTGCCCGGACCTGCGAGCAGTCAGGTCGGCATGGCCGTCGGCCTCCTGCGTGCCGGATATGGGGGTGCCCTCGCCGCATGGGCCGGTTTCACGCTCCCCTCTGCCCTGGCGCTGGTGCTGTTCGCCCACGGCGTCGATGTCCTGCGCGGCCTGCTCGGCAGCGGCTGGCTGCATGGATTGAAGGTCGCGGCCGTTGCCGTGGTGGCATTGGCCGTGCTCGGCATGATCCGCTCGCTCGCGCCGGACCGCGCGCGTGCGACGCTTGCCGTTGCCGCCGCCATCATCGTTCTCACGCTGCCGTCCGCCTGGGGCCAGATCGGCGCGATCGTCTTCGGCGGCCTCGTCGGCCTGACGCTGCGGCAGGGCGGTGCGGCGGCGAGCGAGGTCATCCTGCCGCTCGCGGTGAGCCGCCGCGCCGGCGGCGCGCTGCTGTTACTCTTTTTCATGTTGCTTGCGGGCCTGCCGCTCCTCGCCGCAAGCACCTCGAGCCATGCATTGCACCTGTTCGATGCCTTCTACCGTGCCGGCTCGCTGGTGTTCGGCGGGGGGCACGTGGTGCTGCCGCTGCTGCAGGCCTCGGTCGTGCCGCCCGGATGGGTGAGCAACGACGTCTTTCTTGCCGGCTATGGCGCCGCGCAAGCGGTGCCGGGGCCGCTGTTCACCTTCGCCGCCTATCTCGGCGCGGCCATGGAGCCGAGTCCGAACGGGTGGTCGGGCGCGACCCTGTGCCTGGTCGCGGTGTTCCTGCCGTCGTTCCTGCTCGTGATCGGCACGCTGCCGTTCTGGGATCAACTGCGCCGGCTTCCCGCGGCGCAGGCGCTCATGCGCGGCGTCAATGCCGCGGTCGTCGGCCTGCTGCTCGGAGCGCTCTACGATCCGGTTTGGACCGCGGGCATTTCCGGTCCGCGCGACTTCGCGCTGGCGATCCTCGCACTCCTGCTGCTGTTCGCGTGGCGCGCGCCGCCCTGGCTCGTCGTGCTGCTGAGCGCGCTCGGCGGCGCGGCGATCGGCGGATCCTGACAGTCCAAGCCGCGGCGGGGGGTTCCCGCGGGCGAGAACCGCGGCGTCGCTTTGCTCCTCGCGCTCGGCGTCTTCCTTTTCCGCCGCAGCGTTCCTACATGCCGTTCGCGAACCACGCCAACGCCGATTCACGTCATGCTCGACCTTGTTTCCCTTCAGCAGAGCGGGAACGCGCAGCCGCCCCGCGCGACCGCGCCCGACACGCCCGAGGCCGATGCGCTCGATGCCTATTCGCGGGTCGTCACGGCGGTGGCGGAACGGATCGGCCCGGCGGTGGTGCGGGTCGACGTGCGCAAGGCGCGCGGGCGCTCCGCCGGCGTCGGATCGGGCGTCGTCATCGCACCGGACGGCCTCGTGCTCACCAATGCGCATGTGGTGGAGGCCGCGCGCGAGATCCGGCTTCTCGATTCGGAAGGTCGTGCGATCGACGCGCGCAGGATCGGCGAGGATCCCGACACCGACCTTGCCCTGTTGCGCGCCGGCTCGGCGCGCGACCTGCCGTTTGCGCCGCTCGGCGATTCCAAGGGTCTGCGGCGCGGCCAGCTCGTGGTGGCGATCGGCAATCCGCTCGGTTTCGAATGTACCGTGACCGCCGGCGTCATCTCGGCGCTCGGCCGTTCGCTGCGCGCCAAGAGCGGCCGACTGATCGAGGACGTGATCCAGACCGATGCCGCGCTCAATCCCGGCAATTCGGGCGGGCCGCTCGTGTCCTCCCGCGGCGAAGTCATTGGCATCAACACGGCCGTGATCCTCGGCGCCCAGGGCATCTGTTTTGCGGTCGCGTCAAACACGGCGCGCTTCGTGCTCAGCCAGTTGATACGGCACGGCCGCGTGCGGCGTGCCTATATCGGCGTGTCGGCGCAGACGGCGCCGATCTCGCGCCGCCAGGCGCATGCGGCGGCTGTCGAGAATGCAAGCGGCGCGATGATCATGACGCTCGAGCCGCACGGGCCTGCGGCCGCCGCGGGCCTCATGAGTCTCGACGTGATCGTGCGCGCCGACGGCGTGCAGGTGACGGGCGTCGACGACCTGATCCGGCTGCTCGATGCCGAGCGCATCGGCAAGACGATCCCGATCGACGTGCTGCGACGCGGAGTGCTGCGCAGCTTCGAGCTCACGCCGTCGGAGCGGCCGGCCATGGGGACGGTGGCCTCGCGCGGGCGCGAATAGAGCGGATGGCGGCAACGTCCACCTCCATGGCGAAGGCGAGCGCAACGCCGGCGGCGCGACGGGAAGGGGCGGGCCTCCCGGCCGTTCGCGGCTTTCGTCTATGCTGCGGGTCCGTCATCAGACACGGAGGTCGACATGCGTCCCTTGTCGCCGTCATCGTCGTTGATCCTCGCCGTCATTGCGGCCGCCGCCCTGCCCACGCGCGCGGAAGCTTTCACCGTCCGCTTCTCCTGGGCGGGCATTCCGGCTTGCCAGGCCGTCTCGCCCGCCTTCGAACTGCGAGACGTGCCGCCCGGCACCAAGCGGCTGAGCTTCGCCATGACCGATCTCGATGTGCCGACCTTCCATCACGGCGGTGCGACGATTTCGTACATGGGCGATGCGGTGCCGCGCGGGTCGATCCGCTATGTCGGGCCGTGCCCGCCCGGCGGTCAGCGGCACCGCTACCGGTGGACGGTGCAGGCGCTCGACGCAACGGGCAGGATCCTGGGCACCGCGACAGCGACCGAGACCTTCCCGCCGTGAAGCTCGCCCGCGCGTGATGCTGCGGCCGCCGCGCGTCGCGGCGGTGACGGACGCGGCGCCCGGCGCCGCGATGCGACGCCTCGCGCTTCAGACCTTGGCTTTCAGCGCGCGGAACATCTCGAACGCGTCCTTCGGATGCATGTTCTGATGCACGACCGCGTTGACCGCCGCGAGCATGGCGCCCGGCGCCTCCGACTGGAAGATGTTGCGGCCCATATCGACGCCGGCGGCGCCCTGCTGCACGGCCTTGTAGGCCATGGTCAGCGCATCGTATTCGGGCAGTTTCTTGCCGCCAGCCATCACGATCGGCACCGGACAGGAGGCGGTCACGGTGTCGAATCCGTCCTCCACGTAATAGGTCTTCACATACTGCGCGCCGAGCTCGGCGATGATGCGGCATGCAAGCCGGAAATACTTGGCGTCGCGCGTCATGGCCTTGCCGACGGCGGTGATCCCCATCACCGGGATGCCGGCGCGCAGGCCGGCATCGACGAGGCGCGTCATGTTGTGGACCGATCGCGTCTCGTGCGCGCCGCCGATGAATACCTGGATGCCGACGCCCGCTGCGTTGAGCCTGATTGCGTCCTCCATGTCCATCGCGATCTGCTCGTCGGACAGCTCCTCGCGCAGGATGCTCGGTCCGCCGCTTGCGCGCAGCACCATCGGCTTCGCGCAGTCGGCAGGGATCACGCTGCGCAGGATGCCGCGCGTGCAGAACAGTGCGTCGCACTGCGGCAGCAGCGGCACGATCGACAGGTCCACGCGCTCGAGGCCGGAGGTCGGCCCCTGGAAATAGCCGTGGTCGATCGCCAGCATCACCGTGCGCCCGCTCTTCGGATTGAAGGTGCGGGCGAGCCGGTTCTTCATGCCCCAGTCGTATTGATGCGCGCCCTTCAGGAAGAAGCCGGGTGCGGCCTGCGGCCTATCGACCTGATAGCGCTCGCCTTCCTTGTCGGTCTCGGGCATCGACGTGACGCGTGGCTTGCGGGGCTATGGCGCCGTGCTCACTTGGGCGCGGCCGGTTCGTCGTCCGGCTCGGCCTCCGGTTCCGGCGCATTGGCATTGGCCTTCGCCTTGGGCTGCGCGGTCGGTTTGGCGTTCTTCTTCAGCGCCGCCTTGCGCGCGGCCGGCTCGTAATTGCCCTTGCCCATGCATTTGGCGATGAACGCCTTTCGCTTGGCACCCTCGAGCTTCTGGTCGTCAGCGCCGATGATGCAGGTCTGCATCTTCTCCTTGGCGGTGATGGCGACAGCCGGCGTGGCCGCCAGCAACAGGGGAATCAGGGCGAGGAAAGCCGGCTTGCACGGCATGGATCGGTCTCCTTCGAGGTTGCTCGCGTCTGCACGCACCATATCACGGAATGCGCCGGCGGTGTCAGCGCAGCGCCGCGGCGATGTTGCCGCCGTCCACCGTGGTGACGCCGGCCGTGGTCTTGAGCGCCAGGGCCTGCGCGAGGAAGGCCTGGGCAACGTCCTCGGCGGTCACCTCGCGGCGGAGCAGGTTGCCGCTCATATAGTCCTTTTCGGTCACGCCGCGCGCGGCCGCGCGTGCCTTGATGAATGCGTCGGTGAGAAGACCCGAACGGACGCGATCGGCATTGACCGCGTTGGCGCGGATCCCGTCGGCGCCGTAGTCGAGCGCATATTGCCGGGCGAGGAACAGCGTCGCGGCTTTCGGCAATCCGTAGGGGCCGAAATCGGGGCCGGGATTCACCGCCTGCTTGGAGACGTTGAACAGAAGGCAGCCGCCGATGCCCTGCGCGAGCATGATGCCGACCGCCGCCTGCGCGACCTTCTGATGCGCGAAGAAATTCAATTCGAAACTCTGCCGCAGCGTGGCTTCGTCGACCTCGCCGATGCGCCCCTGCCAGGCCGCGCCGGCATTGGACACGACGATGTCCACCCCGCCGAAGGCCGCGACCACCTGCGCGAATGCCGAGCGCACGGACGCGGCGTCGGTGACGTCGCAGGCGACAGGCAGCGCGGCGCCGCCGATCGCGGCGGCCTTCTCGCGCGCGGCCTTTTCGTCGATGTCAAGCAGCGCGACCTCCGCGCCGGCCTCGGCGAAGACGCGTGCCGTGGCCGAGCCGATGGCACCGCCCGCGCCGGTGATGACGGCCACCTGGCCCGCGAGCGGGCGCCGTCCTTGGCGGCCGAGCTTGGCGATCTCGAGCGGCCAGTATTCGCAGTCGAACATGTCGGCTTCGGTGATGGCGCGGAACGTGCCGATCGCTTCCGCGTCGGCGATGATCCCGATCGCCGCGGCGGCGAGGTCGGCGGCGATGTTCGCCGCCTGCGCATGCGGCCCCAGGCCGAACAGGCCCACCCCCGGCACCAGGGCGACGCGCGGCATGGGATCGTGCATGACGGCTCCCGCCGCACGCGCCGCATGGCGCGCAAAATAGGCCGTGTAGTCGTCGGCAAATGCCTGCACGGCGGCGTGCACCGCGGTCCTGAATTCGGCAAGCCCGCCGGCTTGCGGGGCGGGCAGGACGAGCGGCCAGGGCTTCACGCGCACGACATGGTCCGGCGTGACGACGCCGGCGCGCGCCGTGCGCGCCAGGTCGCGGCGGTTGAGGAAATTGAGGATGGTGTCGCTGCTCCGGAACGCCAGGATGGGACGCCGATGCGCGCCCTCGCCGTCGGCGTCGCGCAGCGTCGCGGCTCCGCGCAGGATGGGCGCGATGTCGCGTGCCGAGGCGATGGGACCGGGCAGCGCCGCCGCGGCAAAGGTCTTGCGGTTCCGCTGCAGCCGCGCTTCGGCGCGCGTGACGGCAGCGATCATGCGCTCATAGGCTTCGCGCGCGCTGTCGCCGAAGGTGAACAGACCGTGCTTGTCGAGGATCAAGCCTTCGACGCGCGGGTTCTCCTCGAAGATGCCGGCCGCAAGCTGCGCGAGCGCGAAGCCGGGCATGCGGTACGGCACGAAGCCCATGCCGTCACCGAAGACCTCCTCGCAGAGCGCGCGCGAATGAGGCTGGTCGACCAGGCTCAAGAGCGCGGACGGATGACTGTGGTCGATGAAGCGCGCCGGCAGGAAGGCGTGGAGCAGCATCTCGACCGAGGGCGAAGGCGCCAGCGGATCGAGCAGGAACGCGCGCTGCACCCGCGCCATCTCCGCATCGCTCAGCCCCTCGCGCGCGCGCAGGCGTCGCAGCGGCTGCAGGCGCACGGCCGGAAAGTCCTTCGGTTCGACCGCGGCCATGTCGGCGCCCGATGCCTTCACATGGAGCACCTCGACCTCCTCGCCTGCAAGATCGCGGGCGGCGGCCTTGAGCGAGGTGTTGCCTCCGCCGTGCAGCACGAGGCGCGGCTCGCGACCGATGAGGCGCGTCGAGTAAAGCCTGAGCGCGAGGTCGCTCGAGACGCCGCAATCGCCGTAGCGTAGGGCAGTCTCGTGCGCCTCGCGCTCGTTCCAGGCGGATCTCATCCGGGCCTCCGCGCGGACCTGCAGCGCGCGGCCGCGCTCAGCAAGCGGCGTTTCGGCATGCGCGCGACCTTCAGCTGCGGCGCCACCATCCGCGTTTGGGCTGCGCCGGCTCCTCGCTCGACGTGACGGAGATGACCGGCGTCGGCGGCGGGCTCGAGGGAAGCGGCGCGTCGGCCCCGCTGACGAACGGCGCCGGCTCGCGCACGGTCGAGCGGCGACGCGGCGGCTGCGGCACGGCGGGCGGCGCGGCTTCGGCCGGGGATGCCGGCTCGGGCTGCTGCCGGGCAGGCGCGGCGTGCGGCGTATCAGGTGGCGGGGGAGGCGGCGCAAAGACGGGCGCAGGCGCCTCGCCCGGCGCGCCATCGACCACAGCGGCGGCCGGCTCGCTCCCCGCGCGACTGTCGTTCTCGCGCGGGAAATCGCCGTTGCGGCGACGATTGCGGCGGCCGCCGCGGCGTCCGCGGCGACGACGGCGGCGCCCCTGGCGCTCGGCGCCGTTCTCGGCGGCAAGGGATTCGCGCGGCGCAGGCGCGTCGGCCGGTTCGCCGTCGACCGTGTCCACGGCAACGGCGGTGTCGTGGCCGTCGCCCGGTTGCGCGACGGCATCGTCGCCGAAGCTCGTCTGCGCGTGAGTCCGCCGCGCCTCCTGTGCGCGGTCGCGCCCGCGTCTGCGCCGCCGCCGGCCGGCCTGCGACTCTCCCTCCGCGTCCTCGGCGGCCGCGGCGCGGCCTGCCGGCGCCGCTGCGGAGACGGCGGTTTCCGTGCCATGGTCGTCCCCCGGCGCGAGCGCGATCGGTGGCGACGGCGCATGCGCGCGCGCGGCCTCGAGCGCGTGCACGTGCTCGCCGCGGTCGATCACGAAAGATTGCTGCCCGCTGATGGTCGGATCGACCGAAACGGTGATCGTCACGCGGAAACGTTCCTCCAACTGACGCAAATGGGCGCGCTTGTGGTTGAGCATGTAAAGCGCGACCTCCGTCCGCGTCCGCACGATGAGATTGTGCGTGGCGCCCTTGAGCAGCATCTCCTCGAGCGCCCGCAGGGCCTGCAGCGCGACCGAAGAGACCGAACGCACATGACCGGAGCCGCCGCATACCGGACACTTCTCGGTCGACGACTCCAACACCGAACTGCGGATGCGCTGCCGCGACATTTCCAGCAGGCCGAAATGAGAAATGCGGCCGACCTGGATGCGGGCGCGATCCTGCTTGAGCGCCTCCTTGAGCCTGCGCTCGACCATGCGGTTATTGCGCGGCTCGTCCATGTCGATGAAGTCGATGACGATGAGGCCGGCCAGATCGCGCAGCCGCAATTGGCGCGCGATCTCCTCGGCGGCCTCGAGATTGGTCTTGAGCGCGGTATCCTCGATATGGTGCTCGCGCGTCGCCCGGCCGGAATTGACGTCGATCGCCACCAGGGCCTCGGCCTGGTTGATGACGATGTAGCCGCCCGATTTGAGCTGCACCACCGGCGAGAACATCTGATCGAGCTGATTCTCGATGCCGTAGCGGGTGAAGATCGGCTGCTGATCCTTGTAGAGCTTCACGTTTTTCACGTGGCTCGGCATCAACATGCGCATCATCTCGCGCGCGTCGCGATATCCCGCCTCGCCGGCGACGATCACCTCGTCGATGTCCTTGGTATAGAGATCGCGGATCGCGCGCTTGGTCAGCGATCCTTCCTCATAGACCAGCGTGGGCGCCGTGGATTTCAGCGTGAGGTCACGGATTTGCTCCCACAGGCGCAAGAGATACTCGAAGTCGCGCTTGACCTCGCTCTTGGTGCGCGAGGCCCCGGCCGTGCGCAGGATGACGCCCATGCCTTCCGGCACGTCGAGCTCGGCGGCGATCTCCTTGAGCCGCGCGCGGTCCTCCGGATTGGTGATCTTGCGGGAAATGCCGCCGCCGCGGGCCGTGTTGGGCATCAACACCGAGTAGCGGCCTGCCAGCGACAGATAAGTCGTCAGCGCCGCCCCTTTGGTGCCGCGCTCCTCCTTGACCACCTGCACCAGCATCACCTGCCGGCGCTTGATGACCTCCTGGATCTTGTATTGCCGCCGCAGGCGGGGGATGCGCTCCTGCGCTTCCTCGAGCGCATCGGCGCCGCCCACCGACTCGACCACTTCTTCCTCCACCGATTCCTCGACGGCATCATTGCCGTCGGTCGACGGTGGTGCGGCGGCGTGCGCGACTTCCCCGTCGGCGGTGGTCTCGTGCCCTGTCGCGTCGGTGCCGTCGGCCTCGTGCCCGGATTCCGCCTCTTCGCGCGGGGGATATTCCGCGGTCTGCGCGTCACGCGTGTCCGAACCGGCCTCGGCGAGGGGGTGGATCTCTCCGGATGTCGACGGCGCGGCCGGCCCGATCTCCCCCGCCGCGTCTGCGGGGGACGGAGTTTCGTCCTCCCGCGCTGCCTCGGCGACCGGTGTCGCCGCCTCGACGTCCGGCGCGGCGGCGGATGGTCCGGCATGCGCCTCGCCGGCGTCGGTCTCCTCGGCGTGCGCCTGCGAATCGGGCTCGCGCGGCTCGCCGGCCATCGGCTCGCTGCGCGTGCTGCTGTCATGGCGGTCTGCGGCCTGCTGGCGATGCCGCTGACGGCGCCCGCGGCCTTCCGCATCCTCGTCGGCCTCACGCTGCGCACGCGCCTCCTCGGCAAGGAGCGCCTGCCGATCCGCGACCGGGATCTGGTAGTAGTCGGGATGGATTTCGGAAAAGGCGAGGAAGCCGTGCCGATTGCCGCCGTAATCGACGAAGGCCGCCTGCAGCGACGGCTCCACGCGGGTGACCTTGGCGAGATAGATGTTACCGCGAAGCTGCTTGCGGTTGGCGCTTTCGAAGTCGAACTCCTCGACACGGTTGCCGCGCAATACGACCACCCGCGTCTCTTCCGGGTGTGTCGCGTCGATCAACATCTTGTCGGCCATGGGAGAATCTCACGCGGGCCGGCGAACTCGCATGCGCGCAGGTGGCGCGCTCGACGCGCTCGGCGCCGGCCGGATAGGGGTTGGGGGAGTGGGCCGCGCGTTCCCGCTCGCTGCGGCTTGCTGAACCGGCGCGCACCGTCACGAACGCATCCTCATCGCGGCGGATCAACGCGTCAAATGGCTCTCGCTGCGGACACGGCAGCATGAAACTTGCGACCTTGCGGTACGGCGGCGCGGAACACGATACCGCGCGGCCGGGATTGGCAGTCGTCGACGGGATTTCCACAGGCGGCCGTCGTCCCGCGCTGCTCCGGTTGTCCTTCCACAAGGGCCCAGGGTCGGTTCCGCCTCGTCCGCACGCCGCCCCCGCCTCGGGAGCGGCCCGGAATCCGCGGCGCGCCGGAGCCCGAACACGGCACAACCGGAAATCCTTGGCCGTCGACAGACCCTACATACGGCCGGAATCCCTCAATGGCAAGCAGGGCTTGGCGAGGCCACGCGCGCACCATGCGACCTGCGTGCAACACCTGCCGCGCGGAATGCGCGGCCGGTCAAGTTCCGTTAACCGGACCGGCTCCTAATAAGGTACAACAGCCGCCGAATAGGGGCCGGATTCGTGACTTTCCGCTCGGTTCTGTTCGCCTGCGCCACGGGCGGTGCGCTGCTGTGCGGCTGCGCCGCGTATGCGGCCGGGCCGGCCGGAACCGGGGAGGGCTACCCGGTCGCCAGCGACGCGCGTATTGGCGGCGACGACCGGGCGACCCGCTTCGTGCTCGACCTGTCGCAGAAGATCGATATCGCCGCCTTCACGCTCGCCGATCCCTATCGGGTGGTGATCGACCTGCCGCAGGTCACGTTCAAGCTGCCCGCCAATGTCGGCGAGCACGGTCGCGGACTGATCAAGGCTTTCCGCTACGGTCTGGTGATGCGCGGCGGTTCCCGCGTCGTCATCGACACGCGGGGGCCGGTGCGCGTCGACAAGGCCTTCGTTCTTGCGGCGACGGAGGATCTGCCCGCGCGGCTCGTGGTGGAGCTCGTCCCGACGGACCGCGAAAGCTTCCTCCGCAACCTCGCGCTCGAGGACCGCGCGGCGCGCGCCACCGCCACCAAGCGCGCCGCGCCTGCGCCAACCGACGACGGGGATCCGCGGCCGCTCGTCGTGCTCGATCCTGGTCACGGCGGCATCGACACCGGCAGCCGCGCGGCGAGCGGCGAGAACGAGAAGGACGTGGTGCTCGCCTTCGCGCTCGCGCTGCGCGATGCGCTCGAACGCGGGGGCAAGTATCGCGTGGCGTTGACGCGCGCGGACGATACCTTCGTGCCGCTCGGCGAGCGCGTGCGCTTTGCGCGCGAGCGCCACGCGTCTCTCTTCATCTCGATCCATGCTGACTATCTGCCGCGCAGCGAGGGGCAGGCGGACGGCGCCAGCATCTACACGCTGTCGGAACGCGCCTCCGATGCGGAAGCCGCGCGCCTGGCCGAATCGGAGAACAAGGCCGACGCCATCGCAGGCGTCGATCTGTCCGCCGAGCCCGACGACGTCGCCAATATCCTGGTCGACCTCGCCCAACGCGAGACGAAGGTCTTCTCGGTCCAGTTCGCCCACGCGGCCATGGGCGAACTGAGGACGGTCGCGCCGCTGCATCAGCACCCCGTCAAGTCCGCCGGCTTCAAGGTATTGACCGCTCCCGACGTGCCGTCCGTCCTTTTGGAACTCGGCTACATGTCGAGCCGGAGCGATCTTTCCCATCTGACATCGGCGAGCTGGCGGGAGCGCACGGCCTCAGCCCTGGTCAAGGCGATCGACGCCTATTTCGCCCCGCGTCTTGCCGGAGCCGGCAACGAGGCGCGCTGACATGGCCCGCCGGCCTCAGTTTCAACATAAAAACAAGCAACACACACGTTCCCCCGTTGCTGCCGATCGCCAGCCGCTCGGCGGACGGCTTGGCCTGCGGCGGGATCCTTCGCCATGAAGCTCATCTTGCGGTTCCTTGGCCTTCTGTTCGCCGCCGGCACGATTCTGTTCGTGGTCGGGGTCGCCGCGGTGGCCGGCCTGCTCTGGCATTATTCCAAGGATTTGCCGGACTATTCGCAGCTTCAGGACTACGAACCGCCGGTCATGACGCGCGTGCACGCGGCCGACGGCTCGCTCGTTGCGGAATATGCGCGCGAACGACGGCTTTACATCCCCATTCAGGCGGTCCCCAAGCGCGTGATCAACGCCTTCCTCGCCGCCGAGGACAAGAATTTCTACGAGCACGGGGGGCTTGATTTCGGCGGGATCCTGCGCGCCGCCATCGCCTATGTCGAGAACTACGGCACCGGCCGGCGGCCGCAGGGGGCGTCGACCATCACCCAGCAGGTCGCCAAGAACTTCCTGTTGTCGAACGAGGTGTCCTTCAGCCGCAAGATCAAGGAAGCGCTGCTGGCGCTGAAAATCGAGCGGACCTATTCGAAGGACAAGATCCTCGAGCTCTACTTGAATGAAATCTATCTCGGTCTCGGCGCCTATGGCATCGCGGCCGCGGCGCTCACTTATTTCGACAAGAGCGTCAACGAGCTCACCGTCGCCGAGGCGGCCTATCTCGCGGCGCTGCCCAAGGCGCCCAACAATTACCATCCCTTCCGCGCCCGCGAACGCGCCATCGAGCGCCGCAACTGGGTGATCGATCAGATGGCGCAGGATGGATTCATCACCGCGGCGGACGCCGAAAAGGCCAAACGCAGTCCGCTCGGCGTCACGCAGAAGGCAAGCGGCGTGCGCATGTTCTCCGCCGAATATTTTGCCGAGGAGGTGCGGCGCGAGCTCTATGAACGCTACGGCGAAAAGAAGCTCTATGACGGAGGTCTGTCGGTACGCACCACGCTCGACACGAAACTGCAGGCCCTGGCAACCAAGGTGCTGCGGGAAGGCCTGGTCAATTACGACGAGACCCGGGCCGGATGGCGGGGACCGGTCACGCATATCGATATCACCGGCGACTGGGGCGCCAAGCTCGCCGAGGTCAAGTCCCTCAATGACGTGGCGCCCTGGCGACTCGCGGTCGTCCTGGACGGCGGCGAGAAATCCGCGCGCATCGGCCTGCAGCCGGGACATGAGCCGGGCGGCTTCGTCAGCAAGGAACGTGACACGGGCACGCTCGGCCTCGACGGCATGAAGTGGGTCAGGATCAAGGGCAGGCCCCCCGCCAGGGTGGACCAGGTGCTGCAGCCGGGCGACGTCGTCTATGTCGAGCCCGCCAAGGAGCCCGGCCAGTACATCCTGCGGCAGATCCCGGAAGTCTCGGGCGCCATGGTGGTCGAAGATCCCTGGACCGGACGCGTGCTCGCCATGGTCGGCGGCTTCTCCTACGACCAGAGCCAGTTCAATCGCGCCACGCAGGCGCTGCGGCAGCCCGGGTCCTCGTTCAAGCCCTTCGTGTACGCGGCGGCGCTCGACAACGGCTACACGCCGTCGACCCTGATTCTCGACGCGCCGATCGAAATCGACCAGGGCCCGGGTCTCGGCGTGTGGACGCCGGAGAACTACGAGCGCAATTTCTACGGACCCTCGACGTTGCGCTTCGGCATCGAACATTCGCGCAACGTGATGACCGTCAGGCTGGCGCAGGACATCGGCATGCCGCTGATCGCGGAATACGCCAAGCGCTTCGGCATCTATGACAACCTGCCGCCCTATCTTTCCTTTGCGCTCGGCGCCGGCGAGACGACGCTCCTGCGCATGGTCACCGCCTACGCCATGATCGACAACGGAGGTCGGCGCATCAAGCCGACGCTGATCGACCGCATCCAGGACCGCTATGGGCACACCGTGTACAAGCACGACGAACGCGAATGCATCGGCTGCGACGCCAGGAAATGGGAGAACCAGCCGGAGCCTTCGCTGATCGATCGCCGCGAACAGGTGCTCGATCCGATGACCGCCTATCAGATCACCTCGATCATGGAAGGCGTGGTGCTGCGCGGGACGGCGGCCGGAGCCGGCTTCCAGAAGGAGATCGGCAAGCCCATCGCCGGCAAGACCGGCACCACCAACGACTACAAGGACGCGTGGTTCATCGGTTTTACGCCCGACATCGTCGTCGGCGTCTATGTGGGCTACGACAAGCCGAAATCGCTCGGACGCGGCGAGACCGGCGGCCGCCTCGCGGCGCCGATCGTCAAGGATTTCCTGAAGGTCGCGCTCGCCGACAAGCCGGCTGTGCCGTTCCGCGTCCCGCCCGGCATCAAGCTGGTCCGCGTCAATCTGAAGACGGGCGCGCGCGCGGCGCCCGGCGACCCGAAGGTGATCCTCGAGGCCTTCAAGCCCGGCACCGCGCCCCCCGACGGCGCCTCGGTCATTGGCCTCGGCAACGCCGACGGCAGCAATATGAGCGACGTTGCCGCGCCGCCGCCGGTCTACGGCGTGCCGGCCGACGCCGGCCGCGCGGTGCGCAGCGGCACCGGCGGGCTCTATTAGGGCCGGTTCCGGTCGGATTGGATCGGCGCACTTAATTTATTGCGCGATATGGATTGCGCGGCGGCGCCTTCCTCCGTCATGGCGCGGCGCCGCTTCCTTCCGTCGTGGCGAGGCGGCGCAGCCGCCGAAGCAATCCAGTGGGGCCGGCGCTCGAGTCATGGGCGGGCGGTGTCATGTGTTGGCCTGCCCGATTCTGGATTGCTTCGCGCTCGCTTCGCTCGCGCTCGCAATGACGGGGATGCGCCCGCGCTTGCGCTCGCGCTCGCAATGACGGAGGGGCGGCCGAGCCGTCGGCCTCA
>Ga0209810_1002336_pt1 | contig 23197 bp, 21 predicted proteins | sample Coa_R1_7_FD_187159 | JGI IMG/M metagenome (GOLD analysis project Ga0209810, IMG submission 187159) | Surface soil microbial communities from Centralia Pennsylvania, which are recovering from an underground coalmine fire - Coalmine... | ecosystem: Environmental > Terrestrial > Soil > Unclassified... | reverse complement strand
TCGCCGGCGGAAGCGTCGATTCGGCAGCAGTCTCCACTCGGTCCTCCCCTGCTCCGTCAAAGAGCATTCATGGTGTTCTGCCGCATCTTCACGGACAGCATCGTCTAGAGCGGCAGCGGTTCTGGTTTCTGTGCGGCGTGCCGGGCCAGGCCCGAAGCGTCCAGATAGACGCGGAGCTTACGGGCACGCCGGGCCCGCAGGCGATTTTTGGGCAGCATGCCCAGTATGGCCTCGCGCACCACCCAGTCAGCTCGCTCCGACAGCAGCCGCTTGAGGGGAATCTCCTTCAACCCGCCGGGATAGCCGGTGTGGTGGCGATAGATTTTCTGCTCCAGCTTGTTTCCTGTGACCCGAATTCCTGCGGCGTTGATTACCACGACATGATCGCCGCAATCCAAGTAGGGCGTGTAGTCGGGCTTGTCCTTTCCGATCAATACGCGGGCAACGCGGGCCGCGAGGCGTCCCAGCACCTGCCCCTGGGCGTCTACAACATACCATTTCGGGCCCTGCTTGAGGGTTTCCGCCTGTCTTCCCACAGGAAAATAGGTCCGCATTGGCATCCCGGTGCTTCTTGATAGACTGGAAATTTACAGGATATGGGATCCGGAAGACCCTGTCAACGCCAGTCGGCCCTTCGAGGGCTGAACAACGGCCTTTTGGCACGGCTTCCGGGGCGGTATCTTACCGTGCACGTACCCTCCGGGGATTGTGGTCCGAGCGGTTTCTGCGATATATTCGGGCCCTTGTCTATCGGTGTCGGCCAGAAGCGGCTGTGCAACCAGCCGCGGGCGCGAGGGCCACAGTACACCAGCGATGGTAGAGCAACCGGCGACTCCGGCGCAGGACTTCTGCCGCATTGAATTAGCTCTGCCCTCCGATCTCCGGGCTCTCGGGGTGCTGCGCGGCGCCCTTGAACATACAGCCAACCACCTGGGTTTCCCGGAGCTAGACCGCCAACAGTTGATCGAAAACTTGGACCGTGTCTGTCGTGCCGCTCTCGGTTTCCTTCCTGAAAATGCCGAACTGGTCGTCCTCATCCAGGAACACCCCGACCGCCTGGAAGTCGAACTGGAGGGTCCCGATCCGTCCGAGCCCAAGATCGTTCGAGATGCAATCTTTGCCGACGTCGTGGAAACCGACCATCGGAGCGGTCACTGGCACTGGAAACTGGTGAAGTTCCTGGGCGATGCGGACGGGTTCTCAGGGCGCCCGGCTCCGAATCCCTTCACATCGAAACCGCGAAAACCCGCTGACGAATCAGCTCATTGAGCTGTTGGTCGGACACCTGCAAGCGCACGTCCAACCGATCGCCGCGTGGGATGACCTGCGCCTGATCTAGCAGCGCGGGCAGGCCCTGCGCCGCCCCACCGGCCTGATACCGGCGGTAGAGAAGGCCGGCTTCGAGCAGCGCCGCCAGCAGGTTAGCGTCGTCCGGACCGGGCAGGATGCCTTCGAATTGCGCCTGAACCCCCGAGCCGGCATCGACCGTGATCAACATTCCCCGAATGCGCTGAAGTAGCGGTGCGGCCTGTCCGAATTCCCCCAGCTCGGGCAGAAACTGGCGCACGCCGAGTTGCGCGTAGAATCTGCCCAGGGCCGCCCAGAACGTCGCCTGGCCGTCAAGCTGCTCCACCAGCCCTGCCAGCTCCGGATTGCGCAGCAAGCTTTCTGCCTCGCCAAACCGGACTGCCAGCAGGCTCTCCAGGGCACGCGACTGGCCGAAAACGGCCGTGTTCGAGTCAAGGAAGAAGAAAAAGACGTCATAGGGACTGGCGCCTGAGCCGAAGGCATAGAGCGTGTATCCGCGCAGGGTTTTCTGCGGAAGATGGAGCTGGCGGCACTGCGTCTGCACTTGCTCGGGTGAAAATTCCCCGAGGGCCAGCCCGACGACCTGTTCGGGCGTGTTGCGGTCGGCCGGGATCGCCGCCCAGACCAGATCGTGCACCTGTGAATCCAATCCCACGCCGATCGACCCGAGGAAACGAACAAACTGCCGGAACCGTGTCGGCAGCATTTGTTCGCGCAAGGGCTCAAACCATGCATGGCGGCGAGCCTCGCGGACGTCCAAATAAGCCACCTGTCCCACATTGCGGGGAAACAGACCGAGGATCGTGCTCCCCACGGAGCCGGCCTGGGCTGAGTGGGGAGCGAGCGCCAGCAGAAGCAAGGCGATGCCAACGCGCCGCATCACTCCGTCCCCTCCGGGCCCACACTCCTGCTTCGGTTCGGCGCGGCAACGTCGCTGAAGCGGCGGAACTGCTCCTCGATTGCAGCCATGCGGGCCCGCACCGGGTTCACGAAATCACCTTCGGGAAGCCCCTCGAGATTGATCGCGACATTTTCAAGCGCGGCGCGAAGACCAGCCGCAGCCAACGCTTCGCCACTGCGCAGATCGGACCCGTAGGCTGGCGGGATCAGCGGCCGAAGCTCGCGCAAGCGGGCGAGGACTTCCAGCGTCCGCTCGGCAACCTCCAGCGGGACGCGGACAGCGTTTTGCGTGGCTTCCTGCACAGCTTGCTCCCGGGCGGAGGCATCTCGACTCGGCTGCCGTCGTGCCGCCAGCACTGCTTCAAACGCCGCTGCGTCGCGCGCGACAGCTTCGGTCAGCATGGCGGCCGCACGACTCAACTCAGTTAGATGCTCCTCCAGCTGTTGTTGCACCTCGCGTGGAGGCTTTTTGCGCAGTGTCAACAGAATCACCTTGCAACCAAGCCGGGCGGCCATGGCACCGGCCAGCGCGGCTGCCGAACCCCCGCCGGGCGTGGGGGTGGGGGAGCCCAGGGCCTCGAGAAACGGGCCGAGTGTTTCAGCCCAGCCACCGGACGCGCTGGGCGCACCCGCCAGCGCTGCGGCCAGGCGTCGCTCGAAAATCTGCTCGGGCTGAAAATGCTCCAGGCGCAGGTAGAAATCCGCCGCCATCTCCAGGGCCCGCCCGGGCACCAGGCCGACAATTTCGCTGCCCACTACGGCCACACCATACCGCTCGGCTTCACGGCGGACCAGTTCGAAGACCCGATAAATTGGGGTCTGCTCAAAGTCCGTCAGGTTCATCGAGACCTGCACGATTCCGCGCGTTGTGAGCTCGACACCCATCGCTTTGACGAAGCGCAGTCCACCACTCGAGAAGCGCACTGCACGCGCAATGTTACGGGCCACGCTCAGATCGCTCGTCCCCAGATTGATGTTGTAGGCGATCAGAAATTTTCGAGCGCCCACGATGGTCGCACCGGCCGACGGATGCAAAGCCGGGCCGCCCACGTCGGGGGCCCGTTCAGGATTGCGAAGGACCTCCTCCCGCAACCTCTCGAACTGCCCCCGCCGGACGTCTTCCAGATTGACCCGATCGGCGCGCAGTGCAGCAGCTTCATAGAAATAGACCGGAATCCGGTAGCGCTCCCAGATTTCCCGGCCGACGCGGTGCGCCAGCGCCACACACTCCTCCAGCGTGATGCCCTGCACAGGAACAAACGGCACCACATCGGTCGCACCCAGGCGCGGATGCGCGCCCTGATGTTCGCGGAGGTCAATCAGCTCGGCGGCACGGCCCACACCCCGCAGGACCGCTTCGGCCACCGCCTGAGGCTCTCCGGCCAATGTCACCACCGAGCGGTTATGGTCAGGATCCATCTCACGATCCAGGATCCACACCCCGGTGCCATCCTTCATGGCCGCCACGATGGCCTCGACGCGCGCCGCATCGCGTCCCTCGGAAAAGTTCGGAACACATTCCACGAGTTTCTGCATCTGATCCCCTTTTTGGAGACTGCCTAAAGCCGGTGTGGCTGGCGGGCGTAGGCAATCCGGCCCCGCTTGATGGTCAGCCAGCACAGATCCACGCCGAAATAATAGGGAATCTCCCGATAATCGGCCACGTCGAAGACGACGAGGTCGGCCTGTTTGCCCGGCTCGAGCGAGCCCAGACGGTCGGCGCGGCGCAGCGAGTAAGCAGCGTTGATGGTGACCGCGGCGATCGCCTCGGCCGGACGCATCCGCAGCACCGTGCAGGCCAACGAAAGAATCATGGGCAGGCTGACGGTCGGGCTGGTGCCCGGATTGAAATCGGTGGCCAAAGCGACCACGGCCCCGGCATCGAGGAGGCGACGAGCCGGCGCAAAGCGCTGCTGGAGGAAAAAACTGGCGCCCGGCAGCAGCGTGCAGACCACATTCGAGCGGGCCAGCCTCTGCACGTCCTCTGGCTGCAGGCACTCAAGGTGATCGGCGCTGGCCGCACCCAGCTCGACCGCCAAGGCCGTCGCACCGGTGCGACTGAACTGCTCGGCATGCAGGCGCGGCGTAAGGCCGTGTGCGCGGCCCGCCATCAGTAAGCGCCGGGCCTGAGCCACACTGAAGGCGCCGCGGTCGCAAAACACATCGCAGAACTCCGCCCACCTGCCCGAGGCAACCCGGGGAATCATCGCGCGGCACAGCCAGTCGACGTACTCATCGCTACGGCCGCGGTACTCCGGGGGTGTAACATGCGCCCCAAGAAAGGTGGAAACGATCTCCACTGGCTGCGTGCGGGCCAGGCGGCGCAGCACGCGCAGGATTTTCAACTCCGCCGGGCCGCTCAGGCCGTACCCGGTTTTGGCTTCGAGGGTGGTCGTGCCATGGGCGAGGAAACGCTCCAGCCAGCCTCGTGTCTGCTGCTCGAGCGCTGCTTCCGTCGTGCGGCGCAACCGTCTGACCGTGGACAGAATCCCCCCGCCACGCGCGGCGATCTCTTCGTAACTGGCTCCCTCGATGCGCTGTTCGTATTCCTCCACACGGCTGGCGGGGAACACCAAATGGGTGTGCGCGTCCACCAGCCCCGGCAGCACCACGCGCCCATCCACATCGAGGACGCGGGCCTGGCGGGCACGCGCCAGCCGCTCAATCCGGCGACGCGGACCAACGGCAGCAATGCGTTCTCCGTCGAGCAGAACGGCCCCATCGGCAATGACGCCGGGGTCGAGCAGGGCGGAACCCCGGCGGGGGACCGGGCCTGCCAGAGTCAACACCTGAGCAGCTCCGGTGACTAACAGAGTCAAGAGGTGACCCCCACTTGGCTAGCTCAGCATGGGCAGCTTCAGGTGATGACGCCGGGCAAACTCGATGGCTTCGGGGTAGCCGGCATCAGCGTGGCGCGCAACCCCGATGCCGGGATCGTTCGTAAGGACACGTGCGATCCGTTCAGCCATTTCCGAGCTGCCGTCGGCCACCACGACCTGGCCGGCATGCTGCGAATAGCCAATGCCCACGCCGCCACCGTTGTGAATCGAAACCCAGGCAGCGCCACTGGCGGTGTTGAGCAGTGCGTTGAGCAGCGGCCAGTCGGCAATGGCATCGGAGCCGTCGCGCATGCCCTCGGTTTCCCGATACGGCGAGGCTACCGAACCCGTGTCGAGATGGTCGCGGCCAATGACAATCGGAGCCCTGAGTTCGCCGCGGCGCACCAGCTCGTTCAGCGCCAGGCCGAACCGGTCCCGCTGGCCGTAGCCCAGCCAGCAAATCCGTGCCGGCAGGCCCTGAAACCGCACATGGCGCCGGGCGAGCCGAATCCACCGCACCAGGACTTCGTCGTCGGGAAACAGTTCCTCCACCAAACGATCGGTGCGGGCGATGTCGGCCGCATCCCCCGAAAGGGCCACCCAGCGGAACGGGCCGCGCCCCTGGCAGAACATCGGGCGGATATAGGCCGGCACGAACCCCGGAAAGTCATAGGCGTTTTTGACTCCCGCCTCGTAGGCCATCGTCCGGATGTTGTTGCCGTAATCAAACGTGACGGCCCCCAGCTTTTGCAGTTCCAGCATCGCCTCGACATGACGGGCAATGGACTCCAGCGCCCGCCGCCGGTACTCCTCCGGATTTCGCCGCCGCAGTTCGGCCGCCTGTTCCAGCGTCAGTCCGCGCGGAATGTAGCCATTGATCGGATCGTGCGCGCTGGTCTGATCCGTCAACAGATCCGGAACGACCCCGCGGCGCACCAGCTCCGGCAAGACGTCAGCGCAGTTGCCCACCAGACCCACCGACGTGGCCTCGCGCCGGCGCACGGCATTTTTCAGAATGCGCAGGGCTTCGTCGAGCGAGTTGACCATCACATCACAGTAGCCGGTGCGCAGGCGTCGCTTGATGCGTTCCGGATCCACCTCGATGCACAGCACCGCCGCGCCGTTCATGGTGCCGGCCAGCGGCTGCGCCCCGCCCATGCCCCCCATACCGCCGGTTACCAGCAGCCGGCCGGCGAGACTGCCCTGGAAATGCTTCTGCGCTGCCGCCGCAAATGTTTCATAAGTTCCCTGAAGAATGCCCTGCGTGCCAATGTAAATCCAGCTTCCGGCGGTCATCTGGCCATACATGATCAGACCGGCCCGCTCGAGCTCGGCAAAATGCTTCCAGTGATTCCAGTGCCCGACCAGGTTCGCGTTCGCGATCAGCACGCGCGGGGCCCAGGGGTGCGTCCGGAAGATGCCCACGGGCTTGCCGGATTGCACCAGCAGTGTTTCGTCGTTTTCGAGCTCGCGCAGGCTGCGTACGATGGCTTCGAAGCAGGCCCAGTCGCGCGCCGCCTTGCCCGAACCACCATAGACGACCAGGTCCTGCGGGCGCTCGGCCACCTCGGGATCGAGATTGTTCATCAGCATGCGCAATGCGGCTTCCTGAACCCAGCCCTTGCAGGTGCGCTCGGGCCCGCGCGGAGCGCGCACACTGCGGGGACCGGCGGCGGTTTCGGTCCGCTGCGTCGACATGGCCCTCCCCTCGTTTTCGGTGTCTTCATCCTACTCCCACCGGGCAGGGGCAAGAAATGGCCCCGCGCTCGGCGTCCGTTGCCGTCGCAAGGCCGATTGCGCTAGATTGGCGCCTGGCAGCGCCAGCATGGGTTACCCCACGCTAGTCGAATCCTTTCTGCAAGCCGTCGAGCAGTACCCGACACCCCGAGCCCAGCTTGAGCGGACGCCCGCGGGCTGGGAGGCCATTTCTTCGGCAGAACTTCTGCGACGCGTTGCTGGCCTGGCGACTGCTCTCGAACGGCTGGGCGTGGCTGCGGGCGACCGCGTTCTCCTCTACGCACCCAACCGGCCCGAATGGCATACGGCCGACTTCGCCATCGTGGGTCTCGGTGCTGTGACGGTGCCCGTCTACTTCCGGGAATCAGCCGACCGGTTGGTCTACATTGCCGCGCACAGTGAAGCCGAAGTGGCCTTCGTTTCCGGCGAAGAGCAGCTTCGCCAGGTCGCAGCCTGCCGTGCGCGACTGCCGCGCCTGCGTGCGGTGATTGCGGCGCGGGCTCCTCGTTCGCCCGACTGGCTTTCGTATGAAGAGCTGGTCGGACGCGCCACGGGCAACGATCTCACCGCCTACCGCCGACGCGCCCAGGACATCGAGCCCTCCCAGCTGGCCAGCATCATCTACACCTCCGGCACCACAGGCGAGCCCAAAGGGGTCATGCTGACTCACCAGAATTTCACCTCCAACGTGTTCGACGCCCTCGGCCCGCTGCGGTTTCGCCCTGACGATGTCGCGCTCTCGTTTCTCCCGCTGTCGCATGTCTTCGAACGAATGATTGATTACGGCTACCTGTTTCACGGGGTACCCGTAGCCTACGTGGACAGCCTCGATCTGGTGGAGCAGGCATTTCGGGAAGTGCGCCCCACGCTGGCGGCGGCTGTGCCCCGGGTGTTTCAGAAGCTGTACGCGGGGATCATGAGCGAGCGGGAACGGCTCACCGGACGACGCCGGCAACTGCTCGACTGGAGCCTGCAGGTGGCAGCGGCTTCGGTCCCCTGGCTCGTCTACGGGCGGCGCCCGGTGCCGTGGCGGCTCGTCTTTTCCTGGCTTCTGGCCGACCTGCTGGTTTACCGGCGGATACGCGAGCGGCTGGGAGGCCGCATGCGCCTGTTCATTTCCGGCGGGGCGGCGCTGGGCCGTGAGCTGGTGGAATTTTTCTGGTCCGTCGGCATCCCCGTCTACCAGGGCTACGGACTGACGGAAACCTCGCCTGCAGTCAGTTCCAACATCCCGGGGCAGAACAAGCCGGGGACGGTCGGGCGACCAATTCGCAATGTGGAAGTCCGTATCGCCGACGACGGCGAAATTCTTGTCCGGGGCCCCTGCGTCATGCAGGGTTACTACCGTGCTCCCGAAGAAACCCGGGCGGCCATCACAGAGGACGGCTGGCTGCACACCGGCGATGTGGGCTATCTGGACGAAGACGGGTATTTGGTCATCACCGACCGGAAAAAGGAGCTGCTGAAGACTTCCGGCGGGAAACTGGTGGCCCCGCAACCGATCGAAAACCTGCTGCGCAGCAGCCCCTACATCGCTAACGCCTGCGTCGTCGGTGAAGGGCAGCGCTTCGTGGCCGCGCTGGTGGTGCCAAACTTCCCTGCCGTGCTCCAGCGAGCGCGCGAGCAGGGAATCGAACTTGACGACCCCGAGGACGCCACTCGCCACCCCTGGGTGCGGGCCCTGATCGGCCGGGAGATCGAACACCGAACCGCATCCCTGGCCCAGTACGAACGGCCCAAGCGTTTTGTCCTGCTCGAGCAAGATTTCAGCGTGGATACAGGAGAACTCACCTACACCCAAAAACTGCGCCGGCGGGCCATCGAACAGCGCTACGCTGCCCTGATCGAGCAGCTGTTCGCCGAACGCCCGGGCGAGACCGTTGGAGAGGTGGGCGACTGGGCGCCGGAATCCTCCGGGAGTAGAATGGAGCTGAAGGAAACTCCTCATGGATGATCAGCTCATCATCGCGGGGCGTAGCTTCAGTTCCCGCCTCATCGTCGGCACCGGTAAGTATCGCAGCCTGTCCGAAATGGCCCGAGCGCTCGAAGCCTCCGGCGCCGAGATCGTGACGGTCGCCGTTCGCCGCATCCCATTGAATCAGCCAGGCCAGCCTTCCCTGCTCGACTACATTGACCGCCAGCGCTATTTCCTGCTGCCCAACACGGCTGGCTGCTACACCGCCGAAGAAGCCGTGCGCACAGCGCGGCTGGCGCGCGAGCTGGGTCTGTCGAACTGGATCAAACTCGAGGTGATCGGCGATCAACAGACGCTTTTCCCCGACACCGAAGAGCTGCTCCGGGCCACACGGACGCTGGTAGCGGAAGGCTTCGTGGTGCTGCCGTACACGAATGACGACCTGGTTGTTGCCCGCAAGCTGATCGAGGCAGGCGCGGCCGCAGTGATGCCCCTCGGGGCTCCCATTGGCTCCGGTCTGGGCATTCAGAACATGACGACGCTGCGGATTCTTCGGGAGCAGATTCGGGAAGTGCCGCTTATCGTCGACGCCGGCGTGGGCACCGCCAGCGATGCCACGGTGGCCATGGAACTGGGCTACGATGGCGTGCTGATGAATACAGCCATCGCCGGAGCGCAGGATCCTGTGCGCATGGCCGAAGCCATGCGCGAGGCGGTTTCGGCCGGCCGGAAAGCCTACCTGGCCGGCCGAATCCCCAGAAAGCTCTATGCGACCGCCTCGAGCCCGCTCGAAGGAGTGGTTCGTTAAGCCCGGCCTAGAACAGGGTGTGCCAGGTCACGTCAACGAGCGCATGGAGGAGTGCGGCGGGCAGCAGTGAGCCCGTTCGCGACCACACCCTCCCGTAGAAAAGCCCTGCAAGACTGGCCAGCAGCACGTAGCGCCAGTTGGGAAATGGGCCGTTGTTGATATGACTGAGGCCAAACACCACTGACGCTGCGAGCCAGCCCGCTGTGGTGCTCCGCAGTGTTCGTGAGAGCAGGTTCTGCAGCAGACCCCGGAAGAGAAGCTCTTCCGGCCACGCCGTGAAGAACAGAATCCCCAGGGCTGCCTGCGGCGCAGCCCGCAAACGCACCCAGGATGGCGAGAAGTGAATAAAGTGCAGGACCTCGCCCAGGGGAATCGCAAGCGCTGCAAAGGTCAAAAAGTGCAGACCGACTGTACGCCCGTAGGCGGGGCGCCCATCGACACGGTAGCCAACCCCGTCCAGCCCCCGCAGCAATAGAAAACTGCCGACGGCCACGTTGACACCCGCCAGGATGACAAGAATGTGGGTCGCCGTCGGCGGATAGGTCCAGAACCTGTGGGCAAAACGCAATTCGACTGGCATCCAAAGCGCAAGAACAGCCAGATAATCCAGCAGATGCCCGGGCGCGCGCCCGCGCAGGCCCACACACAGCAGGACCGGCAACTCCAAGTAAGCCAAACCAGCCAGAAACAGACGTGCATTGAGCTGGCCGGTACCCAGCAAATAGCCGCCGTAAAGGATCGCCAGCCACAGCGGTATCAGAGCGGGAAGAAACGCTCCAATCCTCCTCTGCAGTCCCTGTAGAACACCATTTGCGGCCGGCAGGATTTCTCCAGCAAGCAGTACCACCAGCACCACAGCGGCCCACAGAAACGCCGGACCTCGATAGCCCAGCTCGATCCCGCGCAGGACCAGCAACAGCGCCACGACGGCCCACAGCGCGACTGCACCAGTAAAAGACAGGCTCCCGTTGCGACCCGCTGCGCTCACAGGCATGCTTCCCGGTGGGGATTGTGCCACGATCCTGATCCCCATCCAATGCTTCTAGAATGGAATGGCATCGACGTTCTCCAATGAGTTCTCACAGGCAGCGGGTGCCGCACATTGACTGGCTGCGTGGGCTGGCCTGCGTTCTGATGTTTCAAACCCACGCCTACGATGCATGGCTCGGGGAGCCGGCACGCCAGCGCAGATTCTTTCACATCTCCCGCCTGCTGGGAACGCTGCCGGCGCCGCTGTTTCTGTTTCTGACCGGCATTTCAGCGGCGCTCATGATTTTGCAGCTCGAAGCACGCGGCACGTCGCCGCAACGCATTACGAAGGCACTGGTGCAGCGCGGGGCAAAAATTTTCGGACTCGGCTTGCTGTTTCGCCTCCAAGAGTTTTTGCTCGGCCAGCCTGGGGCGCCCTGGACGGACCTGTTTCGCGTGGACATTCTTAACACCATCGGGCTGTCTCTCATGCTGCTGGGCGCGGTCTACAGACTCTTCCCTGTCTGGCGACGTGCAGCACCGGCCGCTGCCGCAGTCGGCCTGGGGATCAGCGGACTGACACCACCGCTGTGGAGTACACACCGACTTCAATTCCTACCGTGGTATCTAGAGAGTTACCTCAACGGGGTCCACACCGCAGGTTACCCGCAACCCTGGCTGTTTCCACTATTCCCGTGGGCAGCGTTTGCGCTTCTGGGACTCACAACAGGTCTGGTTGTCTTCGGACCGCCGGGACGCAGCTTCCCAGGCCGTGCTCACGTGCTGGCCGCTCTGGTGGGTCTTTGGCTGATGGTGGCAGGCCCACGACTCGAACAATACGTGCAGCGCGTCTACCGCGTGGCTGATTTCTGGCACAGCAGCCCCTCGTTCTTTCTGCTGCGCACAGGAATCCTGCTGGTGCTGCTTGCAGGCGCCTATTTGTGGTGTGGCCGCATGAGGCTTGACAGACCCAAAAGCCCACTGGTTATTCTTGGCCGGCACTCACTGCTCGTGTACTGGGTGCACATCGAGTTCGTTTACGGCCGCTTTTCACTCCTGGCCAAAGGCGCTTCGACGATCACGGAAGCCACGATGGCCCTCGGGCTGCTGACAGCAGCCATGTGGTGGTTGGCGTTTTGGCGCGATCAAAGCCGGGTTGCAAAATCGCCCGCCTGAGATCCTTTGGCCTGGAGCATCGGGACCGCCCTAGTGGACGGGAGGAGCCGCACTGGCCGGAGGTGCAGCCCCGGCCCCCCGGCCGGGACTCGATGGCGTAGAGGGAAGTTTGAATACGAGCTCGCCGGGTCGCACCAATCCCATGCGCTGCCGGGCGAGGCGCTCGATGGCAGCAGGATCGTTCTTCAACTCCTGGATCCGGCGCCCGAGCTGCATGTTCTGCTGTTGAAGTTCTTGAACCCGGCGTTGCTTTTCCTGCATCTCCCGCTCCATGCGTCGCAGAGCCAACCAACCACGGGGTCCGTACAGTCCGTGCCAGAGCAGCGCAGCCAGGCCCAGAGACAGACCGAGGTAACTCGCGGCAACCGCAGCAGATCGGCGCCAGGATTTTATGCGCATAGCCATTGCTGGATCTCCTCCGTCAATCTGCGGGCCTGCTCGACCGAACTCGCTTCGGCATACAGGCGCACCCGCGGCTCCGTTCCTGAAGGCCGCACCAGTAACCAGGCACCATCTTCAAGTTGCAGGCGCACACCGTCGATCCGGTCCAGATGCTGCACACGGCGTCCACACAGGCGTTCCGGCGGCGACTGCATCCATGTCAGCAACCGCGCCTGCATAAGCGGGTTCAGGGGAACATCGCGCCGGACCGACCACAACTCGAATCCAAGACGATCAAAGAGAGTTCGGAGCTGCTTGCTCAACGGACCGCGTTCGGCGACCATTTCCGCAACCAGCAGACAGGCCAGAATGCCATCTTTCTCCGGCAGATGCCCGAAAATGCTCATGCCGGCGCTTTCCTCCCCGCCCAGCGCAACACTGCCCTCGAGAATGTAGCGACCGACAAATTTGAATCCCACGGGTGTTTCGTAAACGGGCAACCCGTGTCGTTGTGCAATGGCGTCGAGCAGGTGGGTGGTGGCAACGCTGCGAGCGACTCCCAGGCGCCAGGCGCGGCTGTCGAGCAAGTAATCGTAGAGCAGGGCCAAAACATGATTCGGCGACACAAATTGACCTCGCTCATCCACGATTCCAAAGCGATCGGCATCGCCGTCGGTGGCCAGCCCGAGCGGGAGTCCGTTTCCAGACTCACCCGCCACGCGGTGCCGTAGTTCCTGCAGATGTTCGGGTGCCGGGTCGGGTGGATGGCCCGCAAACAGCACATCGCGCTCGGTGCGCAGGGCCGTCACAGCGATGCCATGTTCGGCTAGCAGCCTGTCCAGATAACCGGCTCCACAGCCGTGCATGGCGTCATAGAAAAGATGCAGGCCGGCGGCACGAATGCGATCGAGGCGGAGGATCGTGGCCAAGCGATCGAAATAATCCCGCGCACAGTCAGCCATTTCCGCTGGAGCCGCCGACGTCCGCCGGCGTCGGCGCGGCCGAGCGGCGAGCTCTTCCGCCAGAGCTTCGATGCGCCGCGCCTGTTCGACGCTGCAGGGTGCTCCGGTGGCATCGGAGAACTTGACTCCGCTGTATTCGGCTGGATTGTGGCTGGCCGTGATATTGACCCCTCCGCTCAGGCGGCGCGCTACGATGCCGGCCGCAACCGCCGGCGTCGGCACAGGCCCGTCGCCCAGCACGACCCGCACGCCTTCGGCTGCCAGAGCATCGGCCGCGGCGCGCGCAAATTCCTCCGAAAAGAAACGCCGGTCGTAGCCCACCAGCACCGCTGGCGCGGGTTGCTGTTCGCGCAAAAAGCGACCGATGGCGGCCGCCGCCACCCGCACACCATCGAAGGTAAAGTCGTCGGCGATGATGCCGCGCCAGCCGGAGGTGCCGAACCGAATGGGGACACGCGCCACGGCTGCTATTGTATAGCGCGCGGAAACGCAGCGACGGTTGTATGCAGCCGAGCAGGCAAAGAGTAACCGGGAGCTGACCGATGACGAATGTCCTTGTTGTCGTCGTAACCTGCCCCACAAAAGCTCTGGCCCGGCGCATTGCGCATGCGCTGGTCAAGCAGCGCTTGGCGGCGTGCGTCAATATCGTCTCCGGGCCTGTGCAGTCCGTCTACCGCTGGGAGGGCAAAACCGAGCAGGCGCGCGAAGTGCTGCTGATCATCAAAACCGTGCGGTCCCAGTGGAAAGCCCTCCTGAATCACATTCAGCGGTTGCACAGCTACCAGGTCCCCGAAATCCTGGCCGTGCCGGTGAGCGACGGCCTGCCGGCCTATCTGCGCTGGGTCCGGGAAAGCTGCCGAAGCTAGAGGTGCCCGAGGGCCTGGTCCAGATCGGCGATGATGTCTTCCACATCCTCGATGCCGACCGAAAGCCGCACCAGGCCATCGGTAATGCCAATCCGCCGGCGCACTTCGGGAGGCATCGAAGCGTGGGTCATCAGCGCCGGGTGGGAGATCAGGGTTTCGACACCGCCCAGGCTTTCGGCCAGCGAGCACAGCCGGACGTGATTCAGGAGCTCGCGGGCAGCTTCGAGCGAGCCCAGATCGAAGGAAAGCATGGCCCCGAAGCCCCGCTGCTGCCGGCGGGCGAGCTCATGCTGTGGGTGCGAGGGCAGGCCCGGATACAGCACGCGGTGGACCCGCGGATGCGTTTCAAGGAACCGGGCCACCGCCATGCCGTTGCGATTGTGCTGCTCCATTCGCACTGCCAGCGTTTTGATGCCGCGCGCGATCAGCCAGCATTCCAGCGGCGCCAGAATGGCCCCGGCCGAGCGTTGAATGAAGTAAATGGGATCGACCAGCTCGGCCCGGCCCAGCACGACGATCCCGCCCACAGCATCGCTGTGCCCGTTGAGGTACTTCGTCATGGAGTGGACCACAATGTCGGCGCCCAGTTTCAGAGGGCGCTGGCAGTAGGGACTCATGAAGGTGTTGTCGACGGCGAGCAACAGGCGGTGTTCGCGCGCCAGGCGCGCGACCGCGGCGATGTCGGTCAGCACCATCGTCGGGTTGGTGGGTGTCTCGATGTAGAGCATGCGGGTCTGAGGGCGAATGGCCTGCTCGACGGCCTCCAGCCGCGAGGTGTCCACGAAGTCGACCTGCAAGCCAAAATGCACCAACAACTGCGTGAGCAGCCGGTAGACCCCCCCGTACACCGATTCGGAAACAACCACGTGGTCACCCGGGCGCAGCAGCCGAAACACAGCGTCAATGGCGGCCATGCCAGAGGAAAACGCAAACGCTGCCTGCCCGCCCTCCAGCCGGGCCACGCAACGCTCCAGGGCGCGGCGGTTTGGGTGCGCCGTCCGCGCATAGTCATATCCGAGGTGTCGACCGAGCTCGGGCTGAACGTAGGTCGACGTCTGATAAATCGGTGGAACAATCGCGCCGGTCGCAGGATCAGGCTCCTGCCCTACATGAATCGCATCGGTCGCAAACCCCATGAGCACCTCCCGCGCTGGCGTCGGTGGCCGCAGCCGCGCGGGCTATTTATACCACGGGGCTGCCAGCCCGGCTGCGTCCGCCCCACCCTCGGCGCCGCACGAGGGCATTGCCGAAGCGGCCGGACGGGTGTATGAGGAGAAGGAGGAAAATCCTCCGGTGTCCCCATCGTACCCAACGGCCGCGCTGCCCCGGGTCACACTCCTCGGCCTGTTGATGGGCTTGTTCGGTCCGACGCTCTGCGCCTCTGCCCAGCACCGGTCCTCGCCACTCCTGAAAACCGCGGCCCCCGGGGGTGGATGGAATCTGTACTCCCTCCAGAAAGAAAGCGAACTCGGCCGCCAAATGGTGGCTCAGATCGAACCTCTGCTGCCGGTTTTCTCCGACCCGACCCTGCAGGGCTACCTGCAGAAGCTGACCGACCGCATCGCAGACGAATCGGACAGTCCGTTTCCGGTGCACGTGGTCGTGGTGGAGTCAAATGCCATCAACGGTTTCGTTCTCCCGGGCGGCTACTTGTTTTTGAGCACCGGTCTGTTGCTGCAAACCCGCTCGGAAGCAGAACTGGCCGGAATCATTGCTCACGAAATGGGCCACATTGCAGCGCGTCACGTTACACGGTTGCTCACCCGGCAGAAAATCTGGGACTGGATTGGCTTTTCGACTCTCCTGGTGGCTGGACCGGGCGTCTTCACCGCTGAGCAAACCTTGAACACCGTGTTCCCTATTGAGTTGGTCCATTTCACGCAAACAGCGGAAAAAGAAGCCGACCGGCTGGGCTTAGAATATGTCTACGCGGCCGGCTATGATCCCATGGGCATGGTCGCCTTTCTCGAACGGATGCACACAGAGGAGTTCTCCGTCGGGGGCCTGCTGGCACGTCCCTTCCTAACTCATCCGCTGAGCCCGGAGCGTGTGGCTCTGGCGGAGAAATGGATTGAACGGCAGCTACCGGCCCGCGATCACTATCTGGTGAATACATCGGACTACGACACGGCGCGGCAACGGCTGTTGCGACGTTTGCAAGACGAAACACCGATTGTCCCTCTGCTGCCCCAAACCCGCTCTGGTTTGAAGAGCAAGCGGGCGAGGCGGGACGGGCAGGAGGTCCACCCATGAGGAAACGGCTGCTTGCGCTAAGCTGCTTTTCTCTGGTGGCGTGGGGTGCGGTGCTGTGTTCCGCCCAGCCCAGCGCCAGACCGCCATCGCAGCAAAGCCGACAGGCCGATCACAAGAAGCGCGAAGAGAAAGACCGCACCACGACACTCAAGGTTGTTGTCACGGGGGGCGATAACAATGAACCGGTCGAGAATGCGAGTGTTTACATTCGTTATCGAGAGACCCGGTTTCTTCGCAAAGATCGACAGATCGAACTCAATTTGAAAACCAATCGCGAAGGCGTTGTTCAGATGCCCGACCTGCCCCGTGGCACCGTCCTGATTCAGGTCGTCGCGGAAGGTTGGAACACCTTCGGCCACTATTACACGCTGGACCAAGACCGCCAGACAATCCAGATCCACCTGGAAAAGCCCAAGACCCGCTGGTATTGAGGGCGTCGGGCAGCTAAGCGCGGCTGCAGGGTGTGGTGTCCCTGACGCGGGCAATGCTAGAGTAGTTTTCCGCAAGGGCCATGCGCACGACCACCGGTTTCAGTTGCTGGCAAATGGTTTGGGCCAATGCGCGCACCCGGCCGGCCCGCACCGTGCTCTGTGTGCTGGGAGTGGCGCTGCAGGTCATGCTCATTGTGCTGATTGTCGGCATGATTGATGGAGAGCTGAGCGAATGGGCGCGGCGCGTGGAGGGGGTCGGCGCCGATTTGCTGGTTCGACCGCCGGGCTCGTCCATCTTTTTCTCCTTATCGGCGGCCTCAGTCCCCGAACAGGTCGGCGACCAGATTGCCCAGGTGCCGGGGGTGCGCGTCGTGGCTCCGGTCTTGATCGCCGTTGAGCCCACGACGCTCGACATTGTTTACGGAATCGACCCGACCACGTTTGACGCGCTTGGCAACGGGTTCCGCTTTCTGGCCGGGCGCATGTTCGCGGGCGCGCGCGAGGTCGTAGTGGACGACATCAAGGCGCGCACGGCGCATCTGCGTCCGGGGCAGCACATCGTACTGCTCGGCCAGGAGTTCACCGTCTCGGGAATTGTGCAGAGTGGACGTGGCGCGCGACTGTTCATCCCGCTGCGCGCTGCGCAGGAGCTGGCGGGTGCCGACCGCCGGGTCTCGATGTTCTATGTCAGCACCGACGGCGCCACCGCCGCCGTGGCCCGTCTGCTGGCCAACCAACTTCCCGGTTACCACATCCTCTCGATGGAGGAATATTTGACCCTGATGAACTCCTCCAACCTGCCCGACCTGCAACCCTTCGTTCGGTCCATGATCGCCCTCGGGCTGGCGATCGGTTTTCTGGTGGTGTTCCTCACCACGTATACGGTGATCCTGGAGCGGACACGCGAGATCGGCATTTTGAAATCCCTGGGAGCCTCTCGCAGGCAAATCATCGCTCTGCTGCTGCGAGAAACGATCCTGGTCGCCACGCTGGGCGCCTTGCTGGGCTTACTGGCAGCCTGGGGAGTGCGGGCCGTGCTGCACCAGGAGGTTCCCGCGCTGACTGTTCTGATGCGCCTGCCATGGATGCTGCGGGCTGTTCTGCTGGCTCTGGCGGCTGCCCTGGCCGGAGCACTCTACCCGGCGCTGCGCGCCGCAGCCTTTGATCCCGTGGAAGCCCTGGCCTACGAGTAAGACCGCCGCCGGATTTTGCCGCTGATGAAACACCTCATTGTCAACGGCGACGACTTCGGTCTGACCGACGGGGTCAATGCAGGCATTATCCGTGCTTACCGCGAAGGTATTTTGCGGTCAGCTTCACTGATGGCCAACGGGCCTGCCTTCAGGGAAGCCGTAGATCTGGCTCGGCAGTATCCCGGGCTGGATATTGGTTGCCATCTGGTGTTGGTGGACGGCTTGCCAATCAGCCCGCCGGAGTGCATCCCATCCCTGGTGCAGCCCGACGGACATCTGCCGCGGACGGTCCGGCACCTGCTCATGGGAATGCTCACCGGCCGCATTCGGAAGAGCGACCTGTTCACCGAGGCGCGGGCGCAGGTGGCACGGTTGCTGACGGCCGGAATCGAGCCTTCTCACCTCGACACCCACAAGCACACTCATCTGTTTCCGCCAGTCCTGGACGTCGTGGTCGGCGTGGCCGTCGAGTTCGGCATTCGATGGATTCGGTGCCCATACGAGCCACTCGGAGAGCTGCTCGGCCGCGGGGAGGGACCGCAGGACAGGCGTGCACTGGCCGCTGCGCTCGCCGGTTTCGGTCGCGGCCTCTTCGAACGAAAGCTACGCCAGCACGGCCTGCGGGCTCCGGATCGCCTGAGCGGTTTTCGCCTGACCGGTGCATTGACGCCACAGCATTTGCGGCGGATAATCGAACGGCTCCCGGAGGGTATCACGGAGCTCGTCTGTCACCCGGGCATCTACACGAGCGCGCTGGACGCGATCCCGACACGGCTCAAACGCCAGCGCGAACACGAACTGCACGCTCTGGTGGCGCCCGACGTGCCGCAGGCGGTGACACAGGCAGGGGCTCATCTCTGCAGTTTTCGTGACGTGGAGACGGCGCATGAGTGCTTACCCGTGGAATGAACCTCCGCGATACTCCGTCGTGATCCCTTTTCACAACGAGCAGGACAGCATTCTGGAGCTCTACCGCCGCCTGGTCCGTGTCTTCAATGGCCGTCTGGAGCCCGTCGAATTCGTCTTCGTGGACGACTGCTCGACCGACGCCACCCCACTGCTACTCCAGCAGCTCGCCGAACAGGACCCGCGCGTGGTCGTCATTCGCCTCAAACGCAACTACGGGCAGACCGCCGCGCTGGCGGCGGGCTTCGATCACGCAGCGGGCGAGATCGTCATCACGATGGACGGTGACCTCCAAAACGATCCCAACGACATCCCGCACATGCTGCAGACGCTGGAAACGACCGGCAGCGATTTGGTCATCGGCTGGCGCAAGGTGCGCGTGGATCATTTCCTGCTCCGTCGTCTGCCCTCACGCATCGCCAACTGGCTGATCGCCCGCGTCTCCGGGCTTGCGCTGCACGATTTCGGTTCCGGCTTCAAGGTCTGTCGGCGCCAGGTCATCAAAGAAATTCAGCTCTACGGCGAATGGCACCGCTTCATTCCTGCTCTGGCCCACTGGCGCGGTGCGCGTGTCACTGAAGTACCCATTCGCAACGTGGAGCGTCCCTACGGGCGCTCTCATTACGGGATCTCGCGCACGTTCCGGGTCCTGTTCGACATCCTCACCATGCGATTTCTGCTGCACTACATGACGCGGCCGCTGCACTTTTTTGGTTCGGCCGGCCTGACCGGGCTCCTGGCTGGAGGGGCGATCCTGCTGGTGTTGCTGCTGAAAAAACTGGTCTACGGCACACACCTGTTCATCCAGCATGGGCCCCTGCTGGTGCTGGGCATGATGCTCGTGCTGTTCGGTATCCAGCTGCTCTCCATTGGGCTGCTGGGCGAGCTTCTCATGCGCACCTACTTTGACGCCCATCGCCCACCGGTGTACCGGGTCGAGCGAATCTACCGGGCTGGCACACTCACGACCGCGGGAGGGCGCGGCGAACTCTAGTGGCCACCGGAAAATTGTGCGCTGTCGGGTGAAACCAAATCACCTGGACAGGCATCGAGGGAGAGGGAAATGAAGCGTGCGTTGCGCATTGCCGGGCTTCTGCTGCTCGTGGCCCCCGTGGCCAGTGCTGCCGAGCCGTGGAAGAGCAAGCCCTACCGGCAGTGGGATCAGAAAGATATCCAGAAAATCCTGACAGACTCACCCTGGGTGAAGCGGACGGTGGTCAACGTCTCCTGGGGCAACGGGGCCGCCGGTGCCGCCGAGCAAGGCACCGAGCCGCGGCCCGCAGCCCCGGGGTACGGCGGTGCCCAGGAGGCGGGCCCGCCGGGTGAGCGCACCTCCGGTGCCGGTGGTGGGGAAGGCATGGGGATTCGGGAGACGGTCTTCATCGCTCGATGGGTCTCCTCGCGGACAATGCGACGGGCCCTGATCCGCCTGCAGGTGCTCAACCGACAACTGCAGGAGCAACAGGCCGAGCAGTTCCTGCAGCAACCTGTGAACGCCCTGCAAGTGATGGTGTCCGGGCCCGACATGACCCCGTTCGCCGGATTGGACGAAGCTACGCTGCTGCGCTCGGTCTGGCTGGAGCTGAAAACCTCGCACCGGAGGCTGTCCCCGACGCGCGTGCAATTGCAGCGCACGCCCGAGGGCCGTCTGGTGGACGTGCTGTTCGACTTCCCCCGCCAGAGCGATGGTCAGCCGGTCCTTGCACCTACCGAAAAGCAGGCCGAGCTGGTTTGCAAGCTTCCCCAGACGTCCCTGAACTTCAGCTTCGATCCCCGACGTATGGACGACGCAGATGGCAGCGACTGGTGAGCTCCAGGACTGCTACAAACGCCGAGCAGGACCATGAGACCCACACCGGATAAGTTCTATATCGCCCGTATCACCGAACGCGTGGATCTATCGCAGGACCTCTGGAAGATTCGGCTGCAGCCCGAAGGCGAGTTTCGTTTTGTCGCCGGTCAGTATGCCACGCTTGGCGTGCTGCAGCAGGACCGCCTCATCGAACGCGCCTACTCGATTGTTTCCTCGCCCTACGAACCCCAGCTGGAAATCTTCATCGAGCTGGTGCCCCATGGGGAACTCACCCCGCTGCTGCACCGGCTGCAGGTGGGCGACACGCTCTACATGCGGCGGGTCGCCAAGGGCAGGTTCCTCCTGGACCGCACGAGCGGGCCCACGAACCATTTGTTGCTCTGCACGGTGACCGGAATCGCCCCCTTCGTTAGCTACATCCGTACCCTGGTCAGGGAGGCGGAAGAAGGGAAATTTGCCGGTGAACACAGGCTGTATGTACTCAACGGAGCCAGTCGCTCGTGGGAATTTGGTTACCGCGAGGAACTCGAGGGGCTGGCCCGTCAGCATGCCTGGCTCACGTATGTGCCCACCGTCAGCCGGCCGTGGGAGGATCCACAGTGGCCGGGCGAACGGGGCCGCGTCGACGACGTGCTCCGCAAATACGCCGACCACTGGGGGCTGACCCCGGAGAACACCCTTGCCTATCTCTGTGGACACCCCCAGATGATCGAAAACGGCAAAGGCATCCTCCAGCGGCGCGGTTTCCAGCGCACGGCACTGCGTGAGGAGAGCTTCTGGGTACCTGCCAAGCCCGCTCGTACGGCAGCCAAGACCTCCTAACTTCCACTGCCCGCAGGTTTCAAAAACAGGGCTCCGAGCGGAGGCAGGGTCAGTGCCAGCGAGTAGGGGCGCCCGTGCCAGCCGACGGACTCTGCCTCTAGCCAACCGCCATTGCCGACATTGGAGCCCCCGTAAAAACAGGAGTCGGTGTTGAGCAGCTCACGATAGCGACCGCCAGCGGGTACGCCGATGCGATAGCTCGTGCGGACCACGGGCGTGCAATTCAGCACCACGACGAGAAACTGCCCGTCGGGCGCCCGCCGCAGCAGCGCCAGGACTGTGTTCTCGGCGTCCTGGCAGTCAATCCACTCGAATCCGCTCGGCTCGAAGTCGAGGGCATACAGAGCCGGCTCGGTGCGGTAGAGCCGGTTCAAGTCCCGAACCAGGTTCTGGACGCCACGGTGGCGTTCGTCCTCCAGCAGGCCCCAGTCAAGCTCTCGCTCATGGGACCACTCGCGCCGCATCCCCAGCTCGCTCCCCATAAACAGCAGCTTCTTGCCCGGGTGAGCAAACTGCCAGGCCAGCAGCAAGCGCAGATTGGCCAGGCGCTGCCATTCGTCACCCGGCATTTTCTCGAGCAAGGCGCCCTTGCCGTGCACAACCTCATCATGGGAGAGCGGCAGAACAAAGTTCTCCGAAAAGGCATAGAGCAGCGAAAAGGTGAGATCGTTGAGATGGTAACGGCGGTGGATCGGATCACGACGGAAGAACCGCAACGTATCGTTCATCCACCCCAGGTTCCACTTCATACTGAATCCCAGCCCACCCGCCCAGGTCGGCCGCGAGACCATCGGCCAGGCCGTGGATTCTTCGGCGATGACCAGAGCACCAGGGAAGCGCGCGTGTACGACTTCATTCAGCCACTTCAGCCAGGCAATGGCCGCCAGATTTTCCCGGCCGCCGAACACATTGGGCACCCACTGGCCGGCCGACCGGGAATAGTCCAAGTACAGCAGTGACGCCACGGCATCGGCCCGTAGACCATCGGCGTGATATTGCTCCAGCCAGAACAGCGCGCTGGCCAGCAGAAAATTGCGCACCTGCGGGCGCTCCAGATCGAACACGTAACTGCCCCAGTCCGGGTGCGTCGCCATGCGGGGATCGCTCGGCTCGTACAGAGGTTCTCCGTCGAATGCGCCCAGGCCGTGACCATCGCGGGCAAAATGGGCTGGTACCCAGTCCAGAAGAACGCCCAGGCCTTCGGCATGGCAGCGATCAACGAACAACATAAAATCTTGCGGACGACCATATCGGCTGGTCGGCGCGAAATAGCCAATCGGCTGGTACCCCCAGGAGGCATCGTGCGGATGCTCGAGAACGGGCATCAGCTCGAGATGCGTAAAGCCCATCTGCTTCGCGTACGCAGGCAGCTGCTCGGCCAGCTCCCGATAGGTCAGCCAGCGATTGCCTTCACCGCGCCGCCAGGAGCCCAGGTGCACTTCGTAGATGGAAACCGGAGTGCGCTGCCAGTTCCACTGCGCCCGTCGGGACAGCCAGTCCCGGTCGTTCCAGGCATCACCATCGAGCGCCACCACCACCGAGGCGCTTTTGGGTCGGAGCTCCGCCCATCTGCCGAACGGATCGCTTTTGAGCAGAAGCCGGCGACCATCAGCCGCAAGGATTTCATACTTATAGAGCGCCCCGGGGCTCACACCGGGAACAAACAGTTCCCAGACCCCTCCCCCGCGCGATCGCATTCCGTGCACCCGGCCATCCCAGCGGTTGAAATCACCCACGACGCTGACGCGCTGGGCCCGTGGGGCCCAGACGGCAAACCGCACACCCGGCACGCCGGCAACGCTACGAGGGTGGGCTCCGAGGCAGTCGTAAGCCCGGAGGTGCGTCCCCTCGGCAAGCAGGTGGAGATCAAAATCGGTCAGTTCAGGGGGGAAGGCGTAGGCATCGTAGGCCTCTTCTTCGCGGCCGTCGGGCCAGACG
>Ga0209810_1002334_pt1 | contig 23213 bp, 18 predicted proteins | sample Coa_R1_7_FD_187159 | JGI IMG/M metagenome (GOLD analysis project Ga0209810, IMG submission 187159) | Surface soil microbial communities from Centralia Pennsylvania, which are recovering from an underground coalmine fire - Coalmine... | ecosystem: Environmental > Terrestrial > Soil > Unclassified... | reverse complement strand
TGGACGTCCGGATGGTGGCCTGCCTGCTGCAGCAGAACCTGTTCGGGATCATCTCGCCCGCCGATGCGCCCCTCGCCAAGCCCGAGGACCTGCCGGGCAAGAGCATCGCCGCCGTGCTGAGCGGCGTCGACGGGTTCCAGTGGCCGATCTTCGCCAAGAAGGTCGGCCTGGACCCCGACGCCGTCACGATCATCAACACGGACGTGCCCGGCAAGTACGCGGCGCTGATGGCGCACCGCGTCGACGCCTCCTTCCAGCTCGTGCCGATCGACGCCCTGCAGTTCGAAGCCCAGGGGTTCCCGGTCCATCAACTGCTGTACGCCGACTACGGCGTCGAGCGCCTCGGCCACGGGCTCGTGGTCTCGGCCAGCACGCTCCAGGACTCGCCCGACATGGTGCGCGGCCTCACGGCCGGGCTGGCGAAGGGCTGGCAGTACGCGGTGGACAATCCGGCGGAGGTGGCGGCGTCCGCAGGCAAGCTGTTCACCACCTCGCTCAGCGCGGACACGCTCGAGAAGCAGTGGCGGGCGACCATCCCCTTCGGACACTCCGAGCGGACGCGCAACCGGCCGCTGTTCTGGATGGATCAGGAAGACTGGGAACAGATGCAGATCCAGCTCCGCAACGTGAACTATCTGACCGAGACGCTGCCCGTCGACCGCTATTACACGAACGCGTTCCTGCCCCAGAGCTGAGCGGCCGACCGACCGGGCCGATTGACGAAGACCGCCGGGCGTGCAGCCGTCACGGCGGCGGGGCACCGTGGGCCAGATACTCAGGGAGGGTAGCGATGGACCAGGTCGATCTGCTGATCAAGAACGCGGTGATCGTCAACTCCGGCGGGCGGCTGACGGGCTCGATCCTCGTCCACGACCAGAAGATCGTAGGGATCCTGGACGGGCCGGCGCTCCCCGCGGCGCGCCAGACAATCGACGCGCGGGGGCGGCCCGTCATCCCGGGGGTGATCGACCCACACACCCACCCCGGCGGCAAGTTCCCCCTCTGGGACGACTTCCGCACGGAGACGCCCGCCGCGGCCGCCGGCGGCGTGACCACGATCGGCGTGATGCACGGCGCCGGGCGGGCGAACCGCGACTACAAGGAGTTCACGACGCCCGAGGACACCGTCCCCTGGTCGCGCTGCTTCCCGGTCGCCCGCGAGATCGGCGAGGAGAACTCGCTGGTCGACTTCTTCTACTCGCCGTACATCAACACCATCGAGCAGGCGGAGGACATCCCGCGGATCGCCGAGGAGTTCGGGCTCACCAGCTACAAGATCTACGCCAACCTCCGCTCGCCGGCCACCACGCACGTCGGCCCGAACTGGAACGCGCGTATCGGCATCCCGGTGTCGTTCGACGACGGCCTGATCTGGCTGACCTTCAAGCAGGCGGCCTCGATCGGGCCGCAGGGCATGGTGCTCATCCACAACGAGAACACCGAGGTCGCCGCCATCGAGATGAAGCGGCTGCAGGCCGAGGGCCGCAAGGATCCGGCCGCCTGGAGCGACCGCTCACCGACCTGGGCGGAGGCCGAGCACATCACGCGCTACGGGCGCTTCGCCATCGAGACGAACTGTCGCTACTACGTGGTCCACCTGTCGAGCGCCGCCGGGCTGCGCGCCGCGATCCGCGCCCGCCAGGATGGCTGCAACATCTGGGTGGAGACCTGCCCGCAGTACCTCGTGCGCACCAAGCACGACCCGCCCGGCGTCCTCCTGAAGGTGAACCCGCCCATCCGCGACCGCGAGGACAACGAGGTGCTCTGGCGCGGGCTGATGGAGCACCAGGTCGACTGCATGGGCACCGACCACGTCGTCACCAGCCTCCAGGAGAAGACGGTCAAGGGCGATACCGCCGGCCGCGCCGGCGGCGACCCCGCCACGGACGTCTGGTGCACGGGTTCCGGCTTCGTGGGGCTGGACACCTTCCTGCCGATCATGCTCAGCGAGGGCGTGCACAAGGGACGGCTGACCCTCGAGCAGTTGGTGGGCGTCGTCTGCGAGAACAACGCCAAGGCGTTCGGGCTCTACCCGCGCAAGGGCGTGATCCAGGTCGGCTCCGACGCCGACCTGGTGATCCTCGACATGGATCAGACGAAGGTGTTCGGGGCCGGGGACCTGCACTGCTCGGCCGACTTCACGATCTACGAGGGGATGGAGATCCGGGGCTGGCCGGCGACGACCATCCTGCGCGGGAAGGTCATCTTCGACGGCGGCCAGGTGATCGACGAGCGGGGCTACGCCAAGTACCTTCCCCGCGATCCGAAAGCGCAGGTCTACGAGCGCAGCCCCAACCTGACGGCCGTCGGCTAGCCAACCGCCGCGTGTCGCGACGAGGAGGAGGACAGCATGCGTCCCCACGCCGAAGACCTGCTGTTGACGCTCGAGCAGAAGGTGGACCCGGCCCACGCGGCCCTGGTGCTGGTCGACGTGCAGAACGACTTCCTGGCCGACGGCGGGTTCTTCGCCCAGGTCGGCGTCGACGTGGCCGCGATGCGGGCGGCGCTGGCCCCCCTGCCGGGACTGCTCGAGCGGGCCCGCCAGGCCGGCCTGCTGGTCGTCTTCATCCAGGCGATCTACGACGCCGAGTACCTCTCAGGCCCGATGCTCGAGCGCAACCGCCGCTGCGGCCTGGAGGTCCCGCGCTGCCAGACCGGCTCCTGGGGCGCCGACTTCTGGACGGTGCGGCCGCGGGCCGGCGAGCCGATCGTGATCAAGCACCGCTACAGCGCGTTCGCCAACACCGACCTGCACGCCCTCCTGCAGCAGCGCAGCATCCGCAGCCTGCTGCTCACCGGCGCGACCACCGACGTCTGCGTGGAGTCCACGGCCCGCGACGGCTACTTCCTGGACTACTACGTGACGATGGTGGCGGACTGCTGCGCTGCGGCGACCGCGCAGTGGCACCGCGACGCGCTGGAGGGGTGCGCCCGCGACTTCGGGACGGTGGCGACCGCCGCCGAGATCGTCGCGGCCTGGGAGCGCCTGGGCGCGCTCCCCCCGCCCACGCTGACGGCGCCCCGCTCCGACGCCTGAGTAGCGCCCGCGAAGGAGGCGATATGGCTATTGCCAACGAGACGTTCCGCGCGCGCCTGCAGGAGGCCGCGGAGCGGACCAACTACAAGCGCCACCCCTTCGTCACCGTCTGGAGTCGGGGCGAGCTGAGCCGCGAGCAAATGATCCAGTGGACGCAGCAGCACTGGCTGTTCGTCATGCACTTCCCGCGCTGGGTCGCCGCCCTCTACGCGCGCTGCCCCGACGCGGACACCCGCGACTACCTGGCCGAGAACCTGATGGAGGAGGAGGGCGGCTACAAGCACACCGACATGCTGCTCACCTTCGGCGAGGCCTGCGGCGCGACCCGCGCGCAGCTCACCTCGGCGCGCAAGCTGCCCACCACCCGCGCGCTGACCGACTGGGGCGACCTGCTGTCGCTCACGGCCCCGTTTCACGAAGCGGTGGCCGGAGTAACCGTGGGCATCGAGGGGCCGGTGCCGGGCTTCTACGGTCGCATCCTGCCGACCCTGCGCTCGCACTACGGCTTCAGCGAGGAGCAGCTCATCAACTTCACGGTCCACATGACCGCCGACGTGGACCACAGCGAGAAGGGCTACGAGCTGCTGGAACGCTACTGTCGCACGCCGGCCCAGCAGGAGGCGGCGATCGAGGCGGTTCGCCAGGCCGCCGAGATGTACTGGCTCTACCATGAGGGGCTCTACCAGCACGTCGTGCTGGGCAAGCTGCCGCTCCCTGACGCGAGCGACCAGTCACCGAGTCCGTAGGAGCGGCGCGAGCACGCCATTACAGGAGATGGGAGTGGGGCCTCGCTACGGCGGGTCCCACTCCCATCTCCTGCCCCGGAAGGCCGGCGGCGATCACGCCGAGATCGTCTCCATGCACGCCCCCTGGCGGTCCCGGGCGCGATCGGACTCGAAGTGCACGTCGTGCACCAGCACCCCGCCCTGGAGTCCCAGTGCGATCCGCACCTCGCCCACGTCACAGGCCCAGGCCTTGGACGACGGGCCGGGGATGATCGGCGGCTGCGTGTAGACGCTCGGCTTCCCCTGCTCTTCCCGCACCCAGTACGCATGCAGCGGGCGCCCGCAGCGGCACTGGTCCAGGTTCGTACTCGCCGACATAGAGACCTCCTCCAACCGTACTGCGCTGGTCTCGGCCTGCCGCTACAGGATCGGCCAGCGGGGGAGCAGCTTGCGCAGATGGGGCGTGCCCGCCGCGTCCAGCCGGCGCAGGATGCCCTCGGCCGCGTGCTGGGCGCGCTCGAGCACGTCGTCCGCGTCGACCGTGAGGATCTTCCGGTCCTCCATGACCACGCGCCCGTCGATGATCGAGGTCTCGACGTCGGCCCCGTCGCCCGAGTAGACGAGGTTGGGCACGATCGAGAAGTCGTGGAGGGGGATCCAGTTGCTGCGCCGCGTGTCCACGATGATGACGTCGGCCTTCTTGCCCGGCTCGAGCGACCCGATCTGGTCGTCCCACATCAGCGCCTTCGCCCCGATGATGGTGGCCATCTCGAGCGCCTTCTCCGGCGGGATCAGGTCGGCCTGCAGGCGGAACTCCTTGTGGGCGGTGGCCACCTGGTACATCGTGCGGAACATGTCCAGCGAGTTGTTCGCCGCCGTGGAGTCGCAGCCCGAGCCGACGGTCATGCCGGCCTCGATTATCTCCGGGAACTTACCCAGGCGGATGGCGCCATAGCAGCCCTTCAGGGTGGCGCCCGGGTTGTGGCATAGGCGCGTCCCGTTACGGTACAGCAGCTCCACCTCGTGGTCGGTGAGCACCGCCATGTGCGTGAGCAGCCAGTTCTCCCGCAGTACGCCGAGCGAGTTCATGTACTCGATCGTCGTCTGCCCGGTGTGGCGGCGCACCCACTCCACCTGGTCGCTGTTGACGGCGGCGTGGAACTGGACGATCGTGCCATACTTCTCGGACAGCGCCTGCGTGCGCTTGTACAGCGCCTCGCTCACGTTCGGCTCGACGCGCAGCCCGCAGGAGGCGCGCAGGCGGTCGTGCTCGGCGCCGTTCCACTCCTTGATCAGCCGCTCCTGCTGGTAGATCGCCTGGTCGGTGTTCGTCTTCCCCGGCAGCCCGTCCGGCAGCGGGCGGTCCGCCGACCACTGGTCCATCGCCGCCCAGCAGACCATGCCGCGCATGCCGGAGTCGACGTAGGCGCGAGCGACGTTGTCCATGCGGTAGCCGCCCGGGTCGGCCACGGTGGTCGTGCCGGTGCGGATCATCTCGATCTGGGCGAGGAGCGCCGTGATGTACGTATCCTCGTCGGTGAGCACCGTCTCGTAGGGGTAGGTGATGTCGTAGCACCAGGCGATCAGGTCGATGTCGTCGGCCATGCCGCGCAGCAGCGTCTGGCAGTTGTGCACGTGGCAGTCGACGATCCCCGGCATCACCACCTTGTTCGTCGCGTCGATCACCCGCGCGTTCGGATACCGTGCGGCAAGGTCGGCGGTCTTGCCCACGGCCGCGATACGGTCGTCGGCAATGACCACCGACCCGTCCTTGATCATCTCGCGCGCCGGATTCATCGTCAGCACGGTGCCATGATCGATCCGCAGCTCGGCCATTGCCCTCTCCCTGTTCAGATGAGCGGCTCCCTCGGTCGCGGGAAACAGCTCTCAGGACCGCGGCGCGCGAAATACTAGCGCATCGCGCGTCGCGAGGCCAGGGATCGCCTTGCAGCAGAACCCCGGATACGGAGCGTGCGTCCGCGACGGACACCGAGCGTGGATAGATAGTTTTAGCGGCGCTTGGGCGTGGAGCGGTACTGGGGCGGCGGCGGCTCGGCAGCGGTCTCCTCCGGCGGGACGCGGCGCAGCACGGCGAGCGAGCGGCCGCCGAGCGGGTACTCATCGCCCACGTCGTAGGTCTGCGGCTCCGCCTGAGGCGCGGGCGCGGGGTCGCGGGTGTCGAGCAGCACCTCCCACTGGGTGCTCTCCGCGCCCGCCTCGGGCAGCACGAACGGCAGCTCCTCGTGGTAGGCGTTGAGGAGCACGAGCAGCGTGCCCGCCGCCGGGTCCTCGCTGCCCGGCGGCACGCGCCCGGCCAGGCGCATGCCGAGCGAGCGGGCGTGGGCGTCGCCCCACTCGGCCGGCGTCATCTCCGTGCCGTCCAGCTTCACCCAGGTCAGGTCCTTGATGTCCGCCTCGGGCAGGAAGACGCCCTGCAGGAAGTCCTCCTGGCGCAGGGCCGGGTACTCGCGGCGAAGCGCGATCACTCGCCGCGTGAACTCCAGCAGCGCCCGCTGCTCGTCGCTCCAGGACCAGTCGTACCAGCTCAGGGCGTTGTCCTGGCAGTAGGCGTTGTTGTTGCCCTGCTGGCTGCGGCCGAACTCGTCGCCGCCCAGCAGCATCGGCACGCCCTGCGACAGGAACAGCGTCGCCAGGAAGTTGCGCTGCTGGCGGGCCCGCAGGGCGAGGATCTCGGGATCGTCGGTCGGCCCTTCGGCGCCGCAGTTCCAGGAGTGGTTGTCGTCGTTGCCGTCCTGGTTGTTCTCGCCGTTCGCCTCGTTGTGCTTCTCGTTGTAGGAGACCAGGTCGCGCAGCGTGAAGCCGTCGTGGGCGGTGATGAAGTTGATGCTCGCGTTCGGCCCGCGGCCGCCCGGCTGGTACATGTCGCTGCTGCCGGTGAGGTGCGAGGCGAGCTGGGGCATCTGCCCTTCGTCGCCCTTCCAGAACATCCGCACGTTGTCGCGGTAGCGGCCGTTCCACTCGCTCCAGAGGATCGGGAAGTTCCCGACCTGGTAGCCCGAGTCGCCGACGTCCCAGGGCTCGGCGATCAGCTTGACCTGCGAGAGCACCGGGTCCTGGTGCAGGATGTCGAAGAAGCCGGCGCCCTTGTCGTAGCCCTGGGGCTCGCGGGCCAGGGTGATCGCCAGGTCGAAGCGGAAGCCGTCGACGTGCATCTCCTCGACCCAGTAGCGCAGGCTGTCGGCGATCAGCTTCAGTGTCTGGGCCTGGTGCACGTTGAGCGTGTTGCCCGTGCCGGTGAAGTCCATGTAGTAGCGCGGGTTGTCCTGCACCAGGTTGTAGTAGACCCAGTTGTCCGCGCCGCGGAAGCAGAGCGTCGGGCCGAGGTGGTTGCCCTCCGCGGTGTGATTGTAGACCACGTCCAGGATCACCTCGAGCCCGGCCGCGTGCAGCGCCTTCACCATCGCCTTGAACTCGACGACCTGCTGGCCCTCCTCACCGGACGCGGCGTAGCGCGACTCGGGCGCGAAGTAGCCGATCGAGCTGTAGCCCCAGTAGTTGGTGAGCCCCCGGTCGAGCAGGAACTTGTCGTTGACGAAGTGGTGGACCGGCATCAGCTCGACGGCCGTGACGCCGAGCGACTGCAGGTAGTCCAGGACCGCCGGCTGGGCCAGGCCGGCGTAGGTGCCGCGCAGGTCCTCCGGCACGTCCGGGTGGCGGGCGGTGAGCCCCTTGACGTGCGTCTCGTAGATCACCGTGTCGGTCCACGGCACGCACGGCCGGCGATCGCCGCCCCAGTCGAAGGTGGAGTCCACGACCACGCTCTTCGGGATGCCCCGCGCCGAGTCGCGCACGTCGCGCGTCAGGTCCTCGCTGCGGCGCCCGAAGCGGTAGCCGAACACCGGCTGCGACCAGTCCACGCGGCCGGCGATCGCCTTGGCGTAGGGGTCGATCAGCAGCTTGGCCGGATTGAAGCGGTGGCCGAGGCGCGGCGCATAGGGCCCGTGGACGCGGTAGCCGTAGAGCTGGCCCGGCCGGACGCCCGTCAGGCAGCCGTGCCAGACGTGGTAGGTCCGCCGCGGCAGCGCGATCCGCTCGACCTCCTTGCCCCACGGCTCATCGTACAGGCACAGCTCGACGCGGGTGGCGTGCTCGGAGAAGACGGCAAAGTTGATCTCCTCCCGTTGCGGATCCCAGGTGGCCCCCAGCGGAAACGGACGTCCCGACGAGACCCGCGGCGGCATCGAGCACCTCCGGGCAGGGCCGCCTAGCAGCCCCGCGTCGTGTGAAGCCCCCATTTCCTGGGGCCCCCCACTCTATCAGCTCGCGCGGCGGCCCGGCGGAGCGCGCGGGCGAGCGCCGCTCATGCAAGCCGCGTACCACGGAGCCAACGCCTGGCCCGGGTTGGCGCCCGACGTGGACTGGCGGCGATGGACCGATCTGGCCGGGATCGGCAGCGGCCGGCGGCGATCCGGAGCGCGTTGACGCGGAGGGCGCTGGACACCGATACTGCCCACCTGAGGGGCCGTCGTAGGAGATCGGGCCGCGAAGGAGGGTGCGCCGTTGCAGGCTACTGAGGTGCTCAAGGCCGACGCGATCATACGCGAGATCAAGCGGGCCGGGATCCGCTTCGTCGTCGCCTTGCCGGACCGGACGACCAGCCACCACCTGCTCAAGAGCCTCCTGCGGGACCCGGAGATGCGGGTCGTGCAGGTGTGCAAGGAAGACGAGGGCGTCTCGATCTGCAGCGGCCTGTTCGCCGCGGGGCAGCGCGCGCTGCTCCTGATGCAGAACACCGGCCTGCTGGACTCGCTGAACGCGGTCCGCGGCACGGCCGTCGAGCTGCAGAACCCCGTCTGCATGATGGTGGGCCTGCTGGGCAAGGAGCCCGGCGTCCCGCCGACCGAGTCCACGCGCTACGGGGTGCGGATCGTCGAGCCGGTCCTGGACGCGATGGGGGTCGAGCACGCGCTGGTCGAGCAAGCGGAGGACGTGCAGAAGATCGTGCCCGCCGTCGAAGGCGCCTATGCCCGCCTGGCGCCGACGGTGCTGCTGATCGGAAGGGAGCCGCTGTAGCCATGCTCAAGCGAGACGAGTGTCTGAAGGCGCTAGCGCGCCACCGCGCCGACGAGATCGTGGTAGCCGTGTACAAGGCCGCCGAGGAGTGGATCCACATCTCTCCCAGCGACCTGAACTACACGTTCACCGGAACGATGGGCCAGGGCTCCTCGCACGCCCTGGGGCTGGCGCTCGGTCGGCCCGACCGGCGGGTCATCCTCCTCGACGGCGACGGCAGCCTGCTGATGAACCTGGGCTCGCTGGTGACCATCGCCGACGCCGCCCCGAAGAACCTGCTCCACTGTCTCTGCCACAACGGCACCTACGAGACGAACGGCAGCGTGCCGATTCCCGGCACGGGGCGCACCGACTTCCCCGCCCTGGCCCGGGCGGCGGGGTATCCGCGGGCCTACGCCTTCGACGAGCAGGCGGACTGGGAGCGCGCCCTGCCGGACCTCCTGCGCGAGGAGGGGCCGGTGTTCGTGGACCTGCTGATGGTGCCGAGCGAGACCCGCTATCCGGAGGACTTCCGCCGGCTGTACAGTGTCGAGGCCCGCGAAGCCTTCCGCCGCGCCCTCGCCGCGCAGCCGCTCCGCGCCAGCACGGTGGCGCCGGTCTGATCCGCGCCGCAAACGGCCAGGCCGTCAAGAGGGAGCACGCGCTCTCCCCGAGCGACCACCTGGCCCTGGTCCCCGCCTCGGCGGGCGGCGCCCGAGGCGTAGGCCTGATGTATAGAGACGCTAATACAGGGCGTCGTAGTAGGGGCTGGGGCCCCACTCGGCCTGGTACTCGTTCCAGTGGGCGTCGGTGAGCGGGTAGCCGAGCACGTAGTGGATGTAGATACCGTCGATGTACAGCCAGCGCTTCTCGGCCCCTTCGCGCGCCGCCAGCACCGCCCGCCGCCGCTGCTCCTCGCTGCGGGCGTACTTCTCGACCAGCGCGTAGGCGCGGCTGCCGTGCTCCGTGTCGGCGTCGACGTGGACCGGGAAGTAGGCGATCTCCGCGTCGGTGCAGCCGTACTTCTCCTTCAGCGTCGGCACGATGTCGCCGTACAACTGCGGCGGCTGCGACTCCAGCCCGATCTGCGCGCCCGCGATCACCTCGACCATCGAGCGGTGGCGGCTGAGGATGTAGATCCAGTCGAGCAGGGCCTGGGTGGTCGGCAGCGGCTTCGACCGCTTCACCGCCTCCGGGTCCAGCCCCATCGCCGCCCCGAAGCGCAGCAGGATCTCGATGTGCGGGTCGGCGGGGTCCATCTCCTCCTGGGTGCTCTCCTGGTACACGGCCCGCACGTCCGCGTAGGGCATCCGCGTCGGCATCACCGCGTTCAGCCAGAGGATGTCCTTGGTGAAGTGGTAGTGCTCCTGGACCCAGCCGGCGATCGCCTCGCGGGACAGCTTGCCCTCGCGCCAGAGGGCATAGTAGGGGTGAAAGCGCGAGTGCCGGCTCTCGACCGCTGCGCGGAGCTCGTCGCGGAGTGTCATCACCGCCATGCTGCCTCTCCCTGCGTATCCCCGCGGTGCGCGCGGCTCGACGATCCCGTGTGCACTATCCTACGCCGATCGGCGGCCCCCAGCAATCATCGGCGCCGGCCGGCCGCAGCCGGCGCCCGGAGCCCGGCTCCGCGGTCACGACTCCCTGCTCGTAGGCCACGACGCCGCCCTTGACAGTGTACACGGGCCAGCCGCGCAGTGGCTTCTGGGCGTACAGCGAGAAGTCCGACAGCGAGTACAGGCGAGCGGGGTCGGCCGGGCGCTCGGCGTCGAGGTCGACGATCGCCAGGTCGGCGTCCGAGCCGACGGCGATCGTGCCCTTGCGTGGGTAGATGCCGAACACCCGCGCGGGGCTCCGCGTGACCTTGTCCACCACCACGTCGAGCGGCAACCCCCGCTTGCAGACTCCCTCGGTCAGCACCACCGGCAGGTGGGTCGCCAGCGCCGGATAGCCGGTGCCGGCCTGGGCTAGCCCCCGCTCGATCTGCTTGTCGGCGAGCGTGCGCGTCACGTTGTCCGTGCCGATCGTGTCGATCACCCCATCGGCGATCCCCTCCCAGAGCGCGTCGAGGTCCTCGGGGGCGCGGACGGGCGGCACCATCTTCGCCAGCAGCCCGACCGGGTCGTACTTGCTGATCGAGAGATAGGTCGAGGTCGTCTCCGCGACGACGTTGCGCTGGGTGCGGCGGATCGCGCGCAGGCGGCGCACCGACGCGCCGGTGCCGAGGTGGACGAGGTACACGCGCGCGGAGGTATGGGCGGCGAAGACGCTCATCCGCACCACGGCCTCCTCTTCGGAGAGGTCCGGGTGGGACTCCGTCCAGTCGGCCAGCGTCCCGTGGGGATGCTCGGCGCGGACGCGCGCTTCGCCGGCCTCCACCAGCTCGCGGTTCTCGGCGTGGACGGCGATCACGGCGTGTGGTCCGAGCGTGCCGACCGTGCGCATGATCGCGAGCATCAGGTCGTCGTCGACCGGGGCGAGGTTGCCCGGGAGAGTCCACATATACGCCTTGAAGGACAGCACCCCCAGCTCGCTCGCGTAGCGCGGGATCTCCTGCTGCTGCTCGCGGCTGCTGATCTGGAGGTGGAACAGGGCGTCGACGGAGGCGCGCGCCTCGAACGTCCGCACGAACTCCGGAAACACGTCGAGGTAGGACTCGCCCGAGCGCAGGTGGACGCCGAGGGTGGTGACGCCCCCGACCAGGGCGGAGCGCGTCTCCGAGTAACACTGCTCGGCGTAGGTCTGCGGCGGCCCCAGGTGCACGTGCGGGTCGAAGACGCCGGGCAGCACGTACAGGCCGCTGGCGTCGATCCGCCGCCGCGCCTCGGGGAGAAGCTCCTCGCTGCAAACGACGGCGATGCGGCCGTCGGCGATGCCGACCCCCGCCCGGACCAGGCCAACGCCGGGCACGACGAGCGTGCCCCGCTCCACGCTGAGATCGAGCATTGGGCCCCCCTTGACGCGGTTGGATCGTCGCCGGCAGTGTGCCGGCCCCGCGGGTGTACCGCAGGATCTACCCTCTGCTGAGCTCCCGCGCGGCGCGACTCAGGGGTTCGGCAGGAAGGCGTTCGTGTAGTAGGTGCTGGTTGGCTTGACGACCGCCAGCCCGCCGTACTGACTCAGCAGGTGCAGCGAGTCGTCCATGTCGGCGTCGTCGACCCAGCCCAGCGGCTTGCCCTCCGTCCGCTTGGAGTGGAGCAGGCCGAGGTTACCCTTGAGCACGGCCAGCAGGAGGTCCTTGTTGGTCTTGGGGAACTGCCGGTACACGATCTCGGCCGCCTCGTCTGGCTGCTCCGCCGCGTAGGCCCAGCCGCGGAGCGAGGCCCGCACGAAGCGGCGGACCAGGTCGGGCTTCTCCTGGATCGTCTTGAGGTTGGCGATGATGCCGTGCGACAGCAGGTTGATCCCGTAGTCGGCGAACATCAGGCTGCCAAAGCGCTGGTCGGGCTCGAAGCCCTGCGCCGTGATCAGGTCGACCAGCTCGCCGCCGAGGGCATCCATCTTCCCCTGGACCAGGGCGGCGGGCGCGGCGCCTGCGTCGACGCTGAGCACGTTGACCTTCGCGACGTCCACGCCGTTGAGCGTGAGAAAGGCGGGCAGGATCGGGGACACCGAGCCGCTGGGAACCACCGACAGGGTCTTGCCTTCGAGGTTCTTCGGGGCGTGGATGCCGGCGCTCTCCAAATAGAAGATGCCCATCGGGTTCTTCTGGAGGATGTCCGCCACGATCTGGACGGGCACGTCCTCGCCGACGAGGCGAATGATCGCGCCGGCGTCGGCGAAGCCGAAGGTATCGGCGCCCGACCCGACCACCGCCACCGTCTTGCCGGAGCCACCGCCCTCGAGCACGTCGGCGTCGATGCCCTCCTCCGCGTAGTAGCCCTTTTCCTTGGCGACGTAGAACGGCGCGAGCTTCCCGTTGACCACCCAGTCGAGGCGCAGCGTCGCGGTCTCCCGCGGCTGAACCGCCGCCGGCGCGGCCTGCTGAGGCGGCGTCGCCGGGGCGACGGGCGCCGCGGGCGCGGTGGAGCGGGCCGGCTGGGCGCTGGGCGCGCAGGCCAGCAAGAGCACAACCGCGAGACAGGGCAGCCCGGACCACAGACTCCTTCGCCCGGCTAGCATCGCTCGTCCTCCTCGTCGCGAGGTGCCCGGCGGCTCCTCCACGGCCTTATCGGAGCGGGCGTCGCCGGCCCGCCCCCAGGCAGCCCAGCTCCCGGCGGCCACAACGTAGCACAGTTACTGGCGATGGTCAATTTGCCATACGCTTCGAGGCGCAGGTGCGCTGGGCCCGATCATCTCCGGCGGGTGGGCCCGTCTGCCATAATGGTCCGCGGCGGTTGGACGCGGCGCGGCGCCGGGCGTATGATCCGGGCAGGCGATCCGGGCGAGCGCTGGATGGTGCGAGACGGCGGAGGAGGGCCGGGAGATGGACTACGATCTGCTGCTCCGGGGCGGGCGCGTGGTGGATGGCTCCGGGCTGCCGGGCTACCAGGCGGACGTGGGCGTGCGCGACGGCACGATCGTCGAGATCGGCCGCCTGCGGGGCACGGCGGCGCGCGCCCTCGACGCCGACGGGCTGGTCGTCGCGCCGGGCTTCATCGACCACCACACCCACCTCGACGCGCAGCTCCTCTGGGACCCCTACGGCACCGCCGAGCCCTGGCACGGCGTGACCACGGTGGTCATGGGCAACTGCGGGCTCACCCTCGCCCCGGCCAAGGAGAGCGACCGCGAGAACATCGTCAAGAGCTTCGTGCGCGTCGAGGCGATCCCGCGGATCGCCCTCGAGGTCGGCGTGCCCTGGCGCTGGCACACCTACGGCGAGTACCTCGACGCCCTCGAGGGGCGGGTTGGCCTCAACGTCGGCGGGCTCGTCGGCCACATCGCCATCCGCCAGTACGTGATGGGCGAGGAATCGGTCGAGCGCGAGGCGACGCCCGACGAGGTCGCCCGCATGCAGGCGCTCGTCCGCGAGGCGCTGGAGGGCGGCGCCCTGGGCCTGTCCACGAACCGCAACGAGCGGCACATGCGCGAGGACGGCAAGCCGGTCGGCAGCCGCCTGGCCAGCCTCGACGAGTTCTACGCGCTGTGCGACGTGCTCGGCGAGCTGAACTGCGGCGTCATCGAGACGGTGGTGGGCCTGAGCACCCTCGAGCAGATCGGCTGGTACGACCAGCTCGCGCGGCGCAGCGGCCGCCCCGTGGTCTGGCAGAGCGTGCAGCACCGCTGGTCGGCGCCGGACTTCTGGCGCGAGCAGCTCGACGGCATCGCCCGCACCTTCCGCGACGGCTACCGCGCCTTCGGCCTGTCCAGCACGGTGCCGCTGCTGCGGCGCTTCAAGATGAAGAACGCCCAGGTGTTCGACGAGTTCCCCACCTGGAAGAACATGATGTTCCTGCCCGAGGTCGTCCGCAAGCAGGCCTTCGCCGACCCCGAGACGCGGGCGAAGCTGCGCGACGAGATGATGGGGGTGCCGAAGGCCTCCTTCCACCGCCGCTGGGACCTGGTGAAGGTCGCCGAGGTGGCGCGGCCGGAGAACAAGGTCTACGAGGGCAAGAGCGTGGCCGAGATGGCCGCGATGCGCGGCCAGGACCCGATCGACGGCTTCCTGACCCTCTCGGTGGAGGAGGACCTGGAGACGGTCTTCGCCAACGCCAACACCGGCGGCGATCCGGTCGCCTCGGGCCAGATCCTCCAGAGCCCCTACGTACTGCCGGGCGTTTCCGACGCCGGCGCCCACGTCCAGTTCGGCGTCGAGTTCGGCTACGCCACGACCCTGCTCGGCTACTGGGTGCGCGAGCGCCAGATCATGCCGCTCGAGCAGGCGATCCACAAGCTGACCTTCCAGGTCGCCTCGATCTACGGCATCGAGGGCCGCGGGCTGCTCCGGCCGGGCTACGCCGCCGACTTCGCGGTGTTCGACCCTGCGACGGTGCGGGCGCACGAGGCGGAGTGGATCCAGGACTATCCGGCCGACACGCGCCGCCTGATCCAGCGCGCCGACGGCATGCGCTACACGATCGTGAACGGCCGGGTGATCTGCGAGGACGGGCGGCTCAGCGGCGACCTGCCCGGCCAGGTATTGCGCGGCCGCGCATACAAGGCGACCGCGGCCGCGGTCTAGTGGCTAGTTACTCCATCTGATGAGTAGTGTTTGCGGATGCAAACACTACTCAGATCACCTGCTCTGGCGAGGCACTAGGTGAATCCACTCTGGCCGGCGCTCGTCGGCTTGCTACTGGCGCTCGCGGTCATCCCCGGCTCGCCGCCCCCTCAGGCGCCCCCGCCGCTCGGCGCGTCGGCGCCGGCAGGCGGGGTGGCGCTCGCCCCCGCCCCACAGGCCACGCCCGCCGCCCAGCGGCCGCCCGGCTATCACGCGCTCGACGGCGCGCAGACTGGCTACGCGCGGCGCGGCGGCGCCTACGTGCGCGTGGCGCCGCGCGCCGACGCCGACCAGATCTCGCAGGTGTTCTACGATACGCCCCTGCCGCTGCTGGGCGCGGTGGACGAGGCGGGGAGCCCGGCCTGGTACGAGGTCGAGCTGTGGGGCGTCCTGCGCGGCTGGATCCGCGCCGCGGAGGTGAGCGTCGACGCGGCGCCCGAGGCGGTGCCGCCGCCCTGGGAGCGCGGGGAGAGCGGGCCCCGCCTGACGCTCGCCGGCGCGAAAGGGCCGGCTCCGCTGGCCACGACCGGCCACACCACAGCGCCGGCCCGCTGGCGGACCGCGCCGAGCGCCCATGCGGACCTCATCGACGAGCTGCCCGCCGGCCGCCAGGGGACGATCACGGCCTGGGCCACGGACGACGACAGCGAGGCCTGGTTCCAGCTCGCCCTGGACGAGGGCTCCGGCTGGGTCTACGGGGCGAACCTGACGCTCGACCCGCCGCCCGGCACCGCCAGCGGCGCGGCGGCGAGCCGCCTGGCGGGGAAGGGCATGTGGGTGTCGCGGCCGTTCCTGCCGCTGGCCAACCCGACCTACCTCGTGCAGGCGGCCAAGGCGCTCGGGCTGACGCACCTCTACGTCGACGTGGCCAGCTCGCGCGGCGGCTTCTATAGCCGCGACGCGCTGGCCGCGCTGCTGCCGGTCGCCCACGCCGCGGGCCTGCAGGTCGTGGGCTGGCTCTGGCCGACGCTCGAGGATCCGCTGGCCGACGTCGCGCTCAGCGTCGACCTGGCTCACTACACCACGCCCGACGGGCAGGCGCTCGACGGTCTGGCTCCCGACATGGAGGAGCGCATGGACGTCGACCAGGTGCGGGCCTACATCCAGGTGCTCCGCACCCTGCTCGGGCCGGACTACCTGCTGGTCGGCACGGTCTTTCCGCCCGATCACTCGTACGCGCGGCGCAACCCACAGCACCGCGTGCTGGCCGGCTGGGTCGACGTCCTGGCGCCGATGACTTACTGGAGCGAGGCGCGGCGAACCTTCTCCCGCAACGAGGTCTATCGCTACGTGAGCCGCGCCGTGGAGCAGCTTCGCCTGCAGATCGGCGACTCGACCTATCCGGTCGCCCCGATCGGCCAGATGTACGACACCTTCGGCCGCAACGGCATCGGCCCCTACAGCCCGAGCACGACCGAGATCACGGCCGCCCTCCAGGCCAGCAAGGACGCCGGAGCGCTGGGCGCCAGCTTCTTCCAGTGGGGCACGGCGACGCCCGAGGAGTGGCGCGCCCTGCGCGACTTCGCCTGGTGAGCGGCGCGGCCGGCCGCCGGTCGCGCCAGGTCGCACTTCGCCGGTCGCGGCAGCGCTCAGTAGGGGGTGTCGGCGTCGTCCTCGAGCTGGACGGGCTGGTCGGTCCGCTGGCCGACGAGGCGAAACGACCCGACGAGCTGGCTGTCTTCGGCCTCCATCAGGGCGATGAAGCTGGCCTCGGCAGGATCGTCCCGGTAGCGCTCGACGTAGCGCTGCTTGATCAGCTCGCTCTCGGGCAGCGGCTCGGCGCGGAGCACGCGCACCAGGCCGGTCTTCTCCAGGTGCCGGCGCCACCAGTCGATGGTATGGACGCCCCACCAGTCGACCTGCCAAGCCGCGCGCGCCGCCGGCGGGACCTCGTCCGCGCTGTCGATCTCCCGCGCGAGGTAGGCGTCGACGACGCCGAGATAGGCACCCGGCTTGAGGTGGCGAGTGAGAAAGGGCAGGAAGCGCTCGTCGGTGCCGAAGTAGAAGTAGGAGTCCAGGGCGATGGCGGCGTCGAAGTAGCGGTGGGGCAGCGGGAGCGCCCGCGCATCCGCTCGCAGCGCGAAGACGCGGTCGGCGCAGCCCATCGCCGCGATGCGCTCGTAATTGGCCGTCGGGTCGACGCCGCGGTCGACGGCCCAGACCGTGACGCCGAACTCGCGGGCAAGAAAGATCGAGCTGATCGCGTGGCCGCAGCCGAGGTCGAGCACGCGCATATCCGGCTGGAGCGGCAGCACGTTGCAGAGGCTCTCGGCAAAGTGCAGGACGTTCTCCCCCAGCGAGTGGGCCTCGGCCCAGGCCGTGTCGTACCGACTCGCCCGCGGGAACGCAGCATCGAGCATGGAGAGCGCCTCGGGTGGTCGCCCGCGCTCGCTCAGGATAGGGCGACCGGCAGCGGCTCGAGCGCGTACAGGGCGCGAGCGTTTTCGCTCATGATCCGGCGCAGGGTGTCCGGCGCCAGGTCCGTGCGCTCGCGCATGTGACGCACGGTGTCCGGGAACTTGCAGTCGCTGTGGTTGTAGTCGGAGGCGAAGACGAAGCGGTCCTCGCCGACGAACTGGAGCACGAACGGCAGGGTGCGCTCGTCGGGCTCGAAGGAGTAGTAAACCTGGGCGCTGCGCAGGTAGTCGCTCGGCTCGCGGGTGAGCCAGGGCACGGCCGGCTGCATGTACTCGTAGTGCTCGTCGAGGCGCTCCATCCAGTAGGGCACCCAGCCGGCGCCGGCCTCGAGGAAGGCGACCTTCAGGCGCGGGTGGCGCTCGAGCACGCCGCCGGCGACGACGCACATCGCGCCGATCATCTGCTCGAAGGCGTGGGTGGTGACGTGGACCATGAACGGGTTGTCGAAGCGCTCGGCCGCGGCGGCCGGCCGCCCCGCGCCGACGTGGACGCAGACCGGCACGCCCAGCCGCTCGGCCTCGGCGTAGAAGGGGTCGAGGGCGGGGTGGTCGAGGTTGCGCCCGCCGGCGTGGGCCGGCGTGCCGACGGCCACGAAGCCGAGGTCCTCGACGGCGTGGCGCAGCTCGGCCACCGCCGCCGGCGGGTCCTGGAGCGGGACGAGGGCGACGCCCTTCAGGCGGCGGGGGTCGGTGGCGCAGTACTCGGCCAGCCAGTCGTTGTAGACGCGGGCCGAGGCGGCGGCCAGGTCGAGGTCCTCGAAGAAGGCCAGGCTGAGGAAGAGGCTGGTGCCGAACAGGACGGCCAGGTCGATGCCCTCGAGGTCCATGTCCTGCAGGCGGCGGACGGGGTCCCACATGCCGGTGGTCTCGGCGGGCCGGCGGCTGCGCGCGCCGCCGGCCTGGCCCAGGCCGGGACCCTCGGGCTTGGGCCAGAACCGGCCCTCGGCCATCAGCATCGGAAAGCCCTGCCGGTTCCGCTCGACGCGCGGCGCGCGGTCGCGCAGGGCGGGCGCGATGCGGCCGGCCCAGTCGATGTTCAGCTCCTGCACGTGCCCGTCGGCGTCGATCACCGGAAAGTCGAACAGGGACACCTTCGCCTCCTACCCCCGGCCCCCGCGCCGGCCGGCGCCGGGGAGCGCTGAGATCCGCGCCAGGTCATCGCGCCCGCTCAGCGCAGCGCGTCGCCCCACCTAGCGAGCACCTGGCGCTCCGTACGTGATGCCAGCGGAGCCACTGTCTCTGCCCGCTCAGCGCAGCGCGTCGCCCCACTTGGCGAGCATCTGGCGGCGGTACTCCGGCGAGAAGCTGCACACCTTCGGGAAGTCCCGGAGCTGCCGGTAGGGTCGGCAGGCGTCGATGATCGCCCGCGCGGCGACGTTCTCCTCGGCGTTCCGCTCGTCGTCGGTCAGCATCGGGTCGGCCGGCGTCTGCCACACGCCCCGCACGACGTCGATGTCCCGCTCCACCCGGCAGCGCGTCGCCACCGCCCACAGCACTTCCTCGGCGTTGGTGATGTCCACATCGTCGTCGACGACGATGGTCAGCCGCCCGCCGTAGGCACCGCTGCGGCAGCCGGTGGCGACCAGGCCGGCCTGGCGGGCGTGGCCGGCGTAGCGCTGCCGGATCGCCACCACCAGCACCAGCGGCCCCCAGCCGGAAGAGAGGATCCAGACCCCGCGCACGTCCGGGATCCCCGCCCGCTCCACCTCGTCCCACACCGCCGAGGCCGTCAGGTGGATGGCGAACTGCTCGGTGCCCGGCGGCTTGAGCGGCGGGGCGCCGAGGAGGATCGGATCGTCGCGGAAGCAGACGCCGTCCACCCGCATCACCGGTACCACCCCGGTCGTCGTGTCGGCGTAGTAGCCCATCCACTCCCCGAACGGCCCCTCGCACAGCTCGGGGAAGGCCTGGCCCGGCAGCAGCTCGCCCTCGAGCACGATCTCCGCCGTGGCCGGGATCGGCAGGCCGCTCACCGGCCCCTGGACGACGTCGACCGGCCGCCCGCGCAGCCAGCCCGTGAACTCGTACTCGCTCACGCCGTTCGGCACGACCTGGCTGGCCGTCGCCGCCCACATGCTCGGGTCGAAGCCCAGCGCGATCGCCACCGGGCAGGGCTCGCCGCGGGCCAGCGCCTTGTCCAGGTGGATGCGGCCGTGCTTGCCCTTGTTCACCTTCACGCCGATCAGGTTCCGCCCGTGGATCATCCCGCGGTAGGTCCCGGCGTTGATCCAGCCGGTGTCCGGATCGCGGGTGATCACGGCGCAGCCGGTGGCCAGGTAGCGCCCGCCGTCCTCCTCGTGCCAGCGCGGCGCCGGGAAGCGCGCGAGGTCGACGTCGTCGCCGCGCACCTGGTTCTCGAGCACGGGGCCGCCCTCGACCAGCCGCGGCGGCAGCGGGGTCATCGTGCGCAGGCGCTGCCGCCAGCCGTTCACCAGCTCGACGCCGCTGTAGTCCTGGGGCAGCCCCAGCGTCAGCGCGGTGCGGCGCAACGAGCCCCAGACGTTGGACAGCACGCGGTAGCCGGCCGGATAGCCGGGGATGTGGTCGAACAGCAGCGCCGGGCCGCGCTGCTCGTTGGCCCACTCCGTCAGCGCGCCGATCTCGAGGTCCCAGTCGGCGCCGTCCAGGCGGCGCAGCTCGCCGGCGGCCTCGACCACCTCGAGGAAGCCGCGCACGTCGTCGAAGGGGACCGGCGCCGGCGGCTCGACGACCACGGCGGGGGCCGGGGCGGCGGTAAGCGTCGTGGGGCGGTCCGGGGTCGCTTCGCGAGGGTCCATCGATACTCCTCTCCGCATCCGTGACGATCGGCTAGCGCCCCGGCGCCAGGGAGACGGCCTCCGGCTTCAGGAAGTCGTCGAGCCGGACCTCGCCGGCGCCCATCGGCCGCACGCGGTCGAAGCTCTTCCGCTCCTCCGGACGGAACAGCGACGGCTTGGTCGCGTCGATACCCAGCCGGCCGCCGATTCGCTCGTAGTGCCCGCCGGGGCCGACGATCTCGGGGATCGAGATGTCCAGGCGATGGTTGCGGACCCCCGCCAGCTGGATCACGTCGGTGGCCGGGTTCACGCGCGTCGCCACCGCCCACCACAGGTCGCGCCCGTCGTAGATGTCGACGTCCGGGTCGACGGCGACGACGACCTTCGCGTGCAGGATGCTGCCAGACAGCGCCGTGAGCAGCGCGTCCTTGGCCTGGCCCTCGAAGCGCGGCGTGACCTGGAGGACGACCAGGTAGTTGCCCGCCCACGGCGGCACGTAGACGTCGTGGATCTCGATGGCGCCGCTCACCTCGGCGATCTGCTCCAGCAGGCGCGCCTCCTGGGACATCGAGCACAGCGGCTGGTGGTCGGTGAACACGGTGGCCTGGGTGTGGCGGTAGATCGCGTCGCGGCGCATGGTGATCGCCGTGACGTTCCAGACCGGCTTGGGACGCACCTCGTCCGAGATGTAGCCCTGGAACTCCCCGAACGGCCCCTCGAGCTCGGTCTCGTTCGGCGGCACCCACCCCTCGATCACGATCTCGGCGTGCGCCGGCACGTTCAGCGGGATCGTCTTGCAGGGGACTAGCTCGACCGTCTCGTCGAGCAGCGCGCCGGCCAGGGCGAACTCGTCGACGCCGTAGGGCCCGCTCCAGTTCGCGGCGATCTCGTAGGCCGGGTGGTGGCCGATGACCATCGCCATCGGCATCGGCTCGTCGCGCTGGCAGTACTTCTGATAGTGGCGGTAGTTGTGGCGGCCGGCCATCGAGAAGGCCACGCGGCGCGGGTGGTTGATCTGCGTGCGGAGCTGGGCAACGTTGCCGATCCCCGTGTCGGGGTCGACGGTGTAGTTCATCCCGCTGCCGATGTAGGGCGCCGAGTCGCCGATCGAGTGGACCGCCACGGGCAGGCGGCGCAGGTCGACGTCGTCCCCGCTCCAGACGATCTCCTGGACCGGCGCGTCGGCGACCAGGCGCGTCGGCTGCGGGCCGCGGCGGAAGGCCGCCGCCAGCCGCCGGATGACCTGGCCCGGCTCGGTGCGCAGGGCGACGGCCTGGCTCTCCCGCGTCTTGACCAGGACGTCGCAGATGCGCCAGCCCGGATAGCCCTTGACGCGCTCGAACAGCAGCGGGCGGTCGCTCTGCGAGCAGAGCGCGCCGAGCTGCGTCAGCGGGTCGACCTCGCGCTCGACGTGCTGCAGCCGCTCGCCGAGGTCGTCCAGGTAGCTGCGCAGGTTCGCGGGCATCGCTTCCTCCCGCGCTCGGCAGGCGCGCCGCCGGGCGTCGATCACTGGTCGTCGCCCACGGTTATCCGCGATCGGCCGCCGCCGGTCAAGCGGGGAGCGGCGCTGGCTGAATTGACAAGGGGCCGCGGCGGACTGTAGATTGCCGGCAAGCTGGCCGCGGCCCGTGCCGCGGGAGCGTTCTCCCGCGTGGGTGCCGGGCCCGGCGGGCGGCCGCGGCGGGTGCCGCAGCCGCGCGGGACGCGTCGACGGGCGTTGGTCGGAGCGGGGCGCACCTGCTACGCCTCGGTGCAGAGGGAGAGGTGGCCATGACGGCCGTCCAGGGCGCGGGACCGAAGCCACGGAAGACGAGCGTCTGGCCCCACTACGACGCGGCCGTCACGGGCTTGCGCAACTACTGGTATCCGGTCACGTGGTCGCGCGCCGTGCAGGACAAGCCGGTAGCCGTGCAGCTCCTCGACGCGCCGGTCATGCTCGTGCGGGAGCAGGGGCGGGTGCGTGCCCTGTTCGACCAGTGTCCGCACCGCGGTGTGCCTCTGTCCGTCGGTCGGCAGGAGTTCGCCGGCACCTGGACCTGCCGCTACCACGGCTGGACCTACGACCTGGCCAGCGGCGAGCTGAAGGCGGCGATCACCGACGGCCCGGACTCGCCGATCTGTGGCAAGGTGCGCGTGCAGACTTTTCCCGTGGAGGAGCGGGCCGGCCTGATCTGGGTGTACGTCGGCGAGCAGCCCGCCCCGCCGGTCGAGGCCGACATCCCGGAAGAGATGCTCCACCCGGATTCCGTGGTCGTGGGCCGCATCACGATCCAGAAGGGCAACTGGCGCTACGCCTGCGAGAACTCGTTCGACGACGGCCACGCCAAGTACCTGCACCGCTACGGCGCGATGCACTCCTTCTTCCGTGAGATGCCGGTCTGGACGAGGATCCGCATCATCACCGAGCCCGGCGGCTGGATCACGCGCGACAACCAGTACGTCGGCTGGGAGGAGGACTTCCCGGGCCTCGGGCACTTCCCGCGCAAGGACTTCTGGAAGCGGCGCATGGCCGGGTCCCGCCTCGCCATGCGGCTGCCCTGCATCTCGCGCAACTGGTTCGTCGGCACGACGCGGTACAGCTTCACCTGGTACGTCCCCACCGGCGCCAACCACTACCGCTGCCTGCAGTTCTACGTCACGCGCGCCAGCGGACTCGAGGCTCTCCGCTTCAAGCTGTGGTACCAGCTCTACTGGCGCAACGTGCACCACGTCCAGTTCAACAACCAGGACGTCTGGATGGTGGAGCTGATGCCCGAGACGGCGCCGGAGCGGCTGTACCGGCCGGACGTGTCGATCACCGCCTGGCGCAAGCTCTGCGAGCACGCGCGGGGCGTACAGCCCGAGCAGACCCTCGACGCGGCCGACGCGCTGGCCGCGGAGCTTGGCGACGAGGTCGGCGAGGCGGTGCTGGCCGTGGAGCGCTGAGCGGCCGCGAAGGGATGAGGACCGATGGTGCGCCGTTCGCTGGCTCTGCTCGCCACCAGCCTGATCCTGGGCGCCCTCGGCCTGGCTTGCCAGCCCGCCGCTAGCGGCGGGCCGAGAGCCGGCCCGCCGGCCGGGGCCGCCGCCGCACCCCAGCCCGAGCCAGCCGCGCCGCCAGCCGAC
>Ga0209810_1002333_pt1 | contig 23219 bp, 23 predicted proteins | sample Coa_R1_7_FD_187159 | JGI IMG/M metagenome (GOLD analysis project Ga0209810, IMG submission 187159) | Surface soil microbial communities from Centralia Pennsylvania, which are recovering from an underground coalmine fire - Coalmine... | ecosystem: Environmental > Terrestrial > Soil > Unclassified... | reverse complement strand
CGTCCACCACCACCGACCCCCGGCTCGGCCGCAGGGTCCCGTACAGGACCTTCAGCAGCGTCGACTTGCCCGCCCCCGACGGCCCCACCAGGTACACGAACTCCCCCGGCCGGATGTCCAGGTCCAGGCCCGAGAACACCGGCGTCGAGCCGTAACCGGCGACCACCCCGCGGAGTTGTATCGCACCGAGAGGGGCTCGCCCTCCCGGTCGTCGCGGCGACGCCTCGGCGTGCGCGACGTCACGGCTGCTGGCACCTAGGGTGCCCCCATGTCTACCCCCCATGGGCACTGCCGCCGGCCAGCATAGCGCAGAGGCACGGCGTTTTTCTCAACCGGGGCCTGGCAGCGGCCCTCGTGAAGCCCGCTGGCAGCCGGCGGAGCGTCCCTCGCCCGGGGGAGGCAACGGCAGACCGACCGCCGGGCCGGCCGGCCCGGAAACCGAATCGAGGTCCCTGGCCGGCCACCTCCCCGGATGGCCACCGGGGCTCACGGCCGCCCCTGGACGCGTGCGCCAGGTCCCGGGGCCCCGGGCCCGGCTCACATCCGGTCCGGAGCCGGGATCCCGAGCAGGCCCAGACCGAGCGCCAGGGTGCGGGCGGTGAGGTCGCAGAGAGCCAGCCGGCTCCTTCGTGTCCCGGCCTCGGCCCGCAGGACCGGACAGCGCTCGTAGAAGGTGGTGAAGGTGGTCGCGAGCCCGTAGAGGTAGTTGGCCAGGCGGTGGAACTCGAGCGACTCCGCCACCCCGTCGACGACGTCGGCCAGGCCCAGCAGTTCGATGGCGAGCGCGCGCTCGGCCGGCTCCGAGACGACCACCGGGCCGGAGACCTCCGGGGTCTCGCCCCCGCCCCGCCGGAAGATGGAGCGGATGCGGGCGTGCGCGTACTGGAGGTACGGCGCCGTGTTGCCGTCGAAGGAGAGCATTCGCCCGTAGTCGAACACGTAGTCCCTGACCCGATCGGTCGAGAGGTCGGCGTACTTGACCGCTCCGATGCCCACCGCCCGGGCCACCTCTTCCCGCGCCGCCTCCTCGAGGGAGGGGTTCTTTTCCGCCACCACCGTCCGGGCCCGCGCCACCGCCTCGTCCAGCAGGTCGATCAGCTTCACCGGGGTGCCGGCACGGCTGCGCAGCATCCGTCCGTCGGGACCGAGCACGGACCCGAAGCCGACGTGCTCGGCCCGCGCCGGAGGCTGGAGCCAGCCCGCCTCCCGGGCCACCTCGAACACCATCTCCAGGTGCTGTCGCTGGGGCAGGCCGACGACGTACAGCAGCCGGGTGGCGCCCAGGTCCCGGGTGCGATGGCGGATCGCCGCCAGGTCGGTGGCCGCGTAACCGAACCCGCCGTCCGCCTTCTGGACGATGAGCGGCAGGGGCTCGCCCTCGCGGTTGGTGAAGCCGGAGGGGAACACGCACCTGGCCCCACCGCTCTCCCGCAGCAGCCCCTGCCGCTCCAGGTCCTCGAGCACCTCCGGGATCCGATCGTGGTACGCGCTCTCGCCGACGAAGTCGTCCCCGGTCAGCCGCACCCCCAGCCGCTGGTAGACGGCGAGGAAGTATCGCTCCGACTCCTCCACCAGCAGCCGCCAGAGGCGACGGGTGGTGGGATCGCCCCGCTGCAGCTCCACCACCCGCCGGCGCGCCCGCTCCCGGAAGCCCTCGTCGCCGTCGAACTTGCGCCGGGCGGCGCGGTAGAAGGAATCCAGGTCACCGACCGACAGCTCGTGCGCGGCCTCGGCCTCGCCGATGTCCAGGAGGTGCTCGATGAGCATCCCGAAGGGGGTCCCCCAGTCGCCCAGGTGGTTGGCCCTGATCACCCGGTGTCCCAGCCACTCCAGCAGCCGCACGGCGGCGTCCCCGATCACGGTCGAGCGCAGGTGGCCCACGTGCATCTCCTTGGCCACGTTGGGAGCCGAGTAGTCGACCACCACCGTCTCCCGAACGGCCGCCTGCGGCACCCCCAGCCGCACGTCCTCGACCACCTCGGAGAGGAGCCGCCCCAGCGCCTGGTCGGCCACGGTCAGGTTGATGAAGCCGGGGCCGGCCACCTCGACCCGGGCGCAGAGGTCCTCGAGCCGGGCGCGCCGGACCACCTCGGCGGCCAGATCGCGTGGGGGGCGCCCCAGCCGGCGGCCCAGCGTCAGCGCCCCGTCCGCCTGGAAGTCGGCGTGCTGCGACCGGCGCAGGACCGGGTCGGCGGGACCCCCGGCGACGGCCGAGAAGGCCGCCGCCAAGCGCTGGTCGAGCAGCTGCTCCAGGCTTGCCACGGCAGCACAATGTAGGGTTCCCCCGGCCCATCCTGCACGGGGCAGCGAGCGCCGGGGGACCGCGCCCCCCCGACCCGCCGCCGGCGAGTCGAGTACGGTACGGGCGATGAGGATGAATGCGGCCGTCCTGGTGGCGCCAGGACGGATCGAGCTGGACCGGTTCGAGGTGCCCGAGCCCGCACCGGGCCAGGTGCTGGTCAGGATGCGGGCGGCCTCCATCTGCGGCTCCGACCTGCACGTGATCTTCGACGGCTTCCACCGCGGGAACCTCGGCCGGCCCGGCTACCCCGGCCACGAAGGGGTGGGGGAGGTGGTGGCCTCCGACCACCCCGACTTCAGCCCCGGTCAGCCGGTGCTCACGGTGCCGGCGCCGCCGGAGGACAACCGCTGCTTCGCCGAGTACGTCTGCCTCGACGCGCGCTTCGTGCTCCCCCTCCCGCCCGGCGGCGACCCCGGGCGGCTGCTGCTCGCCCAGCAGCTGGGCACCACCATCCACGCCATGCGGAGGTTCTGGCCCTCCGGCGGAGAGGCGGGATGCGCCACCGTGCTCGGGGCCGGGTCGGCGGGGTTGTTCTTCCTCCAGCAGCTGCGCGCGGCCGGCTTCGAGACGGTCATCGTCTCCGACCTGGAGCCGTATCGCCTGGAGGTGGCGCGCGAGCTGGGCGCCGACCTGGTCGTACACGCGCCGCGGGAGTCGGTGGTCGAGGCCACCATGGACCTGACCGGCGGCGTGGGCGCGGACCTGGTGATCGAGGCCGCGGGATACGACGAGTGCCGGGCCCGGTGCGTGGAGGCGGTGCGCCAGCGCGGCCGGATCGGGTTCTTCGGCTATCCGGAGCGGCCGGGATCGGCGCCCTTCCCCGTCGAGCTGGCCTTCCGCAAGGCGCCCACCATCGAGTTCAGCGTCGGCACCCAGCACGAGCCCTCCCTCCGCTCCTTCCGCGAGGCCCTGGACGCCATCCACGAGGGCCGGGTCGAGGTCGGCTACTGCCTCGAGCCTCGATTCCCGCTGACCGGCGCGCCGGAAGCGTTCGCCACCGCCCGCGAGCGACGGCCGGGAGCCATCAAGGTCGGCATCGACCTGGTCTGAGGGCGTCCTCCAGGCCGCGCCATGGGGACCCGAGGCCGGGCGACTCAGACCGGCTCCAGCGGCCGGTGGGGCGGGGGCGGCAGCTCGACCCGGATCGGATCGCCGGGGCGTACTTCTCCACCCGACCGGACGATGGCCATGACGCCGGCCTTGCGGATCAGCTTGCCCTCGCCGTCGCGGCCGAGCGTCGCCGCCATCAGACCGGGCTGGAGACGGTCGAGCTGGAGGCAGGGGTTGCGCAGGCCCGTGACCTCGACCACCGCCGTCTCACCGAGGTGGAGCCGTGTGCCCGCCGGCAGGTCCAGCAGGTCGACGCCGCGCGTGGTGACGTTCTCGCCCATCTGGCCGGCCGACACGGCGAAGCCGGCGGCGCGCAGCTCGTCGTGCAGCTCGGCGTGGATCAGGTGGACCTGACGCAGGTTGGGCTGGCTCGGATCGCGGGCCACCCGCGACCGGTGCTTGACCGTCTCCCCAGAATGCGCATCCCCCTCCACCCCGAGCCCGGCCAGGAGCCGGATGCGGTCCTGGTTCGGCTTGCTGAGGGAATGCGTCCGGCTGCTGCTGACCGCCGTCACCACCGCGTCCATACGTCGTCCTCCCTCCCTCACGGTGTTCCCTCCAGGATGGCACGTGTCGCCGGGGAGGCCGCCGATCAGGTGGATCAGCCCGGCGCAGGGGCCGGGCCGTTCAGTTCGGCGGCCAGCGCCGCCGTCACCTCCTCCAGGGTCCGGCCCGCGGTGCGCGCCTCCGGGACCTCTCCCCCCAGCCGGGTGACCGCCACCCAGCGGTACAGATCGGCGGCTCCCCGGAGGATGCGCGGGGTCATGCCCAGGGCCTCGAAGGTGGCCGCGATCTCCTCCATCTCCCCCACCCAGCGCCGGGCCTTGGGGGGCATGGTCGGGAGCATGCGCGCCATCCACTGGAGCAGGGCGTCCTGGCTGAACTGGAGCTCGGCCCGCAGCGGCGTCTCCAGCCCCATCGCCCGGCCCGCCACCAGCAGCTCGGTGGCCAGCGCGGTCAGGCCCTTGGTCAGGGCCGCGTAGCACATCTTGAGGGCCGAGGCCCGGCCCACCTCACCCTCCAGGGCCCGCACGTCCAGGCCGTGGGCGTTGAGCTCCACGAGCCGATCCGCCTCGGGGCCGGAGGCGTAGAAACGGGGACCGGCCGCCCCCGGCCGCGGCGGGTTGCCGATGATGCCGACGTCCACGAAGCGACCACCGGCGGCGCCGATACGCGCCCCCAGCCGGCGCACGGTCTGCGGGGCGATGGCGTTGCAGTCGGCCACCAGCGGCGAGGCCCCGGTTGCCCGCAGGGCGGCCGCCAGCCCCTCGGCCAGCCCCTCGGCGGCGGCAGGGGCGACGATGGAGAGGACGACGTCGCTCTCCGAGACCAGGGCTTCGAGGTCGGGCAGGTCCTCGATCCCCGCCGCGGCGGCGAGGGCCCGAGTGCGATCACTCCGGCCGGCCAGGCAGGTCACCACCCGCAGGCCGCCTCCCCGGAGCACGGCGCCGACCGAGTGGCCCATGTCGCCCGGGCTCAGAATCGCGACCGTCTTCGGCCTCACCATCTCCATTGTGAGGTCCGGCGGCGTGGTCCGGAGACCGCCGTCGCGAGGCCAGCCGGCGCCCCCGGTCCCGGGTCAGAGCGTGAAGCGCCGCTGGGCGGCGGCGTAGGCGGGCACGTCGCGGCGAAAGCTGTCGGCGTCCACGTTCCGGCGGCGACTGGCCTCGTGGGCCAGCCACTGGAGCGGGATCACGTTGACGATCGGGGCCAGCGGCTCGTCGAGCAGGGGGGTCTCGATCCGGACCGTGGCCGGCACCGAGGCCGCGGCCGGCCCCGCCGCGACCGTGGTCAGCCCGATCTCGGCCAGGGCGGCGGCCACCTCCCGGGTCCGCTCCAGGCCGGGCCCGGGCTGCGCGATCAACACCGCCGACTGCCGGGGCTGGAGCCCGACCAGGGGCCCGTGCAGGATGCTCTCCAGCTCGTGCCCCTCGGCGGCCACGTAGGCCGCCTCGCGGATCTTGAGCGCACCCTCGAGCGCGGTCGCCCGGGCCGGTCCCCCGCCCACGAAGTGGATGGCGTGGTCCAGGTCCAGCGTCGCCACCGCCGCCGCGGCCCGGTCACGTAGGCCCACCGCCGCCTCGATCGCGGCCGGGAGCCGGTCGAGCTGGCGGGCCCAGGTGGGCGGCGTGTCCCCGAGGGCCGCCGCCAGCTGGGCCAGGCGGATCATCGCCCCCACATGGCTGGCGGTGTGGACCGGCGAGCGCTCCTGGGCAACCGTCCGGACCACCTCCGGCCCCTCGATCGGGGAGCCCTCGCCCGTGATCACCACCCTTCGCTCGGTCACCTGCCGGGCCAGGTCCAGAGCAGCCTGGCTGAAGCGCTTGGTCCCCCGGTGCGAGAGCAGGACCACCCCATCCTCGGCGGTGAGGCGGGGCGGGTAGCAGGCGAACTCGAAGGCCGGCACCGCCCAGGCGTCGAGGCCGGCGCTCCGCAGGAGGTACTGGCCGACCAGGGCGCCGTGGAAGCTGGTGCCGGTGCCCACCACGAAGACCCGGCCGGCACCTCGCAGGCGCTGGCCGGCCCGGGGGACGTCGGCCAGCAGCCGCCGGGCCTCGGCCGGCTGGGCCTCGATCGTCTCCTTCAGGTACCGTCCGGGTTCCTTCCCGGCGTCCCGGCCGCCGTCGCCCATCTGTCGTCGAGAGCTTACCCCGTTGCCGCTGAGGAGCGATCGTCCCATCAGGCGGCACCCCTCACGGGGTTGCCCTCGCGGGACACCCCACGCAGGGCCTTCCCGTCGGAACGCGTCCCGATGGGGTCCCCGAGCCGGCTTGGTGCTGGTCAGGCAAGAGCGCGAGGAGCTTTCCGCGTCTCCCCCTCACGGCAAAGCCGACCTCGGTCACCCCGCCGCCAGCCCCCGCTCCCCGGCCCACGCCCTCCCCCGCGCCACCTGCCGGTCCAGATCCGTGGCCTGGCCGGCCGCGAACACCTGGGTACATGCCACCACCCGCCCGGACCTCGGTGAGAAACGGCCGCCATGGTCTCCAACCAACCAACGGCTCCCGACCCCGGCGTCGTTCCGGCGGCGCCGGCCTCGGCCTCACCGGCGAGGGGCGAGAAGTCGATCGACCTCCGCCGGGGAGCCCTCGATCTCGACCGCCGTCCCGGATGGAGCGAGGAAGCGAGGGGTCTTGAGCCCGCTCCCCGTGACCAGCACCACGGCGGTCTCCTCGCTCCCCACCAGGCCGGCCCCGAGCGCGCGGCGAAAGCCGGCCAGGGCGGCCGCGCCGGCGGGCTCCGCGATCACGCCCGCACGTCTCGCCAGGAGGCCGATCGCCTCCAGCATCTCGGCGTCCTCGACGGCAACGAAGGCGCCGCCACTGGCCCGGACCTCGGCCACCGCCCTGGCGCCGGCGACGGGACGGGAGACGGCGATGCCGTCGGCGATGGTACGGGGCTCGACCACCTCCGGCGGCCCTCCCTGCTCGAAGGCGACCCGGAGCGGCTGACAGCCGGCCGCCTGCACCCCGATCAGCCGCGGGAGACGGTCCGTCACCCCGCAGGCCCGCAGCTCACGGAACCCCTTGGCCAGGGCCACCAGCGTGGGCCCGTCGCCGACCGGCGCCAGCACCACGTCCGGCGATCGCCGCCCCAGCTGTTCCCAGATCTCGAAGGCCACCGTCTTCTTGGCCTCCAGGGTCAGCGGGTTGACCCCGGTGTTGCGGTCGAGCCAGCCGAGCTCTCGGGCCGTCCGGCGCGACAGCTCGAAGGCCACGCCGTAGCCCCTGGCCACCTTGACCACGGTCGCCCCCGCCAGCAGCATCAGGCGCAGCTTCGACTCCTCGACGGCGGCGGGCACGAAGATCACCGCCCCGAGGCCAGCCGCCGCCGCCCCCACCGCCAGCGAGACGGCGACGTTGCCGGTCGAGGCGCAGGTCGCCGTCCGGGCGCCGCGACGCAGGCCGTGCTCCAGCACCAGGGCCGTGGCCCGGTCCTTGTTGGAGCCGGTGGGGCCGCGGGACTCGTCCTTGAGGTACAGGTTGGGCGCGCCGAGCTGCTCCCGCAGCCCGACCGGCGCGACCAGGGGCGTCCCTCCCACCGGTAGCGGGTAGGCGACGGGCGCCGGGTCGAGGGGCAGGAGGGCGTGGTAACGCCACATCGAGCCGACCTCTCCGGGCGCGGGCACCAGGTTCGGCCCGTAGTCGTAGGCCAGCTCCACCAGATCCCCCCCGGGGACGGGCTCGAGCGCCCGATGGCCGGGGAGGGGGGCCCCGGTCCCGTCCGGCCCGAACACCATCGCCCCGGTGACGACACCCACCTACTCGTCCCCTCCGGTCAGGTGGAGGGCCAGAGCACCGTAGCCCACGGCGCCCCGGACCAGCTCCCCAAGCTCGATGTGCTCGTCCACGCGGTGGGCCAGCTCCTCGGCCCCGGGGCCGAAGCCAACGGTGGGAATACCCAGGCGGCCGGCGGTCCCGCTCCCGTTGGTGCAGAAGGCGTAGTGGGTGAGGCGAGGTTCGATGCCCACCGCCCGCAGCGCCCCGGCCGCGCCGGTCACGATCTCGGCGTCGGGCGTGAGGCACCAGGCGGGGGCGAAGTTGGGCGCCACGATCCGCTCGCCGGTGTAGGTGGCGAAGTCGTCCTCGGCGATCCTTACCGTCACCTCGGCGCCGGCGCGGGCGGCGACGACCTCCGCCGCCCGCCGCACCGGCTCGATCACCGTGGTCTCGGTCTCGCCCGGAAGCGTGCGACGGTCGTAGGTCGCCACGCACCGGTCGGGGACCACCGAGAGCCCGGGATAGGGCCGGGAGAGGAGGTCGGTCAGGACCAGGAGGCCAGGGCCCAGGACCGGGTGCGAGGGTGCCTCCAGCTCGCGCAGGGCGACGACGACGTCGGCCATCACCTCCGCGGCGTTGACGCCCAGCTCCGGACGGGAGGAGTGGGTCGAGCGCCCCGCGACCTCGATCACCAGCTCCGCCCGACCCCGCTGACCGATGGCGAGCCCGAGCGAGGTGGCCTCGCCGATGACCACCCGATCGGCGCCGACGCGGGTCGCCACCATGCTCGCAGCCGGGCCCTCCACCAGCTCCTCGGCGACGCTGGCCGAGACCACCACCCGTCCCCGGCGCAGGCGATCCCGGATCGCCGCCACGCCGTGGATCGAGGCCGCCAGCGGCCCCTTCATGTCCATCGCCCCGCGGCCGTAGAGCCGGCCGCCGACGATCTGGCCGTAGGGGTGGTGGCGCCAGTCGCCCGGCTCCGTCACCCCGACCGTGTCCATGTGCGAGTCGATCAGGAGGCACGGCCCCGGCCCCGCGTCGAGGGTGCCGGTCACGTTCCCGGCCGGATCTCGCTCCACCTCGAAGCCGAGCCGTGCCATCTCCCCGGCCACGCAGTCGGCGACCTCGCCCTCGGCCCCGGAGGGGCTCGGGATCGAGACCAGCCGGAGGGCGAAGTCGACCAGGGCGGCTGCGTCGACCGGGACCTCGACCCGTCTCACCGGCTCACCTGCGGAAGGACGACCCTCCCCGGCCGCGCTCCCGTCGGCCGCCCGTCCCGGTAGACGGCCTCGCCGGCCACGGTCACGAGCCTCACCCCGGGCGGGCTCAGGCAGGGGTCGTCGTAGGTGGCGACGTCGACGAAGCGCTCGGGGTCGAGCAGCACCAGGTCGGCCCGCAGGCCGACCTCGATCCGGCCGCGGTCGTCCAGCCGCGCCCGGCGGGCGGCGCGGGCGCTCAGACGCGCCACCGCCTCCTCGACCGGCACCAGCCGCTCGCGCAGGGCGAAGCGCCCGAGCACGCGGGCGGCGGTGCCGTAGAGCCGCGGATGCGGCCGCGGCCCGAAGATGCCGTCCGACCCCACCAGCGCCAGCCGGTGGCGGAAGATGGCGCGCGTCGTCGCCTCGGAGGCGTAGTGGTCGACCATCGCCACGTCCAGCGAGGTCTGGGCCATGAGGTCGAGCGCCGCCTCGAACGGATCTCGCCTCAGGTCCTCGGCCACCTCGGCCAGGGAGCGGCCGACGTGGCGGGCAGCGTCGCCGGCGGCCTGCACGATCACGATGTTCTCGGGCCCGCAGGAGGCGTAGATGTTCTCCCAGCTGCGCAGCCCGTCGCGGACGTCCTCGGCCATCCTCGCCCGCTGGCCGGGGTCGGCGAGCCGGCCCAGGATCGCTTCGGCACCGCCCTCCTGGGCCCACGGCGGCAGCAGCGCGCTCAGCATCGTGCTGCCGGCGCCGTATGGATACTGATCGAAGGTCAGGTCGACCTCCTGGCTGGCGCGGTCGATCAGCGCCAGCAGGGGCTCGACCAGCCGCTCGTCGCCTATGACCTTCAGGTGCGAGATGTGCAGCGAGGCCCCTGAGCGCCGGGCGACCTCGATCATCTCGCCCACCGCGTCCACCACGCCCGCCCCCTCGTTGCGTACGTGGGGGACGAGAGGCACCCCGAAGGCGGCCGCCTCCTCGGCCAGGGCGACCAGTTCGTCGGTCCCGGCGAAGAGCCCGGGCAGGTAGATCAACCCGAAGCTCAGGGCGCGCGCCCCCGCCTCCAGCCCGCGCCGCACCTCGCGACGCATGGCCCGGATCTCCTCCGGCGAGGGATGGCGGTTGGCCGACCCCATGACGTGGTCGCGGACGGCGTTGTGGCCGACCGATAGCACCAGGTCGGTCGCCGGCCTCGCCGCCTCCAGCGCCGCCGCGTACTCCTCCACCGTCGTCCAGGGCCACGGCTCCGGGCCAGGTCCCTCGAGCGGCTGCAGGTAGAGCCTTCGCGCCTCGGCACGGGCCGGATCCACCGGCGCCGGCGCCAGCCCGTCGGGGTTGATGACCTCGGTCGTGAACCCCTGGGCGATCTTGGGCTCGAGGACGGGATCGCGGAACGGCTCCAGGGCGGAATGGGCGTGGAGGTCGATGAAGCCCGGACAGAGCATCAGACCGGTGGCGTCGATCACCTCCCGCGCGGTCCCGGCCAGGCCCCCCCCCACGGCCGCGATCGTCCCCGCCCGGACCCCGACGTCGGCGACCAGGGCCGGCCCTTCGCCGGGCATCACGGTCGCGTTGCGGATGAGGAGGTCGAACTCCATCACGAGTCGCCCACGAGCCGGGCCTCGAACGGCCGCCGCTCGAGGTACCGGTCCCACACCGCCTCGCCGGTCACCTCACCTTCCTTCCACACCGTCCTCCCCCGGCAGATCGTCCTCACCCCGCCTCCCCTCGACTCCAGACCACGGTGGGGCGGGCAGCCGGCCCGGCCGTGCCCGTTGGCGGCGCTCAGCCTCCACTCCGGCCGCGGGTCGTACAGGACGACGTCGGCGTCGAGGCCAGAGGCGAGCTCACCCCTCTGCGGCCACGGGCCGAAGACCCGGGCCGGGTTCCAGGCCAGCGGGCGCACGAGCTGCCGGGGCTGGAGGCGGCCGCTCGCCACCCCGGCCGAGTGGAGCACGGTCAGCGTCGTCTCGACCCCGGGGATGCCGGGGCCGGTCGGTGCGAAGTCATCGCATCCCTCGTACTGGTTCAGGACGTAGCCGTAGTGATCGTTGCCGACGGGGTGGATCGCGCCCCGCTCGCCCCCCCTCCACGGCCCCTCCCGCGCGCCCCGCTCCCGGAGCGGCGTCACCACCAAGACGTCAGCACCGTGCGTCACCTCCTCGGCCCGGACGACGGTTCCCCCCCTGATCAGCACCGCGTTCATCCCACCGCCCGGCGGTGACGCTGGTGGACCCGGACCATCTCCTCCACCAGCTCCTCGACCAGGATCACGTCGGGGCGAACGCCGAGGTCGGTCAACCGCTGGGCCAGACGGGTCACCTGGGTCGGTAGCACGTCGCTCCGGGCCAGCGTGTCGGTCTGGCTGAGCACCTCCCGCGTCGGCCCGTCGGCCAGGACCTGGCCGTGCCCGAGCAGCACCGTCCGCCGACTGTAGCGCGCGGCCAGGCTCATCTCGTGGGTGACGATGACGATCGAGTGGCCCTCCTCGCGCCAGAGTCGCTCCAGAAAGTTCATGACCTCCAGCGACTGCCGGAAGTCCTGTCCGGTGGTCGGCTCGTCGACGATCAGCACCCGGGGCCGCATGGCCAGGATGGAGGCGATGGCGACCCGCTGGCGCAGGCCTTTGGTCAGGAAGAACGGGTGCTCGTCGAAGATGGACTCGCTGACGCCGGCCACGCGCGCCGCCTCGTACACGCGCGCTCGCGTCTCCGCCTCGTCCATACCCAGGTTGCGGGGGCCGTAGGCGATCTCCTTGAACACGGTGTTGTTGAAGAGCTGGTGGTCGGGATTCTGGAAGACGTACCCGACCCGCGTCGCCATCTTCTTGACGATCCCCCGCGAGCGGGTGTCCAGCCCGTCGACCAGGACCGCACCCGCCGACGGCTTGAGGAGACCGTTCAGGCACTTGCCGAGCGTGGTCTTGCCGGAACCGTTCTGACCGATGAGGGCGACGAACTCGTTGGTGCCGATCTCCAGGTTCACGCCACGCAGGGCCGGGGTGCCGTCCGGGTAGTGGAAGTCGAGGTCCTGAACCGAGACGTAAGCCTCAGCCATGGCTCAGCACCTCCCGGGCGGCGCTCACCGCCGGCTCGAACCGGTAGGGCGGCGGGCCGTCGTAGAGCCCCGCCCGGGCGAGCTCGGCGAAGGTCTGGGCGACCTGCGGCGGCTGGAGTCCGGCTTCGATCAACTCGTCGACACGGGCGAAGAACTCGCCGGCCGGGAGCGGGGGCCGGACCCGCCCGCCCTCGACCAGGCACACCCGGTCGGCCAGCGCCGCCAGCTCCTCCAGGTTGTGCTCGACGACCACCACGGTGTGATCGGTGTCCTTCAGCCGACGGAGGACCTCGAAGATCTCCTTCTTGCCCCGGGGGTCGATCATCGAGGTGGGCTCGTCGAGCAGGAGCACCCTCGGCTCCATGGCCAGCACGCAGGCGATGGCGACCCGCTGCTTCTGGCCCCCGGAGAGGTCGTAGGGCGATCGGTCGTAGAGCTCCTCCAGGTCGATGAGATCGGACACCCGCTGAAGCCGCAGCTCGATCTGGCGGTGGTCGAGACCGAGGTTCTCGAGGCCGAAAACCAGCTCCTCCTCCACGGTCATGGCCGTGAACTGGGCCTCGGGATCGGCGAAGACGAGGCCGGCGGCGGCCGCCCGCTCGAGGCCGGACATGGCCGAGGTGTCCTTCCCGAACAGCTCGACCCTGCCCCTCCAGATGCCGTTGAAGTTGCTGGGGATCAACCCCTGGATGACGTAGAGCAGGGTGGACTTGCCCGACTCGTTGGGACCGACCACGCCCAGGAACTCGCCCTGGTCGATGGTCAGGTCCACGTCCCGGAGGGCCGGCTCGGAGCGTCGCTCGTAGGTCCAGGAGAGGCCGGCGATCGCCACCGCCGGCCTGCCCGCCGCGCCCATCTCAGCCGGTGCCCCCGAGGTGCCGTTGCCAGGCCATGAGCAGCGGGCTGCGCTCGAGGCCGAACCAGCCGCTTCGGACCTGGAGGTACGCCACCACCGCCAGGCCGGCCACCATGAGCAGGATCAGGCAGGCATCGATCGCCCGCAGGCGGTACCGCGCCCGGACGAAGTCGTGGCGGACGCCGCCGGTCAGCACCTTCCCGCTCATGCTGTAGCCCCGCGCCGCCAGGGCGTTGCTGATCTCCTCGGCTCGGCGCAGTGCGATGGTGAAGAGCGGGACCAGGTACATCCCGTAGAGGCGAGTGCGGTCACGCAGACGCAACGAGGAGCTGTCCAGACCGCGCGCCTGTTCGGCCTGGCGGATGACGCGGAAGTCCTCCATGAACATGCCCGCCGCCCGGACGCTCAGCCCGACGATGTAGCTGACGGCGAAGGGCACGCGCAGGGTCCGCAGGGCGACCAGGATCTCCCGCTCGTGGTTGGTCGAGAAGTACAGGATGGTGGCGAAGAGCATGGCCATGATCCGTACGTAGCTGGCGATCGTCCAGCGCAGGGACTGGTAGTAGGTGGTGAAGGGGCCGAGGTGGATCGGGATGTAGCCGCTGGCGTAATCGGGCGAGAGCAGGACGACCAGGAACATGAAGAACGCCACCGTCATCACCAGGGGCAGGTAGATGCGCAGCCCGCGCAGGTCGACGCGCCCGCCGACGAACAGGACCAGCAGCAGCGAGAGGAAGGCCAGGTTGGCCTCGGGCATGTAGATGAAGAGGGGGACGGCGGCGAGCACGAGCAGGCCGACCAGCCGCGTCACCGGGTGCAGCGCGTAGAAGGGCGAGGTCATGGGCACCGCACCCAGGAGCGTCTTCCGCATCCTGCGTGGGGCAGGCACAGCGACCGCCATGTTCTGGATCCTGGTCCTCCTCAATGGTGGGGGCGGGGGGCCGCCCCCGTCGTCGGTGGAGTCCCGGTACGGCTACGCCCAGTACCGCTTGCAGAAGGCGCGCATGTTGACGACCAGCGGTGACACGAACCTGAGGAGCAACGAGCCCAGGATCAGCGACGGAAGGGTGTTGCCCACGAACCATCCCGCCCAGATCTTGAGCCAGGCCGCGCGCGTCACCAGGCCGAAGACCACGAGCACGTTCGAGCCCCAGAGGCTGCCGAACAGGTTGGCGGCGATCACCCCGATGCCGATCCAGACCAGCCAGTCCCGACCGCTGCGCAGGCGGGGATCGGCCCTGAACACTCGGAAGGCCCAGCCCGCCGCCATGGACTGGGCGAAGTTGGCCGGCAGGTAGGCGATCGACACCGGCAACGGCGCCGAGCCCGACAACAGGTTGGAGACGAGGGGGAACAGCGCCCCCGCGATGCCACCCCAGTAACCGAACCAGACCGAGCCCACCGCCTGGACCGCCTGTCCCGGCCAGAAGGCCGAGACGAACCCGACCGGAACCGCCAGGCTGCCGAGCGTCCCGACCACGATGCCCACCCCGGCGAACAGGGCCATCATCACGACGTGGATGATGCCCGGACGCCGGATCTCGCCCTCGCGAACCTCCCAGACGCTGGCCGCCGCGACCTTGCTCGTGCCGACCGATGCTTCCATGGTGTTTTGCCCTCCTCCTCGATCACCTGGCTCCCGTCGACGGCGGTGCCGTCGATCAGGCCGAGTTCACCTTCACATCTCCGCTCTCAGCTCACCTCCCGACGCCGGATCGAGTTCCGCTCGGCGTGCTCCCCGGCGGCCGCTTCGGCGCGGATCTGTTGTCGTGCCTCGTCGATGTAGGTGTACATGGCGACCCGGGAGACACCGAGCATGCGTGCCGCCTGGCTGACCGAACCCCGGACCACAAAGGCGCCATGCTCCTCCAGGTAGCGCGCCACCTGGACGCGGTCGTTGCGATCCAGCTGGCCGACCGCCTTGTTCGTACGCCGGAGCGCCTCCGCCATCAACTCGGCCATCAAGTTGCGAACCCCACCGGGGCGAATCGGCGCCTGCTTCCGTCCCCGCGAGTCGTCGAGCAGATAGGAGGTCTGTTCGTGCAGCGCCCGGGCCAGGCTGAGGTCGATGTTGATGCCGAGGACGGTGACCGGGTGTCCGTCGGCGTCGCGGAAGAAGATCGTGGTCGAGCGCATCGGCCGCCCGTCCGCGGTGTGGCTCCGATAGCCGATCACCACGTCTCGCCGGGGGTCCTCGGCGGCCATGTCGTACAGCTCGGTGTCGGACAGCGAATCGCCGGGCCGGCGGCCCGTGACGTGGCCGTTGGCGATGGCGACGATGGAGCGCTCGGGCCTGGTGAGATCGTGCAGGACCACCTCGCAGTAGGGACCGAAGGTGGCGGCGACCGCCTCCACGATCTTGGTCAGCATGGCGAGTTCTCGTGTTCGGGACATCGAACGCTAACACTCTATTCATGCCTTAACGAATTGTCAACACGCGTCCTTCCGCCCCGCCGGACACGGTCGACCGCGGTGAAGGTGGACGGGGCCGGTGCCGCCCCGGCCCGGGCCACCCCGGGATGGTCAGCCGCCGATCTCCAGCCGGGCCGGCTCGCCGAGGAAGCGAGCGAGGTCGGCGGACTCCGCCTCCAGTCCGTGAACCAGGTCCGGGTCGAGCCGGACGAACGGCTCGACCCGGATCACCCCCTGACCGCCCCTCCGCTCCCGACGCCAGGTCCCCACCACGCGGCCGGCGGCCAGTACCACCGGCCGGATGAACCCGCCACCGGTCCAGACCCGGCGCCGGAAGCCGGCGTCGAGCATCGGGTCACGCCAGCGGTACCCGAGCAGATAGGGGTCCCAGTGGCCGAGCAGGCGGACCCCGTCCGACCCGGCCGGCCGGGGCTCGGGATCCGCCCCGGGCAGCCGCCAGGCCGCTCTGCCGTCCACCTCCACCTCCTCCGTCTCGTCGGCCACCAGTCGGAAGCCACGATCCGCGGCCGCGATCGGCAGGCCCGACCAGGCGGCCAGGTCGGCCGGGGTGGCGGGCCCGTAGCCGGCCAGGTAGCGCCGGGCCAGCTCGGCCAGGGCCGGCTCCGGCTCCATCGTCGGTGCGGCCGGCAGCCACTCGTCGAGCAGCACGTAGGTCGCCCGATTCCCCCTCGTCTCCGGACCCATGCAGATCACGCCTTGCAGGGCGGCGTAGAGGACCAGGTGCGCGGACGCCTGCGTGGCGAGGTCCACGACCACCCCCTGTCTCGCCAGCCGCCGCACCAGCTCCTCCCGGGCGAGAGGACCCCGTCCGGCCATGATCTGGGGGATGGCCTCCAGGCTCCGCGCCAGGAGGCGGTCGTCCAGCCCCAGCCGCTGGCGCCGCCGGCGGTCCCTGGCGGCCTGCCGGGGACCGAGCAGCCGGAGCAGCCAGTGCACGTCGGCGGCGGCGACCAGGTGCAGGGTGCCCCGCATCAACCAGGTGCGAACCAGGGAACGGTCGGCGTGGCAAGCCTTGGTCACGTCTTCGGCGGCAAGGCCGGTGCTCCGGGCCCGCACCGCCAGCTGCGCCGGCTGAATCGCCTGGGCCTGGACGCCGATCACGCTCGCGACCGCCTCCGACGCGGACGCGCACGGCCGGCCGGCGAGACGCTGGGCCCGCAGGCGCAGGGCGCGGACCTGCTCGAACGAGAGCGGGCGTGACACCGCCCATGGTGGACCTCGCCAGCGATCGACGGCAACCCCGGCGGTCGCCGGCGCTCGGGGACCGCCACCCCGTTCGCCAATGCGGTATGAGAATGAGAAGAGCCGGACCCACCGTCGGGGTGGGCCGGCCGGAGGAGACCGGATGACCGACCGCGAGTTCATCACCGCCGTGCAGGAGGCCGGGGCCTTTCGAACCACGAAGGAGGCGGAGCGCGCCGCCGACGCGGTGCTGGCCGAGTTGGGCGCCTCCTTGCGCTGGGGCGAGGCCCAGATCCTGGCCGCCCGATTGCCCCGCCGGTTCGGCCGTCTGGTCCTGGAGCAGTCGTTCACCACCTCGATGGGAAGGTTCGCGCCCGGGATCCTGATCGCCCGGATTGCCGAACGTGAGGGCGTCGACCGGGAGCGCGCTCGCCACGACCTGGGCGCCGTGCTGGCCGCGCTCGACCGGCTCCTGCCCGCGGGCGCCCGGGAGGAGCTGCGGGCCGAGCTGCCGGCCGCCTTTGCGGCGACGGTCGGCCCGCCGCCCGGCCCCGCCCCGGCGCCCGCGGAGCCGGCCACGGCTCGGTGACGGCGGCAGGATCGGTGGAGGCGGGCCGGGCGGCGATCTCCGGCTCGTGATCCCCGCCGCTCGCCTCCGCCCCGCCCCGGTCAGGCGTCCCCTGCCCGCTCCTCCGGGGCGGCGGGCGCCGTTCTCCTCCCGCCGGGGCGTTGTAGGCCCCGGAGCGCCGCCGTCAGGGCCAGCTCCCAGCGCCGCTCAGCGGTCGCGGGGTCGCCGAGCCAGCCCCTGAGCTCCAGGCCGGCCAGGCCATCCACCAGACCGAAGAGCATCCGGGCCACGTCCTCCGGGTCGGCCGGGGCGATGACCCCCTCCTCCAGACAGCGCCGGACCGCCGAGACCAGGACCTGGAAGGTGGCCAGCGCCTCCTCGCACTCCTCGCCGAGCAGGTCGAGGCCCGGAAAGGGGGAGCGGAACATCAGGTCGTAGAGGTGCGGGTTGGCCAACGCGTTGGCGCGGAAGGCCCGGCCCAGGGCGATCAGGTCGGCCCCCGGGTCGTCCGTCCGCGGCAGCTCGGCGAAGCGACGGGCGAGGCGGCGAAAGCCCTCCAGGAACATGGCCCGGAGCAGGCCCGGCTTGTCCCCGAACAGGCTGTAGACGGCCGAGGAGGAGGTGTCCGCCCGCTCGGCCAGCCGGCGTGTGGTGAGTGCGGCCGGCCCTTCGGCGGCGAGCAGCCGCCCGCCCTCGTCCAGCAGCCGGATGCGCAGTGCCTCGTCGTGGGTCCGTGGCCGTGGCACTTGACACAGGATACCGAAACGTCGTTTTATAACGTTGTTTCATAACAACGATTCGATTGGAGGAGACCATGGCCACCGTGTTCCCCGGCCGCTACACCGCCGCCGCCGAGGGCGGGTTCGTCATCTTCCTGATCGCCATGCGCCTCAACCGGCCCTGGAAGGTGCACCGCTGGCTGCCCGTGTTCATGGCCATGGGCCCCATGCTGGCCCGCCTCAGCCGCGACCGCTCCCTGGGTCTACTCGGCTACCGGGTCCTGCCCGGCCTGCGCACCGTCACCGTGCTCCAGTACTGGCGGAGCTTCGAGGACCTGGAACGGTTCGCGCGCTCGAAGGAGGAGCCGCACCTGGCCGCTTGGCGGCGCTTCAACCGCAGCGTGGGCAACGGCGGCGACGTCGGCATCTGGCACGAGACCTTCCAGGTGACGCCAGGCGCCTACGAGTGCATCTACGTCAACATGCCCCGCTACGGCCTGGCCGCGGCCACGGCCCACGTCCCGGTTGCGCGCCGGGGGCAGTCGGCGGCGCGCCGGATCGGGGTCACGGCCGACGACCGGCCCGCCGAGCGCCCCTGAGGGCCTGAGGCCGCTGGCGCGGCCGGGGCGCAGGAGGGCCGACGCCACGGCCGAGATCACTTCACGAAGAGACTGCCTCGCGCCTGGAGCCCGGCCAGGATCAGGATCACGGCCACGAAGATGTACTGGTAGAGGGAGGGGAGGGCCAGGAGCACGATCATGTCGTTGATGACCCCGATGGTGAGCGCGCCCACGGCCGCGCCCACGACCGTGCCGCGGCCGCCGGTGAAGGGGATGCCGCCGAGGATCACGGCCGCGATCGCCTCCAGGGAGTAGCCCTGGCCGGTGAGGGGGTAGATCGAATCCTGCCAGGCCGTGATCATCACCCCGGCCAGGGCCGCGAGCAGGCCGGAGACGGCGAAGACGCCGACCTTGACCACGGGCGTGCGCAGCCCCACCGCCCGGGCCGCCTCCTCGCTGGAGCCGGTCGCCTTGAGCCAGCTGCCCAGGGGCGTGTAGGAGACGATCAGCTGGGCCAGGACGACCACGATCAGGGCGACCACGATCAGGTGCGAGACGCCGCCGGACTCGCCCGCGATGGCGGCGAACCCGAAAGGCCGGGGCGGCTTGACCGAGTCGGGGTTGATGTAGTTGCCGCCGTTGAACAGGAGGGCGATGCCGCGAAAGCCCCAGTAGGTCCCCAGGGTCACGATGAACGAGGGGATGCGGACCCGCGATACCAGCAGCCCGGCCACCACCCCGACGGCGGCCCCCGTCCCCAGGGTCGCGGCCACGGCCGGCACCGTCGCCCAACCGTGGAAGACGTAGAGCCAGGCGACCAGCATGCCCGAGGCGGCGAGGACGCTCTCGACCCCCAGGTCGATCATCCCGACCATGATCACCAGGGCCTCGCCCACCGCCAGCACGACCAGGAAGCTGGTGCTGGTGAGCAGCGCGGCCGCGTTGCCCGGGGAGAGGAAGGAGGGCGAGACCAGGCCGGAGATGATCACCGCCGCGACCAGGAAGGCGATCGGGCGGCGAACGCTGCCGGGTCGGCCCGAGACCAGCCGCCCCCAGCGCCGGGCGAGCTCGCGCCGACCGGGGTGCTCGACCTGGACTCCGTTCGGTTCCACCGCCATCCCTAGAACATCTCGTGGACCAGGTCGGCCACCTGGAGCCCGCGGTTCTCCAGCACGCGACGGATGCGGCCATGGTAGAAGACCACGATCCGATCCGCCACCCGTAGGACGTCCTCGAGCCGGTGGCTGACCAGGAGCACGGTCTTGCCGTAGCCCTTCAGCTCGCGGACCAGGCGCAGGACCTCCTCCACCTTGCCCACCGAGATGGCCGCCGTGGGCTCGTCCATGATGACCACGTCGCGGTCGAAGAGGATGGCCCGGGCGATCGCCACCGACTGCTGCTCGCCGCCCGAGAGCTCGCTCAGCACGTCGTCGGGCCGGATGCCGGTGTTCAGCTCATGGAGCACCCGCTCCGCCCGAGCTCGCATCTGTCGGCGGTTGCTGAGGACGCCCAGGACCCGCAGCTCCTCGCCCAGGAACAGGTTCTCCCACACGGTCAGGTCCGGGGCCAGCCGCAGGTCCTGGTAGACCATCTCGATCCGGAGCCTCCGCCGCGCCACCCGGGGGGAGCCGAGCGACACCTCCCGTCCCCGGTAGAGGAGCCGGCCCGCGTCGGGCCGGTGGAAGCCGGCGAGCAGGGAGAGGAAGGTGGACTTGCCGGCACCGTTGTCGCCGATGACCCCGAGCACCTCACCCGGATAGATGTCCAGGCTGACGCCGTCGACGGCCCGAATCGGGCCGAAGGACTTCACCAGACCGCGCACGCTGATCAGCGGCGTGCGGGCGACCTCGGCGACCTCTACCATGCTCCACCCTCCTCCGTGCCCTGCCCGCTCTCCGTCTCAGCTGCCGCTCACCGGGTAGGACTTCGAGGTCCCGTAGGGGAGGGGCGGGATGGTCTGCGGGGTGCCCCAGGCGGCCACCTGACCGACGTTGTCCCGGGTGACCAGGGTCATGGGGATGATGACGTTCCCGCTCGGGAACTTGTCCGCCGGGGGCTTGGTGCCGCTCTTCAGATAGTTGTCCATGGCCTCCACCGCCCAGTAGGCCTCGACGAAGGGGGAGTGGGTGACGGTGTCGAGCTGGGTGCCGGCCTTGATGGCGTCCAGGCTCTCCGGCTGCGCGTCGGCGCCGGCGACGAAGGTGGACTGGCCCGGCGTGATGCCCCGGTCCTTGAGGGCGGTGATGACCCCGAGGGCCATGGCGTCGTTGCCGCAGACGAAGAGCTGGATGTCAGTGGTCTTGGCCAGCTCGGTGGAGGTCACCTGCTGGGCCGTGTCGGTGGCGAAGTTGGCCGACTGGTTGAGCACGATCTGCGCCTGGCCGCTCTGGACCAGGGGCTGGAGCACGTCCATGGCCCCCTGCAGCCGGCCGATGGTCACGCTGGCCCCCAGGGTGCCCTGGAGGATGACCACGTGCCAGGGCTTGGGGACGTTCTGCTGGCCCATGTACTGGACCGCGTACTGGGTCTCGTCCTTGCCCAGCGTCTCGTCGTTGTCACCGATGAACGCGACCCGGGCCGAGGGATCGGAGACGTCACGGTCGATCGTGATCACCGGGATCCCCTTGCTCATGGCCTGCTTGGCAGCGCTGGTGACCGACTCCTGGATGGTGTTGAGGATGATCCCCTTGGCCTGATTCGCCACCGCCTCGTTGATGTCGGTGATCTCCTGCGAGGCCGAGTTCTGAGCGTCGATGACCTTGACCGACAGGTCGGGGTAGTGCTTCGCCGCCTGGCGTACGGCCTGGGCCATGGGCGCGAAGTAGGGATAGGCGTAGCCGGTGAAGATGAAGTAGATGCTCTTGGCCCCGCCGCTCGTGCCTCCGGTCCCGCCGCAGGCGACGGCCAGGGCGGCCGTGGCCAGGGCGGCGACCGCGGTCGATAGGTGCCGGTTGGATCCGCTTCTCATCTCCTCTGTTTCACCTCCCTTCGCCACGTGGGGTGTACGGGGGAACGCCGGCATCCTCGAACGCCGGCTCGACCACCTGCCCGGACGCGATGGAGCGCGCGGCGGCCTCGACGACGACCTGGACCAGATAGGCATCCCGGAGGGACGAGAGGGGAGCGTCGCCCTCCAGGCAGCGGGCCAGGAAGTGCTCGTCCTGGTTGCGGAAGCTCTCCTCGTAGGAGACGTAGGCACGGGCGTGGGTCCCGATCGAACGGGCCACGACCGCGTCGCGCCAGGTGTGGACGAAGCCACCAGCGGTGCCCAGCGTCTTGACCATGAAGGTCCAGGGCTGGCTGGTCTCGTCGTCGGCCGCGAAGCTGGCGAAGAGCTGCGCCAGGCTGCCGTCGGCCATCTCCAGCTGGAGGGCCACCTGCTCCTCGCGGTCGAGTTGCCGATCGGGCGGTCGGGTGCTGAGGGCGACGACCCGACGGGGTTGTCCCACCAGGTAGAGGAGCGTGTACAGGTGATGAGGCATGATCTGCCACAGCACCCCGGGATAACGGGCGGCCAGCTCCTCGGAGTGCCGGATGGCGTAGACGATCCAGGTCATGCAGATCCGGCCCAGCTCCCCCGCCGCGATCAAGCGGCGGCCGCGCTGGAGCGCCGGGTCGTAGACGTAGTTGTGGCCGGGCACGCAGGCAACGCCCAGCTCGGCGGCGCGTCGCTCCAGCTCCAGGACCTCGGCGGCCGAGGCCGCCACCGGCTTCTCGACCAGGACCGGCTTGCGCGCCTCGAGCGCGAGCAGGGCCAGCTCGCGGTGCGTCTCCAGCGGCGAGAGCACGAAGACCGCCTCCACCTCCGGGTCCTCGACCAGCTCCCGCGGCCCCCGGTGCAGGCGCACGCCCCAGGCCCGGGCGCGCTCTCGGTCGGATGGGGCCGGTCCCCAGACCGCCACCAGCCGCCCGGCCCGGGAGCCCTCCAGGGCCCGGCGGTGCAGCTCGGCCACCGCCCCGACCCCGATGAAGCCGACCCCGCGCCGTCTCACCCCGCCGACCTCCTCCCGAGCGGGGGCGCGGTCGAGCCCCTCACCACCAGCTCGGCCTGAAAGACCACGCCTCGCGGGTCGCCACCCTCGACGGCGTCGATCAGCAGCTCCGCCGCCCGGCGCCCCATGGCGTAGGCCGGCTGACGAACCGTGGTCAGCGCGGGCACGGTGTAGGCGCAGAGGTGGATGTCGTCGAAGCCCACCACCGACACCTGGTCCGGCACCGTCAGCCCGCGCTCCCGCAGGGCGGCCACGATCCCGATCGCGGACAAGTCGTTGGCGGCGAAGACGGCGGTGAAGCGGCCGGCGGCGCAGAGCCGTCGCACCGCCTCGTAGCCGCCCTCCTCGGTGAAGTCGGCCTCGACCACCAGCTGAGGGCGGTAGGGGAGACCCGCTTCCTCCAGCGCCTGGCGATACCCCTCCAGGCGCTCCCGGGAGACGGCCAGCTCCTTCGGCCCGGCCACGTGGGCGACCTCGCGGTGCCCCAGCTCGAGCAGGTGGCGGACGGCCAGGACGGCGCCGCCCCGATGGTCGACCTGCACCACGGCCGCCCCGGGCAGGTCCACGGAACGGTCCAGGACCACGACCGGGATGTTTCCCAGCGCGCTCCGGATGCGCCGCCCGTCGAGCTTCAGCCCGACCAGGATCACGCCGTCCACGCGCTTGCCGCGGAGCACGCGCAGGTACTCTTTTTCGCGCTCGGGATCGGCCGCGGTGTTGCAGAGGAGCAGGGTGTAGCGCCGCTCGTCGGCCAGCAGCTGCACCCCCTTGACCAGGGCGGGGAAGAAGGGGTTGGTGATGTCGGGCAGGAGGAGGGCCAGGGTGTGGGTCACGCTCGTGGCCAGGCTGCGGGCGACCCGGTTGGGCTCGTACCCGAGCTGCGCGACCGCCGCCTCGACCCGCCGGCGGGTCGCCGCGGCCACCCGACCGCTGCCGTTCAGGGCCCGCGAGACGGTGGCCGGTGAGACACCGGCCAGCCGGGCCACGTCGTAGATCGTGACGTCCATGCCTCCTTCCT
>Ga0209810_1002332_pt1 | contig 23222 bp, 23 predicted proteins | sample Coa_R1_7_FD_187159 | JGI IMG/M metagenome (GOLD analysis project Ga0209810, IMG submission 187159) | Surface soil microbial communities from Centralia Pennsylvania, which are recovering from an underground coalmine fire - Coalmine... | ecosystem: Environmental > Terrestrial > Soil > Unclassified... | reverse complement strand
CGACCGCATCACGATGCGTTTTACAGCGGGCGTCTTCCGCCAATAGTCCTCGAAAGCTTCGAGCACCAACTCGACCCCGGGGGTGAAGGAGACGAATTTATAAGGGCCGGCCCCTATCGGCGCCTTCTTGAAGCCATCGTCGCCGACCTTTTCGACGTATTTCCGCGGCACGACCCAGCCGGCGCCGCTGGCGCTCGAGTAGAACGTGATGAAATCCGGCCACGGCTTCTTGAGTTTGAACCGGACGTGCCGCGCGTCGGGCGCCTCCACGGATGCCACCCGCCGCTGCATCAGGTCGTGCGAGGCGCCGCGGTAGCGCTCGAACGAGAACTTGACGTCGTCGGCGGTCACGGGGTCGCCGTTGTGGAATTTGGCCGCGCTGCGCAGCACGAAGTCGTAACTGAGGCCGTCTTCCGCGGCTCTCCACGACTCGGCGAGAGCGGGCGCGTTGAGCGTGCCCGGCATCGGTTTCACCAGCGCGTCGTGCAGCGCATACAGCACCATAAAGGGCGTGATGACGCCCTGTGTGTCTGCCGGGTCGAACCAGGTCGGCGCCAGCGAGACATGCAGCGCCCATGTCAGTTGATTTTGCGGGGTCGCGGCGCTGGCGAAGCGGGAAACCGGCGTCGCGAGGCCGAGCACGGCGCCCGCCAGCACTTCGCGCCGCGTGAGGCCGGAAGCGTGCCCAGGACGTTCGAAGCGGGTGCGTCTCTCCTTCAACGCGTCCATGCGGCCCTCCATCCGGATCGGCGGTTTGCTCAATCTACGCTCTGGCACTACCGCGATTGCGGGGCGGCGGCAGCCTGCGGCTACAGGGCGCTAGCCCAACTTCCGCTGCTCTTCGAGCTCCGACCACACTTCGAGCAGGGCGGTCGCGTGCTGCGGGTCGTCGGCCGCCGCGTCGGCGATCGCACCACCGAGCATGTCAAAGGCATCCTCTTCGGTATTGTCAACCTGCAGTAGGCGGAGCGCCTCGGTGACGTAATCGGCGATCAGCTCCGGATCGTCGGTGGCCTTGGATTTCTCGATGCAGTCCGCGATTACCGCGGTTGGATTGGCCTCAGCCATGCCGGTCTCGTCCTCGCGTCGCCTGTCGCTCTATACCACCTCGCTCCGGGCCGACGGCGCAAGTCTGGGCTCCCAACGCGCGCTTGGCGGATAACTGAGCACCGGCCGAATATCCGCTCACTGCGCAGTCATGCCGCCGTCCACGAACAGCAGGGCGCCGGTCACATAGGACGCGTCGTCGGAGGCCAGAAACAGGATCGCGGCAGCGACCTCCTCGGCCCGGCCCGGGCGCTTCAGCATGGTGCCTTGTGCCGCCTTGGCGTTGTACTGCTCGACGGTCTCGCCGGCCGCTGCGATGCGGCGCTGATGGAACGGCGTGAAGATCGGGCCGGGGCCGACGGCGTTCACGCGAATGCCCTCCGGGGAGTGGTCGGCGGCGAGTGCCCGCGTCAAGCCTGCGACCGCGGCCTTGGTGGTGTCGTACTGCAGGTTGCCGCCGCCGGCGACGACGGAGCGGACGGAGGCGACATTAACGATGGCACCGCCCCTGTTGGCGCGCATCAGCGGAACCGCCGCCTTGGCGCAGAAGACGTAGCTCATCAGGTTGACGTTCAGGATCTCGTTCCAGCTCGCCGCACTCGCCTCGTCGACTTTCTCGTATTTGCGAATGCCGGCATTGTTGACGACGATGTCGAGACGCCCGAACTTCTGCGCGGTACCGTTGATGAAGGCGACGCATGCGGCCTCGGTACCAACGTCAGCCCGTGTAAAGAAGACTTTGGCACCGGCGGTCTCGAGCTCGGCCGCCACCCGCTGGCCGCGCTCCCCGTCCCGATCACAGAATGCCACGCTCGCGCCCTCGGCGACGAAACGCCTGACCGTCGCCTCGCCGATGCCGGATGCTCCGCCGGTCACCGCCGCGATCTTGCCGTCGAGCCTTCCCATGTTCGCCGCCTTTCGCCTTGTAGAACCGCAACCATGATACCTCGCCTCCAGCCGGCGGGCACCGCGGCCTGGAAGTCCGACCTTAGCAGGCTGCGAGGATTCCGGCGTTGCCTTTCGGATCATCCGGTGGGTTGAGTCCGCTCGGGTAGATGAATGGTCCCGAGCGGCGGTCGACTGTTCCGAGAGCGACTTCGCCCACGCCTTCGATGGGCCGTAGCGTGCCAATTGCGGACGTCAGCCCGCGCGATCTTGGGGCGGTATCAAGATAATCTCGCGAGGGACGAGACGATGAGGACGACACCGGACAGCGACAGCAATCCAAGAATAACGCGACTGAATGTGCGATCGCTGATCCGGTAATAGAGATGGTTGCCGAGCCGCGAGGCAATGAGCATGGTGGGGACTGTCACCGCCAGCAGCAGGAGCAATTGCTGCGTCACCGCTCCGGAATATGCGTAGGCGATCATCGTCAGTAACTGCATTCGTCGCCCCATCTCAGCCGGAAGATTCGGTGACGGCACCTCACCGCCGACAAGGGCATCATAAGCTCTCCAGGCACGCCCGGCTTTCGACGATCCGACAATTGATGTAGGACAACGGACAGAGGAGGCTCGGGGAAAAATGTGGGAACCGCTTCCGGTGCCGAGCTTGGGCCGCCTCGCCCGATGATCGTGCGCGCCGAATCATTACCGCCGCGGCACTGCTTTCCCGAACACGCGCATGATTGGAACCAACTCGTCCATGCAATCTCGGGTGTGCTGACCGTGACGGTGGAGGGCAGCTGCTTCGCGATCTCTCCGGAGCAGGCGGTTTGGTTGCCCAGCCAGCGCTTTTGCAGAACTTGACGCACACAACTCTCCGAATTCCGCAGTCTGTGGATCGCCGAGGACGCCGGCGCCGGCGTCGCCGAAGCATCCACGGTATTCCGGGTATCACCGCTGCTGCGGGCCCTGATTATCGAGGCCGCCGAGATTCAAGGCCGTGATGACCCGAGCGGCTATCCCGATCGGTTAACAGGCTGATTCTCGACCAGCTGCGCCGGGCAGAATCGCTGGCCGCCGCGCTGCCTTGGCCACGGCAAGACGCTCTCCAGAGACTATGCGAGGCTCTCTACGCCGACCCCGAGCGAGCCGCGCCGCGCGGAGGAATGGGGAAAAATCCTCGGCATGTCGGGACGGACCCTCGCCCGCCGGTTCGCGGAAGAAGTCGGGATGAGCCTGCGAACGTGGCGCCGCCGATTGCGGCTGTTCAAGGCGATTGAATTGCTGGCCGGCGATCGCAGCATCACGGAGATCGCCCTTGAACTCGGTTATGGCTCTAGCTCGGCGTTCACCTACGCGTTCCGCACGGAAATGGGCCGTAGCCCACAGGCGCACCGAATTGGTTTGGAATGGACCTCAGTTCCGACTGCGGCCGATTCATGGGACCGTGGCGGGCCGCTTCCGCCTCGCAACCGGAGGAAAGCCGCGCGATCAAAGCACCCGCGCGAACGCATCTAAGCCCCGGCTTACCAACAGTCCACGGATCCCTGTTAACTGATTGTCGTGGGGGTTGTTGGTCAGCAGCCCATGATCTATCGGAATTACCGGCTCGGCTAGCCAGGCGCATACTCTTTAAGCCGTCGGTCGGTCAAGCCGATCCGCGGTTCGCAAACCGCGATCAGCGCTGGAGCCACGAAATTGCTCGCGACTTGCGCTTGCGTGAGCGCGTTTGCCGGAGGCAATCGACTTTAGCCGCCGCGATGCATCGCTCCGCCGCGCGCTTGGCCTGCGTTCGCTGATCCGCGACATCGCGCAACAACAGGTGCCAGACGCAGCCAAGCAACTCATGGCTTTTGAAGGGCTTCTGGATAAACTCGTCCGTCTCGGGATCTTCCACCACCGGCGCTTCCTTCCCGGAGATGAACAGCGATCGTAGACCGGGACGGGACGCCCGGGCTGCACGCACGGTGTCCACGCCATCCACGCCGTCCGGGAGCCGCACATCGGCGATGATGAGATCGAAGTCGCCGGAATTTATCTTCTCAATGGCCGTGAGAGCGTCGGCGGTCGCTTCGACCTCGATGCCTGCTTCAGTCAGGATGAGGCTGACGATATCACGAACCGGTTTGTCGTCCTCAAGTACGAGAATTTGAGGAGGAAAGCGCTTCACTTGTCTGCGTCCTCGATAATAGGACCATGTACCGCTCTACTAAACGCTGCTATAGATGAGTTCGTTCAGAACAAAATCATCTAAGTTATCGATTATTATATATAACTATACTTTGAGAGAAGATCGAGGAGCAAGCCAGCTTCCAAACCGGACGGTGGCCCGCCAGCGCGCAACCACTATGGCCGGCGAAACGCCTGTTGCAGCCTCCAGTTGATAATCCGCTCACACTGCCCTCCGGACGGGGGAACTCGAAGGTGGCGGAGGTGGGGCGCATCCAGCACGGCCCCAATGATTCAACACTCCTGGCCACCCTGACAACAACTGGCACAGGGAGCGCCGTTTTCCAACCTGCTCTTTGACAGGCAATCCGGTGGAGGTCGTCGGGCTTTGAACCGTCGACTCGGTGTTTGCCGCGAGAGGGATGGCCTTCTCGACCAGGTGGTCGATGACGCCTTCACGCACGTGGCGGCGCTCGATTGAAGTTGCTGCTTTGCTCAATAGTGGCTCCTGCCGTGCGAGGATCAGGCAGAGCCGGCGCTATCCCATATGAGAATTTGTTGACGTTCAGCTTCGAGCCGATCGATTTCTCGTTGAAGTTCATCAACCAAGGCTGTGTCATTGGTCTCGCGGGCCTCCTGGCGCTCGACATATAATTCGATCAACCATTTCGCCAAATCGGTGGCGAGGGCCTGTTCCTCTGGCGTAAGCATCGGCTCCCCCCGTGCGCTAGGCTTTCTGTGCATGCTGAACATTTACTGGTTAGTGTCGGTTCCGCAGGTACTTTTGAGCGTTGACTATGTTCTTCTGCGGACGTTCGAGAGCTGCCGCGGATGCGTGACCCGCGGCGCTACCACACTGGTGCGGGGGACTTGCCCGGGAAAGCGGAAAGTCTATTCGCCGGTCAAATCGAGTACCGGTCGAGCTATATGCTCAAGCGAGCGGGCGTTATCGAGAAAGATGACCTCTCCCCCTCGCGCCAATACCATGTTGAGATCGCGGAAGCGCCGCAGGACCCGATTGACGTGAACAACCGTGATCCCCACGTGGTCGGCAATTTGCTGCTGGGTCAGCGGCAGCTCATATCGTTCCCGCGCGTCGATGCCGCGCTTCTCCAAGCGGTCGCGAAGCTCCAGCAAGAGCGCGGCGACACGTTCCTCGGCATTGGCCCGGCCAAGCCGGATTACCCAATTGTGCAGATGGCGCTCGTCGAGGGAGAGTTGCCAGGCCAGCAGCATGGCGACGCCGAAATCCTTGGCGGCGAGGGCGCAAGCTTCCTTGTAATGAATTCGTCTTGCCGACGCCACTGTGAGCGCTTCGATTGCATCGTGCTGCCGCTCCATAAAGATGGTCTTGATGCCGCAGAACTCACCCGGCAGGAATGTAACAATGATTTGCCGCCTTCCATCCGAAAGCGTGCGGGTCCGTGCCAGCCAGCCGCTCAAGATGAAGTAAACGAATTCGTGCTTTTCCCCCATCGTCATCAACACGTCGCCCGGCTGGAGCGCTTGAGGGGGGGACATTGCCGCGAGGAGTTCCGTTTCACCCCGCCGCAAGAGATCGGCGATTTCGGGTCGAGATGTGGAGCGGACTAGGCGATCATCTGACACCGCAGCCACCTGCTAAATTTCAATGTGCACTTGGGATCGTAATACCCCCGACGCTCACGCCTGCGGCCGAGCGGCAGCGTCCGCCAACGCACGCTGAACTGTCTCGAGGAGCTGGGTTAACCGGAAGGGCTTCGCCAAAATCGGGAAGCTCCCACCGCTCTTGGCGCCGAGCAGCGCCGGATCGCCGGTCGTCAGAATACTTGGAACGCCAAGCTCCTTTGCGTGAACCGCAAGCGCATCTCCGCGGTCCGGGCCGCCCAACAAGCAATCAGCCAGGAGGAGATCGATCGGCTCAGAGGCAAGTAACAGACGTGCCACCTCGGCCGAGGCTGCACGGAGCACGCGGTGACCCGCTTCGCTCAAAGTTTCGACGATGATATCGAGAACTTGGTCCGAGTCTTCCACAACCAAGATGCATGCCATGCCACTCCTCTTGGCGAGCGTTCCGCGGCGCTTATATCGTGCCGTTTTGGCGATCCGATGGGATCCGGCCTCCCGCAGCGGGAGGGATTTTACCGCGCGTTGGCAAGAACAGTCGCCAACATAGGTTAAGTTTGCATGGGTCGGCTTCTTCAGCGGCGAAGCCTCTGGCCGGGCTGTATTCGACTAGGACGGCGGGGGATTGGACCGACGCGCGCGTCTGCGGCGCGGCTGATTGCCGCCACCGGGCTTGGCGGCGGCAATGCTGTTCCCAATCGCGGACAACAGCGCTGCCGCAGCGCGGGATATTTCTAGGTGATGGGCCCCAGACGTATCCTCCATCTTGGCAGAAGTCACGATCTCGATAATCTCAAGAGCCCGGTCTTTGTCGAGAATATTGGCATCGACTAATGCGAGAATGAGGCTTTCGCTTAGCCAGAAGGCCGCTCGCCCCTCGGCGAGGAGAAGTGTCGTTTCCTTGTTACGGTAAGCGTCTTGATCGGCCATGCCCTGGTGCCGAGGCAGAAACTGATCTTTGTCGACTTCATATCGGCAACAACGCGTAAGGGTCTCCTGTTCCGCGTCGCAGGCGGCGGGGTTTTGTCTTGCTCGCTTGAACAGGTCGGTTGCGATCGCGGTACAGGAGAAGGTCCGCCGGCAACGTTTCGACTGCCCCCTGTGCGGCGGTGATGCGCAGTGCTTGCGCGCAGCGAGGCTTCCGCGCCGACGTCCGCTCCTTGGTCAGCCGCCGAGGAGGGAGATGATCGAGTCGCCGGTGGCGCTCTCGGCGTCTTCCGGTTCGATGCGGCGGGGCGGCACGTAGGCGCCTGCGGACGGCTTGCGGCCGGTCAGGAAATAGGTCGGCACCTTGCCGATGCCCTTGACGTCGACGTCGCCCCGCGCGGTCAGGAAATATTTCTCCTGGAGCCGCCAATAGGTCGCCTCGCTGACCTGGATGTGTCCGACCTCGGAATGCGACTCCATGCGGCTGGCGAAGTTCACCGTCTCGCCCCACAGGTCGAAGGTCGGCTTCTTCATGCCGATAACCCCGCTGATGACCTGGCCGGTGCTGATGCCGACGCGCAGCTTCAAGGGGAAGTTGTGGCGCTGGGCGTATTCGTGAATGACCTGAACCATTTCGAGAGCGAACTCGGCGATGTGTTCGGCGCTGTTGTCGTGTTCGCCGCCGAGCCCCGATACGACCATGTAGGCGTCGCCGATCGTCTTGATCTTCTCGACGCGATGCTTCTCGGTGAGGCGGTCGAGCGTCGAGAAGTAGTCGTTGAGCACCTCGACGAGATGTCCCGCCGACAGCCGCTTCGTCAGGGTCGTGAAGCCGACCAGGTCCGAGAACAGCACCGTCACCTCGCCGTGGCTCTCGGCGATGACCTGCTCGCCCGCCGTCAGCCGCTGCACGATCGGCGCGGGGAAGATGCTGGCGATCAGCTGGTTGGTGCGCGACCGCTCGGTGCCGAGCGCGCGGTCGGTCAGGAACTGGTTGCGGAACAGGCTTTCGAGGAGGTAGGCCACCGCGGCGCCGCTGACGAGCGTCGATACCAGGAAGAAATTGTCGATCGCGAGCACGCTTGGCGTCAGGAAGAATTTCGCCGCCACCGCGTCGTGCCCGACCGTCGTCACGAGGCCGCTGATCAAGGCCGGCACAAACAGCAGCCGAAAGAACACGAAATTGTACATCAGCACGAGCACGATGCCCGGTATGCCGATGACGAACCCGTCCTGCACGAGCGAGAGGATCGCGATATGGCCGATGCCGGCGGCGGTGCTGCAGGTGGTCATGATGGCCTGCAGATGACGCACGAAGAAACCGCGGGGGATCAGCAGCGCCGTTATGACCATGGCGGCGACGGCGATGCGGACGAGCAGAGTCTTCCATGAATTGCCGGGATCGACCGAGCGGTCCCAGATGTAGAACAGGAGATAGATCGTCACCCCGAGCATCAGCGCGATGCGCGCGACGGGGGCCGCCTGCTCGTTATATACGCGCGAAAACTCCTCCTCGAGTTCGGCGGGAAAGCGGGGGAAAAGGAAGCGGCTCATCACGTTCCCCGGTTGCGGGCGGGCGTTTCCGCGTCGGCGAACGCGCGTGCCTCTATCGCGATATGTCTACAGCGCGCGCCATTTCCGCGAAAGCCGGAAGCTGCGCGCCCGTTGACGAGAGGCATCGCCGGGTTTCGCGGGCGGCCGGGGCGCTGGCCGTACCGGGAGCGCCCCGCTATGCTTCGCGCGCATCTGACGCGGCTGGATCGTCGCGAAAAGCGGCCGGGAGAAACGCATGCTGAGCGGCGCCTATCGCTTTCCGCATATGGAGGCCGTGATCTTCGGCCGGCCGTTTGCCGAGGTATTGCACGAGGAAGTCGAGAAGACCGGCGCCCACGCCGTGTTTCTGCTGGCAAGCGGCACTCTCGCGCGCGAGACCGACATGGTCGAGGCGGTGCGCCGCATCCTCGGAAACCGGCTCGCCGGCGTCTGGTCGAAGATCGGCGAGCACACGCCGCGCAGCGACGTCGTTGCGGCGGCGAACGCGGCGCGGGAGGCGGGGGCCGACCTGATCGCGACCTTGGGCGGCGGGTCCGTCACCGACGCCGCGAAGATGGTGGCCCTGTGCCTTGGCAATGACATCACGGCGCCGGAACAGCTCGACCGGCTGCGTGCGACGGTGGCTGCGGACGGGCGGGTGACGCGGCCCGACCTGCGCCCGCCAAGCCTACGCTCGCTCGATATCCCGACCACGCTTTCCGCGGGCGAATACACCGCTTCCGCCGGCTGCACCGACACGGCGCGCCACGTGAAGGAGAGCTTCGGCGATCCGCTGATGACGCCGCGCATTGTGATCCTCGACCCGCGCGCCACGGTGCATACGCCGGAGTGGCTGTTCCTCTCGACCGGCATCCGCGCCGTCGATCACGCTGTCGAGGACATCTGCTCGCCGCAGTGCCAGCCGATGTCGGAGGCGGCCAGCTTCCACGCGCTCCGCCTGCTCGGCCGCGGCCTCGGCGCCGTCAAACAGGACCCGATGGACATCGAGGCGCGGCTCGACTGCCAGCTCGGAGCGTGGATGTCGATGGTCGGCTCGCAGACCGGCGTTCCCAAGGGCGCCAGCCACGGGATCGGCCATGTCCTCGGCGGCACCGCCGGCGTGCCGCACGGCTATACGTCGTGCGTGATGCTGCCGCACGTGCTGCGCTTCAACGCGCCGGTCAACGCGGACCGGCAGGCGCGGGTCAGCGAGGCGCTAGGGCGGCCGGGCGAGCCGGCCGCCGACGTGGTGGCGGCGCTCATCGCCGGTCTCGGCCTGCCCAGGCGGCTGCGCGATGTCGACGTGCGGGCGGACCAGCTCGACCTGATCGCGGAGAATTCGATGCACGATCGCTGGATCCACACCAACCCGCGCAAGATCGACGGGCCGGCGGTGGTACGCGAAATCCTGGACGCCGCATGGTAGAACACAGTGGTGAGTAGAAGCCTTCATCCATCTCCCTCTCCCCCCGCCGGCCGGGGGGAGAGGGTCGGGGTGAGGGGGGCGGCGCCGCATGGTCTTAGACGGGGCCCCCTTACCCTCCCGTCGCTGCGCGGCGAGTCGCTTGTGTCACGCGCATGAACGACACGGCGGAGGCCGAGGGTCTGCCGCCGCCGGCGCGCCGGCACCGCCCGGTCCGGCCGCGCGACGCGGCCTCGCTGATCGTGCTGCGCGGAGAGGGGCGGGACCTCGAGTTGCTGGCCGGCCGCCGGCCGCTGCATCTGCGTTTCATGCCAGGGGTCTACGTCTTTCCCGGCGGCGCCATCGACGCCGCCGACCGGCGGCCGTGGGCGGTCGAGACCGAGGCGCCAAACCTGACGCCGCGGCTGTTTGCCTGCGCCCGCGCCGCCTTGCGCGAGACCTGGGAGGAGACCGGGGTGCTGATCGCGGCTCCGCGAACCGGACCTGCGTCGGTTCCGCCGCACCTGCCGATCGAAAAGGCCTATGCCGAGCGCGGCCTCGCCGCGGCATTCGACCGGCTCGCCTATGTCGGGCGCGCGATCACGCCGAGCCGCGTGTTCCGTCGCTTCAACACCCGCTTCTTTCTGTGCGACGCCAGCCTCGTCGTCGGCGAGCCGCGGTCCAACGACGAATTCGAGGACGTGGCCTGGCATCCGATCGGCCGCCGCCCGCTCGACCCGTTCCGTGACGTGAGCCAGTTCATGCTGGCGCGCGCCATCGCGATGCGGGAGGGCCGCGCCGACCCCGACGCGCCGCTCTTCTGCACCGTCGGCCAGTCGCGGTGCATCCGCGTCTGCCGCGAGGCTCTCCTTTCGGCGTGAGGCGCGACGTGGCCGACACGATCCTCTACGACAGCGCGATGCGGCTGTTCGGCGATCTGGCGACGCCGGCGGTGCTGGCGGCCGCCGAGCGCGGAACCTGGCCGGCGGCCCTGTGGCAGGCTGTTGAGGAGGCTGGCTATACCGACGTGCTGGCCGAAGGCCTTGAGGGAATGCAAGAGGCGGCGACGGTCCTGCGGGCGGCGGGGCATCACGCGGCGCCGCTGCCGCTGCCCGAGACGATGCTGGCCCGGTGGCTGTGTGGCGCGTGCGGCCTCGACGCGCCGCCTGGCCCGCTGGCGGTCGCGCCGGTCGAGCCGGGCGACAAGGCGCTGCTGGTCGGCGAGACGCTGGCGGGACGGGCCGACTACGTCCCCTGGGGCCGCGACGCCGCCGCGATCGCGCTGATCGCCGAGGGGCGATTGCACGTCGCGCGGCGCGATCAGGCCGGCTACGAAACAGGGTTGAACCTCGCGGGCGAGCCGCGCGACCGCCTCGTCGCCGTCGCGGAAGGCGTGCCGTCGGCGGCCTTGCCCAAAGGGCTGGACCAGGCCGCGCTGCTGCGGGTCGGGGCGCTGATGCGGGCGGCGCAGATGGCGGGCGCGATGGAGGCGGCGCTGGCGCTTTCGGTGCGCTATGCCAACGAGCGGGTCCAGTTCGGCCGCCCGATCGGCAAGTTCCAGGCGATCCAGCAGCAGATGGCGCTATTGGCCGAGGACACGGCGGCGGCCATCGTCGCGGTCGAGGCTGCGGCGCGCGCCGTCGCCGAGGTGCGGCCGTCGGCCGAATTTGCCGTGGCCGCCGCAAAGGTGCGGGCGGGCGAGGCGGCCGGCAGGGTGGCCGACATCGCGCATCAGGTGCACGGGGCGATCGGGTTTACCGAGGAGCATCAGCTCCACCGCCTCACGCGCCGGCTGTGGTCGTGGCGTGACGAGTTCGGCACCGAGGTTCACTGGTCGCTGCAGCTCGGCCGCGCGGTCGCCGCTGCGGGCGCCGACGCGCTGTGGCCTGCCATCACGCGGGCTTAGAGCAAACTGCAGCCAGCCGATCCCGTCGCCCCCGCGAAAGCGGGGGCCTAGGGCGGATGACCGAAGCGCTGGCCCTGGGTTCCCGCTTTCGCGGGAATGACGATACAAGGTGACGAAGCAGCCAAACGGGAGGAACAGACGATGTCGCAGCATCACGCACTGGCATGCCGGCCCGAGAATTGTCACTGGGGGTTCTTCGACGCGGCGCTGAAGCCGGTGTTGACGGTGGAGTCGGGCGACACGGTGACCGTGGACTGCGTCTCGGGGGGGCCCGACATCCTGCCGCCGGACGGCTTCGACATCCTGCCGGACCATCTCGCGATCCACGCCGGCCTCGACCAGAAGATGGGCGCGCACATCCTGACCGGGCCGATCGCCGTCGCCGGGGCACAGCCGGGCGACGTGCTGGAGGTCGAAATCCTCAACATCGACTGCCGGCAGAACTGGGGCTACACCCGCATCCGCCCGCATGCCGGCACGCTCCCGGAAGACTTCCCGGTCCGCAAGCTCATGCACAGCCGCATCGACCGCCAGCGCGGTATCTGCACGCTGCCGTGGGGCGCGGAAATCGACCTCGCGCCGTTCTTCGGCGTCATGGGCGTGGCGCCGCCGCCGGTCTACGGCATGTGCACCTCGATCATCCCGCGCGAGTTCGGCGGCAACATGGACCTGAAGGAGCTGACGGCGGGCGCGACCCTCTACCTGCCGGTCTTCGTCCCGGGCGCGCATTTCTCGTGCGGCGACGGGCACGGCGTGCAGGGCGACGGCGAGGTTTGCGTCACGGCGCTCGAAACCGCGCTGCGCGGCACCTTCCGCCTCACGGTGCGCAAGGACCTCCATTTCGAGCTGCCGCGCGCCGAGACGCCGACGCACCACATCACGATGGCGTTCAACGACGATCTCGACGACGCCGCCAAAGACGCGCTGCGTCAGATGATCAAGCTGATCGGCGAGCGCCTCGAGTTGGCGCCGGAGGATGCTTATATGTTCGCGAGCCTCGCCGTCGACATGCGGGTGACGCAGCTCGTCGACGGCAACAAGGGCATCCACGCGATGCTGCCGAAGCGCTACGCCAGCGCGTAAGCCTCTACGGGCTGCTTTCGGCGGCCGCGGTCTTGACGGCCGCCGCCGCGACGCGGCGATAGCATTCGTCGCGCTCGCCGGCGAAGAAGCGGATGAAGGTCGCGCTCTCAGCGCTGCAGGCGCGCAACGCCTCGCTTTTGACGGCCTCCGCCGGGTAGGCTTCGCGGTAGGACGAGAGCAGGGCCGGCCAATAGGCGACGCCGGCAAAACTGACCAATGCCACGAGCGCCAGCAGCCACAGCCGTGACCGGTGAGGCCAAGGCGGCTGCGGCTGTCCGCGCTGCGCCTGCGGACGACGCCAGCGGCCGGAGCCGGATTGCTGTGCCGGCGCCGGGTCGGGCAAGGCAATCGGCGACCCGGCTTCGCGCGCCGGCGGCGGCACCGCCTCGCGCAGACGGGTCAACAGGAGCTCGGTCGAGGGTGGCTCCTTTGGGTCCGCCACGGCCGGCGGGGCCGTCGGCGGCAGGGCCGTCGGCGCGATGGCGACGGCCCTTGCTTCGGGTTCGGAAGCGGGAGGCTCGGATTCCGCGTCGCCGCCACTCGATGGCGCCGGTTCGGGCGTCGGCTGGGCTTGCACCTCCAGCACGATCGGCTCGTCGTCGTTGGCCGCCGCATGGCGCACTTGCGCCCGCCGGCGCGGGCGGCGCGGCAGACTTGGCGCGGCGCGAGGAGCTTGCGGGGCGCGCGGACGATGCTGCGGCGGCAAAGGCTCGTGCTCGGCTTCCTCGGCCTGCCGCGCCGCCGTCCGCAGGTGCTCCAGCAGGCGTTCTCCGGCCGAAGACATCGCGGGAGCCGGCGCGGCCGGAGGGGACGGCGGCTTCGCTGCCGGAGCCGGGATGCCCTCGCCGCTGCGCAGCGACGCGCGCAGCCGATCGAGCAGGTCGGCGGCTGCCTCCGCTGCCGTCCGATTCTCTTTAACAGCAGTCGCCGACGGCGATCCGGCGCGATCGTACAGCGCCGCCGGCGCGTCCGTCAGACCCGCTCCCGCTTGTGGCACGGAACCCCGCGACCCCGATCGACGCATGCGCGTTCCCCCGACTGGTTCGCGGCGGCGACGTTAACCACATTTTCGGGAGCCTGGAAGAGCGCCGTCGGCGTTGGCGCGAATAAGAAAGCAATCGCCGGATAGAGAGACGCGACGCGCCGCGCCATTTTGGCCCATCATGCAACGAGGGAGATCCCAGATGTTGGACCAAGAGCAATGCTGGGCTGCGGTGGTGGCGCACGACGCCAGCGCCGACGGGCGCTTCTTTTACGGCGTCATGACGACCGGCGTGTATTGCCGGCCCGGCTGCGCCTCGCGCCAGCCGCTGCGCAAGAACGTGCAGTTTTTCGAGACGCCGGCGGCGGCGCGGGCGGCAGGGCTGCGCGCCTGCAAGCGGTGCCGGCCGGACGACAACTCTTCCGCCGACCGCCATGTTGCCGCCGTCGCCCGCGCCTGCGCACTGATCCGCAGCCGGGACTCGCTGCCGAGCCTTGCCGAATTGGCCGAGGCGGCCGGCATCAGCCGCTTTCACTTCCACCGCGTCTTCAAGCAGATCACCGGCGCGACCCCGCGCGAGTGGGCGAAGACGCACCGGCTCGACCGGTTTGCGGCGTCGCTCGACGCCGGCGAGCCGGTTGCCGAGGCGGTGTACGCGGCCGGGTTCGGGTCGAGCTCGCGCGCCTACGAGGCTGCTTCGGCCGGCCTCGGGATGACCCCCGGCGCGCGGCGGCGCGGCGGAGACGGCGAGACGATCCGGTTCGTGACGACGCCGACGCCGCTCGGCTGGGCGCTCGTCGCCGCGACCGCGCGCGGCATCTGCATGACCGCTTTCGCCGACGACGGCGCCGACCTCGTGCCGCAGCTGCGCCGCCGCTTTCCGCTGGCGACGCTGGTGGCGGCGGATTCTGTCTTGGAGGAGTGGGCGAAGCGGATCGTGCGCTATCTGACGGCGCCCGGGTCGATGCCCGATCTGCCGCTGGACATCCGCGGCACCGCCTTTCAGGCGCGGGTGTGGCGCGCGTTGCAGAAGATCCCGCCAGGCAAGACGGCGACCTATACCCAGATCGCGGCGGCGCTCGGCCAGCCGAAGGCGGTGCGCGCGGTCGCCAATGCCTGCGCCGCGAACAAGCTGGCGGTGCTGGTGCCCTGTCACCGCGTGATCCGGCGCGACGGCGATCTCGGCGGTTACCGCTGGGGCCTCGCCCGCAAGGAGGCGCTGCTGACGCAGGAGCGGGAGGCGGCGGCCGGCGATGCGGCGGCGTGACGGCGAGGATGCGCTCGCGGCGGTCGATTGGGATGGCATGGCGGCCGCGCTCGACGAGCGCGGCTACGCCATCCTTCCCGACGCGCTCGACGAGGCGGCGTGCACGCGGCTTGCGGCGCTGTACGACGACATCGAGGCGTTCCGCAGCCGGGTCGTCATGCAGCGCCACAATTTCGGGCGCGGCGAATACAAGTACCTGCGCTACCCGCTGCCGCCGGAGGTGGCGCGCCTGCGCGAAGCGCTCTATCCGCATCTCGCGCCGATCGCGAACCGCTGGCGCGAGCGGCTGCGCCGCGACGGCCGGTTCCCGGCCTCGCTCGACGCCTACCTCGCGGAATGCCACGCGGCGGGCCAGCAGCGGCCGACGCCGCTGATCCTCAAATACGAGGCCGGCGACTACAACTGCCTGCACCAGGATCTCTACGGCGAGCTGGTCTTTCCCTTGCAGCTGACGATGCTGCTGAGCCGGCCGCAGCGGGATTTCACCGGCGGCGAGTTTCTTCTTGTCGAGCAGCGGCCGCGGGCGCAGTCGCGCGCCGAGGTCGTGCCGCTGCGGCAGGGTGAGGCCGTGATCTTCCCGGTTTACGACCGTCCCGTCCAGGGCACGCGCGGGCCGTACCGCGTCGTGATGCGGCACGGGGTCAGCCGCGTGCGCTCCGGCCGCCGCTTCACCCTCGGCGTCATCTTCCACGACGCCGCATGAGGATCACCGCTTCTCGAAGATGTCCTTCGCGACCGAGGCGGCGGTCATCGCGGTCGGCCAGCCGGAATAGAAGGCGAGGTGCGTGATCAGCTCGCTGATCTCCTCCTTCGTGACGCCGTTGTTGAGCGCCCGTTCGATGTGACCGACGAGCTGCGCCTCGCGGCCCATCGCCATCAGCGCGGCGACCGTGATCAGGCTGCGGTCGCGCTTGGACAGCTGCGGCCGCTCCCACACTTCGCCGTAGATCAGCGTGTCGGCGATCTCGGCGAGCTTCGGCACCGTCCCGCGGATACGCTCGCGCGCCGGCGACGTATTCGACTGCGCCATGCTTTCCTCCAGCTCCGGGATTTGATCCGTCCGCCTACTGCGGTATCCCATCAGAGCGGGCAGTCTCCACAAAAAACGTCACGGCCCGGCTTGACCGGCCATCTTCGGCGCCGCGAGATCGCCGGGTCTAGTCTAAGTTCGGCAATGACGAGAAAAGAACCGCCCGCAACAAGCGGATTCCGCGCGAGCAGAAGCTGGCAGCGAGGGTGCGTTGGAGTCAGCGGCGCCAGGCCAAGGTCAGGGCGCCGACGCCGCCGGCGACGTTGAGGCCGCGGTTCCCTTCGAGGCTGAGCGGTTGCAGCGAGATGCTGCTGGCCGAGCCGCCCACCAGCGCGTTCGCCCCGATCCCGACGCCGATCGTCGCGCTGGCGGTGCCGCCGACATAGGTCCCGGTCAGCGACCCGGGCGCCAGCACCGCGGTCGGCGCGACGACGCCCCACACCATGACCGCGCCGCGCGTGAAACCGATATCGACGCCGAACTTCGAGATTGACCCGGTGTAGTTCTCATAGCCGTAGGGGCCGGCAAAGGTGCAGCTGACGCCGCGCGAGGAGCCTAGGATGAGGCCCCAGCCGGGGGCGATGTTGCAGGTCAGCGTGCCCACCTTGACGCCGCTCTGCGCCTGCGCCGCCGCGGATGCCAGCGCCAGCACTGCGACCGCCGCCGCGAACCCACGCCGAAATGTGCCAAACATGCCGCCCTCCCTGCTTTTGCGCCCCTCGGTACAGCCGAGGTCTTCCGTGTTGTCGCGTGACCGCAGGTTGACGAGCGGCACGCGGCACGGAACCCGGCTCTTCCGGCCGCTGTTATAGCGCGCGAAGAGGTGAAATCAGAAGAGGCAGCCCCGCCGGCTCGTCCGCACCTTTACGACAGACAGAGAGCGCAAGATCGGTCGCATCTCTGCGCCCAAGCGCATTTTCACCCGGAACCACCGAGCCGAACCGCGCCGCTGCCACCGATTCGCAAAGTCCTGCACCACCTGCGTGCGGCAAACTACGGAGAGGCGATCATGAGAGTAGCACGTGTTCTTTCCGCGGCGGTCGTCACCGCGGCCTTCGCGTTGCCTGCATTCGCGCAGACGACGACCTGGTACGTCGTGCAGAACCCGTCGACGAAACATTGCACCGTTACCGAGCAGCGGCCGGTCGGCTCCGAGTCGGTTGTCGTGAGCCCGGACGGGATGGTCTACCACACCCGCACCGAGGCCGAAGGCGCGATGAAGACCATCAAGGTCTGCACGCAGGACTAGCGGTTCGAGTAGTCGCGGCGGCGGGGCGCTTCGCGCGTCCCCGCCGCCCTTCGCGCGGCGAGGTAGGGCGCGGTCCCAAATCTACTGCGCGCCGCCCCTGCGCGCAGCGACGGCGCCGCCCTTTAGGACCAGGCGCACGCTGTCGGCATTCTTGAGCAGGCCGATGTCCTGCAAGGGGTCGCCGGCGACGGCAATGATGTCGGCGAGCCTGCCCTTCTCGATCGTTCCCAATCCGCGTTCCTGACCAAGGCACTCGCCCGCCCATTGCGTTCCCGCCTGGATCGCCTGCATCGGCGTCAGCCCGGCCTTGACCAAACATTCGAGCTCGCCGGCGTTGGCGGGGTGGCCGTGGCCGCCGGCATCGGTGCCGGCGACGACTTTGACCCCGGCCGCCATCGCGCGCTTGATGCTCAGCATGTGGTGCTCGTAGAGGTCGTGAGCCCGAGCGCGGACGTGCGGCAGCGGCGATTTGCGGTGGTACTCGTAGACGAGCAGGGTCGGCACGAAGACGATGTTCCGAGCCGCCATTTTGTCGAGCATCGCCGGCTCCTCGTCGAGATAGCAGCCGTGCTCGATCGAGTTGACCCCCGCTTCGACCGCGATCGCCAAGCCGCGGCCGCCGAGCGCGTGGCACATGACGCGGCGGTCGAGGGCGTGCGCCTCGTCCACCAGCGCCTGCATTTCGTCGAGGTTGAACGCGCCGTCCTTTGGCCCGTGGCCGGGGCGGGAGCTGGCGCCGCCGGTCGTTGCGCATTTGATGACGTCGGCGCCGGCGCGCACCATGCGCCGCACGACCGGCCGCACGTCGGCCAAGGTCTCGGCGACGCCGCTCGGCAATAGCGGATCGGTCGGCACGCAGCAATTGTCGCCGGACGGCGCCATGCGGTCGCCGATACCGCCGATCGGGGAGATGATCGAGATCGACAGCACGAGGCGCGGGCCGACGATCAGCCCCTCCTCGATCGCGCGCTTGAAGCCGGCATCGAGGCCGCCGGCGTCGCGGATCGTCGTGTAGCCGGCCTCCAGCGTCTTTCGCAGCACCGCCGCGGTGCGCAGGTGACGGGTGCTCTCGGGCTCGTCGATGCCCCAGCGATGCGCCAGATCGTAGCGGTGGTTCGCCATGTGGTCATGGCAGTCGATCAGGCCGGGCAGCAGAGTGAGGCCGGTGCAGTCGACGATTTCGGCCTCGGCGGGGAAATCGCCCTGGGCGCGGGCGGTCACGTCGGCGATCTTGTCGCCGTCGATAACGACAGTCGCGTGCTCGACCGGATAGGCGCCGGTGCCGTCGATCAGCCGGGCGTTCTTCAGCACCTTCATCGCGCTATCCTCCCCTACGACAGCGGGTGCGGCCCTTGCGGCTCGACGACCCGCTCCGGCGGCGCCTCCTCGTAGCGCGGCGCCTCGCTCGGCGCGATGGCGTCGTCTTCGCCGCGGGCCGCCGCCGGGCTGAACCAGCCGGCCACGACGCCGACAATGCCGCGGCGAAACGCCAGCACGCACAGCACGAAAATCGAGCCTTCGATGACTGTAACCCAGGACCCCGCCTGGGCGAGATAGGTTTCCATGCCGATCAGCAGGAAAGCGCCGACGATTGGCCCGGCAATCGTGCCAATGCCGCCGAGCAGGGTCATCAGCACGACCTCGCCCGACATCGTCCAATCGACGTCGGTCAGCGAGGCGAACTGGAAGACGAGGGCTTTGGTGGCGCCGGCGAGGCCGGCCAAGGCCGCCGACAGCACGAAGGCAAGAAGCTTATAGCGATCCGTATGATAGCCGAGCGAGAGGGCGCGCGGCTCGTTCTCGCGGATCGCCTTCATGACCTGGCCGAACGGCGAGTTGATCGTGCGCACAATCAGCCCGAAGCCGATCAGGAACACGGCGAGCACGAAATAGTACATCGTCAGCGAGTGGCTGAGATCGATCACGCCGAAGAGATAGCCGCGCGGCACCCCCTGAATGCCGTCCTCGCCGCCGGTGAATTTGGCCTGCAGGCAGAAGAAGAACACCATCTGCGCGAAGGCCAGCGTGATCATCGCGAAATAGATGCCTTGGCGGCGGATCGCGAGATAGCCGAATACGAGGCCGAGGACGGCGGCGACCGCAACCGCGGAGAGGAGGCCGAGTACGGGAGGAAAACCCCACACCTTGATGGTATGCGCCGCGATGTAGGCGGCGCCGCCGAAGAAGGCGGCATGCCCGAACGAAAGAAGGCCGACATAGCCGACGAGCAGATTGAAGGCGCAGGCGAACAGCGCCATGCACAGCGCCCGCATCAGAAAGATCGGATAGATGAAGAACGGCGCCGCCAACGCCAATGCAATCAGCGCCGCGGTCCAGAAGGCCGTTTTCTTCATGACCCTCTCCCGCACGCGGGAGAGGGGGGACCGCTCGCGTGGCGAGCGGTGGGTGAGGGCACGGTAATCATGTCAGGCGGTGCGGCCGAACAGGCCGCCCGGCTTGACCAAGAGGACGATCGCCATGATCACGAAGATCACGGTGTTCGAGGCCTGCGGGTAGAAGACCTTGGTCAGCCCCTCGATCAGCCCCAGCACAAAGCCGCTGACGATGGCGCCGAGGATCGAGCCCATGCCGCCGATGACCACGACCGCGAACACCACCGTGATGATGCTGCTGCCCATCAGCGGGCTGACCTGATAGATCGGCGCCGCCAGCACGCCGGCCAGCGCCGCCAGGCCGGCGCCGGCGCCGTAGGTCAGGGTCACCATCCGCGGCACGTTGATGCCGAAAGACTGGACCAGCACCGGGTTCTCCGTCGCCGCTCGGAGGTAGGCGCCGAGGCGGGTGCGCTCGATGACGAACCACGTCGTCAAGCACACGAAAAGCGAGGCGACGATGACCCAGGCCCGGTAGATCGGCAGGAACATGAACCCGAGACTCACCGTGCCTTGCAACACCGGCGGCACCGTGTAGGGCTGGCCGGACGAGCCATAGGCCTGGCGGAAGACGCCTTCGATGACCAGCGCCAGGCCGAAGGTCAGCAATAGGCCGTAGAGATGGTCGAGGCCGGCGATGCGGCGCAGCAGGACCCGCTCGATAATGACGCCGACAAGCGTCACCGCGAGCGGCGCGATGATCAGGGCCGGCCAGTAGCCGATGCCGGCCCAGTTCAGCAGAAACCAGGCGCAGAACGCGCCAAGCATGTACTGCGCCCCGTGCGTGAAGTTGATGATGTTGAGCAGGCCGAAAATGACCGCCAGCCCGAGGCTCAGCATCGCGTAAAAGGCGCCGTTGATAAGGCCGACGAGCAGCTGCGCGAACAGCAGCGGCGCCGGCGGCAGCGCGAGGTGCAGCGACGACAGCATCGCTGCTTAACCTGCTCCCGCCCGGCCGGTCGTCCCGGCGGAGGCCGGGACCCACCTTTCTACCGCTCGGGCGTCGGGCCGGTGGATGCCGGCCTGCGCCGGCATGACGCTGAGGTGACCCGGCCACTCAACTGATGGCGTCAGCATGTCCGCCGCCGTGCGGATAGCGGGCGAAGCCGCTTCCGAGGCCGCGTAGGTCAACCCTTCACCAGCGGGCACTCGTTGCCGTTCGGGCGCTTGTAGGCCTGTTCGGCGGGGATCGACCGGATCAGCTTGTAGAGATCCCATTCCCCCTTCGACTCGGCCGGCGTCTTGACCTCGAACAGGTACATCTCGCGCCATACCGAGCCGTCAGGCTGAAGCTGGCCGTTATGCGTCATGAAGTCGTTGATCGGATGCGAGCGCAGCTGCTTCATGACGGCGGCGGCGTCGACGCTGTTGACCGCCTTGACCGCCTCGAGCCAGTTCATCGTCGCGCTGTAGTCGCCGGCCTGCACCATCGTCGGCTCTTTGTGCGTGCGGTCGAAGAATTTCTTCGACCACGCCCGCGTCTGGTCGTTCTGGTCCCAATAGAACGCGGCGGTCAGGTTCAGGCCCTGCGCCGTGTTGAGGCCAAGGCTATGCACATCGGAAATGAAGATCAGGAGTCCCGCGAGCTTCTGACCGCCCTTGACGATCCCGAATTCCGCCGCCTGCTTGATCGAGTTGATCGTGTCGGCGCCGGCGTTGGCGAGGCCGATGATCTTGGCCTTCGAGGCCTGCGCCTGCAGCAGATAGGAGGAGAAGTCCGACGTGTTGATCGGCACCAGGACATGCCCCAAGACCTTGCCGCCATTCTCCTTGACGACGGCGGAGGTGTCGCGTTCGAGGGCGTGGCCGAAGGCATAGTCGACCGTTATGAAGAACCAGGTGTCGCCGCCCGCCTTGACGACGGCGGCGCCGGTGCCGTTCGCGAGCGCGGTCGTATCGTAGGTCCAGTGGATGCCCACCGGCGAGCAGTGCTTGCCGGTGATGTCGGAGGAAGCCGCGCCGTTGACGATGATGACCTTGTTCTTCTCGCGCGCCACTTCCTGCACCGCGAGCGCGACGCTGGAGGTGGTGAGGTCGGTGATCATATCGACGCCCTGGTCGAACCATTGCCGCGCGATCGCGGCGGCGACGTCCGGCTTGTTCTGGTGATCGGCGGTGACGACCTCGATCTTCTTGCCGCCGACCGTGCCGCCGAAATCCTCGACCGCCATCTTGACCGCTTCGACCGCGCCCGGGCCGGAAAGGTCGGCATAGAGGCTCGACATGTCGGTGAGGACGCCAATCTTGACCGTGTCCTTGGTGATCTGCGCCTGCGCGCCGGTGGCGCAGAGGAGCGCGGCGGCCGCCGCGGCAAGGGCGAGTCTCATTTCTTCTCCTTTTCCTTCTAGACCCCGAGGTAGTCGTGAAGCCGGTCGAGCTGCTCCGGCAGTTCTACATTGCGGATCATGTCCACGACACGTCCATTTTCGACGAGGTAATGGCGGTCGGCGATCGTCGCGGCAAACCGAAAATTCTGCTCGACCAGCAGAATGGTAAAACCCTTGGCCTTCAGCGCCCGGATCACCTCGCCGATCTGCCGCACGATGACCGGCGCCAGCCCCTCGGTCGGTTCGTCGAGCAGCAGCAGCCGTGCGCCAGTGCGCAGGATGCGCGCGATCGCCAGCATCTGCTGCTCGCCGCCCGACAATTTGGTGCCCTGGCTGCGGCGGCGCTCCGCAAGATTGGGGAAGATCGCGTAGATTTCCTCGACGCTCATGCCGCCCGAGCGCACCACCGGCGGCAGCAGCAGGTTTTCCTCGACATCTAGGCTCGCAAAGATGCCGCGTTCCTCCGGGCAATAACCGATGCCGAGCCGCGCGATGCGGTTCGACGGCAGGTCGACGAGCTCGGCGCCGCCGAATACGATCGACCCCGCCCGCCTCGGCACGATGCCCATGATCGCGCGCAGGGTCGTTGTCTTGCCGGCGCCGTTGCGGCCGAGGAGGGTCACGACCTCGCCCTCGTGCACGCCGAAATCCATGCCGTGCAGAATGTGCGACTCGCCGTACCAGGCATGCAGCCCGGCGACTTCGAGCAGCGCGCTGAGCCCGCCTGCGTCAGGCATGCCCGGTCCCGAGATAGGCTTCCGCCACGTCGGGGTTGGCCGAGATCGCGCCGTAATCGCCTTCGCACAGGACGCGCCCGCGGGTCAGTACCGTGATCGTGTCGGAGAGGTCGGCCACGACGGACAGGTTGTGTTCGACCATCAGCACGGTGCGGTCGCGCGCGGCCTCGCGGATCAGGCCGGAGATGCGGCCGATGTCCTCCTGCCCGAGCCCCGACATCGGCTCGTCGAGCAGCAGCATTTCCGGTTCGAGCGCGAGCGTCGTGGCGATCTCCAGCGCCCGTTTGCGGCCGTAGGGCAGGGAGGCGGCAAGGGCGTTGGCAAAGCCGGAGAGGCCGACCGCCGCCAGCAGCTCGTCGGCGCGGCCGTTGAGGCGGTCGAGGACGCGCTGCGAGCGCCAGAAATGGAAGGAGTTGCCGAGCGGCCGCTGCAGCGCGACGCGCACGTTCTCGCGCACCGTCAGATGCGGAAACACCGCCGAAATCTGGAACGACCGCACCAGGCCGCGGCGCGCGATGTCGGCCGGCCGCTCGCGCGTGATGTCGCGGCCGCTGTAGCGGATCTGTCCCGCGGTCGGTTCGAGGAACTTGGTCAGCAGGTTGAAGACGGTGGTCTTGCCGGCGCCGTTGGGACCGATCAGCGCGTGGATCGTGCCGCGCCGGACCTTGAGGTCGATCC